>Ga0116170_10003704_pt1 | contig 14239 bp, 9 predicted proteins | sample AD_JPNHW1_MetaG_FD_89797 | JGI IMG/M metagenome (GOLD analysis project Ga0116170, IMG submission 89797) | Active sludge microbial communities of municipal wastewater-treating anaerobic digesters from Japan - AD_JPNHW1_MetaG | ecosystem: Engineered > Bioreactor > Anaerobic > Digestate | place...
CCAAAGAAGAACATCCCATCATGAGTTTTCAAGCATGATGTTTTTACAAAAATATTGGACTGCAATCCATCCGAGGTGCTATAATTTCTAAATTTATTTGTTTTAAGATCTAAATTAGAAATGCCATAGTTTGTGCTAATCCATGGATTATTTAGGTTGTCGAAAAGAATCCCATTGACAACATTGTGGGAAAGACCGTCTTTTACACTATAATTTGTAAATATAGATGCCTTCAAATCAAACTTGTCCAAGCCACTACCTTTTGTTCCAAACCATAAATTCTCATCGTTGTCGAGTGCAATGTAGCTGATTTTATTATCACTAATGCTATTAGTCGAATCGGAATGAAAATAATGGTTAAAGACAAGTTGGGGAACCGGAGCATTAAAATCAACATTGTTTAAATCAACCATATCCAGGCCATTTTCTGTCCCTATCCACAATCTGTTGTGTTTATCGATCAAAAGATGAGTTATCGCGTTCGATGTGATTTGTTGTGGCCCGAAATAAACAGGATTTTTTACAGTATACCTGATAAAAGACGAAGATCCAGGTTTTAAAAGATTTAAACCAACATTACATGTTGCAACCCACAAATTATCATTCCGATCTTGTGCAAAACACCATGGATGATTACTACTTATTGTTGTTGAATCATTGGGATCAAACCTGTAGTTTCGAAATTTCTGCGTTTTTTGGTCAAACTTATTCAATCCTCCGTTGTAAGTACCTATCCAAATCGTATTTTGGTTATCGCAAAAAAGGGCCATTGTAACATTGGTACTTATGCTTGATGGATCATTGGTGTCGTACTTATAATGTTTAAATAAATTCGTTTTTCGATCAAAAAGGTTTAGTCCACCCCCATCGGTAGAAATCCATATTTTGCCATTTTTATCTTCACAAAACGCAGTAACAATATTATGACTTAGACCAGTTTCGGAATGCGGAAGGCTAAAATTTACGCCGAAATCCAATTTCTTTGAAATAATTCGACTTATTCCGGTTATGTAATTTCCAAACCAATAAATGCCTGTCGAATCTTCAAAAATTGAATAAATGGCATTGCTGCTCATATTCGACTGATCGTTCTTATCTTTAAAATAATGAACTACGCTATTTTTTCCCTTGTCGTAAACAACTAGGCCATTACCGTCTGTTCCAACAAACAACCTATTGGCACGGTCGATTAAAAATGTCTTTACAAATTTGGTGTCAATCAGCTCGTTATTTTCTGAATAAAGATTTATCTCCGAAAACGTATTTTTATTTCTGTCCCAATAAAAAATGCCCAATCCTTTTGTCGATATCCAAAAGTTATCATCTTTATCTAAAGCTATTTTCTTTGAAAGATCACCCCAATTATTAATTGTTGGAACATTTATCTTGTGACGGGTAATTCTATTTTCTTTATAATTGAAGCACTCCAAATAATCGGAGTTGGTAGCCATCCAAATATCCCCTTTACGGTCTTTACATATTGAAAAAACTGCATTATTTTCAATTTTAAACGGTTCAGTACTGCTAATTGAGAATGTAGTTAGATCATCATTTTTTATATCAAAAACTGAACTTGAACCAATTCTAATTTTTGTAGAACCAAAATAAGAACCTACCCATAAAAACCCTGTAGAGTCCCAAAATAAACAAGTTGATCGTTCATTTAAACACAAGTTTTTTAAGCCTACTCCGGTAAGCTCAGTAAAATTGACTATCCGATCATGATTATTGTCTAAAAAATACAAACCGGAAGAAGTGCCAATCCACAATCTCCCAAAACTATCTTCTGTTATATCGTAAAACTGAATACTCTGCCCAAAATTCTTATCTCCCAATTCGGGTTTGTAAACTTTAAAGTTATAGCCATCGTATCGGTTTAACCCGTCATCGGTACAAAACCACATAAACCCTTTACTGTCGCGGATAATTGAATGAACGGTACCATCTGACAATCCATTATCAGTGGTCAAATGATCAAAAATGACATGACTCTGACCAAACAAGCACAACGAAACAGCGTTCATGCAGATAATAAGAATAATCCTAACAGATATTGATTTTGCTGCTCGCATTTTATATTTTCAGCTTAACATAATTCTACACCTAATCCTTTTGTTAAGATAACAAGAAAAATTAAAAAATCAAATCACAAGGATCATAGTACTATGAGGAAAATCCCTCAAACAAGCCGATACTATTTTTGCAAGTAATAACTCGAAGCAACATGCCTGTAAAAATCAGTTATATACACAAAGTAATAACCCATTTTTTTTTGATAGATATAGTAATCAGAATCGTACTTTTTAACCATTATTTTCATTCCCGAATAATCATAAACCTCAACATTACTTTCTGATAGGCTGGTCTTTAAGCAATAAAAACCATCATTTTTAGTTAAAGATACTTCATCTGCCTTAATCGCATTAAGATTCACACGGGGAAAATACAAATCAGCTTCATCCAACAAAAAAGCAAGTCCGCCCCTTGCGACATTCGAAGCAAAAAAATAATCTATATTCTTAATATTCTGCACATTATCTTTTTCTGTATGATAAAATACATCGCTATCGTAATCCGATTCAAGGTTTTCGACCGAAGAGATGTTTCGACTTGCAAACGTATAGTGATCAGAAGCAATCAATTTGCCATAATTGACTGCCTCAATCTCAGGAACAAACTTTTTGATTGTAGCTACGTAACGATTAACAAAACTCTTGTGAGATGAATTTCCTGAACAAACCCATAGTAAAGGCTTTCCGTGAAGCGAATCCAATGGATTGCCAAACATATCGAAGTTGATATTTGCACAAATATCATTTATTCTGATCTTTCCACCACAACCAATTGTTTTCCAATCGGTTGGTTTCCGCATAACAACCTTCTCGGCAAACCACCTATTCGACCCGGAGGGTAAATCATCGGTAAAAAACTCTTCCGAATCCCACGCTGCAAATAAAACTGACCGTTGGGTATCGAAAGTTGAAAGAATCCTGGCAATTTCGAGAATTGCAGCAATTCCAGTTCCATTATCGTTTGCCCCGGGTGAAGATGTTTCACTTGAAAACTTCGGATCAAGATTATTATTTGAATCGTAATGAGCACTAACAACAATGATTCCTTTCCATGGCGAAAGCCCTTCTTTATACCCGATAACATTAGCCAGCCCCTTCTCATTTTCAAGATCGAACTTGTGCAAATAGGCATTCCCCTCGCCAAAATAGTTTTGAAACGACCTGAAAATATAATCCCGACAAGCATCGTGGTCTGCACTTTGAGTTTTAGCAGCAACAACACATCGAGAGCAATCACTGTCTGTACAAAGAGAGTCGAAATGCTGGCGATAGCTCTCAACAGAAATCTGATGAATCAAACTATCGATATACCAATTGCGCGACTGAGCATAACCTTCAACCGAAACAAATATTACAAAGAAAAGAAGCAGAACTTTCAACCTGTTCATCAAAAGAAGAATTTTTCAGAATAAATATAATCCATTTCGAACATCTTGAATGAAAAAATTTTGATCAAATTCAATCTGTTGAAAATTGAACGGTGAGGCATCGACCATTTTATTACTTTTGCCAAAAATTTAAGATTCAAAAACATGAATTCAGCACAACTATTTGAACAGATCAAGAAGAAAAGAAGCTTCCTTTGTATTGGTTTAGACACCGATATACAGAAATTGCCCAAACATTTACTCGATACTTCAGATCCCGTTTTTGCGTTCAACAAAGAGATAATCGACTCGACCCACGACTTAGCAGTAGCCTACAAACCAAACCTGGCTTTCTATGAATCGCTTGGTGCCGAAGGGCTAATCAGCCTCGATAAAACGGTGAAATACATTAGGGAAAAATATCCCGAACTATTCATTATTGCCGATGCAAAACGTGGCGATATTGGAAATACTTCGAACCTATATGCCCGGGCATTTTTCGATCATTTCGATTTCGATGCGGTAACTGTAGCGCCTTACATGGGCGAAGATTCGGTAAAACCATTTATGACCTACCTCGACAAATGGGTAATTATTCTTGCTCTTACATCGAATAAAGGTGCCTTCGATTTTCAGTTTTTAGAAGATCAAAAAACAGGCGATAAACTTTACGAATCGGTGCTGAAAACTTCGCAAACCTGGGGAACTACCAATAACATCATGTACGTTGTTGGTGCTACAAAAGCCGAAAACCTGAAAGAGATCCGCGAAATTGTTCCTGAACATTTTCTTCTCGTTCCCGGAGTTGGAGCTCAAGGTGGAAGCTTACAAGAAGTAGCACAATACGGGATGAACGAACAATGTGGCCTGCTAGTAAACTCATCAAGGGCGATTATTTATGCCTCTGACGGCGAAGATTTTGCGAAAGAAGCTCGTGTTCAGGCCGAAATTGTACAAGTTGAAATGGAAGAATTGCTGCTCGAAGCAGAACTACTATAAGAAAATTCATTCTGAAAATAATCTAAAGCTGGCCATTGTGTCAGCTTTTTTTGTTTCAACAAACAGAAATTGAATACATTTTGTATTTTTAGCAAGATAAGAACCCTCAATTTCAGAATATGACCGAAGAACTCTTACAATACATTTGGGAACACGCACTCTTTGAAAAAGAAGATTTAGTTACAACAAACAGTGACCCAATAGAAATACTCAATCCCGGAACCCGAAACACCGATGCCGGCCCCGACTTTTTCAATGCATCGATAAAAATTGGGAAAACTTTATGGGCAGGAAATGTTGAAGTACACGTGCAATCGTCTGATTGGATTACACATGGCCACCAAAACGACCAATCATACAACAATGTTATTCTGCATGTTGTACTGAACAACAACAAAATAATTGCACAAAACGGAAACGAAATAATACCGGTTTTTATACCGAAAGTTAAACCTGAGGTTATCGAAAACTATTCCCATTTAATAGCACAGAAAAGTTGGCCTGCATGTTACGAAACTATTGGCAAAATTAATCCAATCTATTTGTACAATGCATTTGACGCTCTGTTGGTTGAACGGTTAGAGCAAAAAACATCGCTCATAGTAAAGACCTTGAACGACAACAAAAACAACTGGAACGAAACATTTTACCAACACCTCTCACGTAGTTTTGGATTTAAAACCAATACATTACCGTTCGAAATGCTTGCACGCACACTCCCTCAAGCCACTCTGGCCAAACACAAATCGAATCTTTTTCAGCTCGAAGCACTGCTATTTGGACAATCAGGTCTACTCAACGAGCAACTTTTGGGCGACGACTACTTTCTGAAACTGCGCGAAGAATACAGCTACCTTGCATCGAAATATCAACTAAAAGGAATGGAAGGCCACATTTGGAAATTCCTTCGTATGCGGCCATCAAATTTTCCAACAATCAGGATTGCTCAATTTGCAGCATTGCTCCACCATTCCGAATCGTTACTTTCAAAACTCATCGAAGTAAAAGATGTGAAAGAAATCATCAAATTCTTTGAAGTTAAAGCTTCGGAATATTGGGACACACATTACCATTTCAATAAAGAATCGGAAAAGAAACCAAAGTGGCTTGGCGAATCAAGCCGGAATAATCTATTGGTCAATACTGTTGCTCCGTTCTTGTTTATTTATGGAGAACGTAACGAGAAAGAAAATTTGAAGCAACGAGCAATCGATATCCTTGAACAGCTGCCTCCAGAAAACAACAACATAATTTCACGCTGGTCTGAACTTAGAATCAACGCCAAAAATTCATTCGATTCACAAGCACTTATTCAATTAAAAAACAACTATTGCGAAAACAAGAAATGCCTCAATTGTCCAATTGGCAAAAAAATAATCGACAAATCATAAAACACACATAATGAGCTACGAAGATTTTTTAACTCGATATCTAAGACAAATAGGAACACTTGTTGCCGCACTTATTGGATTCCGTGAGAAAAAAGAATATCAGCTGGCTATCGACGAAATTGAAAAAGCATTTACAACCTGGTTCAATATAAAAAGTGAAGAGATCGAAAATCTTTCAACAGAAGAACTTATCGGCCACTTTCAAAACAATTCGAAAAATTTTGATGACGAAAAATCAATCGCCGAACTTTTCTATCAAAAAGCAATCACACTAAAGCAAATTGGGAGTGAAGAACTAGCCATAAAACCTGCAGAAGTCTCAATTTTCCTATTTCGGCTAATCGACAACAAAAGCGGACTGTTTTCAGTTGAAATTCAACAGCGAATTGCAGAACTAGACCAGTTAATTTCAAAAAGAGCCGAAAGTTGAATTTCTTAAAAATCAGCGATTTTATATTTGCAATCAAGAAATTTGTTTACTTTTGCAAAAATTTTGGCGCAAAGTCAAACTTTTAATGTTACTCGGTTGTCATCGAACTCGAATGCTGCGGAGTAATAATCGAATGGTTTAACTTTTTAAAATTAAAGAATTTATGTATTTAACTTCAGAACAAAAAAAGGAATTTTTTGCAAAACACGGAAAAAGCGCAACTGACACAGGTAGTGCTGAAGGCCAAATTGCATTATTTTCATTTCGTATTGCACACCTTACAGAACACCTGAAAAAAAATCGTCACGATTATGGAACTCAGCGTGCTCTAACCACACTGGTAGGTAAACGTCGTCGTTTACTCGATTACTTAAAAGATCGGGATATTAACCGTTACCGCGCAATCATCAAAGATTTGAACTTACGTAAATAATTTTAAAAGAGGCAATTTTAAAAAATTGCCTCTTTTATATTTCTTTATCCCGCCAAAAATTTCAAGACATTTAGTTTATTATAATTGACACACAGAATGATGAATATTGTAGAAAAAATTATCGACTTAGGCGACGGAAGAACCATCAGCATTGAAACAGGAAAATTAGCGAAACAAGCCGACGGGGCTGTTGTAGTCAAAATGGGCGGAACAATGTTGCTTGCAACTGTAGTTTCGGCAACTGAAGCCAATGAAGATGTTGATTTTATGCCCCTTTCGGTCGACTACAGAGAAAAATTTGCTGCAGCAGGCCGTTTCCCAGGAGGCTTCATGAAAAGAGAAAGTCGTCCATCAGACGACGAAATCTTGATTGCCCGCCTTGTTGACCGCGCCCTTCGCCCTTTATTCCCAAGCAATTACCACGCCGAAACAGTGATGATGATTTCACTAATCTCAGCTGATAAAGAAACCATGCCCGACTCATTGGCAGGTTTAGCTGCTTCGGCTGCAATCGCAGTTTCAGATATCCCATTCGAATGCTATATTTCAGAAGTAAGAGTTGCCCGCATCGATGGTCAATTCAAAATTAACCCTACTCTTTCCGAATTGGCAAAAGCCGATTTAGACATTATGGTAGGTGCTTCGTACGATAATATCATGATGGTTGAAGGTGAAATGGATGAAGTTTCAGAAGCTGTAATGCTCGAAGCTATCAAATTTGCCCACGATGAAATTAAGAAACATTGCAAAATTCAAGACGAATTAGCAGCTGCTGTTGGCAAACAAAAACGCACATACTGTCACGAAGTTAACGACGAAGAAATTCGGGAGAAGGTTAAAGCCGACTTGTACCAGAAATGTTACGACCACGCCAACAAACAACAAGCAGACAAACATTTACGCTCAGATGGCTTCAAAGCTATTATTGATGAATACGTTGAAGCATATAAAGCGGAAAATGCCGAAAATACTGAGATCGACTTAACAAAGAATGTTAAGCTCATCAAAAAATATTACCACGATGTGGAAAAAGAAGCCATGCGCCGTATGATCCTCGACGAAGGACACCGTTTGGATGGCCGCAAAACCACTGAAATCCGACCAATTTGGGGTGAAGTTGATTACCTCCCAGGATCACACGGTTCAGCAATTTTCACACGAGGAGAAACTCAATCACTCACTTCATGTACGTTAGGCACCAAGCTCGATGAAAAGACAATTGACAATGTAACTTTCCAAGGAACTGAAAAATTCCTGTTACACTACAATTTCCCTTCATTCAGTACAGGTGAGGCAAAAGTTCCAAGAGGACTAAGCCGTCGTGAAATCGGACATGGCAACCTTGCACACCGTGCATTGAAACGCATGTTCCCAGACGATTTTCCGTATACAGTACGTCTTGTTTCAGACATCCTCGAATCGAACGGTTCATCATCAATGGCAACAGTTTGTGCCGGAACAATGGCATTAATGGATACCGGAGTGAAAATCAAAAAACCGGTTTCAGGTATTGCAATGGGCTTAATTACCGACGAAACCGGAAAATTTGCTGTTCTTTCAGATATTCTTGGTGACGAAGACCACCTTGGCGACATGGACTTCAAAGTTACAGGAACCAGAGATGGTATTACTGCAACTCAAATGGACATAAAGGTTGATGGACTTCCATACGAAGTTATGGCTCAAGCCCTTGAACAAGCACGTCAGGGACGTATGCACATCCTTGGAAAAATTCTCGAAGTAATTCCTGAACCAAGAGCTGAATACAAACCAAACGTTCCACGCCTCGAAACCATCATCATTCCTAAAGAATTTATTGGAGCAGTGATTGGACCTGGAGGAAAAATCATCCAGAAAATTCAGGAAGAAACAAAAACTGTTATCACTATTGAAGAAGTTGGAGATACTGGTGTTGTTCAAATTTCAGCAACAGGAAAAGAATCGATTGACGCCGCTATGCAACGCGTGAAAAACATTGTTGCTGTACCTGAAGTTGGTGAGCTATATAACGGAACCGTTAAATCGATTGTAGCTTTTGGTGCTTTCATCGAAATTATGCCAGGGAAAGATGGATTGCTCCATATCTCTGAAATAGACTGGGACCGCCACGAAACCATGGACGGTCTGATGAAAGAAGGTGATAAAATTGAAGTTAAGCTCATTGGAATCGAAGATAAAACAGGCAAGTTAAAACTATCGCGCAGGGTTCTTCTTCCAAAACCTGAAGGTTATGTTGAGCCTCAGAAACGCGAACGCCCTCAAGGCGACAGGCCAAATCGCGATGGCGGTGATTTCCGTCGTGACCGTAACGACCGCGGAGGAAACAGAGGCGGTGGCGACAATAGAGGATACCGCAACGACAGAGGCGATTCTCGTCCTCACCGAGATGACAAATAAAATTAATCAACACATAATGATGGGTGGCCTTAAAAAGTCACCCATCTTTTTTTAAAGCCGCTTATCTGATTTCAATTATTGTAGTAATTTTATGGTTACACAACATTAAAATTACAAAACGATGAAACGAGCATCCATCATTCTGATCTTTCCTTTGCTATACTGCTGCACTTCAAATAAGATGAATTATCCGATTACCAAAAAAGTAAATGTTGTAGATACATTTTACAACACCCCGGTGGAAGACCCTTACCGCTGGCTCGAAAACGACACTACAGCCGAAACCGCATCATGGGTAAAGGCTCAAAATCAAGTAACATTCGACTATCTCGAAACATTGCCAAACCGCAAAGAAATAAAAGCCAGGCTTACCGAATTGTGGGATTATCCCAAAACAGGAACACCCTTCAACATATCGGACAGGTGGTTTATTTTCAAAAACAATGGATTACAAAATCAGAATGTTCTCTATACAATGGACAGTCTGGAAGGTGAACCCTACATTTTGCTCGATCCAAATACCCTGAGCAAAGACGGAACTGTTGCCTTCTCAGGAATGGACGTCTCGCCTGATGGAAAATATCTCGTTTACAAAATTGCCCGATCGGGTTCCGACTGGAACGAAATATTCATCAAAGAAATAAGTTCAGGCAAAATGTTGGAAGACCACATTGAATGGGCAAAATTCTCAGAAGTTGCCTGCTTTGAAGATGGCTTTTTCTATAGCGCATACGATAAACCACTATCAGGAAATGAACTTTCAGAAACAAATACGGGACAGAAAATATACTTCCACAAATACGGGACAAAACAAAGTAACGATCAACTGATCTTCTCGAATCCGAGCATGCCAAGCAGGATGTACACCGCAAGCCTAGATGAAAAACGAGAATACCTTATTATTTTCGAAACAGAATCGACTAGTGGCAATGGCTTATATATCAAAAACTTAAAAAAATTAAATTCAAAAATCATAAAGCTAGTCGACGGATTCGAATTTGACTATCAAGCTGTTGATGTTGTTGACAATAAAATATTAGTCGTTACTAACGACTCCGCACCGAAGTTCCGCCTTATTGCAATTGACCCCGAAAAACCAGCTAGGGAGAACTGGGAAGAAATTATCCCCGAAAAAGAAAATACACTCCTAAGTATTTCATATTGTGGTGGAAAAATAATTGCCGAATACATGGCCGATGCAAAAAGCAAGTTGGAAATTTACACCTCTCAAGGGGAATATAAAGGAAATATCGATCTGCCCGGAATATGCAGTGTCACAGGATTCAGCGGAAAACCCAACAGCAACATAGCTTTCTATTCATACAGCTCGTTCAACACACCAGGCACAATTTTTAAATACGACATTGAAACTGGTGAATCTGAAAAATATTTTGAACCAGAAGTCAAATTCAATCCTGAAGATTTTGATGTAAAACAAGAGTTCTACAAAAGCAAAGACGGGACAAAGGTTCCAATATTCATTGTTCACAAAAAAGGGATCGAACTCAACGGAAAAAATCCGGCAATGCTATACGGATACGGTGGTTTCAACATAAGTCTTACCCCATCATTTTCAGCATCAACAATTCTTTATCTTGAAAATGGCGGAATATATGCAGTTGCAAATTTACGGGGAGGAGGAGAATATGGCGAAGATTGGCACAAAGCAGGCACAAAAATGCAAAAGCAGAATGTCTTCGACGACTTTATCTCAGCAGCAGAATATCTCATTAAAAGTGGCTATACGAATTCCAAACAGCTAACAATCAGAGGTGGATCAAACGGAGGGTTACTAATTGGTGCAGTAACCAACCAGCGCCCCGATCTTTTTAAAGTTGCCTTGCCAGCTGTTGGTGTTATGGACATGCTACGTTACCAAAAATTCACCATTGGCTACGCGTGGGCTACAGACTATGGCACTGTTGACGACAACGAAGAGATGTTTAAGTACTTGAAAAACTATTCTCCTTATCACAGTGTAAAAAGGCAGAATTACCCAGCTATTCTGGCAACAACTGCCGACCACGACGACAGAGTTGTCCCCGCACACACATTTAAGTATATTTCGAAAATACAGGAAATGAATACCGGAAACCTGCCAACATTAGTCCGAATTGATGTTAAGGCCGGGCACGGAAGCGGCAAACCAACATCCAAAGTTATTGAAGAATATACCGATATCTATTCTTTTGTTTTCTTTCATACAGGCGTTAATTTCAATAGAAAAAAATGAATTTCTTAGTTATAGAAGGGAATATTGGAGCAGGAAAGACCACACTTTCCCAAATGATCAGCAAAGATTATAATGCACAATTAGTAACCGAAAATTTTGCTGACAATCCTTTTCTTAAAAAATTTTATGCAGACCAGGCAAGTTACGCCTTCACGCTCGAAATGTCGTTTATGGCCGAACGTTATTCTCAGTTAATGAACGAATTGCAAAACAGAGATCTGTTTAAGGATTTCACTGTAGCCGACTACTATTTTATGAAATCATTGATATTTGCCAGTGTTACCTTAACCGACGACGAATACAACTTATACCGAAAATTCTTCAACATTATCTACTCCCGGTTACCCCGGCCTGACTTGTATGTTTACTTGTATAAAAACAGCGACAACCTGAAAAAAAATATTCAGAAGCGTGGCCGTGAGTATGAACAATCAATCGACGAGAAATATCTTGACAGCCTGAACCGTTCATATTTAAACTTTTTTAAGCAACAAGCTGAATTTCCAGTAGTTATAATTGATACAAACAACATTGATTTTGTCGAAAATCCAAAAGATTATCAGAAACTTTGCAAAATAATTTTTCAAAATACCTATAATCCAGGCATTACAAGGGTTTTATTATGATATAATTTTCATTTTTACCTTTCAGGATAAAAAAACATTCTTATTTTTGTAGTTCTTAGTGAATTAATGTAAAATAATAATAATGTGACCATCATGAAAAAATTCAATTTAAATGTTGTCGTCTCCATGGTTATGGTAGCATTCCTGTTAAGTGGTTGTGCTAGCATTAAGAAGATGAAGAAAAATGCTAACCTCATCAAATGGGACGTTACTCCAGAAGTTCTGGAAACACATGCAGGCCAAGTACAAGTTGCCGTTGAAGGTCAAATTCCTGAAAAGTATTTTGCTAAAAAAGCAAACTTACTTATCACACCGGTAATGAAATACGAAGGTGGTGAAAAAGCTTATCCTGAAATTAAACTCCAAGGAGAGAAAGTTACTGCTAATAACGCAGTTATCGTTTACAAAAAAGGTGGTAATTTTTCAGTAAAAGGAGCAATTCCTTATGAAGCAGCTATGAAAATGTCGGAGTTGCAAGTTAGGATCGTTGCTTCTCAAGGTGTAAAATCACTCGATTTTGAACCAATCAAAATTGCTGATGGTGTTATTGCAACATCTGAATTAGTTTCAAAAGTTGGAGAACCAATCTTTGGCATTGTCAGAGAAAAAAATACTACTGGCAAATACAACCCAGCAATTGATGCATTCCAAAGAGTTGTTCCTGATGAATTGATGGCTGACATTCATTATCTGATCAACAAAGCCGATGTTCGTAAAGAAGAAGCTGCTTCAAAAGATGTAGCCGATTTCAATGCTTACGCAAAAGATGCTTTGAAAAATGACCGTAAAGAGTTGAAAAGCCTTGAAATTTCAGCTTACGCTTCTCCAGATGGAACACAAGAAATCAACACTAAATTATCTCAGGAACGTGAAAAAACAGCAACTGACTTCTTTAACAAGAATTTAAAAGCTGAAAACCTTTCTGCAACTGTTAAAACAAAATACACTGCTGAAGACTGGGATGGTTTCCAAAAATTGATCTCTGAATCAAAAATTCAAGACAAAGAATTGATCTTACGTGTTCTTTCTATGTACAGCGATCCTGAAGTTCGCGAAAAAGAAATCCGTAACTTATCAGAAGCTTTCACAAATGTTGCTGATCAAATTTTACCACAATTGCGTCGTGCAAAATTCATTGCTGATGTAAACCTGATTGGTAAAACTGATGCTGAATTATTGGCTGCTGCTGAAAACAAACCTGAATCGTTGAATCAGGCTGAACTCATCCAGGCTACAATCCTTACCGATGACAATGCTAAGAAACTTCAATTCAGCAAATCATTCACAAAACAGTTCCCTGACGACTGGAGAGGTTACAACAACCTTGGTATGGCTCAGGTAAAAGCTGGCGATTTTGCTTCGGCAACTGCTAACTTCGAAAAAGCTGACAAATTGAATCCGAACAACCCAATCATCCAGAACAACCTTGGTGTAGCTGCTTTATACAATGGCGAAACCAACAAAGCAAAAGAATACTTTGCTGCTGCTTCTGGCCTTGGAAAAGAAGTTGAGTACAACATGGGTATTGTTAGTATATTGCGTGCTGAATACGACAAAGCAGTTAAATACTTTGGCGATTCAACAGCTCCAAATGCTGGTCTTGCTAAAATCTTAGCTGGCGACAACAATGGTGCATTGAAAACATTGGAAACTGGTAATGCTGATTGCCCTATGACTCAATATTTGAAAGCTGTTGTTGGTGCCCGTTCAGGTAAAGAAGAGTTGTTAATCGAAAGCTTGACAAAATCTTGCCAGAAAGATGCTTCTTTCAAAGCTGCTGCTAAAACTGACTTAGAATTCGCTAAATACTTCGAAAATCCTAAGTTTAAAGCAATTGTTGAATAATATTCAACCACAATCATACAAAAAAGGGATGTTCTGCAGAACATCCCTTTTTTTATAGCTAATATTCACTAAAACTATTCTTCGTCTTCATCAACAACTTCTTTCTTATTTCTTCCTTCAACAACAATAACAATCTCGCCTTTTACTCCCTTCGAATTAAAATGGTCCAGTACTTCGACCAACGTTCCTTTTGCATTCTCTTCGTAAATTTTTGAAATTTCTCGGCTAACGCACACTTTACGTTCCGGCCCAAAATGCTCGATAAACTGCTCAAGTGCTTTAATCAGACGAAAAGGTGACTCGTAGAAAATCATGGTTCTGGTTTCTTCTGAAAGCTCTTTTAAACGCTTCTGACGCCCTTTTTTTTGAGGAAGGAAGCCTTCAAAACAAAACTTATCGCAAGGAAGCCCCGAATTAATTAAAGCAGGCACAAACGCCGTTGCTCC
>Ga0116170_10003707_pt1 | contig 14236 bp, 28 predicted proteins | sample AD_JPNHW1_MetaG_FD_89797 | JGI IMG/M metagenome (GOLD analysis project Ga0116170, IMG submission 89797) | Active sludge microbial communities of municipal wastewater-treating anaerobic digesters from Japan - AD_JPNHW1_MetaG | ecosystem: Engineered > Bioreactor > Anaerobic > Digestate | place...
AGTAGGTTGTCCAGTATTGACGCTTGATTCTCTCCGTAATAGAATTTCTATTGACCTCCCAACTGGAATTTGTGCATAAAGAAAAGCCGAAGGCGTAATGCCCTCGGCTCTTTTTTTGTTTATTCTTCTAATGCGAATATAAATGAGATAATTGATATAGCACCAATAATGAATAATATCCCCATTACTTGGTCTCCAAAGATACTAATCAAGAACCCAATGAAAGTAAACATTGCAATAAATATTGCCAAAAGACAAGATATAAATATAAAATTTGCAATAAAAATTTCCCACTTAAATCTCATGATATAGAAACCGCATTAAGCTTGTGCGCTTATCGCTCACGCTATTTCGCCTCCCTCTCTAAAATCTTGATGGTAACTTCTGGATTTTGTAGCAATAAACACAAAAGTTCTTTAGAATACGGATATATTGTTACTGTTTCTCCCTTTTTAACCTCTATACATTTGTTCATCTCTATCTCCCCTCCTGCCACGCTTTGAGCGCATCTTCTCCGCCCATTGCATCACACACGGCGGTAATCATCCGCTCCTGGCGCTCGATTAGCTCAACCGCATCGCTAATCAGCTTTAAGTCAATTACACCATAGCACTCACGCAGGTTTTCCGTGATTGGCATATTATTTTCGTCCAGAAGTTCTGATTTTAGTTCGTGTAATATGCGCTCCGATTCTGTCATTTTACTCTACCCTCCTTTTTTTGTTAAATGTTATACCAAAAATCATCAGATTCCCTTATCATAGCTCTAACTAAATCAGCAATACAGTCTCTAAAACTTCCGCTAGTTACAGTGATGGTAAAATATCTATTTTCGTATCCTCTAGGAGCCATATCAAAATATTTCTCTGAAAATTGACTAGGAGCTGCTCCTTTGATGTAGTCTCTCCAACAAGGATTAAACCCCCCTTTTGTTAAGATAAGGACTTTAAAGCCAGTTTTATCGGCGCGAGCAAAGACTGTATAATAAGTATGGTCAAAAGTCTTACGATATTTGGTACCACTTTTATGTGTATACACATTACCGACTACTTGTCCTTTGCTTTGTTCCATAATTTCTACCTCCGATTTTTTTTGTATAGGTGTATCTATAGAACTAATGTTAACTCCTTTAGCGTCAATAATATACACTTGTTCCCCAACAAGAACCAAATATTTTGATTCTCCATTTACGAGGATTTGCCCATAACAATTTCTGTTTAACTCGGCATTCTTTTTCCACGCGGGCATCCATATTTTAGCTTTCTGTTTCATCCATTCCTCGTGAGATGGATAACATTGTCCAAAATCTTTAATATAACACTCTATAGGTTTGTTATCCGCTATATGTAAACCACATTCATCCATGATAAAATAATCAACTGTATCTATGTATGGAATTGCTACTAAAAAGATAATATTTCCATGTTCTAAATGGGGTTTAGCAACTACAATAGTACCGGAAGTGTAATTCGTAGGTTGTTTACCATTTTGCCACGATGGTAGATATTGCGGAGCGCATTTTTTCATCCATTCTTGATAGGTATCATAGCACGACCCTTTATTCGTGATTCTAATTGACCTGCCGACAAACTCATTATATTGATATTTTTTTCTCATAATCTTTTTTAATCCGCCTTCTTCCATAATAACTAATTGTTTCCCTAGCATAACACCATAAAGCATAATAGAATATGTTTTATGTTTTGCTTTTGCTACAATAGTACCAATTGACCCATTTTTAGGTAAATTTCCACATATAAAATTGTCCATATAAATGTTAGCATTTTTTTGTACCCATTCTTTGTACGTAGAATAGCCTTTTAAACGATAAATAATTTCAACTTTATCTCCAACCTGCATCTCTAGCTTCCTCCTCTGCTATATCTTCGAATTCGTGTTTCTCCACTTGACAAACGCATTTATCGCCCTCTTTCATTGTGCGATTATTGATTAAACATACGCCAGTATGCAAATCAAAGAACTCGCATTCATCCCCGCAAATATCTTCTTCCGGTAAATCGTCTTCAACATGGCAATTGAAGTTGTCGCAATACTCACATATTTTAGACATTTTCCTACCAAATCTACAAGTGCCACAAGTCTTTATTGGTTTATTTAATTCTTCTCCGCAAAATGTACATATACTACCATTAAACACGTTACCGCATACTTTACAAGTTTTATAAATCGTGAGTGGTGGATTGTGGGGAGCAGGATAACTCCTATAAAACGAATTATATCCATAGTCCCAATCCTTTAAATACACTTTATGTTTTGTTTTTAGGTCTGGTTTACCGAGATAATCTGCAATTGAGTTTATTTGCTCGCTAGACTCTATCATATCTTTACAAGTCTTGCGAATCTCTGCTATTGGGTCTTCTATACCCAACGCGCCCAACACGGACGCGGCAATATAACCCGTTCTACCATGCCCCCCTTGACAAAATATAATACAATCAATTCCACTATTAATTCTTGTGATAATTTGTACTACTAACGTATCCAAAACGTCCTGTGGCAAACAGTCAAAGTCTACGATAGGATAGTATAAAATTTCGCCACGGAATCCACTATCCCATATATTACCGGATACCTCGCTTAATACAATGAGCGATGAATTCAGCCCGATTGTACGAATTGCATTTTGTATTTGACTCCTTGAGCTGACCCACAGATGAGGATACACCTGCGTCGTCGAATGGCATATTATTGTTGTCGCGGGTAGAACTACCTTCACAGGCTGAGTATTTTGTACTGGAGTATTGACCGTAGTTACAAGTGTCGCCATTTGTTGTTTCTTCTTCCGTCTCCGTCTCCGACTCATCATCATTCTCCTCATCATCATCATCATCGTGTGGGCTATAACTACCGCTACCAAATGTCCCTTTAAGAACGGCAGTTCCCCAAGAAATACCATTGTAATTGAGAACATTTTTTAAAGAATTATTTGTTGATACTGTTTGCGTTTGAAATCCTTCGATATCAAACATCCCCATATACATAATGATAGTTGGCGATACGCGATAGCAAGAGAATAAACTTTCCAAATTGTCTCTTTTCGTGTTTAATACAGATTGAATCGAAGAGACATTCATAAAAATATTCGCCCCTTTGTTGAACACTGTGCCATTATTATGTTGCAGGTCGAAGCAGTAGTCAACAAATATGGCGTCTTTTGATAGGACATTATCTTTATCATAATACCCAAGGAACGCGTCGGCACATTGTCCCCACTTTTTGCCCCCATATCCTCCTGCCCATCGATATTCATTAAACAATTTTGAACATAACTTCATTAATGGGATAGGAGAATAAGCGACAGATTTAGACCAAACTGAGTCCCTGCTAACTTTCATAGGAAATTCGGTGATGTATCTGGTACAGGATGATTTGGCGTGTCTTGCCTCCCCCGCACACGCTAATACTAAATAATCCCTCATTGCAAGACCGAGTTGTTTGGTATAATCCTTTTTCAACTTTGTAAATGCGGGCTTTTTCTTGCCCATATTTAACAAATCAACCGCCTGTATTGCATAAAAATCAATACAAGCCTGTGTCAAGTCAATCATGGAACTATCCTCCTTTAATGAATTGTAACACTTCCATCAGCGGGGTCAACCGTAATAATACTTCCCTGTTTTACCAATTTGTGAACATTCTTCGCGGCGACAACGCAGGGGATACCAAGCTCTCTACATACAATAGCGGCATGGCACAACAATCCGCCAGTACTGGTGACAACAGCTTTGGATTTTGCCATGAAGGACAGCAAACTGGGGTCAGTCATTTCAGCAACGAGAATTCCATCAGCAGTCATAACCGTGTCTTTTCCATTTGCCATACAAGCAGAGCCAACAATTTTCTTTCCCATAGAAGCCGTTCGCCCAGTAATTTTTTGCATTTTCATTTCTCCTTTATTATATAATATAGAATTACTAAAGTCAATAGATAAGCTATTTTCTTTTCCCCCATTCTTGAATAGTCTTCTCAACATAATTTTCTCCAAATATAAATTCAAGAATCGTTTCCCATTCGGGAGCTTTATATCCCTCCTCCCATAATTCTTTCGCATATTTCTTCACGAGAATAGGACAAGCCTTTTCGCAAGATAATCTTAAACAAAACTTGTAAACTTCATCATTTAGACTAGCCATACTAAATCCTCCTTAATAGCTAATATTTTATTACCCTTTCCTGACGGTAAATGCAAAGCAATGTTTACAAATGTGCATGGTCGTATTTTGCCAGATAAGTCTATGAGCCTACTAGCTGTAATTAACAATCCTTTTTTATCAACTGCCGCTACATATAGATAATTACCATCTTCTATTAGCCTCAATCTAACCTTTGCTTTACGTTTGTCGTGCCAAATTTTATAAAATGGCATTACACTATATGGATATTGTTTTTGAGTATACTCAAATGAACTTTGTTCAGTGTGTGGCACTAGTAAACCATCAGCTTTTCTAAAGTCTATTAGTTTTTTTATTGGAGTCCCAGTTGGTGTAACTACTTGTAAAGATATTCTATTACCTTCATCAAATAATCTTACCAATATTTCTTCATTTTTCTCTGTAGCTTTATGCCATATTTTATACATGGCAAATTTCCCCATCTGGTGATAATGGAATATATCCATTAACCACACTACTATATGGAAATATCGTATCTGATACTTTTATTAAATTCCAATCCCACTCTCCTGTTTTTGTCACCGCAATAATTTGTACTCCATCGGATAATTGATTTAAACGAAGTCTCATAGCCGCTTTGTGCGGCTTATGCCAAATCTTGAAAGCAGGGAATGGTTGATTATATTGTTTATCCGTCTTTGGAAATCCTTTGTTGATATACTCTTTATCCGTGTATACGAATATCTTCCCATATTTCGTGTCAAATGTAATCATAAAACCTAAATTTATTTTCCTGCCATTTTTATCCACTTTATAAAGAGTGATATTTCCATCAAACTCTTCGACCAATCTAACGAGGATATCATCCTCTTTTAACTTCCCCTTGTGCCAAACCCTAAACATTATCCCATCTCCTCCGATAACAATTTTAGAGTAGTTTGAATTTTGACTAATTCCTTTTTAAAATACTTGGGAATTTCTTCGTCGGTATGCAATTTGTCGATAGCGTACAACATTAGGGAAACTTCTGTAGCATGAGCAGTAATTGTAGAGTATTTTGGACTAATCTTCCTTGCTTTCATCATCATATCCTCCTTTCTTTAATAGTCATGGTGGTGGGTTTACGATACCCACCAAAACACATCAGTCTATGATTTGCCACTTACCATAGATTTCGGACCACTCTGATTTATCCATCTTATAATTCCTCCAATTTGCGTTTTGCTTCTTCTAATTGAGATTGTAAGGAGTCAATAATATCTAGCAATTCTTCTTCTTCTTCGCTCATTTCTTCCCAAATACAAGATAATTTATGATGTTTTTTGTTACAAATATATCTCACCATATCGCTTGTGGAATCAAACTTTTCAACTTTGACAACATCGTGATTTCTAGAAAAACAAGAACGTCCATCAGAATCCACGGTGTGCAATTCTATGTATTTGCCATTATTTATGTCATACATAGCATTTCTACCGTCAAAAGTATTCTTAATAACGACATGAACTTCCCCATTTTTACAGGTAACAAGATATCCAGTTTTCAATTCCGGCATTTTATTCATTTTATATCTCTCCTTTTTGTTTCGCAATTATACATAAATCTGTTATTCTTTTTAGTTTCTCGAATGTCCGCATCGTAAATATACGGTTTATTATTAAATAAACCATATACAAACGCATAATCTCCTTTCGTCCTACATTCAATGAATTCTCCATTCTCTGGATTAGACAGGTATAGCTCATAGCGAGGATTCCCACTATAGGTGTTATTTAGTCTTTCGTAACCTAGAATTTTTAGATGTGCATACTTCATACGTTCAACTCATCAAACATCTTGATGAGTTTTTCTTGATACCTCCCTTCTTCGCTGTCTTCAATAGCTTCTTCCACCAATGTTTTAAGAATAGCGAGTTCTTCTGAATCTACAATGAGATGATGCTTTGTAAATAACATTGTGTTCACTCCTTTATCCATCTTTTACAACGAAGGCATTGAGCATACTGGAAGAAACCAATCTTAAGGAATTTATGACCGAAGAAGAAACAAATTATTCTATTCACAATTAACGCCCTCCCTTAATGGTAAGTCTCTAATCTTTGCTGCTAATACCGCCCTATCTTCAGGGATGAAACATTCCGTCCATTCATAATAATAACTCTGCATACATGAGTATTTGGTATTCTCCCAAATTAGAGGACATACTCCAGAACATAACGTGTCGGCGAAATTGTCAGTTACATATTGACAGGCAAAACATTCTGCTTCCACCATAGCTGTTTCCTTCCATCCCGGCCAATCTTCCTTGCCTTTGTCTGGATTTCGCGCCAACCAGTCCCATAATTCTTTGTGAGCAGTATGATTAAACTTCTTCATTTGCCAACCCTCCACATTATTAATAGAATACAAAATAAACTAGCTAATAGGATAATTAGTGAAGTCATGTTTAGATTTCCTCCTTACGCGGCTAACGCGTACTCCATACTCGCCGCATTTTCCCATTTTACATTAAATGAAATACTGTAATCCCCCCATTTCGTATACTGTAGCTTTCTATCAAAACCATTAGTACGAACATTGTAACTATCCCCCTTTCTGTCTAATGTAATGTTCTCATCGCTATATACTTTCATACTATCCTCCTTTCTATTTGATACTGGAAGCAGGTTGTTAAGCACAACCTGCTAAAAGCTATTACTCTACAATCCGCCATTTGTCACGAATTTGATTCCTAGACCAACATTTCCAATCTCCATGTTTTGTGAAGGTTTCTGACATTTTCCTCCATTTTCCGCCTTCAACCAAACTCTGAATCACCGCCCCACTCTCATACGCTTCAAATGCCTCTGTGAAATTAACTACTTTATATTCCTCCCATCCACATTCGGGCAATAATAGATTAAGTCTTTCGTCGTATCCAGTTCGATTCGCTAGTCTAAATTCTTCACCATCAAAATACACCCAACATTCGTTATATTGCTTGTGGGTCATCTTTTTTCCTTTTAGCATTTCTTTAATAGCATCAATATTTGTCATTCTTCTTCTCCTCCTATAATTTCTGATAATAAGCAACCTCTGCATACCATTATACACAATTCCTCGTCATACGTCAATAGGTCTGTTCTACCACACAATTCACACTCTCCAATATATTCGTCCATATTTATTCCCCCATATTCATTATACCCAATAAAACAATCCAGACCAATAACCAAATTTCCATGATGAAATCCTCCTTATTAGACTTCGTAGCAATCGTCAAAGGACAAATATTTAATATTGAATCCCTGTTCAACCGCCAACCCAACTGCAACGAATATCGCTTCCTCTTTGGATGTTACATCTTCTGCCATAACCCATACTACAATCTCTACTGCTTTGTCTACTCCTTCTTTTCGATGATTAAATATCACTTTCCAGTAATCGAACCTCATTTATATCAATCCTCCTTAATCTTCTTTAGATTTTGCTGTATACAAGTCTGAATATCTACGTGCGCAATCCTTCCTTTCTTTTACCAAAACTTACTTGGCGGTGAATTAAAGTTTAGGATATGTTATTTTTTCTCTAATGTACTATAACTGGACAATACGCTATATTATTTTTTAACTTCCACGATTTCCCATTTGCCGTTAATCTCATTCCTCGTGAATACTGTCAAACAGGAATAAACCTCACCCGAATGTAAAGACTTAATCGTCCCTTTGTTAGCTAATACCTTCCATGCTTCCATGTAATTCATTCTTAATCCCCCCTTATTAATCCATATACTGTATAGGGCATTCGGAACGGAAATACTGCGAACACCATTTGCAACAAGGTAATCCATTTACTTCCCACGCTGTCCATTCTGCACACATTACGCATTTATTATCTCTTTCCTCTTTAGTCATAAGCTCTTCCACCCTTAACATCTCCTTTCTTTTACCAAAATTTACCCTGCGGGGAAATGTCGTATAGGATATGCTTTCTTTCCCTATAGCATATATAACATACTAAAAGGCTACCAGTATTAAATACTAATAGCCTAATGCCGGTATTGCCAAAACTGATGGTAACAAATGGAAGATGGTAGCTTTTATGCGGGGCTACCGAACCGCCGTGGACTACCGCACAGTATGCTTTTCAATCCACTTCTGCTTCGCTACAGCGAGCTTTTCCTGCAGTTCAGCGAGTTTCTTCTGCTGTTCAGCTTCAAGTTCTTCCACAGTCTTGGGGCGAGGTTTACTTGCCTTCTTGACCGCCTGACCGTCATTCACCACCATGCCGGCAGGTATGAATTCCGCAGGGGCTTCGATGCCACGCAAGCTCTTGTCGAATACTTTGCATACCAGGCGTGACGGCTTTTCATCTTTGCTATGCAGACCGTACGAAGTGGAACCCTTCAAGCCGTAGTAGTATTCAGTTTTGACAATACCGGTCTTTTTGTTGGTTGTGACTTTGCTGTGTACTTCTCCTTTGTCCAGTACAATCGCCATGACATCGCCTGTCTGTCCCATGAGCGCATTAGTCTTGCCGGCACTTACCTGCCATAACCCCTCGATTGCCTTCATACCCGCAACCATGCGCTTTACCAAGTCTGCCCGGTCTTGACCGAATGTTTGCCCTTGAACTAACTTTCTCATTTTACATACCCCTTTCATAGTGGGAGCTTTTGCCCCTCCACCTATATTGTAGCACAACGTGGGCTAGGGCGCAAGCGGAGTCACAGGCGTGTGTGGGGGGGAAGATAATTCCCAAATAATAATTTTTTCCCTCCAAAAAGCCTTTTCCAAATAATAATTTTCCTATTTTTAATAAGTTTCTTCCAAATTTTCCCAAATAATAATTTTTACTTCTGCTAATAGTTGCTGGAAATATTTACCAAACACAATATGTTGTGGTCAATTTTGAAAAAGTGCCAAACTTTTATAGACTAATATAAACATTGTTTGTGAAAATAACATACATAACTCTATATATAGAGGAAACTTTATTTTGGGGGCGATATAATGACAACTTTTTGTTATCTTTGTGGGTCAATTTTTGAAAATCAATATGTCACATATTGCTCTTTCTGCAATAGGAATTCTATACGCATATTAAAGCAAGAGGTTATTAAACCACCAATTAAGATTCAAGTGCGTATTAGTTCTGTTATTTCCAAAGAATCTATAGAACAAATAGTATCTCCTCCACCATTCCTTAAGAAACCGACCAAAAAAGAGCAATTAAAGATAGAGCGCGCCAATAAAAAGAAAGTTAAGCGCAAGTCGCGCCTATCCCGTAAATTACTCCGCGAATGGAGCCAACAAGTACGCGTTCGTGATAATTATATCTGCCAACAATGCGGTAATGAGGGTCTATTCGCCCATCATATCAAACCTAAGAAGGAATATCCAGAACTTGCGTTTGAACTTTGTAATGGTATTACCCTCTGTAATATATGTCATGGAAAGGTACATAATCGCAAGTTTGATATTAATGGAGCATTCTTACAAGATAACAATAAAACCCCTAATGTATAGTGTAGATATCACTATGCAATTATATCGGTCGGAACAAGACCGATTATATTATTTGTAATCAAATAGTTTAGTCTATGGTTTTAATCGAAAGTAAAACTATATATTGTGGTTGGTCTAAAAAAATTTTTACATATGTTTAAAAAGTTACTGGAAAATACTGGAAATCTCCACTTTGTTACATTTTCTCACAGGCTGGTAATAACTTTTCCTCCACTTATACACATATTCTTTTATAAAAATTACTGTCAACAACACTTAATAACAAAAAATGGTTGTAATTTCCAGTTTATAGCCTATTATAGTGTATTAACATGATAAAGGATAACAGACTTTAGTGTGTTAAAGTAATTTTATGGAGGTGGGAGAATGAGTTTACGTAATCCACCTATCCCGCCGACTGCTAAATGGTTGCATGAGTTGACTGATGCGGTTAATTCCGGTGTTACTAGTGGGGCAATAGCCTTTAATGAGGTTGTTGTTGGTAGTGCTAGTATTACTGCCACTACCGGGGCAACTAGTTTTACATTATCCGCTGGTAGTAATGTGACTATTACCGTATCGGGGAATGTGATTAGTTTATCTGCGCCGTTTGTGACTCATGCTCATACAGGAGTATACGAACCTGCTAGTGCCAACATCCAGACCCATATATCGAGTACCTCGAACCCCCACTCTGTTACCGCATCACAAGTCGGCGCGATTGAAAGTTCTTTACTGACAACTCAAGGAGACCTTTTGATTCGTGGGGCGTCTGCCCTTGAACGACTAGGAATTGGCACATCCGGGTACTATTTAAAATCACAAGGTGCCGGAGCGAATCCCATATGGGCAGCGGTTACTGGAGGGTCTGGACTTCTGACTAAGGCAGGGTCTTTTACCCGATTAATGTCTACTGCGTCTGGAAATGTTTCTTATACTGGAGTTGGATTTCAACCCAAACTCGTCTTGTTTTTCCCCGCAGGCGCAACAAGTACAAAGAGTATGATTGGTTTTGGTTGGGACAACGGTAGTGCAAGAAAATTTTTGAGTATATATGAAGGGGCTGCCCCGGCGGCGTCTTTGATAAATGATCAGGCATTCCACATTGTGCATGATGATGGTTCAAATATTTATGAATCATACGCAACTGTTGCCTCTTTGGATTCTGACGGATTTACTTTAGCGTGGACTCGAAGTAGTTCTGTTTCACAAACCGAAACAATTTATTATTTAGCTTTAGCATAAAGGAGGAGTACTATGAAAGTTTGCTTACTACGTTCAAATAGTAAACTACTTGAAATGCAATCAGAAGCTACTTCTGGAACTCTTATCTCAAATGCTATTAATGCTGGATATTTACCAGAAGAAATTGAAGAAAAAGAGGTAACACCAGAAGAATTCCAATCTATCTTAATAAATCAACCAAAAGATATTGAACAGGTAAGGGGGGAAAAACTATCAGAACTTTACAAACTGTTTTCTGCTGCTAAATCAGCTATAGTTTGGCATAATAATATGGGATTTGACGCAGATACTTCAAGCCAGATAGATTTTCTTTCTGCTAAAAATAGAGCAAAGGATGCTTATGATTCTTGGGATAAAGAAGGAGAGGAACCAAAAATATATTATAGAGTGTGGGTTTCGCCTACTGAAAAACAGTTTCTTCCACAAACTCATTCTGCTTTTGTAGCAGTTATGGAAGAGGGAGCATTACAGCAAACTCAAGCATTTCTTCATTTTGATAAACTTAGGACTAATTTAAAAAATGCTACAACTATAGAACAAATACAAGCAATCACTTGGTAATATTTTAAAAGGATGTGATTTTTTTGAGTCAAAAGACATATAAAGGTTCAATAGATGCCAGAATTAGTAGAGACGTATCTGGTGCAGTAGTTTCTCGGCAGACTACAGGAGCTTGGGCTAATAATGCTGCTGCTAATACTGTTAAATCATTAACTCAAATTTCCTCTCCAGCATATCCAGTGCAAAATTACCTAATTAATGTAGTTAATCCTTCTACTGAATCTGATTTAACAGTTAAACTTTTTAATACTAGGACCATCAATAGTGTTTCAACCAAGTGCTATTTAACATCACTTACTGTTCCCAAAGCAGCGACAATTAAAGGAACCGCTATTGGCGCATATGATTTTATGGTGCAAGGATTATTTGTCGCCGGAACATTAGATGTTGATATTTCAAACGATACGTTGATTGGAGCAGCAGGAACTTTTGCAGCTACCGTCACGATTTACGAGGCGTAACATGGAAGCGGTAAGACAATTTGCTATTAGCTTTACAAAACCGTTTGCTCTTCCGGTGCTTTGGTGTAGACGAAAGTTTCGTGACATGGTTATAACCAATAGCGGCAGTTCTACTCCGGACACACCGGAAGTAGCACAATCATATGCATCATTATATAGGTATCTGGATATTGGTTCAGCTCTTCATTCAGGAGTTACTAGCAAGGCATCCGCCATATTTTTTAGGAGGGACTTATAAAATGGCTGAAATTTTTAAAAATGCAAAACTATCGGTGCCGATTACTACTGCGGAAACACTGTATACTTGTCCATCTGCTACTTCTGCTATTGTGCAATTCTGTCAGGCTTCCAATAATGACACTTCTTCCAGAACCCTGACAGTGTCATGGATTGACTCTAGTGACAGTAATACGGAAACGAAATTGACAAATGCTTTATCTATACCAATAAATACTCCAGCATTACCAATTGAGGCTGGTTTTGTTCTGGAAGCAGGAGATTCTATTAAAGCTGTATCTGACGGAGACGACAAAATAACATTAACTATCAGTGTATTGGAAATATCGTAAGGAGGTGGCGACATGGCATTGCCGACGAAATATGGCGTGGTACAGCCGTATAATGTGCAAGATGTTTACCAGTTGACCAGACAGGGAGACTGGCCAATGGAATACGATTCTACCCGCAAATTTTTTTGGGCTGGCGGGTCGCTAAATATACAAACTGGGCAGACGGTTGAGGCGGCCAATATTAGCAAATCGTATGACTTGTGCGGCCCTGGATGTCTACGGCTTAAAAGCGGTTTATATTATCAGTTCGGCGCCAGCGCGGATTGGGCACTGAGTGATCATGATTTTACGCTTGCGGCATGGATTCGCATAAACTCGTTTTTGGGGACGTACAATTCTGTACTGTCTCACATCGTCTTTTATGCTGGTCGCGGCTGGGCACTGCAAGTGCTAAGTAACAAAATTCAGTTTTATTACACGACAAATGGCTCAACTGACGCTACCGTGTCAGTGGCAACAACAATTAACACGGGCACGAATTATCACATCGCCGTGACGCGGTCAGGCAATTTGATGTATTTTTTTGCAAACGGGACGTTGCTAAATGCCGGCGGAACTGCATTTAATGCAACAATCTATAATCCAACAACTGCATTGCTCGGAATCGGGGTATTTGCAACAGATGAACTGCAAAATATCGACGGATGGGTCGGCGGGATTGAATTAACTAATGGTCGGGCTCGCTGGACAGCAGATTTCACGCCACCGACAGTCCCGTATTGATGTGCCATGACTGACCACGAAATAATCAGAGCAATCGCGCCGCCGCAGACCGCCTAAACAAGCGGTGGCTATTGCTTACTCTCAAGCTAAAAAAAGGAGGCAAGAAATAATGAATATTGATAAGTTTATTAATGATATTGCCACTAAAACTAAACAATCTTCTACTGTAATCTATATTATCGCTGCCATTACTCTTGTGATTCTACTTGATAAATTGGGGATTTTATGAAGAAAACTATTCCAGCCAAAATGGAAAAATTCATTCGAACATATTCCGATACACATGATTTAAAAAAATCTGTTGTAGACGCGGGATATACACTTACTAGATGTAGAACATATGGCATGATTGGCAGAGAATTACTTAATAATCCCACGGTAAAAAATAGATTAGTAGAAATAGAAGAGATTAAACGCATGGACGCTGAAGCACAGAAACTTCGCGTTGGCGCAGTTAAAGAAATGGCAATGACTCGCATTAACGATAAGATTGCTACTGTATTAGATATTTACGATGATTTATTATCCCATAAAGATTTATCGCCGCGGCTTCGTTTTGATGTGGCAAAAGATTTACTTGATAGAGCTGGGTTTAAACCAACAGAAAAACGCGAACTTACTGGTGCTGATGGTGGTCCAATTAGACAGGAAAATTCCGTTATTAACGAAGTAGCTGATAGAGCAAGAAAATTAATGGTAGTTAATGGTGGATTATCCGAAGAATAAGGATGTGATAGTGTTGCCCAAAAAGAAATTTAAATATAACACAAATACACAACAAGTAGAACCAATGTATGAAAATTATAACCCTAAAGAAAATATTCTGTCGGCACAAACGCCACAATTAACTCCTCCGTCACAACAGTTCACTCCGCCTAGCATTGACCAAATGCGTCAAGAAGCGCAGAATGGAATGCCAAATGCTGGAAATAATTATGCAATGCCGACAAGTGGCGACCCTTTTATGGACAAGATTAAAGGTATTCTAGCACAAGGTGCGCCTGCGGTCACTAATACTCAAGCATTTCAAGAAATGTTGCCTACTGCTTATGCCGGTAAT
>Ga0116170_10003709_pt1 | contig 14232 bp, 11 predicted proteins | sample AD_JPNHW1_MetaG_FD_89797 | JGI IMG/M metagenome (GOLD analysis project Ga0116170, IMG submission 89797) | Active sludge microbial communities of municipal wastewater-treating anaerobic digesters from Japan - AD_JPNHW1_MetaG | ecosystem: Engineered > Bioreactor > Anaerobic > Digestate | place...
CGCTGGGGATTCAATAAACTTTACGGAAAGTACCTTCAATCGATAAAAGATACTCTCAAAGAACTCGACGAATCTGAAACCGCCGAATAATTCAGGATTTCAGGAAACTAAACATTTTTGCAGACCGGCTTGTTACTGAAAATCAAACAAGTCAGTCAACTTTATGCAGCGAAATGTCCATTCGGTTGAAGAATATATCAGTTTAGTTCCGGAAGATCAAAAAGACGCTATTCTGCGCTTACGCGAAGTTATTAACCAAAATATCCCTTCCGGCTTTTCAGAACAAATTAGCTATGGAATGATCGGTTGGGTTGTTCCGCACAGCCTTTACCCTGCGGGCTATCATTGCAACCCCCACTTGCCACTTCCTTTCCTGAATATTGCAGCGCAAAAGAATTTCATCGCTGTTTACCACATGGGTATTTACGCCAGCCCAAGCCTGATGGAATGGTTTGTCAGCGAATATCCGAAATTCAGCAAACAGAAGCTTGACATGGGGAAAAGCTGCATGCGCTATAAAAAACCTGACTTGATACCCTTCGAATTAATCGGAGAGCTGGCTCTGAAAATATCGGTAAACGAATGGATCAACTTATATGAATCGAATTTTGTCCGAAAAAAATAACCTCAAAAACTTACAGTTATGAACGCATTAAAAATCATTGGAGTAGCTGTAGCCGGAATCATTGTGCTGCTACTGGTTGTTGCAATTTTTGTTAACGGCAAATACGCTGTTGAACGCGAAGTGACCATTAACAAGTCGAAACAGCAGGTTTACGACTACGTGAAATACCTCAAAAATCAGAACCAGTTTAGCGTTTGGGCGAAAATCGATCCGGAAATGAAAACCGAATTTCGTGGTGAAGACGGAACGGTAGGTTTCGTTTCGGCATGGGACAGCCAGAATAAAAAAGCTGGCAAAGGCGAGCAAAAAATTCTTAAAATTGACGAAGGCAACCGCATTGATTACGAATTGCACTTTATTAAACCAATGGAATCAATCGACTATGCCTTTATGGAATTTAAAGCTGTGAACGACTCAATCACAACTGTAAAATGGAATTTCCATGGTGAAATGAAATACCCGATGAAATTGATGTTGCTTTTTATGAACATGGAAAAAATGCTGGCTCCTGATTTGCAAAACGGACTGATTAACCTGAAAACGATTTTGGAGAAATAACCACGAAAACTCAGATCTACCGTATCAGGTAAGTCGAGAAACATCAAATTTTAATCATTCAAAAAAACCGAAAATTCAGGATTTCCGGATTTTATAGTAAATTGCAGCAAAGCAAATTCACATCGGAAGAATTGTTCGGTTTCTGATTCGGTCAGGTGTATCTTTTCAATTAAAAATTAAGGTCAGCAAAATGAAACTATTACTGCAATGGACTACAGTAATTCCTGTAATTGCCGGGGCTCTGCTTTTTTCGGGCGTCATACATAATAACGGCCTGTTCCAGGTAATTGCAAGCTTTTTACTGATATTGAGCGTTATGTCGGCGGTTCATCACTCCGAAATTATTGCCTATCGAGTTGGTGAGCCATACGGAACGATTATCCTGGCTGTCGCCGTAACAATAATTGAGGTTTCGATTGTGGTTTCGCTCATGATTTCAGGAGGGAAAGAAGCTGCCGCTTTGGCCCGCGACACGGTATTCTCGGCCACCATGCTAATTCTGAATGGTATTGTTGGCTTATGCCTGTTTATTGGCGGACTAAAATACAAAGAACAGGATTTTTCGAAAAACGCAGCAACAATCGCGTTGGTTTCGCTTGTCTCCATTGTTGTTCTCACCCTGGTTTTCCCCTCGTTTACAACCAGCGAAGCAGGACCCTACTACTCTACTCCGCAGCTTATTTTTGTATCTATCAGCTGTTTGGTAATATACGCCGTGTTTCTGTTTGCTCAAACTAAACGCCATCGCGAATATTTTGTTACAGACGACGGGGCTGAAAAAAATCATTCTGTTGAAATTACCAACCTCGTGTTTGCCACCAGTTTGTTTTTCCTGTTTGTCAGTCTTCTAGTCGTTGTTTTGCTGGCCAAAACCCTTTCTCCAACAATCGAAACCATTGTAATCAGTCACGGACTTCCAAAAGCGCTGGTTGGTGTAATTATCGCTTCTGTTATTCTGCTACCCGAAGCAATTGCGGCAATAATTGCGGCAAAGAAAAATAAACTACAGACTAGCCTTAACCTGTCGCTTGGTTCAGCGCTGGCCAGTATTGGGCTCACAATTCCATCTGTCGCCGTAATCAGCATTATTTACAACATGGATATTGTGCTTGGATTAGACATCAAATCTATTATTCTGCTTGCACTTTCGATTTTCATCGTGATGCTTTCGCTCGCCAGCGGCAGAACCAATATTGTTTACGGAGCAGTTTTGTTGGTTAATCTACTGGCTTTCATATTCCTGATAATACATCCGTAAGAAACACGGCTATTCCTTCCAAACATACAAAGACTGCGATTTGGAATTGTATGATCTTCTGTTTTTAATAGCTTTGCAGCTTTTAAAACCTTCATTATTGCCGTTAAATTATGTGGTATAAACTTACGCTGATTCTCTTATTCTCATGCCAAATCCTGACAGCACAAACAAAACAACCTAACTATAAGAACCCAAATCTGAGCGCCGACGAGCGCACTAAAGATTTGTTGAGTCGCATGACTATAGACGAAAAGCTAGGGCAAATTCTGTGCTTTATGGGTTGGGAAATGTACGAAATCAAAGGCAGCGAGGTCACACCTTCCGAGCAGTTCAAAAAGCTGCAAACCAACAAACAGGCCGGAATGCTTTGGGCAACTTACCGTGCCGATCCATGGACAAAAAAAACACTCGAAAACGGACTCACTCCCGAATCGGCAGCCAAAGCGGGCAATGCGCTCCAAAAGTTTGTCATTGAAAATACGCGACTTGGCATTCCGGTTTTTCTGGCCGAAGAAGGAGCTCACGGACACATGGCCATCGGCACAACTGTTTTTCCGACCAGTTTAGGGCAGGCTGCTACTTTCAATCCCGAACTGATTGAAGAAATGGGCAAGGTCATTGGCGCAGAAACACGTGCTCAGGGTGCCCACATCGTTTATGGTCCGATTCTCGATCTGGCCCGAGATCCTCGCTGGTCGAGAGTGGAAGAAACATACGGCGAAGACCCGACGCTAATTTCCAGAATGGGCGTTGCAATGGTAAAAGGATTGGGTGGCGGCGATCTAAAAAAAGCAACCAACGTTGTTTCTACCCTGAAGCACTTCGTTGCTTATGGCGTGCCGGAATCGGGGCAAAACGGAAATCCTTCGATTGTTGGTCGCCGCGATTTATTCGAGAATTTCATGCCTCCGTTTAAAGATGCCGTTGATGCCGGAGCCCTGTCAATCATGACTTCATACAATTCCATTGATGGCATTCCATCGACAATGAATAAAGAATACCTGACCGACATTTTACGCAACGAATGGAAATTTCGCGGATTCACCGTTTCTGATTTATTCAGTATTGAAGGAATAAAAAGCTCACATTTTGTTGCCCGAACCAACCAGGAAGCAGCAATTAAAGCCATTTCTGCCGGAACAAATGTTGATTTGGGAGGACAGGCTTTTGCACAATTGAAAGAAGCAGTAAAAGACGGTCGATTGGCTGAAAGCGTTGTCGATAATGCGGCTGCCAATGTCCTTCGCCTGAAATTTGAAATGGGTTTGTTTGATCAGCCTTTTGTTGATCCTAAAAAAGCCAAACAGGAAGTTCACCAACAAGCAAACATCGAAGTTGCACGAAAAATGGCGCAACAATCGGTGGTGTTGCTCGAAAATAAAAATCAGGTTTTACCACTCGCAAAAAAAGGTATTCGGGTGGCTGTAATAGGGCCAAATGCCGATAACCAGTACAACCAGCTTGGCGATTACACAGCTCCCCAGCCTGAAGAATCAATCATCACTGTGCTCGAAGGCATCTCAGCAAAAATCGGTAAAGAAAACCTAGTGTACGAAAAGGGCTGTGCCATTCGCGACACCATCCAAACCAACATTCCGGCAGCTATAAAAGCGGCTCAATCGGCCGATGTAATTGTTGCTGTTGTTGGCGGATCGAGTGCCCGCGATTTCAAAACCAGCTACCAGGCCACCGGTGCGGCAACAGCCAGCAAAGAGTCGGTGAGCGATATGGAAAGTGGTGAAGGATTCGACCGGATGTCGCTGAATTTGATGGGCGACCAGCTCAAATTGCTGAAAGCCTTGCGCCAAACAGGTAAGCCATTAGTAGTTGTATATATTGAAGGTCGTCCGCTCGATATGAACTGGGCTTCGGCAAATGCAGACGCACTGCTTACGGCGTGGTATCCGGGCGAACAAGGCGGAAATGGCATTGCCGATGTTTTGTTTGGCGATTACAACCCAATTGGAAGAATGCCCATTTCAGTACCGCGCACTGCCGGGCAAATACCTTGCTATTACAACAAACAGAACCCTAAAAGTCATGACTATGTCGAAGGCGATTCAGGTCCGCTCTATTCGTTCGGCTACGGCAAAAGCTATTCAACTTTCGACTACTCGAACTTAAAGATTACCCCAATCAGCGATTTTGAATTCAATATTTCGTTTGATATCACCAATAGCGGACAATACGATGCAACCGAAGTGCCTCAACTTTACCTTTGCGACGAGTTTGCCTCGGTGGTTCGTCCTCAAAAGCAATTGAAAGATTTTAAACATGTTGCATTAAAAAAAGGCGAAACAAAAACAGTAAACTTCAAAACCAGTAAAGATAGTTTTAGCCTTATCGGAATCGACTATAAACGTTTGGTAGAAGCCGGAAATTTTAAAGTGATGATTGGATCGTCATCAAACGACATCCGCCTGAACGGAAATATTGAAGTTTTGAAAAACTTCAGCTACTGATTCACTGCAAAGAAGTGAGCTGCAAGACAGAACAATTGAATTTTGCCGATAACTGATTTAATTGATTATCTTTGCGCCAAAATTTAAAATCTTCATTCAGAACCAAATGGCACACAAATCCGGGTTTGTAAACATCATCGGAAATCCAAACGTAGGAAAATCGACTATCATGAATGTATTGGTGGGCGAACGTCTTTCGATCATTACTTCGAAAATGCAAACTACCCGCCACCGCATCAAGGGCATCGTGAACGGGGATGATTTCCAGATTGTTTATTCTGACACTCCGGGGATTTTGAAACCAAACTACAAACTTCAGGAAACGATGATGAAGTTTGTAAACACTGCGCTGATTGATGCGGACGTGATTTTGTATGTTACCGATGTCATTGAATCGCCGGGAAAGAATGAAGAGTACATTGAACGCATCAAAAGTTCGGAAGCTGCCGTAATTGTCCTGATAAACAAAATCGACCTTTCGACACAGGAAAAAGTGCTTGAACTGTACAAATACTGGAGCGAAAAACTTCCGTTGGCCAGTGTTTATGCCATTTCGGCCACCAACAAATTTGGTGTCGCTCAAATATTCGACCGTATTCTGGAATTGCTTCCTGAAGGTCCGCCATACTTTCCAAAAGATGAACTTACCGACCGCAACGAGCGTTTCTTCGTGAGCGAAATCATCCGGGAAAAGATATTGCTGAACTACGACAAGGAAGTTCCGTACTCGGTTGAAGTAGAAGTGGAACAATTTAAAGAAGAAGAAAAAATACTAAACCTGATGTGCGTAATCCATGTGAACCGCGACAGCCAAAAAGGGATCATCATTGGTCACCAGGGTAAAGCACTAAAAAGAGTGGGAACCGATGCACGCATTGATCTGGAAGAGTTTTTTCAGAAGAAAGTTTTTCTCCAGATATATGTAAAAGTAAATAAAGACTGGCGCGAAAAAGACCGCTCTCTTAGCGGATTCGGGTACGATATGGAATAGCATGAAGTTGTCAGCTGGTAGCTAATACTGGCGAGACAAAAAGATGGTCAAAGAAAATAATATTTCAGAAAAAGGAAAGAGGAATTAAATGAGCAATATTGTAGCAATAGTTGGACGTCCAAACGTAGGTAAATCAACACTTTTCAATAGGTTAACTGAATCGAGAAAAGCCATTGTTGATGAAATGTCGGGAGTTACCCGCGACCGCCAGTATGGAAAAGGGACGTGGAATGGAATCGATTTTTCGATTATCGATACGGGTGGTTATGCCGTAAACTCGGAAGACTCGTTCGAGGCTGAAATCAGGAAACAGGTATTGATTGCCATCGAAGAATGCGATGTTATCTTATTTGTGGTTGATGTGGAGAGTGGAGTGACCGACATGGACGAAGAAGTTGCAGCAGTGTTGCGCCGCTCGTCGAAAAAGGTTTTTCTGGCCGTAAATAAAGTGGATAACAACACCCGAATCATGGATTCGCACGAGTTTTATGCCCTCGGATTAGGTGAATTATTCTGCATTTCGTCGATGACCGGAAGCGGAACCGGTGATTTGCTCGACGCGATTGTTGCCGAATTTCCGGAGAAAGTGGAGGAAGAAGAAGGAGACAAACTACCTCATTTTGCAATTATTGGTCGCCCGAATGTTGGAAAATCGTCGTTTATCAATGCGCTTACCGGCGAAGATCGCAATATTGTTACCGACATTGCCGGTACTACGCGCGATTCAATTCACACACGCTACAATAAATTTGGCCACGATTTTTTTCTGGTTGACACTGCCGGATTACGCAAACGCACCAAGGTAAAGGAAGATGTGGAGTTTTACTCGACCATGCGCTCGATTCGTGCAATTGAAGATTCTGACGTTTGTATCCTGATGATCGATGCCACACGCGGCATGGAGGCCCAGGATGTTTCGATCTTCCACCTGATTGAGCGAAACAAAAAAGGAGTTGTTATTTTAGTTAACAAATGGGATTTGGTTGAAAAAGACAACTCGAGCACCAATAGCTTTACAAAAGCCATTAAAGAAAGAATTGCTCCGTTTATTGATGTCCCGATTATTTTCATTTCGGCTTTGACAAAACAGCGTATTTTGAAAGCACTCGAAACCGCAGTTGAAGTTTACGAAAACCGAAACCGGAAAGTGAAAACCTCTGATTTGAATGAAGTGATGCTCGAAGCCATAGAAGCCTATCCTCCCCCATCAATTAAAGGAAAATTCGTCAAAATAAAATACGTGACGCAGTTGCCAAGCCAAACACCCAGCTTTGCATTCTTTGCAAATCTGCCTCAGTATGTTAAAGATCCGTACCGGCGTTACCTTGAAAATAAAATCAGAGAAAAATTTGATTTTGCCGGAGTTCCGGTTCAGATTTTTATCCGAAAGAAATAAAAACTATAATCAAAAGGCCGCTGTGAGACTCTCGCAGCGGCCTTTTGATTATGTCTGCTTCAATTGCGCAATCTTCTCGTGTTTGCCCAGAACATAAAGAATATCGCCAGGCTCAAAAACGAATCCGGCGCCAGGATTTTCGAAAATCTGCCCGCCTCTTTTGGTTGCCACAAGTGTAACTCCAAATTCCTTCCGAAGCTGAATGTCTTTTAATGAGTTACCTGCAAACATGGGATAGCTGGACGCTTTCAATGCGACAATTTCAACATCCGGAATTTCTTCGCTCAATGAAAAAGTATTGTTTTCTTCGCGATCCCTGAAAATACCATAGTTGTCGTCGCGAATGTGGTCGATTGCAGCCTCAATCTCATTTTTGGGCACCAGCAATTTCTTCAGGATACGCTCAAACATTTCTATTGCCGTCTCAAATTCCTCCGGAATAACTTGATCTGCACCCATTTCATACAAATCTTCGATATCAGCAACATGTCTTGAGCGCACAATGATATAAGCATGTTTATTCTGCAAACGCACACGTTCAACCACTCCAAGTGCAGTAATTGCATCGCCAATACTGATTACAACAACCTCTGCTGTTTCAACATAAGCTTTTCTCAAAATGGGCTCGTTCAACGCATCGCCGTAAACAACCATCTCTCCTTTGGCCTGCCGTGCCCTTGCCAGAGCCGGATCAAATACAATTGAAACATAAGGCAATTTCATTTGACACGACATTCGCGACAGAGCCAGCGACCTCGAATCTTTCCCGATAAAAACAATGTGATTTTGCATCGCCGGCACTTCAATTTCATGAAGCGGGAACAATCCCTTGATCAGAAGTTCTGGTATTGGCAGCTTCAAAAACAAATTTGAAGCCGGCTTGGCAACCATCATCAGAAACGGAGAAACTGCCATAGAAACGATTGTCACAGCCAAGAACAGCTGATAAAAATATTCTGAAAGAATGTTATATTCCTGACCAGTTTTTGCCAATATAAAAGAGAACTCTCCGATTTGGGCCATCGCAAAACCAACCATAATGGTTCCCTTAAAAGTATGCCCGAGCACAAATGCAGTTCCTCCGGCTACAAAAGCCTTCACGGCAATCACAACGGCTACTGTTGCAAAAACCAGAATAATGTTGTGAAACAAAAAATTTAAATCAAGCAACATCCCGATCGATACAAAAAAGAAGCTCGTAAAAGTATCTTTGAAGGGAATTAAGTGACTGAATGCGTCTTCGCTGTACTCTGATCTGGAAATCATCAATCCACCCAAAAAAGCGCCAAATGCCAGCGACAGGCCCATCTGCGAACTCAATAACGCCACCGCAAGACAAACCAACAGAATGCTCATCAGAAACAGTTCCTGATTTTTGGTCAGCGCTATCAAATGGAGCACCCGCGGCATTATCCAGCGATTTGCAACATACACCAGGCCAACCATAAATAGTGTTTTGGTGCCCATCGCCAAAAGCCTTTCGCCAATATCGGCTGTTTGCCCTCCAAGCATTGGCGTCAACAAAAGCATTGGAATCAATATAATATCCTGAAAGATAAGAATTCCGACGACGGTACGCCCATAGTTCGAGGTTACTTCGCCCTTTTCCTGAAGTATCTTCAAAACAAGCGCAGTACTGCTCAAGGCTGTAAGAAAGCCTGTAAAAACCGCGGTTCCCCATGTCATGTCGTAGGTTCGGGCAACCAAAGCCGTAACTCCGGCCGTAAACACCAGCTGAATGAAGCCTCCCAGAAAAACAATGTTGCGGATTTTTATCAGATGATTCAGCGAGAATTCGAGCCCAAGTGTGAACATCAACAGGATGATCCCGATCTCTGCCATGAATTCTATCTCATGAGGCGATTTAATAACTCCAAGAAGTGATGGCCCAACAACAATTCCGGTTAGTAGATATCCAATAATTGTCGGAATCCTCAGCTTGGTAAAGATATAATTTACTGCTGTTGCAAATGCAAAAATGATAACGATGTCTGTTAAAATTGCTAACTCCATGCTTGCAATTTACGTTTTTATCGTCAATTAACCTTTAGCAAAAAGTCAGCAGACAATTAAATAAGACTTTGGAAACCAGAAAGGCAAACAATCAAAACACTATTAACAAGAAGATTACAAAAAGGCAATACTAATTTGCGATGGGCAAAACAAAATAAAAAGAACATCCTTCACCTGGTACATTTTTGCTGTAAACGCCAACTTCCCCACCGAGTTTTTCTACAATTCGCTTCACAATCGACAAGCCTAATCCGTGACCTTCCACGCGTATTGAGCCAAGCCTGGAGAACTTCTTAAAAAGCAGCCCTATTTCTTCCGGAGACAGTCCTTTTCCATTATCGGTAACCGAGTATTTAACCATGTTTCCGGCGATCAACTTAACCGAGACACTGATCTCAGGAGGCACGCCACCATATTTAATTGCATTGCTGAAGTAATTAATAAGAATTTCCTCTACCCAGGAATTATTTTCCAGGACACTGTACCATTTCTCCGGCAAATTCACTTTTGCATTCTTCTCATTTATCAAGTCTCTCAGCCGAAACAAAGCTTCGGTTGATACCAAATGAAGATCCACCGGCACTGGCTTTATTTCCTGCTGCCTCACAGATGCCAGTGTCAGAAGTTCCTTTGTGATATGCGTTGTTTTTGTGGCAGATTGGCTGATTAATTCAAGCACCTCCATTTTATCTTCTTTAGACATATCGTCCCAGGCCGAACGGATAAGATCGCTCGACGATGCAATGGCACCGAGCATTCCTTTCAAATCGTGAGCTACCGTATGAGAAAACGCGTCCAAATCCTGAATAAGCTTTTCCTTCTCCTGAATCTCTCCAAGAAGCTGAGAATTTATTGCTTTAGTCATTTCTTCGGAGTTAACCCGCCTCGTAATGTCCTTTAAAATCACCAGTCGCCCCGATTGTTGCTTCTTGTAGTCGAACAGTGAATTGATCTGCAAATCAAAATATTGTACTTCTCCGTCAACCGTACGCGAAATCTCCGTCCGAAATTCATCATGCCTCAATACTTCCTGGATAAGCGCGATACGATGACTAAACAGTTGATCGACCGGTTTACCAAGAACCTGTTTCTCTGTAGAGTTAATCAACGCTGCAAAAACAGCATTGCAATCGGCTATCCTCATCGATTTATCGACAATCGCTATTGCATCAGGAATAACGTCGATTAATTTATTCCGCGCAAACGGAACGAGATCGAACATTCGGAACTGTGATACATTAATAGCGATGAGAATTCCTGTGATCAGGAAACTAAATGGAGTCCAGTCGAACCCAGGCAATGGATTGATGTGAAAAATGTAAATAAGATTCCCAAACAAAGGCAAAAGGGCAGAGATAAAAATCAAAAGAACCTGACGTTTGTAGTATCCGGATAAGCGATTAAACAGCTGAAAGATAACGATAATACCACCTAACAGTTGCGCATATGTAAACAATACCATCAGCCAAAACAGCGGACCATAAACATAACTGGTTGTGTTGGTTTCGGGAGTAATTGAATAGCTTCTCCAATGCAAATGATGAATGGCATTTGTGTAGGGCGATAAAATAAACAGCGTCGCAATCAAATAAAGCGGAATAATATACTGCTTCTTCAGATACTTGTAATTTGATGAAAACGCCAACGAAAAAAACAGGAACGAGGTTGCCAAATATACAATCCCGAAATACGACAACTTCGACCAAAATATTTTCGTTTCCAAATTTGTAGCGGCGTATTCGAATGCATAGGTAAAAGCCCAAATGCTGGCAGCAACCTGCCAAACCAGCCAAAACTTAACATCAGCCGATTTTCTGAATTTCAGTAAAAAGAAGAAAGTAATTACACCTACGACGCCCGCGATTAATAAAAGCAGGAACAAAGGAGAAATAATGTAACCATCCATATTTGTTCCAAAATATTCCACGAGATGTGAGTAATTTGAAGTTTTGCGAATTTAGCAATTATTGGTAAACGATAATTTTATAATAGAAAAGAAATTTTCTGTGTATTGAACACTACCCTTTTATCACACAATCGCATGGTTATAAAGCATCAGCTTAAAAAAAGATGCTCAATTAAAATTTTACCACCTATAAATAATAGAATCAAGCCTCCGGTTACCTCGGCATAGCGGTTAATTTTAGGGCCGGTTTTTTTTCCGAGTAGGATTCCGAGCATTGAAGCTATAAACGTGACGAAACCAATTATCAATACTGCAATCAGAATCTTGCTGAGGAGCGTCGCAAAACTAAAGCCAACGGCAAGAGCATCAATACTTGTTGCAATCGATAAAGTTAGAATTACTTTAATATCAAGTGGATTTTTAATTTCCTTTGCTTCAGCGTCGATAAAGCTCTCAATAATCATTTTCCCGCCTATCAAGCTTAAAAGACCAAATGCGATCCAATGGTCAACAGGTTCAATTAGCGCTTTTACACTGTTTCCAACCATCCAACCTACCAACGGCATAACCGACTGAAACAAAGCCAGGAAAACCGCAATTTTTGCTGCCTGAATAAAACGGATTTGTGGAAGATTCAGCCCACTGCAAACAGAGACGGCAAATGAATCGAATGACAAACCTATTGCAAACAAAAAGACCGTAAGAAATTCCATCAGGATAAGTTTGAGCGACAAAACTAGAAAAAAATAGCTTCCTGCAAAAGAAAGCTTGTTAGCGTCACGCGCATCACCACAATCAAATAAGTATTTATTGCCTGATTATTTTCACTAAGCCGCCACGGCCCAACCGAATAATACCGGGAAGAATTGCGTTCTGAGTGTCGTCCTGTCGATATTTAACTACATAATCAACAGCTTCAATAATTTTGGAATCAATTTCTGAGAAACATGAGGGTTCACTTTCTGTGGAAAAACTAGCTGGCACTGCTACCACCGGCCTTTTGAAACGGCGAATTAACTCGCGACTAAACATCTCAGTAGTGAAACGAATTGCAATGCCTCCACTTTCTCCGGCTAGATTTGACGCTACACCCCGGGCGCTGTCGAACACAATTGTCATCGGTTTCTCTGCGAGCTCAATCAAATCAAAAGCAATTTCCGGAACCTCGTCAACGTATCGTTCAAGTAAAGAGGGATTTTCCATCAAAACCACCATTATGTCTGAATTCGGAAGTTGTTTTATCGAGGCAACTCGTTTAACAGCCATCTCGTTACATGCATCACATCCAATCTCCCAGCCGGCATCAGTTGGGTAAAGAATTACGCCGCCCTTCTGTAATACCTCAACAGCAGCTTTAATGTCATCATTCATTCAAAACGGTTTTATAAAGTTGTTCCATTTGCACTGCGTACGAATAATGCGTAAAACGGTGCGCATTCGCTTTTCCTTTGTCTATCATCGATTTACGCAAGCTACTATCTGAAAGTACGGTTTTAAGCGCTTCGCCTATTTCTTCAGGCATCGACGGATCAACATAAAATGCGGCATCGCCTCCCGCTTCAGGTAAACTACTTATATTCGATGTAATTACGGGGCATCCCGACGCCTGCGCCTCGGCCACCGGCAAACCAAATCCTTCGAAAAACGATGGATAAATCATTACTTCGGCCATCTGGTACAAAGCGACCAATTCGTCGTCCGAAATTCTCGGCAGGAAAAAAACCTGCAAACGGTTCAGATCAGCTTCAATAAATTTCTGAACCTTTTGCATGTAATCGGTTGATTTACCAACAACTACCAGCGGAACATAGATTTTTGAAGCGATCATCCCTTCGAGCAGTCCCAGCAAATTCTTCCGCGATTCAACCGTTCCGACCGAAAGCAGGAATTTCTTGGGTAACTGGTGTTTCTTTCTCAGTTCAAACTTGAAATCAGGATCAACTTTCTGAAAGAAAATAGGATTGATTGACTGGTATATCACTGTTATCTTTTCCTCCGGAACTCCATAATATTCAATCAAATCCCGTTTGGTTTGATCGGAAATGGAATGAATACGTGTAGCGACACGACAAGCATGACGAAATTTCTTGTCGTAAATCTCACGGTCAATCTTTTTGTAAAACTCCGGGTAACGTAAAAAAATTACGTCGTGTATGGTTACGATAGACTTGGTGCTGGTTTTTTCAATCCCCACCGGCAATTCATGGCTCAACCCGTGGTAAATATCGAGATTCAATTTCTTCGTAATTTTGCTGATGTGCAAGCTTCTCCAAACAAAACTGAAAGTTTTCCACCACATGTTCTCCGGCTTCAATTCAATAGCACTTTGAGGCGCAATAAAAAGCGGTTTTCGGTTGCCCGGATTAAATAAATAATATTGATTATCAGGAAACTGCTTCGTTAAGGCAATTATGCTGTTTCGGCTAAAATTACCTAGCCCAGCGGTATTACTAAATGCCCGCTTGGCATCGAATCCGATTTTCATGGTCGTGTTGTTTTATTTCGTAAAAAGCACTTCATAAATATAAGAAAAAGGATGCAATGCACAACTTTGCGCATACATCCTTTCACTCAATATTTTAACTCCGACTAAACCTGAAAATCGTTCAGTCCATCAAAATTCAGTGTTGCAAAATAATCGTTCAACGTTTCGGCCCGGCGAATAAGCTTCACATCGCCATTTTCCCGAAGGAGTAGCTCGGCCGAACGAAGTTTGCCGTTGTAGTTGAATCCCATGGCGTGGCCGTGAGCTCCGGTATCGTGAATTACTAAAATGTCGCCTGCTTCAACTTTCGGCAATTTGCGGTTGATGGCAAATTTATCGTTGTTTTCGCAGAGCGATCCGGTTACATCGTACACTTCTGTCTGAGGTTCGTATTCTTTTCCCAAAATAGTAATGTGATGGTACGAGCCATACAGTGCAGGCCGCATCAGGTTAGCCATGCACGAGTCCAATCCGGCGTATTGTTTGTATGTTTTTTTGATGTGAAGTACTTGCGAAACCAAAAATCCATAAGGGCCAG
>Ga0116170_10003711_pt1 | contig 14228 bp, 10 predicted proteins | sample AD_JPNHW1_MetaG_FD_89797 | JGI IMG/M metagenome (GOLD analysis project Ga0116170, IMG submission 89797) | Active sludge microbial communities of municipal wastewater-treating anaerobic digesters from Japan - AD_JPNHW1_MetaG | ecosystem: Engineered > Bioreactor > Anaerobic > Digestate | place...
CCCGCGTCGCCCACCAGCAACGGGTTGTTCTTGCGCCGACGGCACAGCACGTGGATGAGCCGCTCCAGTTCCTCGTCCCGGCCGATGAGGGGATCAATGCGGCCCGAGGCGGCCTTGGCGATGAGATCCACGGCGTAGGCCTTCAGGGGATCCTTGGCGGCGGATCCTTCATCGGAGGAAGGCTCGGCCGTATTCCCTGGGGTCCGCTGGGGTTCTGGGCCAAGGTCTGATCCAGATCCAGCTTCAGGCCCGGATGCCCGCCCGGATTCAGGCGCTTCGGATCTGCGCCCGGCTCCGCTCTGTCCGCCATGGGGGCCACCATGGGACCCGCCATGAGAGAGGAACCGCAGCAGCGGCAGGCGGGCGATACCTTGCGCCCGCAGGAAATGGGCCGCATGGCTTTCCTTTTCCTGGAGGATCGCGGCCAGCACCGCACCCGCGTCCACCACGCCCGCTTCCGAAGACAGGGCATGTCCCAGCGCCCGCTCCATCACGCGATTGAAACCCAGCGTCGGCGCGGGTTCCACGGGATCATCCCCCGGCATGGACTCCAGCCGCTCCGCCAGAAAGTCCTCCAGCGATGCCCGCAACGCCTGCACCGAAGCGCCGCAGGCTTCGACGGCCTCCTGCGCCTGGACATCCTCCAGCAGCGCCAGCAGCAGGTGTTCCAGCGTCAGGTATTCATGGCGAGCGTCCCGCACCCGCGCGACGGCCCCGTGGATGGCGCGCTGAAGACCGCTGGTCAGACTGGGATTCGATGAGGGCATGAAAGAACCACCTGCCCTACTCTACCAAAGCCGATCCAGCTGCCGCCTCGGGCGTCTGCGACAGATCCTTCCGCAGCCGAGCCTTCAGCACAAAGAACGCCACGATGCTGGCGGAAAGATCGGCGGCAGGCTCCGCGCACCAGACCCCCTTCAGGCCCCAGCCCAGGGGTAGCAGCAGCAGGAATGGAATCAGGAAGATCACCTGCCGCGACAGGGAGAGCAGCACGGAAATCTTCGCCTTGCCGATGGACTGGAACAGGCTTGAGGTCGTGATCTGGAAGCCCACCATCGGGAAGCAGAGGAACAGCAGCCGCATGCCCGTCACGGATTGCTCGATGAGCACCGCATCTCCCGTGAAAGCCCTGGCCACCGCGCGCGGGAAGAGCTCCGCCAGCAGGAAGCCGATGAGGGTCACGCCGCTGGCGGCGACCACGGCGTAGCGGTAGACGCGGACCACACGATCGAACTGGCGAGCGCCGAAGTTGAACCCGGCGATGGGCTGCATCCCCAGGTTCACGCCGACAGCGATCATCACGAAGAAGGTGGCCAGCGTATTGATGATGCCGAAAGCGCCGATGGCGTAATCGCCGCCGTACCGCGCCAAGCGCAGGTTCACGATGACCGCCACCATGCTGGCGCAGAAGAGCGTGGTGAAGTTGGACATGCCGATGGAGAAGATCCCCCCGATGATCTTCAGCCGGGGCCGCAGGTACCTGGACTTGAGGTGGACGACGCGGGTGGTCTGGGTGAAATGCAGGAACGCGACCAGGGATCCGACCATCTGCGCGCAGACCGTGGCCAACGCCGCGCCCCGGATGCCCCAGTGCAGGACAAAGATGAACAGCGGGGCCAGCGCAAGGTTGATGGCCACCGTCAACAGGGTGATGACCATGGCCTTGCGCGGATGGCCGGAGGCCCGCATCAGGTGCGTCAGCCCCAGGTACAGGTGCGTGAAGACGTTGCCACAGAGGATCACCTGCATGAACGACTTGGCGTAGGGCAGCGTCTCGGGACTGCCGCCCATCACCCGCAGGAGCGTATCCAGAAAGGCCAGGAAGACGATGGAAAAGCCCACGCCCAGGATGCTGTTCAGGAAGATGGTGTTGCCCAGGATGGCGTTGGCCTCGGGTCGGTTGCGCTCGCCCAGCCGGATGGAAACCAGGGAGGCGCCGCCCGCCCCCACCAAGGCGCCCAGAGACGCGGCCAGATTCATCAGCGGAAACGTCAACGCAAGGCCCGAGATCGCCATGGGCCCCACGCCATGGCCAATGAACACCCGGTCGATGATGTTGTACAGCGAAGCCGCCGTCGTCGCGATGATCGCCGGGATCGAATACTGCATCAGCAGCGATCCGATCCGCCCCGTCGCCAGCGCGTTGGGCGCCTGATCCTCCATCATCCGCGCTGAACCGTCCATGCTTCCGCCTTCCATCGCCCATCATCCAAGGAAGCCGCGCCGACCAACCGCCGCGCGTCCCACCCAGGCATTGTAACCATGGCCAAGAAGGCAACCGGGCACATCCTCCGCCCAGCCTCAACCATCGCCTAGAAATCTTCTCCCAGGCTCTGCGCGATCTTCACGGTCAGGTCGTCCTGCTGAAAGGGCTTGCAGATGTAGTTCACAGCGCCCGCCTGCACGGCGCGGACGATCTTGTCCCGCTCGGATTCGGTGGTGAGCATCATCACGGGAATGGAGGCCCACTGGGGGCTTCCCTTCAGGCGGGTCAGCACCTCGAATCCATCCATCTCGGGCATGTTCACGTCCAGGATGATGAGAGAGATCTCGCTGCGATGCTTGTCCACCACCTCGAGGGCCTGGACGCCATTGGCGGCTTCCAGAAACCCGTAGCCAAGCACATCCACGGATCGCCCAATAATCTTTCGCATGACGCCTGAATCATCGACAGACAGGATGGTCTTCATCGCGCACTCCAATCACGATGCCTGACAGCGGTAGTAGGTCCCACCGGCATGGTTCAACTGGACGAATTCATCGGATATCCCGCGCAAAGACTCCACGGCGCTGATGACGAGATGGCCAGACGGCGCCAGCAGCCGCGCCACGTTGCCGTAAATGCGCTGCTTGAACTCGTCGGAGAAATAGATGGTCACGTAGCGCATGAAGACGATATCGAAACGCCCCAAGGCGTCTGGGGGATCCTGCAGATTGTATTTCTTGAAGCTCACCATCTCCTTCAGCGCGTCGCTGGCACACCAAACGTGTCCCTGCTGCAGGAAGTATCGGTCCCTCAATTCGTCAGGGAGTCCCCGCGCCACGGCCGCCGCGTCGTACCGTCCCATCTTGGCGAGCATCAACGCCGAGGGTGAAATATCCGTGGCGATGATCTCGAACTGATCGGGGCGCACGCCATTGCCATTGCGGCAGAACTCGTGGATCACCATGGCCAGCGAATAGGGCTCCTGGCCGGTGGAGCAAGCGCCGGACCACAGGCGCACCCGGAAACGAGAGCCGTTCTTCAGTCCTTCGGCCAAGGGGGGAAGCAGCACTTCTTTCAGGATCTTGAAGGGATGGCCATCCCGGAACCACAGGGTTTCGTTGGTGGTCATGGCATCCACCAGCTTGTCGCGCAGGTGCGGATCCGATTGGACCGACACCATGCGGTAGAAGGCGCTGAAATCGGCGCAGCCGGTCTCGGCCAGCAGCCCCGCCAGGCGCGTTTCCACGAGGTAGGCCTTTTCTTCGCCAAGTGCGATGCCGCAGGACTTCTCGATGAAATCCCGAAGCAGTTTGAATTCGGAGGGATTGACGGCGACATCAGGCATCAGTGGCTCCTCCCCTTCCAGACAAGTGACGCGATGCGATCGGCAATGCGATCCAGGGGCACCCGCTCGTCCGAAAGCTCGGCTTCATCCACCGCGAAGGGCATGCCATAGACCACACAGGTGTCTTCGCTCTGGGTGATGCAGTGGCAGCCCCGGCGCTTCATGGCGCGAACGCCTTCGCAGCCATCATTGCCCATGCCCGTCATCACCACGGAGAGCATGTTTCCATCGAAATTCGCAGCCAGCGAGCGGAAGAGGACATCCACCGAGGGCCTGCAGCTGTTCTCGGGCGGGTTCTCGTTCAGCCCGATGATGAAGCCTTCCACACCATCGGGTTGCTTCCGCCGCCGGATCACCATGTGTTTGCCGCCGGGCGCGATGTAGACGCGGCCGGCCGCAACCGGCTCGCCCTCCTGGGCCTCGCGGACTTCCAGAAGGGATTTCTGGTTCAAGTGCTCGGCGAGGGACGCCGTGAAGATCGGCGGCATGTGCTGGACCAACAGCACCGGCACGGGCATATCCCTGGGCAGGCGCGGGATCACCTCCAGCAGCGCGTTGGGACCGCCGGTGGAGATTCCGATGCCCACCACGTCGAACCGGGTGGGCACGGGCGCTTGGCGCGAAGGCGCTGGGGGCCGGGTCGGAAGCACCGGCTCCGGTCGGATTTCGGACCGGAATCGGACCACGGGCGCGCTTTTCGCGGGCGCTGGCGTGCCGACGTGCTTCAGGTTCACCCGCGTCTGCACATGCCGGATCAAGGGGCGCAGAAGATCCCTCAGTTCCGCACGGCTGGCATCCGCGCTCGCCCCTTCGGGCTTCCGGATGAAGTCGAGCGCCCCCATCTCCAGGGCCTGAACCGTGTAATTGACGGAGATGAGGTTCGATCCGCTGATCATGATGACGGCGGTGGAACGATGATGCTGCCTGATCTCCCGCAGGGTTTCCGGGCCATCCATCTCGGGCATCTCCACATCCAGCAGCACCAGATCGACGGGATTCTGTTCGAGCTTCGCCAGGGCCAAGCGTCCGTGGGGGGCCGTGCCCACGACCTCGACTTCGGGAAAGCCATCCAACACATCGCTCAGAATGCGCCGATAGAGGGCCGTGTCGTCCACGATCAGAACCTTCAAGCGGTCTTCGGACATGGGGGTAAAACCTTTAACGGACCACAGAGGAGTCGGGAGCAGGACACGCCTGCAGGATCACGAAAGCATAGACCAGACGGGAGGCGTAACTGGCCTGTTGCATCCATGTCCTCGTGTCTCCTCCCGATTCCAATGGGTTTTAAAATAATCGACCAATCAACCTAAAGGCTGAATTTCTTCACCGCGGCCTGTAGTGTCTCGGCCAGACGGGCCAGATCCTGCGAAGCCTGAAGGGTGTTGACGGCGCCATGGTTGGTTTCGCGGGCCGAGGTGCTGACGGCGGCCACGTTGGCGGAGACATCGTTCATGCCCTTGGCGGCTTCCGCAGCGTTGCGGGCCACATCGTTGGCGCCGGCGGCGAGCTGGTTGATGTTGCGCGCGATATCCGTCACGCCCTTCACGGCCTCCTGCACGTTGCGCGAGACTTCATTGGTGCCGGCGGCGGCTTCCTGGACATTCCGCGCCACGTCGTTGGCTCCGCGCGCGGCATCGCCCACGTTCTTGCTGATCTCGTTGGTCGTGGCCGTCTGTTCTTCCACTGCGGCGGCGATGGTCCCAGAGATATCGTTGATCTGGTGGATGATCTGGACGATCTCATCGATGGCCTTGACCACCAGTTGCGTGTTGCCCTGCATGCCTTCCACCTGGGCCCGGATATCCTCGGTCGCCGAAGCCGTCTGCTTGGCCAGCTCCTTCACCTCGTTGGCCACGACCGCGAAGCCCTTGCCCGCCTCGCCCGCGCTGGCGGCCTCGATGGTGGCGTTCAGCGCCAGCAGGTTGGTCTGCGCGGCGATGCCCTTGATCATGTCTACGACCTTGCCGATCTCCTGGGCGCTCTGGCCGAGCTTGTCCACGATTTCGGCCGTATTGCCCGCGTTCACCGCAGCCTTGCTGGCCACATGGGCCGCCTGGCTGGAACTCTTGGAGACCTCATTGAGCGAAACGGACATTTCCTCGATGGCCGTAGCGACGGAATTGACGGCGGACGTCATGCGCTCGCTGGTGGTCGCGATGACCTTCATATTGCTGGACATCTGCTCGACCGCGGCGCCCACTGTGTGAAGATTAGCGCTTACCTGTTCGGAGGCCGAGGCCACCGTATTGGAATTGGCGCTGATCTCCTCGATGCCGGCGGCCATGTTCTTCACGCTCACCGTCGACTGTTCGGTGGCGGCGGCGGCCGTGTTGGCCTGCTGCGTCATCTGCTCGGAGCCCTTCGTCATCGTGGATGACGTCGCCGTCAGCTCTTCCGAAGCCCCGGCCAGGGTGGTCGCGCTGTGGCCGATGTCGGAGACGGTCTCGGAGAGCTTCTTGACGGTGTTGTTCACCGCGTTGCGAAGCTGCTGAAGCTTGCCCTGGTATTCCTGCGAAATGGACGTGCTGAGATCGCCGTGTTCCAGCGCCGCCATGACGCGCATCACTTCGTTGACGGGTGTGATGACGGCATCCAGCGTATCGTTGACGCCCTGGATGATCTGGCGGAAATCCCCCTGGTGCCTGGTGGCCTCCGCACGCGTATCCAGCTTCCCTTCCTTCGCGGCGCGGCTCAGCATCGTGGCGTCATCCACCATGCCCTTGATGGATTCCACCATGCCCTGCATGGAGCGCAGCAGCATCCCCGTCTCGTCCTCGGTGAAATGGCGGAAGGTGATCGAAGTATCGCCCTTCGCCAGGCGCTGAGAGGCTTCCGTCGCCTCGGCCAGAGGGGTCGCGATGCTCCTCGTGACATACACCGCGACACCAATCCCCGCGAGCGAAGCAAGAATGAGCAGCCCGATCAGCAGCAAACGACTCTGACTGTTTGCCTCCAGGGCGTTCTTGCCGTCCTGCGCCGACAGTTTCTCCAGGTAGTTGATGAGGCCGGTCAGGGCATCGAAATACTTGTTCTGCGCCACGCGCAGATCCTCGAGGATCAGCGCCGTCGCCTCCGCCTTCTTGCCGGCCTTGGCCAGCCGCCGGGTTTCCGTCTGAATGGGCAGGTAATTGGTTCTGGCGTCCTTGACGGCCTCGAACAGCTTCCGCCCTTCCGGCGTCGTGAGCTTGGCGTCCAGTTCCTCCATGATCTTTGTCATCTGGGTACGGACATCGTCAATGCGCGCATCCTCCTGGGCCATCCGATTCGCATCGCTCACCAGGAGCATGTTCCTCAGGGCCCTGGCGACGGTGTTCAACTGATCCATCCCGTCATGGGCCAACCGAACTTTCGGCATGCGGTCATTGACGACGAGATTGATATCGGAACTGATGCCCTGGAGCTTGACCAGGGCAAACACGGTGGATAGCACCATCACCACCAGCAGGCTTCCGAAAGCGATGCCAAGCCGACGTCCGATCTTGATGTTCTTGATGTTCATCGTTATCCCTCCCTGGGGAATGGCGTTGCGGATTCTAGGAATGGACAATTACTGTCCACGCAGGATTTGTGGCAAGTCGAGCAACACGAGAAGGCCCTCCGAGGTCTTGATGACGCCGGAAAGGAAGCGGGCTTCCGCTTCGGTCACATTGGCGGAAAGAGGCTCAATGGCCGAGGCGTCCGCCTCCACCACGTCTCCGATGGCGTCGACCAGGAAGCCCACCGGGTCCATCGAAAGCCCCTGGATGTTCCGCTGGCTGGAGGCATTCAGTTCGGAAGCCGTCTTGAGGATGATGTTGTGGCTGGTGTCTCCGATTTCGTGGCGGGGCAGGCCCAGCCGAACGGCTAGATCGATGATGGTGACGATCTGCCCTCGCAGATTGATGAGCCCACGAATGTGTTCGCGGGACCGTGGAACGGGTGTGATGTCCAGAATCCGGTTGATCTCCCGGATCACCAGGAGATCCATTCCGAACAACCGATCCCCAAGTCGGAAGGTGGCGTAAGGATTCATTGTGCTTCACCTCCCGACAGGCCAGCCGAGTTCAAAAGCTCCACCGGATCCAGGAAGACCACAAGGTTGTGCTGAAGGATCGCGCCCCCCTGCACGCCCGGCCCCTTGATCTTCACCTCTTCCAGCACCAACTCCACATCCAAGGCATCGATGATGTTGGAGATGACGATGCCCGCCCGAGCCTGAACCAGCGCGCCATTCTCGATCACCTTGGGGATCACCAGGAACACTTCGGAAAGGTCCGCAGGAACGGGATTCACCTCGATCACGCTCTCCAGCCGCAGCAGCGGAAGGCCATGGCCGCGGTAGTCCACAAACTCGCGATCGCCCACGCGCTGGATCTCGCTGCAACGGATCTTCTCCAGGCGCATGATGCGATCCTGCGAGATGGCGAAATACTCGCCCTCGGCGCCGGTGCAGACGAGGATCGATCTCCGCCGCATTGCAGCCAGTGCCGCCTTGCGATCCTCTTCTTCCTGCCGCCGTTTCTCTTCCGCCATCAGGTCGACGAAGTGCAGATTCGCTTGGCTGGAGATGCCGCCCGCGTCGAGGATCATGATCACGCGCCCGTCGCCCAGGATCGTGGCCCCGGAAAAACAGCCGCAGTCGTGCACGAACTCAGACAGCGGCTTGACGACGATCTCCTCGATATCGAACAGCTCGTCCACCACGACGCCGAACTGATTGCTGCCCAGGCGAAGCACCACGATGTTGTAGTCACTGTGCCAATCGGCTCTCCGATCCTCCTTGCGGTCAGCCTTGGACTTGGCGTTGACTTCAGCGGCGCCATCCCCCGGCTTCGCAGGCCCCGAACGGCGATCCGCCAGCGCGGCCCGACGATCCGGCAGGCATTCGCCCGTTTCCGGATGGACGAAGGAGCGCTGGATCTCAAGCACATCGGCTAGGCGCACGAGGGGCAGCAGCTGATCGCGCAGACGCAGCACCTCGGCACCATGGACGCGCTCGATGCGCTTTACTGCATCCGCCGCCCGCACCCATACGAACTCGACGATGTTCACCTGGGGAATAGCGAAGCGGTAATCGGAGACCCCAACGATCATCGAGGGGATGATGGCCAGGGTGAGCGGAAGGCGCAGCAGAACGGTGGTGCCAAAGCCCACCTGGCTGTCCAGCTCCACATGGCCGCCCAGCTTCTCGGTGTTGGAGCGCACCACATCCATGCCCACGCCGCGACCCGAAATATCCGATACGGTTTCGGCAGTGGAGAAACCAGGCATGAAGACCAAGTTGACGATCTCGCGATCCGTCATTTCGTCGGCTTGCGCCTTGGTCACCAGTCCCTTGGCCAGTGCCTTCTTGAGCACCTTCTTGGGATCGATGCCGGAACCATCATCGGTGATGGCGATGTTCACTTGGCCGCTTTCGTGGTACGCGTGCAGGAGGATCTGCCCCGTGGTCCCCTTCTTGGCCTTGCGGCGCTCTTCCGGCGTCTCGAGGGCGTGGTCCGCGCAGTTGCGGATGATGTGCGTGAGGGGATCCACCAGCAGCTCGACGATGCTCTTGTCCAGCTCGACCTCGGCCCCCTTGATCTGGACCTCGATCTCCTTTCCAAGCTGCCTGGACATGTCCCGGATGATGCGAGGGAAGCGACTGAACACGGTGCCGATGGGCTGCATGCGAGTCTGCATGATCCCTTCCTGCAACTCCGTCGTGACCTGATTGATGTTCTGCAGGATTCCCGCGAGCCCTGGAATTGAGCGGCTGTGCCCTTCCAGCGCGCGCATGAGCTGGTTGCGACTGAGCACCAGCTCACCCGCCTGGTTCATCAGTTGAGTGAGCAGATCCACGCGCACGCGCAGGGTCTCGGGCCCTGCGGCATCGTTGCGCGCCGCACGATTGGGCGTAGCCTCCGGGGCGGCGGCGTCTTCCACAGCTTCGCCCGTAGATGTCGGAACGGAAGCATCCGAATCGGGCGCGGCCTCTGATGGTGCTGGGGGCTCGACGGGGGGCTTGGGCAAGGCGGCCTTGGCTTCAAGCCTCAAGGCTCTCATGTCCAGCATCGATACCTGCTCCGGCGGCAACTTCAGCGCCATGGCGGCGAGATCCGGCTCCAGCACCGATCCGAACAACAGCGTCACGGGCAGATCAAGTTCGAGACAGTGCTCAAGATCGTTCAACTCGGCCAGATCGATGTAGGCGTCCAGGCATTGCCCCACCGACAGGGCATTGTTGAGAAATGCCAGGGGCGTGACCCCTTTGTCCTTGATGTCCTTGCGCAGATAGGCCGTGGCGTGGAAGAGGTTCATGCCATGGGCCAGGGCGGACTTGACGCTTTCGGCGTCCAGATCGAACTGGCGTTCCTTGTCCTTGCCTGAGCCGCCATGGACGGTCATCTGGGCGCCAGGGACAAGCCCTTTGCCTTCGAGGATGGCAGTCAGGCGCGCCTTCTCCTGATCGCAGGGCACGCTGTCGCTGGCCTGGATATCGTCCAGCATGGCCCGCAATCGGTCGATGCCCGCAAACAGCGGATCCATGACGGCCACCGTGACGGCCAGCTTGCCGTCCCGCACCAGCATCAGCACGCTTTCCATGACATGGCTGAGGCTCTTCAGGGATTCAAAGGCCAGGAAGCCCGCGCCCCCCTTGATGCTGTGGATCGCGCGGAAGACGCGATTGATGACTTCCTTGGGAAGCTCATCCCCGCTCTGCTCCATCGCCAGCAAATCGGGTTCGATGGTATTGAGGTGTTCGCGGCTTTCAGCCACGAAATCCGAGACGATGCTTTCATCGACAATGCTGCTCATGGTTCACCCCCCGCAAAGGGCAGCGCGCGCCGGATGGGGTGCGCCGGGACCCGGCCTGTCTCACGCTCCGTCTCCCAGTCCCTCATGACTCGATCTCCGCGATCGGGAAGAATTTCGGAAGATTGAAGAGCTTGAAGACGCGCATGAGATCGGGCTTTACCCCCTCGATGGCAAAGGTCTTCTCTGCCTTCTGGCAGCTCTTGAAAAGCCCCAGGATCAGCGTGATGCCCAGCGAATCGATCTGATCCACGCTAGATAAATCCAGCACGACGGCCTTGGTGGCACCTTCAAGCACCTTCATCATGGATGCGCGATGCGACTCCACGGTGCTGGCGACAAGATTTTCCTTGGGCTTGAGGCGCAGCTCGTCATTGGTCTTTCTGGCCGACAACGCGGTTTTACTGGTTGTCACGACCCACCTCCAGTTCGAACGTCATGGACATCTCCCCTCCCACCATGCGCAAATCCTTTGTGAAGCTCCGGATCAGCGGAATCCCCCGCCCCCGCTCGGATAGCGGATCCGAAGGCGGGGCATGGGCCTCGAGATCGAAACCCGGCCCCTCATCCACCACGCCGACGGACAGCGTCCATGGATCCTCGTCCAGCGCCACACGCAGACTGATGCGCGCGTCTTCGCAACCCGCGTTGCCATGCCCCACAGCGTTGATCAGCGCTTCCCGCACGGCCAGAACGATATCGAAGCGTCGCGAGGATTCGACCCTGGCCCGTTCATCCAGAAAGCCCCTCAGCCGGTCGCAGGCATGGTCCACAGACGTGGCATTGGATGGCAGGCGCAAGAAAAAGGCGTGGCCATTCGTGGACAGGCTCGGCTGCTCGAAGGCCACGACCATGAGGTCGTCGGCGATGACGCCGTTCCCGAAATCACGCGCGGACTCGCAAATCCTCGCCAGCGATGCGTCCATGGGTGTCTTGCTCAAATCCCGCCAGCGCTCCGGCACCAAATCCTGGAAGACCTTTTTCTCCGGGGAAAGCACGTCAAAAAAACCATCCGTGCCAACCAGCACGCGGTCCCCGGGCATCAGTTGAATGACCCGCTCTTCGACGAGAGGTTCCTCGAAGATGCCCAGTGGCGTGCCATTGACCTCGATTTCCTTCACCAGGTCTTCGCCCGCCAGGTACAGCATGGGATGGGGGATCCCCGCGTTCAGGATCTGCAATCGCCCCGTCGCGGGCTGCCAATGGCCCAGCAGGGCGCAGACGGGAACCTCGGAGAAGGGTCCCTCCTGAATGAAGTGGTTGAATTTCAGTGCCAGATGGCGCAGCGGCTGGCAGGCGCCCTGTGTATGGAATGGGCAGTTGCGCTTTTCCAACGCACAGCCTTCTCCGCGCACCAATTGACAGAGTTCGCCACAGCCCGCGATGAAGGTGGAGAGCATGGTCAGGAAGGAGGCGACGGCGTAGGAACTGGCGACCGAATGCCCCGCCACGTCGGCCAGCACGAAGATGATGGAATGATCGACGCAGCGCAGGCAGCGGAAGATGTCGCCGCCTGCGTCACTCAGCGGTTCATAGAGCGAAAAGAGCGGAAGATCCTTTTCCGAAGTCGCGACCAGGGACTTCTGTGCCAAGCGGACGGCCTGCGCGGTTTCAACGGATCGGCGCGCATCCAGCAAGGCGCTGCGTTCGGTGATCAGAAGGCGGATGGAGGCCAGCAGATCACGCTTTTCAAAAGGCTTGTTCAGGTATTCCTTCACGCCCATGTGCAGCGCGGTCTTGACCGTCTCCTGATCGCCGCTGGATGTCAGCACCGCGATGGGAATGGAGGGATCCGCGTTGCGCACCAGTTGGCTGAGCTCCAGGCCGTCCATGCGAGGCATCACGATATCCGTCAACAGCAGATCGAAACGCCCATCCTCATGATTGAAGCAGTCCCAGGCCTCCAGCCCATCGCTGGCCGCATGCACACGGTAGCCTTCCTGTTCCAGCCAGTTGCGAATCATGCCTCGCGTTGTGGCGCTGTCTTCCGCCAGCAGAATATGGGTGATGGAGGGATCCCGAGCCGGGATGGGCGCGTCGATCGCCGCGGCATCCCTATCCTGCGGTGCCCTGCGGGCGGGTCCGAGCACCCTTCGCACCACCTTGGCCAAATCGAAGGCCGTGAAGGGCTTGGGGACCACCCCCCGGAAGGACGCGCGGGCATTGAGCGAAAGCGCCGTCGCAGGCGGCAGTCCGGTCACCAGGACCACCGGCAGATTGGGGCGGATTTCCTGCAGTTTGCCCGTCAGGTCGGCCCCGTTCATCTCGGGCATGGCCAGATCGACCAGCACGAGATCAAAGCGATCCGGATGCCGACGGAAATCATCCAGAGCCTCCAGGGGCTGGGCGAACGTGGTGACCCTGTATCCCAGGTTCTGGAGCCCCTGCTTGGCCAGGGCAGCGACCAGATCCTCGTCCTCGACCATGAGCAGGCGCTCGGTGCCACCGACATCCTCGGGCCGCCGGTCCTCCGAGTGCTGCGGCACGCCGGTGGCGCAGGGCAGATGGATGGTGAACGCGGTGCCCTGACCCAACTCGCTGGCAACAGAGATGCGCCCGCCGGATTGCACGACGGCCGCGTGGACCATCGCGAGACCCAACCCCGTTCCTTCGTTGCCCGCATTCTCATTACGCGTCGTGAAGAACGGCTCGAAAATGCGCCCAAGCAACGCTGGCTCGATGCCGCAGCCATTGTCTCGAACCTGGACCACCGCGCAGCGATGGCCTTCCAGTCCCGCAGGAATGCTCGCCTCGCCCGGCTGGCTTTCCGAAAGATGAACCTCGATGAGCCCCTTCCCATCCGGCAGCGCATGGTAGGCATTGATCACGAGATTCAGCACCACTTGATGCAACTGCGCGGGATCCCCTTCGACCCACAAGCCGCTGGTGAGCTTGCTGCGAAGGTCAACGCTGGGAGGCAGCGTCGACTGCAGCATCTGGACCGCATCCCGAAGCGTGGCGGACAAATCCAGGGGGATGCTCTTTTCTTCCGTCTTCCGGCTGAAGGCCAGGATCTGGCGGTTCAGGCCGGACGCGCAAAGCCCCGCGTGCAGGATGGCATCCACCTTGGACAGGATGGGGCTGTCCTCAGGCAGCTTGCTCTTGATGAGCTCCGCAGCGCTGAGAATGGTCGTCAGCACGTTGTTGAAGTCGTGGGCGATGCCCGCCGCCAGGGTGCCCAACGCGTCCATCTTCTCGGACTGACGCAATTGGCGGTCCAGTTCGACGCCCTTGGTGATATCCCGGATCACGGCGACGGCGCTGGTGCCATCCTCGGCGCTATCGCGCACGGGAGAGAGCGTGGCTCGGAATTCCCGCCGAACGCCATTCACCTGAAAAGGGAAGCGTCCATCCCAGGGCTGCCCCTTCAGCACCCCAGTAACCCCCTGCACGAAGGTCGGCACCGGCAAGAGTTCGGAAAGGAATTGACCGGAAAACCCGGAGAACTCCTGCCCCATCATCCTGGCGAAGGTGGGATTGGCGTAACAGACCACGCCAGCGGAATCGAGGCACACGATCGCATCAGTCACCTGCGCGACGCCGGCCGCCAGCCGCTCCAGCTCCAGTTCTGCTGCCTTCAGGCCCGTCTGATCCTGCATCGTGGCCAGCAGCAGCGTGCGTCCCCCGTGGGGCAGGCGCACGGCACTCACCTCCACATCCCGCAGATGCCCGTCCGCCGCGCGCACCCGATCCGGGAAGCGGAAGCCTTCGGGGGCCTTCTTGCGCTGAAGCGCCTTCCAGCCCTCCAGCCTCGGATTCCCACTCAACGCCGGAATCGTGGATTGCTCCAGCGCCTCGATGGAGTGCCCCAGAAACGCCGCCGCCGCAGGGTTGGCGTCCACGACCATGAGCGTTGCGGCTTCCACCAGCAGCATGGGCGTGGGGTTTTCCTGGAAAAGAGAG
>Ga0116170_10003712_pt1 | contig 14227 bp, 8 predicted proteins | sample AD_JPNHW1_MetaG_FD_89797 | JGI IMG/M metagenome (GOLD analysis project Ga0116170, IMG submission 89797) | Active sludge microbial communities of municipal wastewater-treating anaerobic digesters from Japan - AD_JPNHW1_MetaG | ecosystem: Engineered > Bioreactor > Anaerobic > Digestate | place...
GAGTCTCTCTTGTCCCGGGTCTTTTCTATTTTCTGAAGCGCGCTTCAGCGCGGCTTTCCGGGAATCGCTTCACGCCCGGTCCTCCGAAAGAAAGCCCGGCTGAAGCCGGCTTTGAAGGGAGACTGAGTCGGAAACACCCCACCTGAAGGCGGGTGCAAAGAAGAGCCCGCTGAAGCGGGCTGAGGTTCTTTTTCAAGGTTCTTTGAAAGAATTTGTGGGGCGATTTTGATGAGTTTTTCGCCTTGGAGCCCCAACACAATCGCGCTTTCGTCATTCCCGCGCAAGCGGGAACCCAGGTCCGGGACGATCTGGTTGATTGTGTTTCTCCTCGGTTTTCCTTCTGTTTTCCCGTTCGCGCGTCCCTGGGTCCCCGCGTTCGCGAGGATGACGAATGGGGGCGAGAGTCGGGGAACTCGGACCGCAATCTATAAAAAGGACCTGACCCCAAATCGAGACCGGAAATAAGTCCGGTTCCATGGTCGTGGGGAATCCATAAGGGCTCTATTCAAAAGAGTGAACAAAAGGAACGACTCCTCTGCTTGCCCACAAATTCTTTCGAAGAGGCCTTTATGTTGAACCGCATTTCACCCAGAAGACGGCGGTTGAACATCCCTGCCACGGCTTTCCTTTCAGGCGGGCGGGACGCCCGCCCTCCCAGAAATGCCCATTTTCAGCGGGAGAAAGAGGGGGTTCTTCGTGACTTTGTGTCTTCGTGTGATTTCTTCCTAAATGTTTCTTTGCGCCTTCCATTTTTATGTCTTTGTTGAACAGCATTTCACCCTGAAGACGGCGGTTGAACATCCCCGCCACGGCTTTCCTTTCAGGCGGGCGAGACGCCTGCCCTCCCGGAAATGCCCATTTTCAGGGGGAGAAAGCGGTTCCCGGGAGCGTCAATCTCCTGATGGGTGTAGTCAAATCTTCCCGCCGGTGTGTTGCGCTCGATCCTGCTGCGGTGACGTTCCAGTTTCCTTCCCGGGCAATCTTCGGTTGCTTCACGGGGCCACCACCGGTTCCATTGTCAGGCGCACGGTGGCCTGCAGGACGGGGTTGCGCAACCGGATGGCAATGCGGGTGGGTTTGCGGTCGGTTTGCAGGTCTTCGCTCAGGACTTCCTTGACGAGGTCGAAGGGTTTCCCGCCGGTCTCGATGGTCACGCGGAGCACTTCTCCCTTTTCCCGGATTTCCAGAACGCCCGGTTTCACCTCTTCGCTTGTCCCGAAGGTGATCAGCGCGGTCTCGAATTTTTCCGGATTGTTGAACGCCACCAGGTCGCTCACGATGAAACGGCCCCGCTCGCTTCGCAGATACGTGAAGGTCCGTTCGAGCCGTTGCAGTTCGGGAACCGCATAGGCCGATTTCAGGTCCACGATCAGGGTGTCGCCCATGCCCGAGAAGTCCTCGCGTACGATTTGACCTTCCGCCTTCCGTCCGGTTTCCTGTAGCTTTCCGGCGACTCGCGGCACCGGGTGCCCGAACGAGTTCAGGACCTGGCTTTCGTAACGCTGATCGCTGAAGGTCCGCGCGGTATAGACCTCCGACCCCGGGTCCACCAGGGGAACGGCGTTGTTCAGAACCACCTGGTAGGAACCCACGTCGTTGTGGTTGTGGTGTTCGGCGTTGTGTCCGCCCTTGAGCGCCACGGCCAGTTTGGGTTCACTCTTCGCGTCCGGGCGGCCGATATAGACGCCCGCGTCGGCGAACCACTCGCGCTCGGGACTGACCGCGGGACGGGGCTCCGAGGATTTTGTTTCCGGAAACGCCGCTGGACAGGAGTAAAAGAGGGTTTCGAAAAGGGAACCACTCACGCCGGGTTCGACCTTGCGGTTCAACCCCAGTCCGTACCGGTGGTCCAGATACGCGAGCAGGTCGGGGTCGGGTTTGGCGTTGACCGGACAATCGGCGAACGCCGGGCAGATGCCGTTCTGGATTTCGATGCGGGTCCCATAGAGGGCGGCGGGTCGAGCTTCCGGGGCTTCCATCAGGTCCAGGCGACCGCCCGTGGCCTGGCGCAACGCCTCGGTCAGCAGGACGTAATGGCCGAAGCCGTAATTCCAGTAACTGACCCCTTCGCTGCAATAGCCGTCGGGGGTGAAACCCTTCAGGAAGTTCTTGATGTAGAACTCCGCGGCAGCGGCGAAGAAGGCGCGGTCCTCGCGTTTGTCGAGCAGGGCCAGGGCCGAACCGGTCACTCCGGCCAAGCACACGGCGTTCCAGTTGTTGGTGGTCCGCAACCAGAAATTCTCTTCCCGGATTCCCGTGGCCATCTGGCGGAAGGGGTTCAGGATTCGGACCTCGACGTTGCGGCGGATCGTGTCGCGCACTTCGGGCTTGAGTTTGTCGCCCAGCAGGTAGTCGCTCATGGCCAGTTCCCACGCCAGGGCCGACGAGACCAGGTCAATGTCTGTCGTCTTGAGGTCGAAGTTCTCCAGGCTCTTGTCGTGGGCCGGCAAGACCCAGGTTCGTTCGAGGCACAGTTCATTGATGACCTCTTCGAGAGCGGGGAGGTAATTGCCCTGGTTCTCGACGCACTCGGCCAGGGTGAAGATCTGGACCTGCGAGCGGCGTTCTTCCGCGACCTTCTGGTAGTTTTCCCGGTTCCCGTTCACCGAAAACTCGAGGTAGAGTTCATCGGGGGAATCCGGGAAGGGGGTGGAGAGCAGGAGTTCGGCCCTGGCGACGATCTTGCGGAAGGCGAGTTGTTTGCCCAGCGCCTCCCAGGCCGCCCGGTCGGAAATCGGTTTGCCGAACCCCGTGGGCTTTTCGGGCAGCAGGGCCGCGATTGCCTCGATCCGTTTCGGGTCCAGGTTCGCGCCGGTGGAAGCGGCCCACACGAGCGGTGTCAGCAGAAACGCGGTCAGGGTGAGGCAACAGACGGTCCTGCGCGAAGAAAAACGGGGCGAGTGCATCGGGGACTCCTTGCGCCAACAGAATGAATCGGGAAGGGGTGTGTGACCCCGCCCGGATAAACGGCATCCAGAAAACGATTCCATGTTGGCAAAAGGACGGGAGAAACGCCAGAAAAACCCGGCAGGGTCTCAGCGGTTCTCGGAGTCCGGCAGCAGGGGGGTGGCGACCTGCACGTTGGCGGTGGAACGCAATTGCTCGACCCATTTCTTCTGCTCGGACTCGTACCGTTCCTTGAAGAGCAGTTGGCGTCCCGAGATTTTGCTCTCCAGGTACAGGACGTGCAACCCGCGTGGCGTGCGGACGGGGTCGCAGCTGTGGCCCACCTCGAGCGCCTGCATGGCTTTGTCCAGAGCCTCGAAACTCATGTCTCCTGGCGCGAAGGCCCCCAGGACACCCGCTTCGGCGCCCTCGGTGGCATGCCGCCCGGCCCATTCGCGCGCCGTGGTGAGGAAATCGGTGGTCTTGACCGCCTTGAGGCGCATGTCCGTCAAGTCCGTAAGGGCCGCTTCCACCTGACTGTCGGAGACCGAGGCGCTCAGGGGCAGAAAGGCCTGGACCACCCGGTACAGGACCGTCGGCTTCCCTTCCGCCTTGCGTTTTTCCTCGAAGGCGGCCACCTCGGCGTCGGTCACCTGAACGCGCGCGCTGATAGCCAGGGCGATGGTCCATTCGCGGGTCACCAGCCGCCGCAGGCGCTCGCGGAACCACTCGCGGTCCACGTTGCCGGCCTTCAGGAGCGCATCGAGATTCTCGCGTCCGCCCTGGTTTTCCTCGACGCTGCGCAAGCGAGTCAGGACCTGGGTGTCCAGGGTCTCCGGCGCCGGTTTGACGCCGGCCTTCTCGGCGGCCTTGAACATCAACTGATCGTCCACCCATCGGTCCAGCGCTTTGCGCAGGAGGTCTTCCTTCGTTCCGGCGCGCGGAATATCGCCTTCGGCCTGATACTGCACCAGGGCTTCTTCCACTTCGCTCAGGGCCACGGGTTCATTGTCAATCCACGCCACGATCCGGTCCACCAGTTGGGAGGGCCCACTCTTGGCGCGGGCGGTGGCGACCACGCCCTGTCCGCTCGACGGTTCTCCCGCGCCCGGCCACTTTTCTTCAGCCGCCCGGACGGGCATCGCGCTCAGGACCAGACCCAGCGTCACCAGCCAACCGATTTGTCCCAGACCCCTCACCATTTGTTTGCTCCTTCTGATGGGTTCCCTCTCCGTCCAGGTGCGGACGGTTCCGTCAACCCCACGCCCTCTTTTTTACCCTATCTGCAGGGGGAAACGCCAGCCCCCTTTTCCTGTTCTCTTCTGCCCCCAGAAACCCCTCATCGTTTAGGTATAACCCACATCCCTCATCTTCGGACCTCAAGGAAAGCGGTTTCGAGGTGGCATGGGCGTCTCGCCCATGAAGGAGTTCCGGGAAAAAAGCCCTGAGATTCCCAGCCTGGCCGATGAAAACGTCAGGCATCCACGGGCGGGACGCCCGTGCCACCTCCGAGCCTATTGGCCCGATGCCCCTTTTTTCCGGTAGTCCGGGCACTCCAGGGCATTCGGGCGTTCGCGCCGTTTGCAGGCGTTGCCGTAGTCGTATCGGCAGGAATCACAGAGGAAAACCGGCTCGAGGTTGAAGAGCCCTCGGAACCAGTTCTTGAAACGTTGCCAGAGCATGAGTTCTTTCCTGTCCGCCCTGCGTTTCTCGCTCGGTCCGGCTCTTGTCCGGACAGAAAACGCGGTCTCGAAAGAATTCCGGGTTCTCCCGTTTCGGCGGCAAGTGTTCGTTGCTCGCCTGGGAGTTGGTCCCGGCGCGGTTGCCGGTGGCGAAAACCGGGAAATGCGGCCGGATGCCGGAAAATTCTCGCATCCGTCCATTTTCTTTTATATGATGTCGGCGCTGGATACAAGCGCGACAGCATCTTGTCTTATTTTTTCAGAGCGGAACATTTTTTCGGAAATGGATGTGACGGGGCGGAGAATTGGCATTTTCTTCGGATGAATGCGAAAATGTCGCAGGCGGGTGGTCCAAAGCGGGAAGGGTGGACGCCAGCGTCGCCCGATCGAATGGGAGGTGTGTGATGACCTTGAACCTGCGCGTCGGCGCATGGATTGTGGGACTCTTCCTGGTTCTGGCGTGTCTGAATTATCAAGTTTTGACGCGGGCGCTCACGCCCGGGTTCCTGGAACTGGAACGTCAGGCCGCACACGCGGACGCGGATCGGTGCGAGTCGGCGATCTGGAATGTGATGGAACATAAGGCCACATTTGCGAACGATTGGGCGGCCTGGACGGATACCTACGAATACACGGTCGGGAAAAAGCCCTCGTTTGTGGAAGACAATCTGATGGATCGTGCCTTTCAGGCGAACGATGCCAGTTTCATCTGCCTTGCGGATTCCCGGAAAAAGGTGGTGTGGGAGAAATTCTGGGATCTGGAAAATAGCAAGGAGGTTCCCTTACCCTCCGGATTCTCGTTTCCCCTCCTGTTGGACGAAATTTCGACCAGCGGCACGATTGACGCGAAAACATTCGACAGGTACTCCCGCAGCGGCATGACGATGACGCCGTATGGCGTGATGGTTTTTTCCTCGCGTCCGATCGTGGATAACGATTACCACACTCCCAGTCACGGAACATTCGTGGCGGGGCGTCTGCTGGACGAGACCCTGGTCGAGGCCATCCGGTCTCAGACTCGGGTCAAGTTGCAGGTCTGGCCGATTGCGGACGAAAAGTCGCTGTTGGGAGGAAACAAACTCGGGGCGGAGGAGTGGGCGGTCTTGCGCCAGATGGGGGTCGAGGATAACTTGCAGCCACTCTCCAGAAATGAAGACTATCTGGATGAAACGGGTCCGGACCATCTGTATATCTACCGTGTCCTGACCCGCGCGGATGGGATTCCCTTGTTATTGACGCGGGCGGAAATTCCCCGCGAAATCATGGCTCAGGGCCGGGAATCCGTCTGGATGGCGTGGTTCTCCCTGCTGGTGGTGGGGGCGTTGGTGCTGGTGGTTCTGATGCAGGTCCTCCACCGTTTGGTCATCAAGCCCATTGCGCGCCTCACGCACCACGTCATTGCGGTGGGCGAACACGACGATCTCTCGGTTATGATCGTGGCGAATCGCACTGATGAGATCGGGGCTTTGCAGCGCGAGTTCAACCGGATGGTGTTGCTGCTGGAAAAGTCGCGCGAGCGGATGCTGCGCCACACCTTCGAGGCGGGCATGGCCAAGATTGCGGGCGACGTCATGCATGCCCTGCGCAATGCGCTGGTGCCCATGACGCTGGGCATCGAGCGGATGACCGATCTGATCCGGGGGCTGCGTCTGGAACAGATGCGCCGGGCGGTCGAGGAACTCCAAGACCCCGGAAGCCCCGAAGAGCGCAAGAGCGATCTGCTGCGTTTCACGGCGCTGGCGGTGTCGGACCTGAAAACCAAGACCGACGAAATGCTCAAGGTCGAAGAGTCCTTCACCCAGTGTTTCAAACGGATGGAGCGGGTACTGGGCGAGTACGACCGGTTCGTTTACTGCGAGGAAGTGAAGGAACGGGTCAATCTGGCTCAGATGGTCCAGGAAGCGTTGCGGCTGGCGGGATGCCAGGGAGATGAGCGCCTGCGGATCGAAGTGGATTCTCGTTTTGAAGAAGTCCCTCCGCTTCAGGTTGAGCGGGTTCCTCTCCTGCATGTCTTGAAGGCCCTGCTGCAGCAGGCGCGTTGGGCGGTGGAAACGCGCACGGAGCCGGACCTCGGCAAAATTTCGGTGGAATGCGACACCTCCGAGCCCAACCGGCTTGTGATTCGAATCCGGGACAATGGGCCGGGGTTCACGCGTGAGCAGATCGAGGGGCTATTTGCCATGGACGCCCCGCGCAGCAAGGCCTCGGCCATGTCGTTCAATCTTCACACCTGCGCCAACCTGATGCGGGCGATGGGGGGGGAACTGAGTGCCGAGAGCGCCGGACCGGGCCTGGGTGCGTGTTTTCTCTTGCTTGTGCCCAATCCCAGCCTATAACATTTGTTCAGAGCGAGGAGGGTGAGGGAGAGTCGCGTTCATGAATGAGGTTGTAACTCCGGAAAATCAGCGGTTTCGCATTCTGGTGGCGGATGATGAACAGGCCGTCCTGGACGCGTTTCATGATGCCCTGGCTAAGGTTGCGCCGGAAAAACCGGCGGATCTTGAACTCGATTCCTTGTCCAGTAAATTGTTCAGGACCGATTTGAGTTCCGTGCCGGACGCGGCATCGTACGATCTGGTTTTCTGCCATCAGGGTCAGGATGCTGTCGAGACGGTCCAGAAGGCGGTGGCCGACAAGCATCCGTTTTCGATTGCCTTTCTCGATGTTCGCATGCCGCCGGGCATTACGGGCGTGCTGGCGGGCGAGCGAATCCGCAAGGCGGACCCCAATATCAATATTGTCCTGGTGACCGGTTATACGGATGTCAATCCGCGCGATATTGCCGAACTGATCCCCCCCCCCGACAAGTTCCTCTATTTCCAGAAACCGTTCAACCGGATGGAGATCCAGCAGTTGGCGGCGGCCCTGAGCGCCAAGTGGAAGGTCGAGCGCGAACTGCTCAGTGTGAAGGCGGAACTTGAAGTTCGCGTCATCGAGCGCGATCAGGCCCTGACCGAAACCAACCGCCTGCTGGAAGAAGAAAAGTTCACCCGCCGCCGCTACCGCGACTCCCTGCGCGTCAATCGGTTTGAACTGAAGGCGATCCTCGGTTTCGTCCAGGCGGGCATTGTGGTGGTGGATGCCCAGACCGGCTCGATCCTCGATGCCAATGAACACGCCATCGAGATTCTCGGGGCGGGGCATAAAAGGGCGCTTCTGGGCCATTCCTGCTCGCGGTTCCTCTGCCACGGCCAGAGTCCTGTCTGCCTCCTGCGCGATTCGTCCACCTTTGAAACCGGCACCGTCGAACAGACCCTGATCCGGATGGATGGTTCTCAGATCCCCATCCGCAAAAGCGCGGTTCGGGTGCATCACGGCGATCGCGAGGTGATCCTCGAAACCTTCATTGATGTTTCGCGCGAACTGCAGACACGGGTGAAACTGGCCGCGCTCGAACATCGCATGGATCACGCGCAACATATCGAAGCGGTCTCCTCCCTGACTCTGGGAATTGCGCACGACTTCAACAATATCCTGCAGGCGTTGCTGGGTTATACCGAGGAAGCCTTGCACCAGGTGGGACCGGACGACAAGATCCGCGACAGCCTCGAGTGGATTCTCAAGCGTACGCAGGCCGCCCGACCGCTCGTGGCCCAGCTGCAGGCGCTCTCGGGTCAGACGGAGGAGGAACGCAAGAGTGTGCGGCCTGAACTGCTCCTGCGTCAGACGCTCGATCTGGTGCGCGCGGCCATCCATCCGCACATCCAGTTGCACGAGGAAATCCGCGAACCGGCGGGCGCAATTCGGGTGGAAATCACCCAGATCCATAAGATTCTGGAAGACATGATCAACCTGGCGCAGATGAATCTGGGCACGGCCGGTGGGGTCCTGTCGGTCTCGCTCGACGAGACCGGCTGGATTCCCGGGAAAATGAAACCCGACGAAGAACCAGACTCCTCCCAGAACCCCCTGGGATTTGTCCGGGTGACCGTGTGCTGTGAAGCGCTCGAAGGGACCCCGATCCCGAAAGACGCAGACGAAACCCTCTGTCTGCTTGACACGGTGCAGGAGGTCCTCCTTAAACACGACGGGGACCTTGAGGTTCGGCGGGAACAACCCAGTCAGGTCACTTATCTGATCTATCTGCCTCTGGTCCCCCGGGAACAGCCGCAGACGGGCCACATCGCCGCGCCGGAAGCGCCGCTCACGGGGTCCGAGCGTCTGCTGTTTGTGGACGACGATGAAGCGTTGACTCACCTGGCCGTCGAGGCCCTGGGCCGGCTGGGATACCGGGTGGACGCCCAGACGCGCAGCCGGCAGGCCATCGAGCGCTTTTGTCAGAATCCGGCGGGCTATGATGTGGTCATCACCGATCTGACGATGCCCGAGTTGACCGGTTATGCGCTGGCCAAACGGATTCTTCAGGTGCAACCCGCCATCCCGATTATTCTCTGCACGGCCCACAACAACATTCTGAACGAGCGGTTGGCGCGCTCGATCGGCATCGCCAAGTTTCTCTGCAAGCCCTATCTGGTCCGGGATCTGGCGCGCGCCATCCGTGAAGTGCTCCATCCTTTGACGAAAGCGAACCGATAATCCGCTGGTTTGCGGTCCGTTGGCAGGAACTCCTCCTTGTCAGAGGATCTTTCGGTTCACGAACGTCCCCCTTCCCATCCTGGGTTCTTCCCTCGGCGAGGAAGGGGGGTCTGAGGTGGCATGGGCGTCTCGCCCATGAAAGGGCTCCGGGTAAAAGCCTCAAAGTTCCCGGCCCTGCCTGCGAGAACGTCGGTCCTTCACGGGCGGGACGCCCGTGCCACCTCTGGGCTATCCCCATTTTTCGGAACGGGGGGCTTCCGGGCATCTTCCCCCCAAACGACAACCTCGCAATTCGCCTGACCACGAGGTGTTCCCGGTCCGTTGGGAGGGATCGGTGGTTTCGCCAGCAAAAGCCTGAAAAAAAAACTTTACAGCGCCCCCTCTCTTGTGGCATGGTTGCGTTCCCGTTCGGAGGGATGCCCGAGTGGCTAAAGGGGACGGGCTGTAAACCCGTTGGCGTAAGTCTTCGTTGGTTCGAATCCAGCTCCCTCCACCAGGAACTTTGCCGCCCCGCAGCGCAAAACTGCGGGGCGTTTCCATTATTTATCCGCGCTTCCCTTCCTCTCATCCGCGTCTTTCCGAATGAACGGGTCGCAAGTTTTTCCGATCCCGCCTCTCCCTATCTTGAAGAAAACTCCCACCCCGTACGCGCCACAATGGCGCACGTGTCTGGGAGACGGACAATCTGCCACAGCTGGGGGGGGCGGTTTTTCTCCTCCGGGAAAAAACGGGGGGGGGATATTGCGCCTGAAATAGAAAAGAAGTTGATTTCCACCGGGTTATGGCAGAGAGTGGCCTCAAGGTTGCTTGCCGGAAAGATTGTGCGGACAGAACCCGCAGGGTGAGGCGGCTTTCCGGTTTGTATGGGTCTGAAGTGAAGCCGGACCGGAGTCCCCTGCGGAGGCCTGTCCCGGTTGGGCGGACTGGTGTCGCCCCATTTGATCTTCGAGGTGTACCATGATCAATCGTTCGGTTTTGTTCTCGTTGGCGTTGTGTGTGGGGGCGTGTGCCGCGTCCGTTCCAGGGTCGGGATTTTCTCAAGGCGGGGCGGTCGCGTCTCCCGCCGCTCCCACCACGGCCACTCAGGTGGCGGCTCCGGCCGGGTCGGAAGACGCCGGGATGCGTGAGGCGATCAATCGGGCGATGGCGCGGGTTTATCCGGCGCTGGTTCGGGTCAACATTGTCACGACCGAACCGTCCGACGGGCGTCTGGAGAAAATGCAGGCGTCGGGCAGCGGCGCCATTATCACGCCGGAGGGCCATGTGGTGACCAACCACCATGTGGCGGGCAAGGCCACGCGGATCGTTTGCCGCATGCCGGACGGAGAGGAAATTGACGCGGATCTGGTCGGAACCGATGCGCTGGCGGACATCGCCGTCCTGAAATTGAAACTCGACACGCGCAAGAACCCCCAGTCTCCGGTGCCGGTGGCGAAGTTTGGCGATTCGAGCCGCGTCAAGGTGGGCGATGTCGTGCTGGCGATGGGCAGCCCCGGCGGAATGACGCAATCGGTGACCAAGGGGATCGTGTCGAACACGAGCATGATGTTCCCGAGCAGCATGGGTTCGATGTTTCAGCTCGATGGCGAACAGACGGGTTCGCTGGTGCGCTGGCTCGGGCATGACGCCCAGATTTATGGGGGAAACAGCGGCGGGCCGCTGGTGAACCTCGAGGGAGACATTATCGGGATCAACGAAGTGGGGGTGGCGGGCCTCGGGGGGGCGATTCCGGCCGACCTGGCCCAGTCCATCGTGAAGCAATTGATCGAGCAGAAAAAGGTGCTGCGCAGCTGGACGGGCCTGGAGTGTCAGCCGCGCCTGAAGGGGGCGTCCGAGGAGAAGGGGGTGCTGGTCAGCGGGATTGTCGAGAAATCGCCCGCCGTGGATTGCGGCGTGCAGGCCGGGGATATTCTGACCGAGTTCGACGGGGTCAAGGTGGATGCGCGGCTGGCCGAGGATCTCCCGCTTTTCAACCGGCTGGTTCTCTCCACGCCGATCGGGAAAGAGGTGAGCCTGACGGTACAGCGCAAGGGGGAGGAGAAAAAGTTTTCCCTCAAGACGGTGGCGCGCGAGATGGCCGTGGGGGACGACAAGGAATTGAAGGCGTGGGATATCACCGTGCGCGACCTGACGATCATGTCCGCCCTCGAGTTGAAACGCTCCGACAAACAGGGGGTGTTCATCAGTTCGTTGCGGCGCGGGGGAGCGGCGTCGGAAGCCAAACCGGCGCTCAAAGAAGAGGACATCATCCGGGACGTGAACGGCCAGCCGGTGGCCAATATAGAGGAATTGAAGAAGGTGACCGATGAAATCACCCACAACAACACCGTGCGGGTGCCGGTTCTGGTGGGGTTCGAGCGCAAGAGCGAAAAACTCCTGACCGTGGTTCAGGTGGGCAAGGAAGCCCAGACCGACGAACCGGCCAGCGCCCGCAAGGCGTGGCTGCCCGTTCTGACGCAGGTGTTGACGAAGGAACTGGCCCGGGCGGTCAAGCTCGAGGGCCAGAGCGGGGTGCGGGTTACGCGGATTCTGCCGGGTCACGCGGCGGAGAAGGCGGGGATGAAGGTCGGTGACATCCTCCTGAAACTGGACGGTGACGCGATTCCCGCTTCGCAGCCGGAAGACACCGAAGTGTTGCGCGAAAAGATCCGGCAGTATAAGATTGGCTCCGAGGTGACGTTCGACGCGGTCCGCGACGGACAGCCCCTCCAGTTCAAGGTGACGCTCGAGGCGCCGCCCAAACCCACGCAGGAACTTCAGCGCTACAAGGACGACTACTTCGAACTGACGGTGCGCGAGGTCTCGTTCGACGACCGCGAAAACCAGCAGTTGAAGCAGGACGACCCGGCGGGGGTTCTGATCGAGACGCTCGAACCGGCGGGGTGGGCCTCGCTGGCGCAGGTCGAGCCGGGTGACATTCTCGTCTCGATTGACGGCAAGCCCACGCCGGATGTGGCGACCGTGCGCACGCTGCTCGAAGACGCGCGCAAGCGTCAGGCCAAGCGGGTTTCTTTCTTCGTGCGACGGGGCATCCATTCGATGTTCCTTCAGCTCGAACCGAGTTGGGACGGGGGGAAGAAGTAAGGCCGGTCTGTCCGGCTTCTGTTCTGGAAACGGACAATGTTTCTGGACGCATGAAACAGGGAACCAGGTTCCGGCAGGCGGCGCACCTCACGGTCGGGCGCTTCGCGAAACCTCACATAATCTCACTTGCTAAGGAGCGCTCCACACCATGAAGAAGATTCTCATCACTATCGCCGCCGTGCTGGCTCTGGCCGTCTCGGCGCAGGCCGTTACCCCCGAACAGGCGACGGCTGCCAAACAGATCCTGGCGAAAAACGGCAATGCGGTCATCGAGGTCAACACCATCCTCAAGATTGAACTGCCCGGTCAACCGTCGCGCGATCAGAAACTCGAAATTCTGGGGACCGTCATTGACGAGAGCGGCCTGACCATTGTCTCGAACTCCGCGATCGATCCGCTCAGCATGATGAAGGGCCAGTTCCCCGACGGGATGGAACCGAAGATCAAGTACTCGGATGTCAAATTCAAGATGTCCGACAACAAGGAAATCCCCGCTCGCGTGGTGCTCAAGGATGCCGATCTGGATCTGGCTTTCCTGGTTCCGACCCCCAAGGAAGGGGAAACCGTTCCGAAGTTCCAGGCCGTTGCGCTCGACGCCAAAGTGGAAGCCGCGATTCTGGACAATGTTTTCAACCTGACGCGGTTGCCCAAGTCGCTCGATCGGCAGGTTTCGGTGGAATTGGGTTACATCTCGGCGGTGATCCAGAAGCCCCGCCGCTTCTACAGTTATGAAACCATCGGCGGCGGCCAGGTCGGGATTCCGAGTTTCACCGCGGATGGCAAGGCGCTGGGACTCTGCCTGCTGCGCAAGGAACCGGCTTCGGAAGCCAGCGGGAGCCGTCCGCAGATGTCCACGGTCGTGGTGCCGAGCAGCGACATCCTGGAGTTGGTTCCGCAGGCTCAGGCCAAGGCCAAGGAAGCGCCCGCGCCCGAGCCGAAGGAAGAGGCCAAGCCGGAAGCCAAGGCGGATGACGCGGCGGCCAAGGATGCTGCGAAAGAGGCCGCTCCGGCGGGCGATGTGAAGGTCGAGGTCAAATAGATCTTCCGGCGTCGGATTTGTTCCGTTTTTTGCAGACTCCGCATCGCTCCGGGAAGGAGAGGTGCGGAGTCTTGTCTTTTAATAACTTCTGGTACTTTATTTTGGGAAATGGCGTGGAAATTCTCCGGGATGTTTTCAGAACGAGAAAAAGATTTGTGATCCCGCATGAAATGTTGTTGCGTTTTTTTCAGAACTGCCATAGATTGCGGTCATACTGGAACGCGTGCCGCATTGTGGACGGACGCGGACATGAGGGGTTCAAATTATCAGGACGGAGTATAGGCATTATGGCGACTGTACAGAACCGGCGCGATTTTTTGAAGGTGGCCGCAGCCGCAGGAGCGGGTATGGCTTTAAGTTCCCTGGGCTCGTTCAGCCAGGCAAAGGAAAAGAAACAGATCAAACCCCTCGAACGGGTCCGGGTCGGTTTTGTCGGGATGGGGATGCAGGGATCGGGGCATATCAACAACCTGCTCAAGATTGAAGGGGCGGATCTGGTCGCGGTGTGCGATATCCGCCCGGAAAAGGCTGAGGCGTCCGTGAAGGCGGCCGTGGCTGCGGGCAAGAAAGCGCCCAAGGTCTATACCGGCGACAAAGACGCCTACAAGCGGATGTGCGATACCGAGGAACTGGACCTGGTCTATACCGCCACCCCCTGGGAGTTGCACGTGCCGGTCATGACCTATGCGATGAAGACGGGCAAGCACGCCTGTACCGAAGTGCCCGCCGCCGTCACGCTCGACGAATGCTGGGAGATGGTCGAACTTCACGAAAAGACCGGACTCCACTGCGTCATGATGGAAAACTGTTGCTACGACCGCGTGGAGCTGATGGTGCTCAACATGGTGCGCAAGGGCCTGCTGGGCGATCTGCTCCACGGCGAATGCGGGTACCGTCACGACCTGCGCGGCTTGAAACTGGCGCCGGAAGCGAACGGCTACTGGAACATGTGGCGCCTCGCGCATTCCAAGAAGCGCAACGGCGACCTTTACCCGACCCA
>Ga0116170_10003713_pt1 | contig 14222 bp, 7 predicted proteins | sample AD_JPNHW1_MetaG_FD_89797 | JGI IMG/M metagenome (GOLD analysis project Ga0116170, IMG submission 89797) | Active sludge microbial communities of municipal wastewater-treating anaerobic digesters from Japan - AD_JPNHW1_MetaG | ecosystem: Engineered > Bioreactor > Anaerobic > Digestate | place...
CAGTTCGGGCTGCCGAACCTGCGGCATTGACAAAATCGGCCGAAATTTCTGCCATAAATGAAGAAACGCGCTGTTCGGCAGTCTGAGAGCTTTCTTTGAGAACAGAATCAAGTTTAACGTAAGAAGCGGCGATTGTCGGGTAATCTTCTTGCAGTTTCAGATCGAAGTTGGGGTCAGGAGGTGGCGCAACCGGGTTACCGCCACCACCACCGCCACCGCAGCCCAACAGGGCAAGAGAGATGCAAAATAGGGTAACAAGGCCGGCAAATTGCAGTTTCATGCTTTAACTCCAACAACAGAATGAGAATCATTTTCGTTGAGGATTATACACGAATCGGTACACTTTGCCAAACATGTTCACTTGCCCATTGGGGCAAACCCGACCGGCAGGCAGAATTGATCAGTTGAATTTTATATCTCGCAGGTCGCCGAGGCCGCTGAAAACGGCTTCCCAGGTGGTGCCGACCCGCAGTTTCATGAACTGCTCAAGAGTCAATGGCTTGTTATGGAGTTCTTTAATTTCGACTTCGCTTGAATTATCGAGTCTTTTCGCCTTGACGCTGTAGTTTTCGGTTCGTGATTTTTCTGACAGGTCGCCAACTTTTGGCGGCACATTGTTAGCGACACCGGAATCAGGCCAGCGAGGCTCGTCGGTGGCACCCTGGAGTTGGACAGGAGCAAAGGCAACCCAGCGTTCGATGTCGTAGGTCACCTCTTCGTCATAAACAGGCTCTTTGCGGAATTTTTGACGCCTGACGCGGCGGGTGCGCTCTTCTTCTTTGTATTCTGGCACCATCTTGTATTTGATTTTAAAGCGCCCGTTGCCCAGATCGACTTTGCCGTCTTCGACCTGTTTTTCGCCGACTTTAACCTTTTGGGTGTAGGTTTCATCGACTTCTTCAAAACCATCGGGGATTTCTTTGTGTGAACGAACCTTGCGTTCGCTGCCTAATTTTCTGGCTTCGGCCGGAACTTCTTTAACCCAGGCCTGTTCGCGAACCGTCTTATATTCGTTGCGTTCAATAATGCGAACCCAGCTGTTTGCGGTTATCTCGATTTTCACTGCCTTTTCGTAGCAACTGAAAGCAGTAAGGATCATGAAAAGCAGAATAAAAACGCCACAGCCGGCCTTCAGCCAGAGAGGTGCCGGCGGCGGCGGTTGCGCCGGCCCGGATGGTTCATGGCCGTTTGCTTTGGCGCTCTTTTTTTCTGAGCCGGGGGGGATTTCTTTTACGGCACGGTTTTTGCCGGCCGAGCGGTCAGAACCGCAACCAGTGCATTTTTTTGCAGCAGCTGGGCTCATATTGCTGCAGAAGGGGCATATCCAGTCTGGGCCAGACATGGCCTCGGCCAGTTCGGCCTCGTCGGTTATCGCTTTAGCACCGTCTTCAACATAAAACTGCACGTTTTCGCTGCGCACAGCACCGCAGTCATTGCATTGCTGGGCTGAACCACGATTTTTGGCATTACAGTTCGGGCAATCCCAGAAACCTTCAACTATTTCTTCGACGACCCGCACGTCATCTTTCTTGGCCCCTGAATTTTTTGTATTGCTGTTTTCGTTCATCTCAATCGCTCCAATGTTTTTTCAATGCACAATCTGCCCACGCAACTGTTTTACAGCAGAGCAAAGGTGGACAGCCAAAGAACAGAAAGGTCAGTTAGTTATCTTAAGTATCCGAGTTCTCATTATTCTCTATATTTGAACTTATACCATAAAATCGGATTTTTTTCTAAAAAACTTGTTTTTTGTCTATAAACCCACGTCTGAGGCTCCAGAATGAGTATTTATCGGGGAGGTCGGGTTGCATACTGGTCGCTTCGACAGGCTCAGCGACCGGCAAGAGTGCGACAAGATTCGCTTCGACAGGCTCAGCGACCGGTGAGACTGCGACAACTTTCGCTTCGACAGGCTCAACGAACGATTGGGTTGCGAACGGTTGGGTAGCGACAGGTCAGTAGGAGTCTTTTGGGGGAGCGGGTGGTGGCAGGAGTTCTTCGAGTTTTTGTGGTGGCGGGGGCGGCTCAGGCATTGGGCAGCGTGGAAACTGCTGGAAATTAGGCCCGCGAAAGATCTGAATCCGGCCGTTTCCGGTGTCGAGAACATAAAGGTCGCCGTTTGGCCCGAATCTGGCTTCATGTGGCCTGACGAAGCGCCCTTCGCCAGTTCCAAAGCCGCCGATAATCTGTTTGATGTTGTGTTCGGCATCGAGAATAAGCACTTTGTGGTTGCCGGTATCGGCGATGGCGAGCCAGCCGTCGGGCGTGCAATCGATGCCATTCGGGTAGCGGAGCGTATAACCTGGCCACCTGATGAGTTCAGCCTTTTTCTGCATGTTGTTCTCAAAGACCATGACGCGGTGATTGCCGTTGTCGGTAAGGTAGATATCGCCGTTCAGGCCGACCCAGACTCGGGTAATATCTTTAAACTGGCGATAATCACGCCCCGACATGTGATGCATGTGGCCAAGACGCTTTGAGGGCTTGAGATCGGCACCAAAAATCTGCAGGCGGTTTCCCTGAACACGCTGGCGCTGAAGAAAATCGAGGCCCAGGCCGCGGATATATTTGCTGCGTGGTTCGGTCACGTAAAGCTGACCGGCACAATCGACATCAATACCAAGCGGATGGTTGAAATAACCGTTTTTCCAGCCTTCCTGGCCGAGAACCCATTTAACTTCACCGTTGAGTTTCAATGCCTTGATGCGGTGGTTTCCGGTGTCGGCGATGAGCATGGTCGAGGTTCCAAGCCAGGCAATGCCGACCGGAAGGTTGAAGTGATCCATTGGCACGTTTTCGCCGGGTCTGATTCGACTCTGGCTATGCTGATAGGCACGCCCCACAAGATAGTTCGGGTCACGGCCATGCAGATAATCTTTTTCGCGGTAGGCATCGTTCGAGTCAATTGGTTTGGTGCGGTCATCCCAGGGCCAGAGGTCGCCATAGATCATTTCGAGCTTCAATGGCTGGGTGGCGGTCGGCGAATTATCAACCGAAAATAGCTGCAACCGATTGTTATGGGTATCAGAAACCACCAGCAACCGGCCATCGGGCGAAAAAGCCATGCCTTCAGGCTGATAAAATCGACCATCTTCATTACCATGCCCGGCATACAAAGTCAGAAACTGATAAAAATCATCAGCAACTACTTCAGAAACCGGCAACGTAAACAGCAAAAGAAACACAGCCGCGAGATAAAATTCTTTTATTAGAGGTTTCACTGGTTCAATTCCATCATCCCGTATTTCAATTCGCTACAGCATCATTATTCAGGTTTGCAGAACATCATGAAAGCAGATTCAACGGCCCGTTAACCGCAATTCGTAACGCCTGCTCACAGTTTCAATACCAGAAAATTTTACCATACCTTCATCAATGAAAAAGCATGAAGTTTCGCGCAGCGTGTTTTATTACTAACCAACAAAGAGCCTTTCACAGCTTTTCATGGTTTAGAGCGACAGAATTTCGCGAATGCATTGCAGCCACAGGAAAAACAAAACCAGTCGAGCAAGAACGACTGAGCGCAGGTCGCGAAATTGCCGGAGCGTCTGCGAATACAGGGCTGTTAGACCAGCAACAACGACTAATAAATGAGCAGAACACTTATTTAAGGCCGGATTCAGCATTACTTTTGGTTATACATTTGTCATTCCTTGACCGTGGGTGGCAGGTTTGTTATTATCCACTACTGAATATTGATGTTTTGCTTCATACGTCGCGACTCCACAGGGCGGAAAAACTATGATAGATGCTGTCTCTTACCACAGCGAATCGGGCAGCCTGGAGCTGCTCGACCAGACTTTGCTGCCCGTTGACACGAAAATATTGCGCTGCCATGATGAGCACGAAGTAGCGCATGCCATAGTCACCATGAAGGTGCGAGGTGCTCCGGCTATCGGCGTTGCCGCGGCTTATGGCATCGCCCTTGGTCTGGCCAGCCGCGCCAACCAGCCCGGGAACCTTGATCAGGCCCTCGATTACGTCTGCAAGTTGCTCGCGGCTACCAGGCCGACGGCTGTTAACTTGTTCTGGGCCATCGAACGGGTCAAAAAGGCAGTTAAAGAGCAGGCGGGCGGCGATTTTGCCGTAGCTGCCGCTGTTGCCCTTAAAGAGGCTCATGCCATTAAAGCCGAAGATATCGAAATGTGCCGCAGAATCGGGCATTTTGGCGCCAGTCTGCTGAAAGACGGCGACACATGGCTGACCCACTGTAATGCCGGGGCCTTGGCCACTGCGGGTTATGGCACCGCGCTCGGGGTTTTTCGGGCAGCCCGCGAGCAGGGCAGAAAATTCAAAATTTTTGTTGATGAGACCCGGCCGTTGCTGCAGGGCGCCAGACTCACCGCCTGGGAACTATCTCAAGAAGGCTTTGACGCCACTCTCATCTGCGACAACATGGCCGGCAGCCTGATTCGCGATGATCGAGTTCAGGGTGTCGTCGTCGGAGCCGACCGCATCACCGCCAAAGGCTTTGTTGCCAACAAAATCGGCACTTACCCGCTTGCCGTGCTGGCCAAATACAACGGAGTGCCATTCTATGTGGCTGCCCCGGCTTCGACCTTCGATCTTGGCATTTCTTACGGCAACGAGATCAAAATTGAAGAGCGCGACCACAATGAAGTCAGATTTATCGGCGGTGTTCAAATCGCGCCCGACAACATGCCGGTTTATAATCCGGCATTTGACGTCACCCCGCCCGAACTGATCACAGCCATCATTACCGACCGCGGCATTATCAGGCCGATCTATGGCGAAACTATCCCTGAAGTGATCGGCAGACCGCCAGCCGGAAAAGCATCATGAACATACTTCGCGATTTTCAGACAGCAGGCTACGACCTGTTTATTGCCGGCCTGAACAATTCACACTCGGGTAACATGAGCGTGCGAAACAACCGGATGATGGCGATTACCCGCAGCGGCTCAATGCTGCATCGTCTCGACTACAACGACATCGTCGAGACCCTCATAGACGGTGAAGATGCCGAAACTCCAAGGGCCTCACGCGAGCGACCAGTTCATCGCGCCATTTATCAGCAGACTGACGCCCTGGCAATAGTGCATGCACACCCACCGCAACTGATTGCCCTGTCGTTCTTCACTGACCTGTTTGTGCCGATCGATGCGGAGGGGCGCTATTTCTTTCCGGATGGTGTGCCGGTTATCGAAGTTGCCAATGCCATCGCCTCTGAAGAGGTGGCGGCAAGGGTTTCGCCATTACTGGCTCGGGTGCCAGTTGTTATTGTGCGCGGTCACGGCACTTTTGCTATCGGTACGACTCTCGAAGACGGTTTTCACCATACCAGCAGTCTGGAACACAGCGCCAGGATTGCTTCAGCCTATAGAGTTAATTCAAACTTAAAATAAGGACACCTGCAATGCTTTTCGAAAAACCAGAAAATACAGTTTCAGCGCGACGCGAAGAAGAGATTCTGAAATACTGGGAACAGGAAGATATTTTCCAGAAGTCGATGAAGAACCGCGAAGGCGCGAAGAAATTTGTATTCTTCGAAGGCCCGCCAACCGCCAACGGCTCCCCGCACCCCGGTCACGTTCTGACCAAAGCGATGAAAGACCTGGTGCCGCGCTATAAAACCATGTGCGGTTTTCATGTCGGGCGCAAGGCTGGCTGGGATACCCACGGTCTGCCGGTCGAGCTCGAAGTCGAAAAGCAGCTGGGCATCGAGAGCAAGCAGGATATCGAAAAATACGGCATCGAAAATTTTATCAAGAAGTGTCGTGAAAGCGTCTTCAAATATGAAGCGCAATGGCGGGCCATGGTGAACCGCGGCGGTTTCTGGATCGACATGAACGACCCCTATATCACCTGCACCAACAAGTATATTGAAACCGTCTGGTGGATGCTTGGCCAGTTCTGGAAGGAAGGCATGCTTTACGAAGGGCACAAGGTCGTTCCTTACTGCCCGCGCTGTGGCACGGCGCTTTCTTCGCACGAAGTTGCCCAGGGCTATCGCGAAGTCGAAGATCCATCGGTTTACGTCAGATTTGCCATAAAAGATCAGCCCGATACCAGCTTTCTGGTCTGGACAACCACCCCCTGGACGCTAATTTCTAACGTTGCGCTTGCAGTAGGCAAAGACATTGACTACGTCAAAGTGAAGCTGAACGAAGAATACCTGATTCTGGCCAAAGCCCGGCTCGAAGTGCTGAACGGCGAAGGCGAAATCGTCGATACCATGAAGGGCGAAAAGCTCCTCAATATCGAATATCAGCAGCTTTATACCTATGTTAAGCCACAAAAAAGAGCACATTATGTGATTGCCGGCGATTTCGTATCGACTGAAGATGGCTCGGGTATCGTTCATATCGCCCCGGCTTTCGGCGAAGACGACTATCGGGTTGGCAAAGAAAACGATCTGCCGGTAATTCAGCCGGTCGGTCTCGACGGCAAGTTCAAAGACGAAGTCACCCCCTGGAAGGGCATTTTCGTCAAAAAAGCCGACCCGGATATCATCAAAGAGCTAAAAACCAGCAAGCGCCTTTTCGCTTCGGCAAAAATCAAGCACACTTACCCATTTTGCTGGCGTTGCGACAGCCCGCTGCTTTATTACGCACGCCACAGCTGGTTCATCAAGGCCACGGCCTTCAAAGACGAAGTTCTCAAGAACAACGACCTGATCAACTGGTATCCGGCGCACATCAAGGAAGGCCGCTTTCTGAACTTTCTTGAAAACATGATCGACTGGGCCATTTCACGTGACCGCTACTGGGGCACACCACTGCCGATCTGGGTCTGCACCGCATGCAAACACCATCATCTTGTTGACAGCATTGCCAATCTTAAGGAACTGGGCCGCAATGTTCCTGATGACATTGAGCTTCACAAGCCTTACGTTGACCAGATCGAACTGACCTGCCCAAAATGTTCGGCGGGCATGAAGCGGGTTCCCGAGGTCATCGACTGCTGGTTCGATTCTGGCGCCATGCACACCGCCCAGTGGCATTACCCATTCGAAAACCAAGAAACGTTCAAAGAAAATTTTCCGGCCGATTTCATCTGTGAAGCCGTCGATCAGACTCGCGGCTGGTTTTACAGTCTGTTGGTGACCAGCACTTTCCTGCACAAAGCGCCCGCCTACAAAAACGTTGTCGTTCTCGGGCTGATCTGCGACAAAAATGGCATCAAGATGAGCAAGTCGAAGGGAAACGTGCTTGACTGCATGGCATTATTCGACAAATACGGTGCCGATGCTGTTCGCTGGTCGCTCTACAGTGGCACTGCCCCATGGAACACCCGCAGATTTTACGAAGAAGCGATTGCTGAGTCTCAGAAACGTTATCTAGGCACCTTGCAGAACGTTTATAGTTTCTTTGTGCTGTATGCCAACATTGAAAACTTTAACCCGCAGCAGCACTCGATCAACGTCGCTGATCGCCCCGAAATCGACCGCTGGATCATTTCGCGGTTCAATCACACCGCCGATGAAGTTCGCAAGGCCATGGACCGCTTTGAAGTAGTCTGGGCCACCGGGCACATGGAAAAGTTCGTCGATGATCTTTCGAACTGGTATGTGCGCCGCAGTCGTCGCCGTTTCTGGAACAGCAGCACCGGTGGCGATTCAATCAGCGCCTTTTTGACCCTTTATGAAGTGCTGGTCGGTTTTGCCAAGCTCACCGCACCGTTCACCCCGTTCATTGCTGAAGACATTTATCGCAATCTGGCTGTCAATATTGACAAGCAGACCCATCAGAGCGTGCATCTCACCGACTACCCGACTGCCCGTGAAGAACTGATTGACGAACAGCTTGAACGCAAGATGGAATTCGTAATGAAGGTGGTGCAGCTTGGCCGCGCCGCCCGCAACGAAGCCAATCTCAAAGTCAGACAACCCCTTGCCGAAATGAAGGTTGTGGTAGTTGATGATTTTGAGCGCAACGCCCTCAAAGACATGGAAAATCTGCTGCAGGAAGAGTTGAACATCAAGGAAATCTGCGCGGTGAGCGATGCTGCCAGCCTGGTTCGCTACGTGGCCAAACCCAATTTTCGCACGATCGGCCAGGGGCCATTGAAGGGCATGATTCCGCAAATCAAGGCGCATCTTGAACAGGCAGATGGCAATGAAGTGCGCCAACAACTGGCCAACGGCGGTTATGAATTTTCACTTGACGGCAAACCGGTGACTCTCAAACCTGAAGAAGTCGATATGCAGGCCCAGGCTTCGAGCGACTTTGCGGTGCAGTCAGAAGGTTCGCTCAGTATTGCCCTGAAGAAAGTTCTTTCTCGGGAGCTCATTCTTGAAGGTCTGGCCCGCGAACTGGTCAACAAGATACAATTCATGCGCAAAGAACGGGGCTTCGATATTGTCGATAGAATCAGAGTCGGGTATGATGTAATTGATACTGACATGCAGAAAGACATCGACGATTCAGTCAGCCAGTTTGGCGCTTACATCACCCAGGAAACACTGGCCCGCCGCATCGGTGCTATCGATGCATCAACTGGCGAAGCCGCCGAATGGAACATTAACGGCATCAGAGTTAGGCTCGGGATTGCCAGGGAGGCATCAGAATGAGATTTCAACTTCCGCTCAAGACACTGACCGAAACAGTTGCCATGGTCAGCAAGGCTGTGGCCGCCAAGGGCATCAAACCGATTCTTGCCAACCTTCTGATTACAGCGCAGAACAACCAGTTGCGCTTTGTCGGCACTGATCTTGAAGTAATGATGATTTCGACCATCGAGGCAGAAATCGAAGAAAACGGCAGTTTCACCATTCCGGCGAAGCTGATTCAAGAGATCATCACCAGTATTCCGGCCGACGAAAACACCGTTACCCGCTTTGAACTCACCGATGCCGATGCCAACGAAATTACCATCATCAGCGGCCGCAGCAAATACACCCTGCAGATTCAAAGTATCGAAGATTTCCCGCCGGTTCCGGTGGTCGAAGAAGAAGGCTTGCCGGTATTTCAGGCCCCGGGCAATGCTATGGCCCGCGCCCTTAAAGAAGCCGGAGTGGCCATGAGCGTCGAAGACGGCAACCCGGTTCAAAAAAGTATCTGCATCGACTTCAGCAATCAGGATCGGCCGGTGATGGCATCAACCGACAGCAAACGACTCGCAGTTACCAGAATTCAGAGCATTCAGGTTCCGGAAATTTTTCGCCGGGCTTTTATCGTGCCTTCTCGGGCGGTTGCCGAGCTGCAGAAGCTCTTTGAGAGCAACGAGCAGATAACCATTGGCCTGTATAAAGAACAACTTGTTTTCAGTTCGCCGCAATTTCAGCTGATCACCCGCCTGGTTGAAGGTCGGTTTCCTGACTACAACAGAGTTCTGCCCAAAGAATCGAGCCGCATTCTCAAGCTCAAACGCAAAGAACTGACCCAGTCACTGAAAGCAGTGGTTCCGATCGCCAGAAACATCAGCGGCCTTGTGCATTTCGATGTTTCTGCCAACGAAACCAAAATCTGGTCAGATGCGAAAGAGCAGGGCAAGGCTGAATCTTTTCTGCAATCTGAACTCAACGGTGAACCAATTAACATAGCCTTCAATGTCAAGTTCCTGCAGGATTTTCTGAACGTTCTCGATGACGAAGAAGTGGTAATCGAAATGACCACCCCGAGCTACCCTGGTATGATGCGCCCGGGCAACCCTGAATCGGAATTCAAATACGTCGTGATGCCGATGTCTTATTAATAAAGGAAGCGGGATATAAATATGAGCAGAATTGATTCTACGAAGCTGCGCCGCGAACTTGTCAGTGAAAAATCAGAAGTCAGAAAGGCAGCAATTGCTGAATTAAAGAGTTTTTCGGCTGAAGAAGCCCTGCCATTGCTGACCGAACTGCTGAACTGCAAAAATGACGATGTGCTGACTGATATCGGCAAATCTATGGCGGCCTACAAAGACGAGGCATTGCCATACCTGATCAAAGCCCTGAGTTCTGAAAGCTATAATCAGCGCCGTGGTGCATCTATAGCGCTCGCCCGTCTTGGCCCGACCTCGCTGAACAAACTCATGGCCATGATTCCGGAAAACGAAGAAGACGTAGATTACTGGATGGTTCAGACCCTCGGCAACATGGGCGGAGAAGCTGTTCAATACCTCGTCAGGATTTTCAGGCACCCAAATCAGAAAATTCGCATAGCAGCCATCAGAGCGGCTCAGAACATTAACGACCCAAGAATGGTTGTTTCATTGCTGCATCTGCTCGAAGAGCAGAACTGGCCGATACGCAAGGCAGCTTACGACAGCCTTGAAAAAATCTATACCTGCAATCAGCAGGCAGTTGCCTCGGCCCTTGAAAGCAGCAGCGAGGAAGCGAAATTCTGGATCATCAAACTGCTGTCGCAGCAGGCTGCACCTCAGCTGGTGCCGCAGTTTGCCCGAATCGTCGAGTCAGCCCCCATGGAATCAAAGCTAGAGGCAATCAAAGCTCTGGCGATGGTTGAAAACGCGGAAGCTCACCGACTGCTGGTCGGCTACCTGGCGCACAAATCCTGGATAATCAGAAAAACTGCTGCCGATGCGATCTGGGCGCAGGGGCTTGGGGTATCAGAAGAACTGATGTCGGCCATCAAAGGCGCCAACGTCGATGCGCGCTACTGGTCAGTCAAGCTTCTTGGCCAATCCCGTGAACCTCAGATTTTTGAAGAAATTGTCAAATGTCTTCAGGACAGTCAGCACTCAGTGCGCTCAGCCGCGTGTCAGGCCCTCGGGTCTCTTGGCGACAAACGGGCACTGGCGCCTTTAATGACCATGCTCAACGATGAATCAGAAGAAGTTAGAACGGCAGCGATTCTGTCGCTGAGTCAGCTTGGCGACCGCGAAGAAATTCAGCCCAAATCGGCACTGCCGGCGCACATCCGCAAGGAAAACATGCTTCCATGCACTAAATGCGGGAAGCTGGTCGGTCGAAACTTCAGTTTTTGCCCATTTTGCATGACCCATCTGCGCAACAGCTGCCGCCATTGCGGCCGGGTCGTTGAAGCGGGCTGGAAGGGCTGCCCGGACTGCGGAGCGCCTGTGTGACAGTTTGAACAACAGGGGGCCAGAAATGAGCCGAAAACAACTTGCAGCTTTTTTAAGCATTGCTGTAATTGTGTTTTCGGTTCTTTTTTATCAACCATTGCTGGCCGACCAGGAACCCGAAGTCATTAAAATCGGCATACTTGATAAAGAAAGCGTTGGTGGCTGGAACTACGAATGGCAGGAGACCGTAGATTTTCTCAACAGTGAAATCAAGGAACATCACTTTGAAAAAATCATGCTGCCATGGCGCGAACTGCGTGCTGCGGTAGATGACGGTACTGTTGATTTTATCATAGCCAGCCCGATTTTCAGTGTTGAAGCTGGCATGGAAGGCCAGATGACGGTAATTGCGACCCTGAAGCGCGAGAGTGAAAAAATTGAAGCTTTCGATAATCTTTTGGGGTCAGTAATTTTCTGGCGTGCTGATGACAAGAACATCAAAACGCTCTGGGACATCACCAACAAGCGTCTTGCTGCCGGCCCGGTGCAATCAATAGGGGGTTGGCTGGCCGCGGTACGAGAATTTGCTGACCGGGGCATCGACCTGCGCAAGGCCTGCCGCACCATCAAGCATCATTCTGACACCCGAAAAATCGTTGATGAGGTTCTCTCTGGCGAGGCTGATTTCGGAATCTGTCAGACGGCGAGTCTTGAATCCCTCGCCCGGCAAGGGCAGTTCGACATGCGATCGATTACCTATAGTCGTGAACTCTACCTTCACACTGAATCTCTGCCATTCGCCTGCTCAACCCGTCTCTACCCTGAATGGTCTTTTGCCAGGGCCAGGCATACCAACGAAAATCTGGTTGAAAGGGTTAACCTGGCTATTCTAAAAATGTCGAATATCGATGTTCCAAAAAAGATCACCTGGGGTATCGCGGCAAACTATGCCCAGGTTCACCAGCTCATGCAGGTTCTCAGGCTTGAACCCTACAACCAGGATAATTCTCTGGTATCTTCCCTGATCAAACGTTTCAAAAACTGGATCGCCATACTGCTAACTGCCACCCTTTTGCTCGGAGTTGGCATGTTTTATCTGTTGGCGCTGAATCGAAGGCTGCGAAACCTCAGCAGTGAACTCGAAAATCAGAAGTCTTTTCTCAAGCACCTGATCGACTCAATTCCTGACTATATCTTTGTTAAAGATTTTCAGGGTCATTATCTGCTCTGCAATGAATCTTTTGCCCGGGCCTTTAACTGCAAAGCTGACCAGATCGACGGCAAAACCGACGCAGAGGTTTTGCCTGGGGGTGAACCCTTGCTGGCGCCCTTACAGGCGCCTTCAGAGTTCGGGGTCAGCGAAAAAATCACCCGCGAGATTGATCTGCCTGATTCAACGACCATATTCGGTGAAATCATCAGGGTGACCTGCCAGCTGAAAGACCTCGAAGAGCCGAGAATTGTCGGTATTATTCGCGATGTTTCGGTCAGTTACCGGGCACGCCAACGCCAGGAACAACGCGAAAAGCTGATTTCAGGCATAGCGCAAGCCGCTCACCTGATTGTCGGCGCTGAATCAACCGTCGAAGAAGCTATGCCCGGCGCCCTTGATGCGATAGCCACGGCAGTTGGCGCCGACCGGATCGGCCTGATAAGAAACTCAGACCCAGCCAACCCGGCTGAGAGTCCGATAAGTTTTCGCTGCTTCTCATGTTATTGCAAAAACGAGCACCATTGCCACAATCAGACAGCAGAAATAGTTGCCGATGCAATCAGAAACAACGCCCGAAAGCTCTATGCCGGTTCGGCTATTGGCCGCACCATTGCCGAATTTTCGCCTGAAACACAGGCCAAGCTGCGGGCTGTTGGGGTCAAATCATTGTTGATCATACCGGTCTTCGTTCACAAAAAGTTCTGGGGTTGCCTTGAAGTGCACGCGATCACTGAAGAACGGCGCTGGTTTGATTTTGAGATTTCTGCCCTGCTGCTGGCAGCAGATATTTTTGGTTCGATGATTGAGCGAAGTAACGACTTCAGACAACTGCTCGACTACCGTGACCGGTTGCGCCTTGCGCTTGATTCTGCCGGGTTGTTTCTCTGGGAGTTTGATTTCGAAAACAAAATAAACAATACTCCCGATGACCTTTATAACAACCTGGGCTATTCAGGAACAAGTGAAATTGAGGCGCAGCGTCAGCTAGGGTTTGAGATTTTTCACCCTGATGACCAGCATCTGATAAGAAATATTGCTGAAGTCGAAAACTGCCAGTTCGAAGTGCGCCTGAAAAGCGCGGCAGAGCGGTTTATCTGGCACTCATTCATCGGGCGAAACTATTTTGGCAGCAATCGCCAGCATATCAAACTGATCGGGTTTTTCAGAAACACCTCAATTGAGCACGAAAACGCCATGCTGCTGCGCATGGAAGAAGCCCGAAACGCCCACGCCCTCACGGCCGCCCACGCGGCAAGCTGGGAATACAAGCCTGAAGATCGCCGGTTTTTCTGGTCAGGGCACATCAAGAACCTGCTTGGTTACAGCCCCGAAATCTTTTCTCCAAATATTCAGTCGGTCTACCAGGTTATTCACCCCGACGACCTGCCAGAAGCCAAGGCGGCTGTGCGTGAGTTTCTGGCTTCGGGCAAAGAACTGCGTTTCGACTGCCGGTTACGCAGATTTGACGGTTCTTATTCATGGTTCACTAACCTCGGCACCCAGGTCAAAGACCCTGAACTGGCTGAATATCGTTATTACGGCATCCTGATCGATATTTCTGAAACAAGGGCTTTGCAGCAGAATCTTCTCGAAGCAAGCAATCATGCCCGCGAAATGGCGCTACAGGCTCAACAGGCCAGCCAGGCCAAAACCGAGTTTCTCGCCAACATGTCGCATGAGATCAGAACCCCGATGAATGGCATTCTCGGCATGCTCGAACTCTTGATGACCACAGACCTGAATACCCGTCAGAAAGAATTCGCCGATTTGATTTATCGATCATCGCATGCCCTTTTGAACATTTTGAATTCAGTTCTCGACCTGTCGAAGATTGAAGCGGGCAAACTGGTTCTTGAACCAGTGAGCATTAACCTGCGCCGCCTGCTTGAAGAAATCGTCAGTCTAATGCAACCGATCGCCGAGAAAAAAAAGGTCGAAATGGTTTTAAAATTTCCGCCCTCAGTCCCTGAAAACGTTGTTGCTGACGGCGGCAGACTGCGGCAAGTTCTTATCAACCTGCTCAGCAACGCCGTAAAATTCACCGAAGAAGGTTTTGTCAGCCTTGAAATAACCGCCA
>Ga0116170_10003718_pt1 | contig 14216 bp, 11 predicted proteins | sample AD_JPNHW1_MetaG_FD_89797 | JGI IMG/M metagenome (GOLD analysis project Ga0116170, IMG submission 89797) | Active sludge microbial communities of municipal wastewater-treating anaerobic digesters from Japan - AD_JPNHW1_MetaG | ecosystem: Engineered > Bioreactor > Anaerobic > Digestate | place...
CATCTTTGTTTTGATTACCTCATGCGAAAGTGTAATAAACCTGGATCTGGAGACATCGTCTCCGCAGATCATCATTCAGGGTAACATTTATAACACTCCGGGACCATATTCAGTTAGAATTACGAAGTCTGTAAACTTTGATGATTTGAGCAGCTACCCGCCTGTAACAGATGCCAGAGTGGAAATATCTGACAACCTTGGTAATAGCGAAATATTAGCTGAAACCGAACCCGGAATATACCTGACTTCGTCCATAACCGGTACCCCGGGCAATAAATATACTCTTACCGTAACTGCTGAAGGAAAAACATATACAGCATGTTCCACAATGCCATCACCGGTTCCTGTTACCAATATATATTTTGATGTAAGCACCTTCAGCAGTGACATTATTACAATTGTATCATTCAGAGATCCTCCGGACACAGACAATTTCTATCGTTCCATCCAGTTAATCAATAATGAACCTCAGAGTGAATTTGTTGTTTTCAGCGATTTTACAATAGAAGGACGATCTGCAAGCTATTCCCTCATACCTTCTGATGGAGAAAGGAAGCTTAATCCGGGTGATGAAGTAACTATTCTGCTTGAATGCATCGATAAAGACGTTTACGAATATTTCCGCACAGCAGGCAGCGAAAACGGGCAATCAGCTTCACCGGCAAACCCCAAATCGAACTTAAGCAATGGAGCATTAGGGTATTTTAATGCATGTTCGGTAAGCAGAATATCTTCAATGGTTCCTGAAAAAGATAATGAATAGGTATTATTAAGATATGTCCTTCAAATAATATCCTGAACCATGCTAAGAAATAGCTGTCACCAATTATCAATGTTCTGACAAGACTCTCAGGATGTTAAAAACTCTTAAAAATTTCCCATTTATTAATTTCTTATCTGTTTATTAGATTTTTACTTTTAAATTAGATGCTTCTCATCTTTAAATTGACAAAAGAAGTTTTATGCGTAAGTTCTTAATTGCCACTCATGGAACCTTTGCTAAAGGGATACAATCTTCATTAGACATTATTATTGGTCATACTGAAAATGTATTTCTTATTCAGGCATATATTGACGAAAATAAATCTATTGAAGATGAGGTTGATGCAGTGCTTAAGCAAGTCTCTGACAACGATGAATTAATTATTTTTACCGATATTCTGGGTGGAAGCATAACCAATCAGATTCTTCAATATGCCATGCGTCAAAATGTGTATGTAATATCAGGATTTAACCTTCCTCTTCTACTCGACATATTACTTGCTGATCAGGAGACTCCGGTTAATGAAGTCATTGAGACAGGCATAAGTAACGCAAAAGAGCAGATGGTTTTTGTAAACAACCTGATAACTGCGAAAAAAAACGAACCAAATGATTAAACTAACACGCATCGACGACAGAATGCTGCACGGACAGGTGGGATTTGCATGGGTCCCTGCATTAGATGTTAATTGTCTTGTTGTAGCCAACGATAAAGTTGCAAAAGACGAATTCCAGAAAATGGCCATGGGGCTGGCCAAGCCTCCTTCGGTCAAGCTTCTTATCCTGACAGTGGAAAATGCTATTGCATTTTTGAATGATGACAAGAGCAAAAACGCAAAAATCCTTCTTATTGTAAATAGTATCAATGATGCTTTTGCAATATCAAAAGAGGTTACTGATATTCAATCGATAAACTTTGGCGGAATAAGGACTAAGAATGGAGCTAAACTTATTTCAAAAGCTATTGCCGTCACTGACGATGAAATAAACATCATCAGACAAATGCTTGAGAATGGTCTTGAGCTTGAGGTCAGGCAGGTACCTACCGACAAAAAACAACTGGTTAAAAGCTTATTATAGAGAATCATTACAAATATAATTACATCATTTTATTATACTGATAACGGCCTGAATATTCCCAATCGACAATTAACCTGATGTTTAACCTAATACGGAGGATGTTAAAGTGGTATTTTCATTTCTCTTAATTACAATCATTGTAATGTTTGGCCACCTGGAAGATTTTCTGGGGGCATCACTTCTAAGCAGGCCTCTGGTTTTAGGGCCACTTGTAGGACTCACGCTTGGTGATCCGGTACAGGGTGTAATCATTGGCGCTACTCTTGAGCTTATCTTTATGGGAAATATTAAAATAGGTGCGGCCATTCCTCCTGATGTAATTACCGGAGGTGTTCTGGGTACAGCTTTTGCAATAATGTCAGGGAAAGGACCTGCCATAGCTCTCGCAATTGCCGTTCCGGTTTCAATTCTTGCAGAAATGATCCTTAGTGGTCTGTTTGTACTGCGTTCAATATTCAACAGCAGTTTCAATAAGTTCGCTGAAGAAGGCAATTACAGGAAAATTGAACTGCTTCATGTCTCCTCCGGTTTACTAAAACCGTTATTGATGGGTCTTCTTACCTTTCTAGCGCTTTTTCTTGGAACCGACATTATGAAATCTTTTCTCGATTCAATACCAGCCTGGGTTCAATCGGGATTACAGGTTGCAGGAAACATGTTGCCGGCCGTAGGTTTTGCCCTGTTGATGAACCTTATGTTTAATCAAAAGGCGGCAGCCTATTTCTTTCTCGGATTCATCCTTGCAAGCTATCTTAAGCTTCCTATGATAGCTATAGGAGGGCTGGGAGTTATTACTGCTATTATCATCACAGGAATTACTCATAAAGAGGAACCATCTGACGAATTGAATTTTGATGAGCCTCCAACAGAACCTGCCAAAGAAGCAAAAAATATGATTTCAAATAACGATCTCCGAAAGGTGTTCTTCCGATCGTTGGCTCTTGAAGCCAATTTCAACTTCGAAACATGGCAGAATACAGGTTTTGCTTATTCGATATTACCTGTTCTTAAAAAGCTTTACACTACCAAAGAGACAATGAGTAAAGCACTTAAAAGACATTTGCAGTTTTTTAACACCACTGCTCACGGATCGACACTTATATTAGGTATAACAGCCGCTATGGAAGAGCAGAACAGACAGAAAGATGATTTTGATGAGGAATCAATTAACTCCGTGAAACTTGGATTAATGGGACCTCTGGCCGGTGTTTTTGACTCATTCTTCTGGGGCACATTAAAAGTTATTGCCGCCGGTGTCGGAATCTCGCTCGCAATAAACGGAAATATTCTGGGTCCAATTCTTTTTCTTCTGATTTTCAATGTCCCTCATTTTATTTTAAGGTATAATCTCACTTTTATTGGTTATAATACAGGGAATATGTTTCTTCAGAATCTTGCAAAAAGCAAAATCATGGATAAGCTTACAGCTGGCGCTTCAATACTTGGATTAATGGTTATTGGCGCCATGCCGGCTATACTTATGCCTGTCACAACGCCTTTGACAATTGGCACTTCAGGATCAGAAGTTGCTCTCCAGGGAATCCTTGACCAGTTGGTCCCAAATATGATTCCTCTGGCAATTACTTTCCTCGCCTACTATTTTGTGAAAAAGAATGTAAAAACAACCTGGTTGTTATTAGGAATCCTTGCCCTTGGCTTTGTTGGAAATATCATTCATGTATTTGCTTAACACTAAAACCGAAATGCAATGAAAGGAACAGGTGTTTCGCCAGGAATTTCAATAGGAAAAGCCTTCATAATCAACAAATTTAAGGCATCTGTTTCCGGGATAAAGCTCAAAACAGAAGAATCAAAAATTGTTGAGATCCGGAATTTCGATAACGCGGTCCATGCTTCTGTCAGTGAAATTGAAACCATGAAAGTCAGCAAAGGTACTGACCTTCGACAAGCAGACATTGATATTCTTGAGACTCAGATCGAATTCTTGAATGATCCCCAGATTAAAAGTGATGTCACTGATAAAATAAATGATGAAGACGCAACGGCCTGGGATGCAGTTATTAAGGTTATCGAAGGCGCTGTGAAGATGTTCCGGGAGATGGATGATGAATATATGAGTGCGCGTGCCGCTGATATTCAGGATGTCGGGAACCGCATCCTGAGACATCTTGATTTCAACGAATCGCCAACCACCGGAGATCTTTGTGAGAATTCAATTATCATTGCAGATGATATCGCCCCGTCAGACACAATTTCTCTCGATATCTCTAAAGTAACAGGTTTTGCCACCCGCCTGGGCGGCAAAACATCACATACCGCAATCATTGCAAAAGGAAAAGGGATCCCGGCTGTGGTGGCCTGCGGGGATGAATTATTGAATATAAGGAATGACGACATTATTATTCTTGATGGCACAACAGGAGAGGTAATTGCAAAACCCGACCAGGGTCAAATAGATGAATACCTCCATAAACAGAAACTGTTTCGTGAGAAACGTCTGCTGCTGGAATCAATCAAAGATCTTCCATCAAAAACAACTGATGGTCATATGGTAAAAGTTTATGCCAACATCTCTGCTCCTGATGATTTGGAACAGGTTTATGAAAATGGAGGTGAAGGCATAGGATTGCTGAGAACAGAAATGCTTTTTATGGGAAGGGATTCATTTCCTTCAGAAGAGGAACAATTTCAATTCTACAGGCTGGTTGCAATAAAATCAAAAAACTTACCTGTCATAATTCGCACTATTGATATCGGAGGCGATAAACAACTTAATTATTTCGGGATACCTGTTGAGAATAATCCATTTCTTGGATACAGGGCAATACGTATCTGTCTGGACCGGAAGGATATCTTCATGCCACAACTCAGGGCAATACTGAGAGCCAGTGCCTTTGGCACTCTGAAAATAATGTTCCCTATGATCTGTAATGTTGACGAGGTAATACAGGCAAAGGAATGTGTAAGGCAGGCAAAAAATGATCTGACTGATTCAGGGATAAAATTTGACAGTGATATTGAACTGGGAATAATGATCGAAATACCCAGTGCTGCTCTTACCGCTGACATTCTGGCCAGGGAGGTTGACTTTTTTAGTATCGGCACAAACGATCTTTGTCAGTACACTATGGCTGTTGATCGTATGAACGACAGTGTTTCAATGTTATATAACCATTTTAATCCCGGGGTTTTAAGACTTATTCAAAAAGTAATTGAAGAGGCTCATAAACAGGGAAAACAAGTTGGGATGTGCGGCGAAATGGCTTCAGATCCTTTAGCCACATTATTGCTCTTAGGGATGGGACTTGATGAGTTTTCTATGAGTCCAGCATCTATCCCTGTTATTAAAAACATCATTATTAACCATACTTTAACTGAAGCCGGAGATATCCTTGGAAGAGTTATGGACATGGACAATCCGGATAGTATAACATCATATTTACAGGAGGTATTGAAATGATTTCAAAAGATTACGTGATTTTTGATCCGCATGGAATGCATGCCAGACCAGCTACAGCTCTTCTAAAGCTTACAAGACAATATAAATCGGTTTTCAGCTTAAAAAAAGACGGAAAACTGATACAGATGAAAAGTATGCTTAACATTCTTTCCCTCACAGTAAAATGTGGGGACACAATATCAGCAATAGTTGAAGGAGAGGATGAAAAAGAAGCTTCTTATGCTTTAGATGCTTTTTTCAATGAAGAGATGAAAAAGTTTTAGCCAGCCATAACAATAATGATATCAGTAATTTCAGATACTAATTCTGCTTTAACAGATCTAACTTATCAGTGACTTTTCGTATATATCAAAGAAGAACTAATTTTATTACAATACAAAGATTATGAAGATTACCATTACAAGAGACGAAGAGGAGTTTGACCGGACTGCAGCGTGGCGTATCATAGCTCAGATACTCGAAAAATCCAATGCAGTAATTGGTCTTTCTACAGGTCAGACTACAATGGGAATGCACAATATTGTCTCAAAGATTTTCAGATCATACCCTTTTGATGTGTCAAAGATCACCCTTTTTAATGTTGATGAGCTTACCAATCTGCCACGTGAATACGCCGGTAGTTGCTACACTATGATTATGAATCAGTTGGCAGGACCATTGGGAATTCCGGAAGAGAATTTCATCATGCCTCCCACTATGTCGGATAATTTTGAAGCTGAATGTTCATTATTTGAGAAACGTCTGGCCGAACGCGGTGGAGCCGATCTGCAAATGCTTGGCATTGGAGGTAACGGGCACATCGGAATTAATCAACCGGGGACACCCTTTGAAAGCGAGACATGGGTATCACCTATGGATCCCGACTTTGAAGCTCGTGTTCGTCGCGAAACACAGGTACCTGCCGGGACTGTCCTTGGCGGACTGACACGCGGAATAAAAAACATAATGCACACCCGCAAGATTATTCTGATAGCTAAAGGCATACATAAAGCTGAGATCATCGAAAAAGCCATTTTGGGCCCTGTAACAACTGATATTCCCGCATCAGTAGTTCAGTTACACCCAAATTGCGAAGTATTGCTTGATGCTGCTGCAGCTTCCGGAATAACAGGAAAAATAAAACTGGCTTAACTTATTTCTTCTCAAATACGTTACCCTTTTTATCAGTAGCAACTACCCAGCGCAGTCCTGCAATAATGAGTTTATTCTGGGTAGGATCACTGAAAATTCCTTTTCCATGCCCCATGTTCATGTAGATCATCCTGTATTTTGTGTTTGTCCATACAACAGGAAAATCGCCCTCGTAAACAATATCTTTTAATCCTAAAGGATAGTTATCCGGAGAAAGAGAAACCAGTACATTAATGTTCTTATTCTTCCTCGGACTCGGATTCCACTGATACCACTCATTTATCGGTGAGATAAAAGAATCTGGCAGCCCTTTTGTAACAGGATGATTTTTATCGTCTATTACAAGTTTGGCAGGCAGCGGGGGCCAGTTGTTCCTGTAAAAGATTCCGCATCCAAGGAACTCATTCAGCCAGGGCCACCCGGTTGTTTTATCATTATAAGCAGCCACATGAAAACCGAACCAGCCTCCGCCATTTTCCATATACCGTCTGAAAGCATCACGCTGATATTGATTATGAGGAAAATCATTAATCATTATCACTACAGAGTAATCCTTAAGTTTCTGATCGTTCAGATCACCCATATTACTGGTTGTATCGACTACCAGGCCTTCTCCTGAAGTCAGGTCCTTAAAAAAAGTTATAGCTTCCCAGGCAAAATTCACGTGATCAGTCTCTACATGTGTTGAATAAAAGGCAAGTGCTTTAAATCTGGGAAACTGAGCTGAAACAACCGTTGATAAAACTGACAATAAACCAGATAGCAAGCTTATACATATTAGTGTTTTTATTTTCATTCTTATATAATTTATTTTTAATGGTTGTGTGGAATCCACACATTTACATACATGTTTGTGTTTTTCAGATATTACTTCCCGGCGGCCCACATGATGGCATTTGCAACCATTTTTCTGTAGTCATCCGATTTAAAAAGGCCGGCATGATGTCCCATAAAAAAATAGACATTCCGTGCTTTCATCTTTTCGTTAACCCATATTACCGGATGATCACCCATTTTAATGTCAGAATCAGGCTTATACGAAGATTCATCCACTGAAGCAAGCACGTGAACATTTTGTCTTGGACTTTTATTATACGTATACCACTCTTCGCCCGGAATGACGAATGATGGGGAAACACCTTTCATAACCGGATGCTTTTTGTCTTCAACATTTACAGTCGCAGTAACCGTAGTAGCTATGTAATTCTGATACCTTATTCCCCCCATGAAATCTGAAAACCAATTCCACATGGGATACCCGTCAAATTCACCAAGTAATGAAGCATGATGAAACCCGACCCAGCCGCCGCGTCCTTCCTCGATATATTTAATAAATGCAGCTTCTGATTTTTCGTCCCAAGTATAAGGAGGGTAATTCAATTGAATAATCAATTTGTATTGAGATAAAAAATCCTCGTCAATTTCAGTTGCATGATTTATGACTTTTATTTCGAAATTTTTCTCTTCTGAATACTCCTTAAGCCAGTCAAGAGCAGCAACCACAAAACCCTCGTGGTCGCCACCACGTTCGGTAAGAACCAGTACTTTAAATTTTGGTTTATTGGCAAAACTATCGGCACTCCAGGTGAGTATTGCCATAACCATACCCGTAAGTACAATTGATTTTATGAATATATTCTTCATGATTACAATATTATCTGTTTATATGTTAGTGAATTAGCTTACTGTTAATAATTACTGTTTATCTGACGACATTGCGGCCACAGCCTGCAGGAACCAACCTGTATGAGGAATCCATTGTTCGCTCCATCTCCATTCATTGCCATTATCTTCCATTTTAAAATCGATCCCAGAGCCATCTCCATTTCCATCCTTTCCTGTAATTCCATTGGATATTCCTCCCCTTCCCGATCCATGTCCATACATCGAACTCATATAAGGAACATTATTGCGACCGTAACCGTACATCATGCAGATATTGTAAGGATTGCAGCCCAGCACCCATGAAATCAGATGGCTTGCATAGTCAGCCAGCTCCCTGGTAACCCCATATGCTGCTGTGCCAGGATAAACAAGGCGTCCACCAACGATAGCCGCAGCTGCAAGAGATCCGAGCCGTGCATCTTCACCCTGCCACCACCATCCGCTCTCGTTTTCGTGAGGAATAAAAAAACCGTTCTGAACCTTCCCTTTATAGAGAAAACTCTGACGCGGATAACCAAAAGGATTTGTGACCTCACCCGTGACTTTAAGATTATAATCAAGTGCCTTTTTAATTGTTCCAAGTGCAATCCTGCGATACTTAATATCAGTTTCCTTATCGAGATAACGGGCGAGGGATATTATTGGCAAACCTGCATCGGCAGCATGCCAGAAAGGACGATCAGCATCATTGGCAATGAAATAGCCCTTTGCTGATAATCTTCCGGCAAGGTTTTTCGCACGCCTTCGTGCTTCATCGCGATAAAAAGATTTATCTGTGGCTATCCAGAGCTCTGAAGCAGCCATCAGTGCACAATAATCGTCAATCACATTATCTTTTCCGTCATCCGCATACTTCGTGCTGTTTTTAAGAAGATGATCAAAAGCCCGTTCTGCTCCTGCAAGATACTGCTGTGAGGTAAAATCACCATCCCTCTTCCACTGTGAGATACGCGCAAGAGCAGCCACTGCCATTCCTCCTCCTTCACGGAAGGCACACTGATAATCAGAAGTTGTTTTGCTGTCGGCCAGCAGACCAACAACCCGGCGTGCTTTCGGATCTTTATTGAAATAGGTAAAAACCGTCATATAAAAATAACCTTCAGGTGACAACGATCTCATTATGTAATCTGCACCATACAGAGCTTCATCCTTCAGAGCCTGCTCAGCATTAATCTCTTAAGCAAACCGGAGGTTGTCTCGGCAGTATTCACCATTGACCAGGTAACCAGAGGTATCTGCTGCGGCGACATAAAATTTGTATAGGCCAGGTGCGAAAAGTATTTACTTATATCACCTGAAGCATCACACCAGCCACCATGAAGATCGACTGTTTTATTGCTCCCGAAAAGCACGATATCTTTATCAGCCTCCTGCTCCTGAGGTGAGCCAGCCCGCTGGTGATAGAAGAAATTTATGATAGCAGGAATTGCTGTCTTTCCAAGGGCTTTCTCTTCAATTGTAAAATCATAAGAAGAGAATTCCGCTCCGCCTGCTTTAACAACAATTTTATAATTTCCTGGTTTCTGAAATGATGAAAAATCGGCTTGCGAATAAAAGAGTGCAGGATTCCATTCCTTTATCGTTTCGCCCTGTTTGATTGTTCCTGAAAAAACCTTCTCGAAGGATGATGCGTCTACAATATCGAATAGTGCAGAGGGTGGTAATTTTTTGTCACTTTTAATAATGGCCATTTTAGGCCCATTGATATCATATGCCACCTGGTTTGCCAAAATTGTTATCTTCTGCTGAAGAGACCTGTCAAGATCAGCCTGTTCCTTGTTCTCTACCGGAGAAGCAGCCCACAATATGGCATCACGAATAAGAATGGTAAAGTTCGGATCTGAACAGGCTGTTACATCATGACCTATCCCAATAAAGATTGCCCGGTCATAAGAAGGATTAGTCCAGATTATAGGATGATCACCCATTGGAATGGCTGGTTTGTATGAAGTCTCGTCGGCGGTGGCCAGGACATGTACATTTTGGCGGGGACTTCTGTCATACTCATACCATTCATCGAGTATACTAAAAGACTTCGGAAGGTTCTTCATCACCGGATGAGTCCTGTCCTCTACAACCACTGATCCTGTTTGCTTTTCAGGATGAGGTGAATAAACAACATCGCCCATCAGATTCTCGAACCACTGCCAATAATTCATCCCGGGAACAATAAACTGTTTCCCGGTAAGTCCTGCTCCATGAACACCAACCCATCCCCTTCCTTTTGAAATAAATCTCTGTAAGGAGGCCTGTTGCTGTGGTGTCATATCAAACGGAGCCAGGTGCAGCTGAACAAAGACCTGGTAATGAGAGAGGTTTTCGTCATTGATCAAATCTGCATCACGACTGAAATATACCTCAAAATTATTCTCTGCTCCTATCTTCTCCAGAAAGGCTTTTGATTTTATGATCATCGGATCGTGGTCGGGATCAGCCGAAGCCACTACGAGTACCTTGAATAAAGGTTTTTGAGCTTTTCCGTTAACTATAAATCCCTGACAAATAATTACCAGAAACAATAGCTTGGTGAATGTTAAAAGAAGGTTTTTCTTCATAGGGTTTTATCTTTATTTAATACTGATATCCACAGAATATAATCCAGATCGGCCTGTAATAAAAAGTGTCTTATTATCTTTTCCGCCAAATGCAAGTGTAGACGGACGTTCAGGAGTCTGTATCATTCCCGTCGGCTTTCCGTTCTTATCAAAGATAAAGACGTTACCATCAGCAACATAAACATTACCACTATTATCAGGTATGGAACTAAATTCCCCTTTTTCAACGAAATAATCCAGGTTTGAAAGATATCCATGAGCATCCACATCCAGCTTTACTGTTCGTTTATCGTATTCATCAGTTGCATACAGAGGCTTTCCGGGGAAAGCCTGAACCAGAGCACACGACCGGGCCAGATCATAGCAAACCGGGATAATTGAAACTCCGTCGGGGGCAATAAAACATTCTTCATTCCTGTTGAGTGAAACCTTGTTAAAATCATGATAGTCTCTCCACCGGTTCGATGGATATAACGCCTTATATATATTGTTTACAGAGTTCACCGAAACTTTTTTCAGTAATGTTATTGTTTCATCAGGATCGTCGGGGTTAATGGAATAAACCAGAGTTCCAAAACCCGAATTTCCCCAACTGCTGAATGATGTACCTGATGCATCGGGGGGATTGGAATATTTTTCCTGTTCTCCGTTTATCATTAGACCAAATTGCGGATTATATCTGAACACAACAAGAAGATTACCTTTTGAATCGCAAGCCAGCGACAGAGGCTCCCATGGGAAATCGGCAAGCAATGAAAGAGAATTTGTTTCTGATGAGAATTTATATATCCGCTTTAACCTTTGTTCGGAGAAATAAACATTGCCTTTGGAGTCGCTGCATGCCCCTTCGGCAAATTCAAATCCGCGGGCCAGCATCTTAACAGCTCCTTCAGACCTGGCGTAATAATTTTTCTGCGTGTTACCGGTAATTAATAATCTGGCTATCTCAGTAGGACGCACCTCAATATTAGTGTTTATGTCGAAAAGAGGATTATCGGTTGTATATTTTATCTGGCTGTAATTATGCACATTAAGCATTTCAATATTTCTACAGTCCCATGATCGGACCGAATAGGGATATGGTGTTTTGAACCTTATTACCCGGAACATGTAAAGATTTGCGAACACCATATCGCTGCAATCTTCTATCTCCATTGGCTGACAGCTTTGTCCTTCCCTGCTCTCTTCCTCAAGTTGCAAGGCATATACTTTCCAGTTTGATACATTATTGAACCTGACCTCGTTTCTCACATGGTGTTCCACCGACATTGCATAAATACGGCCGGGAGTAGAAGTATTGGACGCGTACATCCCTGAAGTCGCATAACTGTTTGCTGTCCATATATTTTTAAATATTCCGCCCCCTCCGTTTGTGATCCAAAGACTCCAGTATTGGGTATCCCATGCAGGATCAGGGCCCATTACAGGTACTGGCTTCCTGTTCTGATCACCATAACCGCCCCATGGCACATAAGGTCCTTTTTTCATTGTGCCGTGGCCACCAACAAATTTCACATCATCCAATAACGATTTCTCACCTGACATCCATTTGCATGCAACGGCGCGATAATTGTACTCACCTGTTGAAATACCTATCCCTGTAATTATATTTAAGCCTCCCTGCGGAGTCTCTATCATTGGGACAGGTGAACCAAAACCACTGAATGACGGGGTACTTTCACCAAGGATGATCTGGGTTGCAATTGGATGCAGACCTATAAGTGATGTGTTTGATCTCAGTTTTATGGTCTCGCTTACACGGTAAAATCCCTGAGGAAAATAAATAACCTGATATTTTTCAATGGCATCCCGGATGATCTTCGTATCATCATTCTCTCCGTCTCCTTTTGCTCCCAGCTCCTTAACATTTACCCACGATTCCATCGCAGGCAGAACTGGAATATCTGTCGCTTTTACCTGAGGAAGCTTTTTAAGAATTTCCGTTTCGAATACCGTTTCAGACTTTGGGGCGTTATCCAGATCATTCATCTGTAAACCATAAATATATTTATTGACTTTATATATCTGCCCGGGTGCCCTGGTTTGAGTTTTGCTCTTAAGATAACCGACCAGTACAGGAACGTTCTGGCAGACAACGTCCCGGAGGTTGATCTGCATATTTGCATTACCCTCATTGTCAAAAGTGATTGCCGGACCAGCCACATTCACAAGCAGACAATCTTCCATGAACAGTTTTTCCCAATAATTTGAGTCAACATTTATCACCACAGGTACATTTTTAACAACCATTCTGACGATTGTGAATCCAGCCTGTTGAGTTTTTATTGCAGCTTTCCTCTGCCCTTCAAAATATGTATCAAGCATCATAAACTGCCATCCGGGAGAGGCCTTGGTTGTATAGATGCCATAATCGCCACCGAAAAAGCGGACATCTTCCATCTCGTTGCCAATATCAAACAGTCCGGCTTTACCCTTGCCTATTAAAATATCGCAATGAGAAACAAAGCTATGCTGGGCATAGTGAGTACGCAATGCAACTGCTGAAGGATTCCCGTCTTCAATTTTTAAATCTATATTGGATAAGGCACTGTAGAAAGTTCCGGCACCTGCATCATTCACCTGTTTTCCCGGCTCAACAACACTGCTTGTAAACCAGAACATATAATTTGCCTTTCCCTTGTCGGTAGTAACATCTGACTGATAACCAGGAGTATTCTTTTTCAGGACAATCAATGGTCGTTTTTCTCCATAACCGATTATTCTGATGGCTGCCGGTATATAAATTGTTCGCGATATTGTATAGGTTCCCTCAGGTATAAAGATGATACCGAAATTTCTTTCAAGTTTCAATTTATTGATAGCACCCTGAAGGGCATCAGAGATATCGGTTTTCCCATCAGCAGTTATTAAAAAATTGTCGCTGGTGAACCATATCGCTTCCTTGTCATCAGGTTTATTCGTATAGAATGATCTGCTGCTTTTTGTCTCTGCTTTGGTCCCGGAAACAACAAATATTACCAGGACAATTATCAAATAGATACTCTTCTGCTTCATAAAAAAGTAATATAAATACAATGATTAGTAACTAATTAGAAAAATCAATATATAAATATAGAATAAAATTATTTTACTGACCCTGTGAGATTTACAGGTTATGAATGTATTATGTTTTTTTAACACAAAATGAATCTGAAAGACTGCTGAAGTTTCCTTACCAACAGATTAATATAATATGTCTCCTGCACTTCTCTTTACAGATCATTCAGTTCTACAAATTAATTCCTGATTAACAATTTAGATTCATTTCGTTAAGTGTTTTTTTATTTTTTAAGCGTTTTGTTAATTTTATTTATGCCTTTTTCTTTGTTTTGTAATTATTATGTCTACATTTGCATCAATTAATAAAAAAGCAACCTGTATAATAATTAACCAGCAACTTTTATAACAACTCAGTCAAAGTCAGGACGGTTAAGTCAGATTGAAGTAAATAATTAACTAAAAACTGAAGAGGCTGTCTCAAAAGCCCTTCATTACCCCCAGCCTCCCTAAAGTGGGTTTTGTAAGAGATTGGTATTCAACAAGTCCCCTTTAGGCCGGCGCTGACCGGAGCGTCAGTGGGATTTAGGGGTAAACAAGGATTA
>Ga0116170_10003719_pt1 | contig 14215 bp, 16 predicted proteins | sample AD_JPNHW1_MetaG_FD_89797 | JGI IMG/M metagenome (GOLD analysis project Ga0116170, IMG submission 89797) | Active sludge microbial communities of municipal wastewater-treating anaerobic digesters from Japan - AD_JPNHW1_MetaG | ecosystem: Engineered > Bioreactor > Anaerobic > Digestate | place...
ACTAGGTTGATAGTTAAAGCTAATTATTTAGGGGGAGAGTATTGGGAATATGGGACAGTCAGTCTTTATCTAAGCGATATTGTTTTGGTTTTATCAATCTTGACGACATTTTTTGCTCAGAGAGGTAAAAGATTAAAGAAACAGATAAACTGGTTATACCCTGGTTGGCTAGCTGTTCTATATTTGATTATCATAATTGGACTTATTAGCAACGGAATTAGCTATTATTTGGGTTTGTTTTATTTCTCTAGAATTGTTGTTTGGAGTCTTGGTTGGTGGTTTTTGCTTCGATTTAATAACTGGCCACTTAAAAAATGGATCAGCTGTCTTTTATTGGGTTTGATTATTCCAGCTTTTTTAGGGATTAGTCAGTTTGCCAATCAAACAGCTAGTGCTAATAAATGGTTAGGGCTAGCTGCTCATAATTCTGGTGAGCTTGGGACTTCGGTTGTTGAATCATTAGGTAACAACGGCCAAATAAGCGGTCGTTGGCTTCGGGCTTATGGCAGTTTTGACCAGCCAAATATTTTTGGCGGAGTTATGGCAATGGCAATTGTTTTAGTGATTGCCGGCTGGTCGTTATTTAAAAGTAATTTTATTAGAAGCTTGCTACTAGGGTCTTTAGCCATCTGGTGTTTAGCGGTTTTGTTTAGCTGGAGTCGAGCGGCTTGGCTAGCAATAATTTTTGGTTTGCTGCTAATCTTTATTTTTATCTGGAAAAATAAGGCGAAGCGAAAAAGAATGTTGATTTTAACAGCTTTCTTGAGTATTTGGACCTTCTTTTGGCTTTGGCCATTTAATGAACTACTGCATAGTCGCGTTGGCGGCCAAACTAGACTAGAACAAAAATCATTAAATGAGCGACGAGATAGTTATAATGAAGCCAGTTTTTTAATAAAAGATAGGCCGTTATTTGGAGTTGGACTAGGTAATTATACCGGCGCTTCAAGTCTTAAAGACGAGACAGAAAAACCAGCTTGGCAATATCAGCCAGTTCATAATGCTATTATCTTAATTATAGCTGAGATTGGCTATTTGGGAGCGGCTTGGCTTATTTTTGGTTGGGTTTGGTTTTTATGGCAAGCTAGAAGAAAATTTTTTGTTTGGCCACTAACGATTAGTTGTTTTTGTTTAATGATGTTTGATCATTGGTGGTGGAGCTTGCATTCTGGTATAATTTTTCTTTGGTTTTTTTCAGCCGCCCTTTTTGCTATTGGCCGTCATGAGACAAAGCTGCTATAATAATGATATTAAAAATAATTAAATAAGTTTTAAATAAGCTCTATGAAAAAACAAATTTTGACCTTCACGGCATTGAGCGTTTTTTTATGCCTGTCGGCTTTTTTTACTCAAAAAGTTATCAAGACTAACAATGCTCAGGCGGCTGAACCAGCCATAGTAGTTAGTGTTTTTGAAACTAAGTTATATGATTTAACCAACGCTGATGCATATTTTGTTAAATATGCTGGGACTAAGAGTGGTCAATTTTCTAAAGCTGTTACTGGTGGTTTGCTACCTTTTTCTATCAGTGTTGCTGATGAAAAAACAGCTAATAGCATAATATCCAGCTTGGAAACAAATATTTGCGGTGGAGCTGGTAAATGTGACGCCAAAGGGTTTGTTGCTAAATATAGCGCTGGTAGTGTAGTGCCTTTAACTAATGAATGGACTTCCTTGACTGCTACTGAAGCCTTGACTTTAGCTAAAACTAGACAAGAAGAGATGTTCAAAAATTTTAACACTTGTCAAAAAACAGCTTATTCAAATATGGAAAATTTGGCCCGTTCTTATGTTACCAGTGTTAAAAATAATAACACCAGTTATTATTCCACCATGGCTCCGGTCACATCCGATTTTATCAAGAACTATCGTCAAGCAGCTAATGAATTTACTAGACAGACATTAATGGAAGCCTATCACACTGCCAGTATTTCAAACCGTTCCAGGTTGTATGTTGATCAGTCAACTATTTCTAGTAAATTTATTTCTGATCTAAATACTTCTAAAACAACCTTTAATAGTTGTAAGTAGGTATGACTGATTTTAAACATATCCTTGAAGTAACTAAGCTAGACAAGCCCTTGGTTATTTTTGATTTAGAAACAACCGGCCTAGCCTTGTCTTATGATAGGGTTATTGAGTTAGCTTTTGTAAAAGTTATGCCCAATGGTCGAGTTATCGAAAAAGATATGTTTTTTAATCCAGAAATTGAAATACCAACTGAAGTTACGGCTATTCATGGTATTAGACAGGAGGATGTGGCTGGTAAGCCGTTATTTCGCGAACAAGTTCAAGAAATTTGGGATGTTTTTAATGATGCTTATTATAGTGGTTTTAATGTAGCCAATTTTGATCTGCCAATGCTCCGGCGTGAGTTTATGCGAGCTGGTTATGATTTTAATTATACGCGCAAACAGATTATCGATAGCAAGGTTATTTATCATGCCATGGAGCCGCGAGACCTGTCAGCTGCCTATAAATATTACTGTCAAAAAGAGATGGTTAACGCTCATAGCGCTTTAGCCGATGTTAGGGCTAGTGCTGATATTTTAGATCAGCAGCTTCGGAAGTATGATTATCAGACTATTTGCCAGATTGGTGAAGCGCCAGATGATCGTTATGTTGATGAAGAAAAGCGTTTTTATTGGCGTAGCGGTGAAGCTTATTTTAATTTTTCTAAGCATAAAGATCGGTCATTAGCTGATGTTGCTAAGACTGATGCTAATTTTTTACAATGGGTACTTAGCGCTGATTTTTCTTCTGAAACAAAAAATATTGTTGAAAGAGCACTACAAGGAGAATTTCCTCGTAAAGAAAAAGGATCATCAGAATCAAGTGATGTCTTACCGCCAGCTAAAAAATCAGCCAGCGGCTTTGTTAATAAACCGAAACTGTTTTAAATGATTATTGAAGAATTCGACAATCCAGAAATTGATAATTTGCTTAAAGCTAGTTCAGCTGATGAGACTGATCAGGGGCTAGATGTTAGTTTGCGCCCCAAAACATTAGCTGAATATGTGGGGCAATCAGCTATTCGCCAGAGTTTAGAGATTTTCTTGCAAGCAGCTAAGACTCGTGGTGAGACAATTGAACATGTTTTGCTTTATGGAGCACCAGGATTAGGTAAAACAACTTTAGCTCATGTTATTGCCAATGAACTCGGAGCCAATCTAAGGGTAACCGCCGGCCCAGCCATTGAAAAGGCTGGTGATTTGGCCGCTATACTAACTAATCTTCAGGATGGCGATCTTTTATTTATTGATGAAATTCATCGATTGCCACGAAGTGTTGAAGAAATACTTTATCCAGCCATGGAAGATAGGGTTTTAGATATTGTTTTAGGTAAAGGTCCTTCAGCTAGAACACTCCGAATTGATTTACCTAAATTTAGTTTAGTTGGAGCAACCACTAAAGTTAGCTCTCTGTCAGCACCGCTTAGAGACCGTTTTGGTATGGTTTACCGTCTTGATTTTTATGAGGCTCAAGAACTAGAAAAGATAATTGATCGGAATGCTAAATTGTTGCAGATTGGCATTGAAACAGAAGCTAAAGGTTTGATTGCTGGTAGAGCTCGCCGAACTCCGCGGATTGCTAATCGTCTTTTAAAGAGAGTCCGCGACTATTGTCAGGTTAAAGGTAGTGGCGATATTGATACAAAATTGTGTAAACAAGCGTTTAACTTACTGGCAGTTGACGAACTTGGTTTAGATGAAGTTGATCGCTATATTTTAAGAACTATTATTGAGAAATTCTCTGGTGGCCCGGTTGGTTTAAATACTTTAGCGGCAGCAACCGGTGAGGAACTAATGACAATTGAGGATGTTTATGAGCCATTTTTATTGCAATTAGGATTTTTAGAAAGAACTCCCAGAGGCCGTAAAGCTACGGCGGCCGCTTATCGTCACCTAGGCCTGACTCCGCCAGCTGGTCTTTTTTGATATGGAAATTAATTTAAATGATTTTGACTATCAGTTACCAACCGAACTGATTGCTCAAGCACCAGTTGAACCTCGTGATGAAGCTAGACTAATGGTGGTCAATCGTTCCAAACATACTTGGCAAAATAATGTTTTTAAAGATTTACCAAAGTTTTTAAAGCCAGATGATATTTTGTTGGTTAACAATTCCAAGGTTTTGCCAGCTAGGCTTTTTGGTACCAAGGCTATGAGTGGCGGCAAGATTGAAATACTGCTTGAACATCAAATCATTGAAGATGAAAAACAAGAACAGTGGCGATGTTTGATTGGCGGAACTAGACCTAAAATAGGAACAATTATAGAATTGTCAGGGAAATTAAAGGCAGAAATTATTGAAGAGATAGGAAATGGTATTTTTATTGTAGCGTTTAATTTAACGCGCCAAGCTTTTTGGCAAGAAATTTATCAATTAGGGCAAATGCCATTGCCGCCATATATTAAGCCAGATCAAGCTGGTTTAGAAAAAGCTGTTGATGATTATCAGACGGTTTATGCTGATGCGGATAGGGTTGGATCAGTAGCGGCTCCAACCGCTGGTCTTCATTTTACCAATGAATTGTTAGAAAAAATTAGAAATAACGGCATAGAAATAATTGAGGCTACTCTTCATGTTGGTCTAGGGACATTTGCGCCAATTCGTCAGGAACAACTGGCTAGCGGCAAGCTTCATGAAGAGATAGTTGAAATCAGTGCTGATAAAATAAATCGTTTAGTGGCTGCCAAGCGTAATGGTCAAAGAATAATTGCGGTTGGCACGACTTCAGTTAGAATTTTAGAAGGGGTGGTAGCACGATTCATTGATGAGCCAGCTACTGATGATTGGCGAGCGCCAATTAATTTGTTTATTTATCCTGGTTTTGAATTTAAACTACTTGGTGGGCTAGTGACTAACTTTCATTTGCCTAAATCAAGTCTAATGATGCTAGTTTCCGCTTGGGGTGGCACTGAGTTAATGAGAGAAGCTTATCAGGCTGCTATTACCGAGCGTTATCGATTTTTTAGCTATGGTGATGCTATGCTAATAATTTAATGGCTAAGGTTGACGAAATCGCTAGTATTTATTATACTAAATCCGTTAATTAGGTTTATTTTAAAATACCAATATGGTTCAAATGAAGAAGCGCACCAAGAGCGAAACTCGTGGTCGCCGTTCCCATCATGCTTTAAAAGCTAAGACTTTAGCTGTCTGCCCTCAATGTGGCAAGGCTGTTTTACCACATACTGCTTGTGCTTTTTGTGGTACTTATAAAGGCCGTCAAGTTCTTAAAGTTAAAACTGCTGCTACTAAAACTGCGACCAAAGCTGCCAAGCCAGCTACTAAAAAAGCTACTAAACCAGCCAAGGCTACTAAAGCTACCAAGACTGAATCAGCCAAGAAGGCTGCTAAATAATAATTACTATGGCCAACCGTCATTTGGCTCGAACAATTGCCATGCAAACTTTGTTTTGCTGGGATTTTAATGGCCAAAAAGATAGTCTAGAGAGTTTAGTTAGTGAGAATTTTCAGCAATTTGCACCAGAATTTGATGATCATGGTTTTGTTAATGATTTAGTCAAAGGCGTTGTTGCTAATTTGGAAGAAATTGATAATTACATCACTAAATATGCGACTGAATGGCCACTTGATCAGATTACACCAGTTGATCGCAATATTTTGCGTATTGGCGCTTATGAATTAGTTTACGATCAAACAATTCCAGCTAAGGTAGCAATTAATGAAGCAATTGAAGTGGCCAAGAGTTTTGGTGGTGATGCTTCTGGACGGTTTGTTAATGGTGTTCTTGGGGCTATTTTTAAAGAAATACCAACCAAGAAGATTGATTTAGAAAATTCAAAGAAAGAGGAGGAAGAAGAAATATGCCCGAACAACGGCAATTAGCCCAAAAATTAGGAATAGATTTCAAGAATGAACGCCTGCTAATGCAGGCGTTAGTTCATCGTTCTTATTTGAACGAACATAGTGATTTTCCAGTCGGTCACAACGAACGGCTGGAGTTTTTAGGTGATGCCGTTTTAGAATTGATAGTTACTGAATATTTATTTCTCAGTTATCCAGAAAAAACTGAAGGCGAGCTAACCGATTGGCGGGCGTCTTTGGTCAACGCTAAAACACTGTCTCAAATTGCCAAAGAAATTGAGTTAGATAAGTATTTATTCTTATCTAAAGGTGAGGCTAAAGAAACAGCTTCTAAAGGTCGCCAATATATTTTGGCTGATGCCATGGAAGCTTTAATTGGCGCCATATATTTAGACCAGGGCTCTGAGGTTGCTAAAAGAGTAATTAGTGAGCTAGTGTTATCGAAATTAGAAAATATTATCGCGAACAAGCTTTACCTTGATCCAAAATCCTATTTTCAAGAAAAGGCCCAGGAGGTCTATGGTTTCACTCCGCGTTATGAGGTTTTGTCATCTAGTGGCCCAGACCATGAAAAAACTTTTGAAGTTGGCCTATATTTGGATGATAAAATTGTCAGCACTGGACGAGGTATGTCTAAGCAGGAAGCTCAGGTTGATGCGGCCGAGAATGGTTTGAAAAAAGAAGGATGGCGCTAAGGCCAACTATGATATAGATATCAGCTAGATTGAGAACCGTTAGCCAATTGGCTAGATAATCAACAACTCCACCATAAGATAGGCGGTCATATAGATTGCTATATGAACCGATGAGTAAGAAACTCCAACCCCATATTCGGGTTGGCTGTTTTTTTATTTGCCAAATGGCGGCAAAAGTTAGTCCAAGAGTAACTAAAGCTAGACAGATAGTTAGACTTAGGCCGCTCCAGGGGAGCGAAAAAGCAATATTATGATTGAGGCTATAGGTTAGCGACCAGCCAGGTATAAGTGACTGACTGTTTTTTGACCAATAATTTATCGCGATTATTTTAAGCAAACGATCGCTAGCCAATAACAAAACAGCCCAAAGCAGGGCTGTTTTTAGTATTTTAACCGATTGGTCTAATTTTTTTGTAATTGGCTTTTGCATTTAACGCAAGAGCTAGAAAATGGTCGAGCTAGTAAGCGTTTTTCATCGATTTCTTGATGGCAATACTTACAGATGCCATAAGTTCCTTCGTTAATTTGCTTTAGAGCCAAATCAACATCGCGTAAGGTTTTTTCTAATATTTCTTCAGTAGCAATATTGGTAGAATATTGACCGACTTCTTGAGCATTTTCATCGCTTTCTTCACCATAGTCAGGGAAGGTACTAGTAAAGTCATTGGCATTACCAGACTCCTTGGTGGCAAAAGTTTTCAAGGCTTCAACAGTCTCTTCTTTTATGCGTAGTAATTCAGCTTTAATCTGCTGGATGGTTTCTTGTTTCATAACAAAAATAAACTAAAATAAATCCTTTAACTATAATTTAAGTATAGGTGATAGGGGGCTTTTTGGCAAGCTAATTTAGGCAATTTGGGAGTTCAAATAGCCGGCCATCATTATGGTGTTTTAGGCTGAAAAATAAGGCATTTGACGGTAGCCAGTCTTTGATTTTTTCTGGCCATTCAATAATAATGAGGGTATCTTTTTGCCCGACCCAATCATTAATGCCTAGGTCAACCAAATCTTGTCCGCTAGATAGACGATAGGCGTCAATATGAATCAATTTTTTAATAACCGGATGAGTGCAATCGTACTCTTGCCAAATAGTAAAAGTTGGGCTAACCACTGGTCGATCAACGCCAAGATATTTAGCAATTGCTTGAGAAAAGGCAGTTTTACCAGCGCCTAAATCACCAGAGAGGGCAATAATTTCACCGCCATGAATAAAATCAACCAAGCGTTTGGCTAGTTGATCGGTTTGTTTTAAATTAGTGGATAGATACTGCATAATCAAAAAAAGCAGTTAATCAGTGGGCGCACAAGGAATTGAACCCTGGACCTCTTCGGTGTAAACGAAGCGCTCTAACCAGCTGAGCTATGCGCCCTAAATGTGCCGAGGACAGGACTTGAACCTGCAAGAAGTTGCCTTCACAAGCACCTCAAGCTTGCGTGTCTACCAGTTTCACCACCTCGGCCCGCAATTTAAGCGGTCTTTTTTGGCGTGGCCGCCTTTTTCTCGCTAATATCCTTTAAACGCTTTTTGTAGCCTTTCTTTAAGAAGGTTAGTTTAGCGCGGTGGACAATAGCTTGCTTCTTGATTTCAACCTTACTAATAGTTGGTAGATTGATGGGGAAGATTTTTTCAACTCCGACACCATTGGAGATTTTACGAATAGTGACGGTGCTGCCAGCTTCACTGCCATGTTTTCTAGCAATAACTAAGCCTTCAAAATATTGAACGCGTTCCTTTTCTTCACCTTTAGGATTAAGTTCCTTAATGCGTTGATGAATACGGACAGTCATGCCAGGTTTAAGATCGGCTAGAGTAGTATTAGCAACTTGTTCTTCTGCAGGAGCAGTAGTTGGTTTAGTCTCGGTCATAAAATTATAGTAATTTTCGTCTAATAAAAAATAGCGCTTAGTCGGTAAGCTCTCTTAGCTTAAGCAATTTTGGGATAATTGTCAAGATTAGCTATAGTGATAGGAATATTGACAAATAGTGATGATTTGTGTTAATTTCTCTTTAACAAAAAGAACTTTAAAAAAGAAAAATAGGGAGGTTATTATGAATATCCTAAGTTTGTTGCGATGGTTAGTGTTTTGCTGCTGTCGTTTAAGGAAAAAACCAAATGCTCAAGCGATAGTAGATATCTCGAGATATTTCGCAGAAGAGATCAGCAATCTTTTAGCTAATCAAGTTGATAATTATTGCTGGTGGTCTGAATGGTACAGGCTAATGGGCCTAGGGCAACTTAACCTTTGTGGGCTAGATTTTATTAAAGCCAAGAAAGGTTGTTGGAATATTCCCATTAGCAAAGGCTTAACTTTGAAAAGGGTTATGACAGCAGTGGAGCGTTATTTTCCAATTGCTAGCATAAACATGGAGAAAATCGATAGTTTGGAAGTGATTGAAGATGTTAGGACGACTAATAATAAGTCGTATTTGATTTCTTTATGTCCAAAAGAGTTGATCTCCAAAAATATTTCAATGACATTACTAGAGAGAATGCTCCTAGAGTTATTCCTTTGGACGACTAAGGGACAGCATATTGATCGTAGCAGCACAATGTCGTGTTGCTATGGCAGCGTTTATCAAGGAAAATTTTTAGATGTTTATTGGTCTCAGCTTTTAAAGGGGCTTGTGGTCGATAAAGTCTAATAAGAAGGAGGTTTATCATGAGAAAAAAAGGGTTTTTTCAAAAAATTTATCTTGAGTGGAAGCTGAATCAGCTGGGAATTCATAGTTGCCGCGAGCAGCTGCTAGATATGGTCCCCGATGGCTCGTTATTTTTATTTAAATGGCGCCAAAAATGTCGTGACATTTTTGGGCGTTATGGTCATATAATTAAAATAGTCGATAGTCAACGATTTCCTCAGTCGTTGATGAAAATAATACCCAAAGAACTGGTATTATCTACTATACCAGATTGGGAATGGCAAGTGGACAAATTCATTTTAGACAATGGGCAACTACTAAAAAATCCAGAATCATCAGCTGTCTGGTGGAGAAAATGGTACGAACTTATGGGGTTCGGCCAAGTAGAAATATCAGATGATATTTTTACTAATTCTATTCCTGGCTATTGGAATATTGCAATTGGAAAAGATTTGACCATAGAGAGCGTAGTTCGATCTCTGAAGAAGGTCTTAGAGTTTGGTCAGTTTTGGCCCGGGTCACTAAGCCGTACTGGAAATATCACTCTACCAAAAGAGATTATTGAGAATATTAGAACTTCGAAGGAGTCTTATTTAATTTCTTTTGAACCAATCTTTGAGCTCAATATAGATTGGCCAATGTTAAAAAGCAGAGAGTGCACTTATCCAACGTTATTGGAAGTGCTGGTACTATATTTGTTTATCTGGTCAACAATAGGTAAACTCTTAGATAAAAAGAGTGTTACAAGATGTGGCGGCACAAAACTAAAGGGTGACGAAGAGCCACTGATGTTAACTTATGATGGTGTTGTATTGTTGGATAGCACTATAAGAACAGTGCTCCCGCTTGATGATTTTTGGGAACACAGGTATGTAATCGAAAGACGAGTTTATGTCTAAATAAACTCGTCTTAACTAGTAAATGGCGTCGGATTAACACCGGCGCTTTTTTATTTCCTTTCTAGTATCTCTTTTAAATATTGTCCGGTAGCGCTGTTTTTATTATTAGCAATTTCTCTAGGTGTTCCTTCGGCAACCAATTGTCCGCCTTTTTCTCCACCCATTGGCCCTAGGTCAATTAGCCAATCAGCAGTTTTAATGACATCTAGGTTGTGTTCAATAACTAAAACGGTATTACCTTTATCAACTAGTTGGTGTAGTACTTCGAGCAGTTTGTGAATATCGGCAAAATGAAGTCCAGTAGTTGGTTCATCTAAAATATAGAGAGTTTTACCAGTGCTTTTACGAGCGAGTTCGGTGGCTAATTTGACTCTTTGGGCTTCACCGCCAGAAAGAGTGGTGGCTGGCTGGCCAAGCTTGATATAGCCTAAACCAACTTCATTTAGAGCGGCAATTTTATCTTTGATAGTTGGTTGATTAGCAAAAAAGACTAGAGCTTCTTCAACTGTCATTTCCAGCACTTCGTAAATATTTTTATCTTTATAGTGAATTTCTAGAGCTTCTTGGTTATAGCGCTGGCCATGGCAGACTTCGCAAGTGACATATACATCCGGCAAGAATTGCATTTCAATTTTAGTCATACCGTCGCCATGACAAGCTTCGCAGCGACCGCCAGTAACATTAAAAGAGAAACGACCTGACTTATAGCCGCGGAGTTTGGCTTCGGGTAGACTGGCAAAAAGGTCACGAATTGGTGAGAAAGCCCCGGTGTAGGTGGCTGGATTGGATCTTGGGGTGCGGCCAATTGGTGCCTGATCAATTTCAATAATTTTATTTAAATGACCAATACCGTCGATTCGTTCATATTTTCCAGGATCTTCACTAGATTGGTAAAACTTTTGTTTTAAAGCTTTAGCTAAAATATCGGTTACTAGGGTTGATTTTCCTGAGCCGGAAACTCCAGTCACGGCAATGAATTTGCCTAAAGGAAAATTGACAGTTAGATTTTTTAGATTGTTTTGCGAGGCTCCAACAACAGTTAAATTTTGATCATTGCCAGAACGGTATTTTTTAGGTAGAGCAATAGTTTTTTTACCAGACAAATATTGGCCAGTGATCGATTTGGGATTAGCCATAATCTCTTTAGCCGTGCCTTCGGCGATAATTCGGCCACCATGTTTACCAGCGCCAGGCCCAACATCAATAATATGATCAGCTTCAAACATCGTCGCTTCATCATGTTCAACTACTAAAACGCTATTGCCAAGATCTCTTAAATTTTTCAAGGTTTCAATTAATTTATCGTTATCTTTTGGATGAAGGCCGATTGACGGTTCATCTAAGACATAAAGAACTCCAGTTAGAGCTGAGCCAATTTGTGTAGCAAGGCGAATACGTTGAGCTTCACCACCAGATAGAGTAACGGCTGGGCGGTTGAGGGAGAGATAATCTAGTCCAACATTGAGCAAAAATTGTAGACGGTTATTTATTTCTTTGAAAATTAAATGACCAATTTGCTTTTGCTTGGCGTCAAGCGTTTTTCCATTGGCCAGTTCTTGAAAAAAAGAACTGTTTTGTAAAATAGTTTGTTCAGAGACTTCAAAAATTGATTTGCCAGCCAACTTTACTCCTAAAAATTCAGGTTTTAAGCGTTGACCGTGGCAAACTGGACAAGGAATTGTCCGCATATATTTTTCAATTTCTTTGCGGATGTAGTCACTTTCAGTATTTTGGTAACGCTTGTAAAGACTAGGCAGTACACCTTCGAAACGAGTGTTTAATTCATTGGAACCGGCAGTACTAGGTAGGGTGTAAATAGTATCGCCAGTGCCATGTAGTAAAATCTGAAGTTGTTTATCAGTTAGATCTTTGATTGGGGTATTGAGGTCAAATCCGTTTTGGCTAGCTACTACTCCAACCACTCGTGTTGACCAGAGTTGACTAGAATAGCCGTAATGTGACCAAGGACGAATCGCGCCTTGAGCAATAGTAAGATTATAGTTAATAACTAGTTCGGGGATAATTTCTAGTTTAACCCCAAGACCAGCACAGTTAGGACAAGCGCCATGTGGTGAATTAAAAGAAAAACTACGCGGTTCGATTTCTGGTAAGCTAATGCCACATCGTGGGCAGGCGAATTGCTGTGAGTAGATTTTTTCTTTGACTTGATCAGTTAGCTCAGCAGTAGCCACTAAACCGTTAGATAAATCAAGAGCTTTGTCGACGGCCTCGGTGAGGCGAGTGCGGTTTTCGGCTTTATCATCAATGGTTAAGCGATCAATGACTATTTCTAAATTGTGCTTTTTTTGCTTATCAATCGGTAATTCCTGAGCTTCTTCCAAATCATAATATGATTTATCCCAGCGAATGCGGTTAAAACCAGCCCGACCAATGGCAGTTAAAACATTTTTATGTTCACCTTTTTTATCACGAACTAGTGGTGATAAAATAGCAATCTTTTGACCTTGGTTTTCCTTGTAGATTTGATCAACAATTTCGTCTAAAGTATTGGCTTTTATTGGATCACCGCATTGTGGACAGTGCGGTTGACCAATACGAGCGTAAAGCAAACGAAGGTAGTCATAGATTTCGGTAATGGTCCCGACAGTTGAGCGAGGATTGTGGGAAGCTGATTTTTGGTCAATAGAAATAGCTGGGGAGAGTCCTTCAATCAAATCAACATCAGGTTTATCCATTAGGCCTAGAAATTGACGAGCATAAGAAGACAGAGATTCAACATAACGGCGTTGGCCCTCAGCATAGATAGTGTCAAAAGCTAATGAAGACTTACCTGACCCAGACAGTCCAGTAATAACAACTAGTTGGCCACGAGGAATATCAAGGTCAATATTTTGCAGATTATTAACGCGGGCACCGCGAATTTTTAGCCAATCGTGAGAGTGGGGTTTTGCTGAAGCCATGATAATAATTTAAGAGCTCAATTAAAGCGGTATTATAGCGGAAAAAAGCCATTTAGTCAAAGGTGGCTGAAGTGTTGACAAACTTATCATAACTAGTTAGAGTGTGATGATTCGTACATTACAAAGGAGGTAGTTATGGCCGAATTAATGGTTAACTTGAACAAAGAAGAGGATATTTATAACACCTTTTCTCAGTTATTTAATTTGTCACATGATCTTTCTGGTCGGGCAACCGCTGTGATGCTATTGGGATTTGAGCCAAATCCGATAGCCCTTTCATTGGTCAACCACTTACATGATAACGGATTTGGTGACATTTGGTTCGTTACAAACTTAGGATGTGGTTGTCAAGGGAACGATGGAAAATGTTTTTGCTCTGAAATTAAAAAGAAAATCGGTATTCCCGATAAGTCTATTATTTTTAATCAGGAACAAATGTCACGATTAAATTTCGCAAATTTTCAGGGGATTGTTGTTAAAAACAAACAACACCCACAATATTCATAACAACTTTAGCCGCAGGTAACTGCGGTTTTTTTATTGGATTCAATCTTAAAACCAACACTTTTGTATAATTTTATAGCAGCAAGGTTGTTACTTTTTACGCTTAAATTAATTTTGTTTAAGTTAAGTTTCGTAAAAGCATAGTCAATTAACCACTCTAAACTCAATTTACCAAGGCCTTTTCCTCGGTAGTCATCTTCGCCAATAGCAATAAAAAGATCAGCGTCTTTATTGATTGGACTGATATTAGACAACCCCATAAAGCCAATAGGGGTTTTGTCAGAATAAATTGTAAAAAATTTTTTCTGTTTGTCCTTTTTGTATCGATTAAACCAAGTAATTTCTTTTTTTAGGGTTGTTTTTTTATTTAGTTCATCGTAAACAAATACAGCAATCAGTGGATTGTTCAGCCACTTAACTCTGAGTGGAATATCCTTTACCGAATGTGGTTTAACTTTCAACATTTTTAAAGTCAAATTTTGCAAATTGTCGGGGTGACCTGATTCGAACAGGCGACCTCAGCGTCCCGAACGCTGCGCGCTACCAACTGCGCTACACCCCGATGTGGACTTAGCGAGAATCGAACTCGCGTCTCTGCAATGCGAATGCAGCGTCATACCACTGGACCATAAGCCCTAAAAATATCGAACAAAACCAGCTTACACTTTATTTTTGGATAATTCAACTAGCTAAACATGATGATGATACCGGATAGCTTGG
>Ga0116170_10003720_pt1 | contig 14212 bp, 13 predicted proteins | sample AD_JPNHW1_MetaG_FD_89797 | JGI IMG/M metagenome (GOLD analysis project Ga0116170, IMG submission 89797) | Active sludge microbial communities of municipal wastewater-treating anaerobic digesters from Japan - AD_JPNHW1_MetaG | ecosystem: Engineered > Bioreactor > Anaerobic > Digestate | place...
CATTTCGTTTCCGAAATGTAAAACACTTCACATTCATGATGTCAGAAACTTCAATGACACAATACTCGCTTATAGGAAACATCGCCATACATAGCTTCATAACACTTCGTTACCCCTTGGCTCAGAAATTTCCGCTGCACCTAATGCCATCAGATCCAAGCCTTTAATCTCTTGTAAAGTCTTTCCTGCAATGCCTTGCATATCACCGTACATGCCGACGGTGGCTTGCATCACCCGGTCGATCTGCTCGTCGCGCTTGGCCCACTGCTTGGTGATTACCTTCCGCTCCCTGTCAAGGTCCTCCTTCATGATGGAGAACGATTCCACGATGGCCTCCACCCGCTGACGGAAGCGGGGGCCGGTCAGATAGGAGTATAGCATCTCCATCTTTCCATGCTGGCCTTCCGACGCCTGCCGGGCCGTGGCCACTTCAATCAACGATTGCCGCAGCATCAGGGCCACCGGCAGCGCCACCTTGGGGCTTGCCACCCACACTCCCTCGACCAGTCCGAACTCGTCGATCCCCTTGGGCAGGACCTGACTGACCAGGATGGCAATCTCGGCCTTGGCGGCGCGCTGGTCGTCGCGGAGCTTGGCTAGCCAGCCATCGCTCCAATTCTTGGTCCGCTTGGACTCCCACAGGATCAGGCCGCAGGGTTGCCCCAGTGGCCCCACCACCCGCTGGATGGTATCCCCGCCAAACTCCCCCTTGGGGACGGGTTCGATCTGGTCGATCGGGAACTTGGCCTTAAGCAGGGCCTCGATTTCCAGCTCTTGCACCTCACCCTGCAACTGCTGGGATCCCTGCTCGGCGCGGCGCTTGAGCTCCTCAATCTGCTTCTGCATCGAGGCGATGGTTTGTTCCTTTTCCTGGACCTTTAGCTTCAGCCCATCCTCCGCCTCCCGCCGGGCTTTTTCTTGCGCTGCCCCCAAGCCCGCCTGGACCTGCTTTTCGATGTTCAGCTCCATCTCGCGCCGGGCCTCGTCGAGCTCCCGCTGCTTGCGGATGAAATCAGCCTGCGCCTTCTGCGCCTCGGCTAGCTTATCATCCTTCTGTCGGATCGACTCTTGAAGGCTACTCAGTTCGCTGTTCCTTTGCTCCAGCTCCGCACCCATGGCTTGCCGGGCCTTGCGCGCTTCCTCAGCGACAATCTTGCTCCGTTCCTCGGTCAGTTTGGTTGCCACCTGAGCGTCGATGGTTTCCTTGGCTCTAGCGATGGCCACTTCCCGCGCATGGATCGCCTCTTCTCGCTGGGCAATGTCGGCATCCTTTAACTGAATCTGCTGGGCAAAGTCCTGGCGGATTTTCTCGACCAGGGGAGCTGCCAAAGACTCAGTGAGCTTGATCTCGGCCTTACACTTCGGGCAAATGATGGTCGGTTCAGACACAGTTCCTCCCAACATAATCATCCTTCATGTCAATCTCCAACGGATCGAAAAGAGGGTGTTCTCCACGACTTTCTGTTTTAATTGCCCTTCGATCTTGGCAATCAACTCGTCGCGTTGCTGGTCAACCTTGTCCTGGGCTTCGTACAGTAACAAACGCTTCTGGTTGCGTTGGGCTTCCAGGGACTTGATCTTGCGCTGCCCTTGCAGCTTCTCCTCAAGGGAAGGTGCGAGCCGCGCCAAGCGCTTGGCCTCGCGGATCTGGCGGTCCAGGTCCTTGATGTCCTGCTCCAAGCCAAGTTTGATGTCTTCGGCCCAGGAGTCCAGCTTGGCCGCCTCGCCCTCAAAGAAGCGGGCGTTGCGTTCGGAAACATTCAAGGTGATTTCCGCCCGCCGCCGTTGCTGCCACTCCTCCAGGTGAGGGTGGACGGAGTGGTTTTCCAGGGGCACGCTCGTCACCACCGGGAGCGAAAGCAACCTCCGCGCTGCCTCCTCCTCCAATATCTGGCCATCGTCGGTGCGGGCGCAAATCAGCAGGTAGTCCTCGACCTGATCGAGTGCATCGACCGTGAGGGCACTTAACAGCAATTCCCCTTGCTGGCCAAGCCAGGGGTCCAGCGCGGCCACGTGGGCATGATGCGCAGCATGGTCGAAAGTGAGCTCTACAGGATCGAGCTGGCGAGCTTTGGCCAGGGCCAGGATACGCTGGGCCAGTGGGTGCCCCAGGCGGTAGAGATAGGCTTCCCCCGAGCGCCGGGGCAGTTCGTACAACCCCAGCGGGATCGCCTCCCCCGGGAAAGGCAATGATATCAGACGAAAGGCCGATTGCTCGTCCATAAATTCGGCATGAGGCCCGAGTTCGTGACGGGTCAGCTTCATCAACATCTGCTCGTATCGAGTGAGGTAGGCGTTGCCTTGGTCCAGATTAAACTTCAGCTTTTCCTGGACCTCCTCGTCGAAGTTCTCCAGCAGTTGTTTGCGGGTTCGGGTCATGGCTTCGTCGATTTCCGAGCCCAGCTCCGCCTGCAGAGAATCAAACGAATCGCGGATCTGCTCCGGGGTGCGGCAATTCTGATAGATCGCCACGATCCGCTTCTCGAAATCCACCCCCGATTCGATGGCGCCAAGCACCTCGTCACTGGCGCCGAAAACCCCTTCAAACAGGCGGAATTTTTCAGCCAGCAATTGGAACACCCGCCGGTCGGCCTCGTTTTTCTGGTTGAGGAAGTTGACCACCACCACATCGTGCTTTTGCCCATAACGATGGCACCGGCCGATCCGTTGTTCTACCCGCTGGGGATTCCAGGGTAGATCGTAGTTGACCACCAGCGAGCAGAACTGCAGATTGATCCCTTCAGCGCCCGCCTCGGTGGCGATCATGATCTGGCCCTGGTCTTTGAAGTAGTCGACCAGCGCCGATCTCATGTCGGCCGTGCGCGAGCCAGTCAACCGGTCGGTCCCTTCGTGCCTGGCTTTCCACTCCGCATAGATTCGTCGGGACTTTTCGTCGGTATTGGCGCCATTGAACAGCACGACCCCATCCTTCCAGGGGCTGTCGGCCAGCACTCGTTCCAGGTAGAGTTGGGTACGACGCGACTCGGTGAAGATGATGGCCTTGCGAGCGGCACCGAGCCGGTCGGCCTCGGCGAAGGCTTTCTCCAGAGCGATCAGCAGAGCGCGCCCTTTCGCGTTGAAGGTGATCGACTCCGCTAATTCACGAAACTGGTTCAGGTCCCGGATTTCCTGTTCGATGGCCTTCCGATCACTATCAGAGAGCGGCGGGGGCGGTTCTTCCGTTTCCCCCCAGTCTTCCTCGGTCTCATCCAGAGCTTCGTAGTCCTCGTCCAACTCCTCGGAGAGGGGCTCTGGCTTGGGTTGTCCCTGCAATCGCAACTGCAGCCGCAAACTCAACGTCGCCAAGGAACCCGCAATAGCAAACGACGAGGACGCCAGCAGCTTGCGCAGCACCAACGTCATCAGGGTGCGCTGGCTGTGGGGCAGGGCCATCAGGTTGTCCCGTTGCAGGTAGGCCGACACCAGGTTGTAGAGACGGTCCTCCCCCTCTTCCGGAGTGAAGGGCTGAAGCATCGGATGCCGGCGGGTGAACGGCACATAGGCCACCACTTGACGGCGCAAGGTGCGGTGGCAGATCGGTTGGAGCCGCTTCTTCAACGTGCGGAACACGAGATTGTCGTTCAAGATGGAAAATTGCTCTCGAAACACCTTGACGTCGCCAAACACCTGGTCATCGATAAAACTCACCAGGCCGTACAGTTCCAATAGTGAGTTTTGCAGGGGAGTCGCTGTCAGCAGAAGCTTGGGTGAATTCCCCAGAGCCAATTTCAACGTATTGGCGATGACATTGCTGGGCTTGTACACATTGCGTAGCCGGTGGGCTTCATCGATCACCACCAAGTCCCAGTGGATATCCCGGATATCCCCCGCGTGACTACTGGCAAACTGGTACGAGCAGATCACGATATGGCCATTGGCAATGAAAGGCCGGATGTTGCCAGCCTTGATGATTTCCCGATATGACTTGGATTCAAGGATTTGGCACGAGAGAAAGAACTTCTCCTGCAATTCTTGATGCCACTGCTTGCGTAGGTTGGATGGGGTGATGATGAGGATCCGCCGTTTTCGCTCGGCCCACTTTTGCGAGAGGACCATCCCGGCTTCAATGGTTTTCCCGAGACCTACTTCGTCGGCCAGCAGGGCGCCTTTCGATAAGGGCGAGCGGAAGGCGAAGAGCGCAGCTTCCACCTGGTGGGGATTCAGATCCACTTGGGCATCGACCAGGGCGCCGGCCAGTTTTTCGATGCTGTCAGAAGGGCATCGCTTGGTCAGTTCCCAGGCCAGGTACTTCGCCTGATAGTCAGTTAGCGCCATGGTTTCGCCCAAGCGAATCGCGCTTTATCAGTTAGCAGAGTTGTCTTATAGTTCGCAGCTACTGCTCCCAACTTTTTCATGATTTTCTTGCTCTTCATATGGATCGCTGTATCACTGATAGCGTACTCTGCAAGAAAATGTGCTACCAAGAAACCTCACTCGCCAACAAGGTCCAGAAAATATTCTCCGAATTTCTCTTCTGGCGTTCATGGGTTCATGATATGTTCTTTTGCAACGGAGTGTCAAGATCAATTTCCCGCGAACTCGAAATCCCATGGTAGAGGCAGGCTTTTCAATCAGGTACCATATCACACGCGCCAGACCGGGGGGGCCGTTGACAAGCGGGCGGGGTCACGCTATGCTGGGCGCATCCAAATTTCGACGAAAGAGACAGCCGATGCTCGATCCGATCTATTACTGAACTTCTGCCAGAATCCCCGCCCCGGGCCTCGGCGAATGGCCGGAACGGGCGGCACACCAGGACGTGGAAGGCCATGGAGCGGCGAAGCGCGTCACCACGCGACCCGCTGCCCGGCCAGCCACATCGCAGACCAAAACACAAAAGAGGTATCCATCGATGTTTGACATCCGGAAGATCCAGGAACAGGTGATTTTCGAGGCCGTGAAGGCGGCCAGTGATGAGGAAACGGCGCAAGGCATCGTCCACGGAGCCTCCCCACAGGGGACCGAGGACGACGCGACCTGGGTGAAATCCACCATGGCCCGGCTGGAAAACCGCTTCGACCGGGCGACCGTGCGGCGGATCCGCATGAATTGCCAGTGCGGCTACGGGATGGAGGAGAAGCTGGAGCTGGTGCGGGAGCTGCTGCGCTCGTCGTCGAGCCTGGCCGAGTTCGCGGGCCAGGCCAAGGCGCGGGCGGCGGGGCTCTCCTGCGTGGACGGGGAGCTCTACCTGCAGTTCCCGTACTGCCCCTGCCCGATGCTGGCCACCGTCGACCGGCTGGATTCGGGCACCTGGTGCCAATGCACCACCGGCTACAGCCAGGTCCTGTTCGAGCGGGCATTCGGCGTCCGGGTCGAAGTGGAGCTGCTCAAGAGCGTGAAGATGGGCGACAACCACTGCCTGATGAGGATCGTCCCACTGGGCCCCGTCTGGAAGTAGGCCGCTCGCGGCCGTGGGGTCTGCACCCGCCGGTCGCGCGCAGGGGGCGGAGGGGTGGCTACAGCGTGCCCAGCAGTTCGACCAGCACCTGCCGGGCCAGCTGGTCGGCGGGCATGGCCGGTTGCACCAGGCGGGTGTCGAGGGGATAGGTGGGATCCTTGCCGGCGTGCTGCCGGGCGTTCTCGCCGAAGAAGCGGGTGACCCGGGTGGCGACATCGATCAGCCGCAGCCGCACCGCCACCCGCGAGGGGTTCAGCGAGCCGAAGCGATACTCGGTGAATTCTCCGAGCAGCACCACGTCGAATCCCTTGGCCGCCCCCTCCCGGACGGCCGCCATGATGCGTTCCTCCTCGCTCTCGCCGAGGCGGTCCCAGGGCGAATCGAGGTACTGGCCGACCACCCGGAAGCCCCGCCCGGCGATCAGGATCTCCTGGCAGTACCGCCCGGCCAGCTGCCCCTTGCCCGCGGCATAGGCCGGCTCCCGGAAGGGGAAGACCAGCACCGACTTGCCCTTGAAATCGGCCTTCCTCGCCGCCATGAACAGGCGCAACTCGGGGTTGGTCTTCCTGGGAGCCAGGGTCGCGCACCCGGTCCACAGGAAACCGGCGGCCATCAACATCGTGCCGATGCGGATCATGCGTCTCATGCGGCGATTGTACCCTGGTTGCCCGAACCAAGTCAAAATTGGGGCTTCCATTCCCGACCGGAATATGATGAAATGAGGGGGTACCCTTGGAGTCCGGATGAAAAAAGTGATTGGCATCCTGTGTGGATTGGCCTGGTTGATCGCCACGCCCGCCTGCCGGAACCACGACGCATCCCCTTCCTTCTCGCTGGCCGGGTTCACCATGGGCACCCACTACCACGTCAAGGCCATCCCCTCCGGCCGCAACGCCCCCGGCGTCGACCAGGTCCGGCAGGCCGTCGAGGGGGAACTCGAAGCGGTCAATCGGGCCATGTCGATGTTCCGCCCCGATTCGGAGTTGTCGGCCTTCAACCGCAGCTCCTCCGGCGTTTGGTTCCCCGTCTCGCCCGCCACCGCCGAAGTGGTGGAGCATGCCCGGCAGATCAGCGTCCTCTCCGGGGGGGCCTTCGACGTCACCGTGGCTCCGCTGGTCGACCTGTGGGGATTCGGCCGCAACGGCGGACGCACCGCCCCGCCCTCCCCCGAGGAGGTCGCCCGGGTGCGGCAGGAGGTCGGGTACGAGCGGCTGCGGATCCGTCTGGCCCCCCCGGCCCTGCGCAAGGAGACGGCCACCCTGCGCTGCGACCTGTCGGCCATCGCCAAGGGCTACGGGGTGGACCGAGTGGGGCTGCGGCTGGAGTCGCTGGGGTTCGACCGCTACCTGGTGGAGATCGGCGGCGAGGTCCGCTGCCGCGGCCAGGGCCCCACCGGCGCCGACTGGCAGGTCGGCATCGCCGCCCCCGATGCCAGCGGGGATTTGCTGCGGGTCATCCACCTGCGAGACGTCGCGGTCGCCACTTCGGGCGACTACCGCAACTACTTCGAGAAGGACGGCCGGCGGTTTTCCCACACCATCAACCCCCGGGACGGGGCGCCCATCACCCACTCCCTCGCCTCGGTGACGGTGATCCATCCTTCCTGCATGCATGCCGACGCCATGGCCACCGCCCTGAACGTCCTCGGCCCCGAGGCCGGTCTGGCCCTGGCGAACCGCGAAAAATTGGCGGCCTACTTCATCGTCCGGCGGGGGAGCGGATTCGTGGAAACATCCACCGCCTGGTTCGCCCCGTATCAACGAAAAAAATGATCGTCCCAAGCACAACGAATCCACCAAGGGAGCGTGAAACACCATGATCTCTCAGCGCCAACCAATTCCCCCGCCCTGCGGGAGGAACCCATGAGCCTCCGGACCTTCGCCCGCGGCATCCACCCCCCCGACCAGAAGGCACAGACCCGGGACCTGGCGATCACCCCGCTGCCCCCGGGCAAGACGGTGGTGATCCCGCTGCTCCAGCACACCGGGGCCCCGGCCACTCCGCTGGTCCAGAAGGGGCAAAGGGTGCGGCTGGGAGAAAAGATCGGCGAGCCCAAGGGGTTGATTTCGGCGGCGGTCCACGCCTCGGTGTCGGGGACCGTGGTCGCGATCGAGCCCCGGCCGACCCCGGCGGGGAATGCGGTGCCGGTCGTGGTGATCGAAAACGACGGCAGCGACGAGCGGTTCCCGCACGCCGCGCTCAAGGCCCCCGCCGACCTCACTCCGGAGGAGGTGGTGGCGGCGGTCCGCGAAGCGGGCATCGTCGGCATGGGCGGCGCCGCCTTCCCCACCGCGGTCAAGCTCACGCCACCCGCCGAACATCCGGTGGACACCGTGGTGGTCAACGGCGCCGAATGCGAACCGTGGCTCACCTGCGACACCCGGCTGATGCGGGAGAGGATCGACCAGGTGATCGCCGCCGCCGACGTGGTGATGCGCACGGTACGGGCCCGAAAGGTCTGGTTCGGCATCGAGGCCAACAAGCCGGAGGTGCTCGACCTCCTGGCCGGAAAACTAGCCGGCCGCTCCGACATGGCGGTGGCGGCCCTGAAGACCAAGTACCCCCAGGGTGGCGAAAAGATGCTGATCGATGCCATCCTGAAGCGGAGGGTACCGTCGGGCGGGCTCCCCTTCCACGTCGGGGTGCTGGTGCAAAACGTCGGCACCCTCTATGCCATCTGGCAGGCCCTAGAACAGGGCCAGCCTCTGGTGGAACGGGTGGTGACGGTGGCCGGCGACGCGATCGCCGCCCCCGGCAACCGGTCGGTGCGGATCGGCACTTCGTTCCAGGAGGTGCTCGCCGCCTGCGACGCCCAGCCGGGCGAAGGGCTGGCCCTGCTCATGGGCGGGCCGATGATGGGCGTGGCCCAGTGGCGGACCGACCTGCCGGTGGTCAAGGCCACCTCGGGGCTGCTGCTCACGCACCGGTCGGGGAGCGAAACCCGGGAGACCCACTGCATCCGCTGCAACCGCTGCGTCTCCCACTGCCCGATGCGGCTGATCCCCTCCCGGCTGGCCCAGCTGACCCGCAGCGGCGACTTCACCGCCGCCAGGGAGTGGGGCCTGCTCGACTGCATGGAGTGCGGCTCCTGCGCCTACGTCTGTCCGGCGGGCATCCCGCTGGTCCAGTGGGTCCGCCTGGGCAAGGCCGAAGTCCTGCGCAGCAAACGATCGATGGAGAAGAAACCATGAGTCAACCGCACTACGCCGGTTCCTACGCCTGGCAATCGTCGCCCCATATCCGCCAGGGCGACACCGTTCCCGCCATCATGTACACGGTGGTCGCCGCCCTGATTCCGGCCACCGCGGGGGCGGTGGTCTTCTTCGGCGTCGACGCCCTGCGGGTGGTGGCGCTGGCCCTGTTCTCGACCATGGCCACCGAGTTCGTCTTCCTCAAGGCGAGAAAGAAGGACCTGTCGGCCCTCCGGGACGGATCCGCCTTCATCACCGGCCTGCTGCTGGCCCTCACCCTGCCACCGGGCCTGAAATCGTCCTACGTGGTCATCGGCGGGGTGGTCTCGATCGCGCTGGGCAAGCAGATCTTCGGCGGCCTCGGCTGCAACATCTTCAACCCCGCCCTGGTGGGGAGAGCCTTCCTGCAAGGGGCCTTCCCCGTGGCCATGACCACCTGGTCCACCGCGCTGGCCAAGGTCGACGCCACCACCGCGGCGACCCCGCTGGGCGGCTTCAAGTTCGCCCACATCGTGCCGGCGCTCAAGCCCATGATCGTCGGCAACATCGGCGGCTGCCTAGGGGAGACTTCGGCGCTGCTGATCCTGCTGGGCGGGCTGATCCTGGTATTCCGCCGCTGCCTGGACTGGAAGATCCCGCTGACCATCCTGGCCACCGTGGGGCTGGTCTCCAGCGGGTACTACCTCCTGAACCCGACGACCGCCGCCAGCCCCCTGGTCCACCTGTTCGGCGGAGGGCTCCTGTTCGGTGCCGTCTTCATGGCCACCGACATGGTGACCTCGCCGATCACCCCCATCGGCACGCTGGTCTACGCGTTCGGCATCGGTCTGCTGGTGTTCGTCATCCGGGTGTTCGGCGGACTGCCCGAGGGCGTGATGTACTCGATCCTGATCATGAACTCGGTCGTGCCCCTGTTGAATCGCTTCACCCGGCCCCGGCCCTTCGGGGCCCGCCAGGAGGCGGCATGAAACCGACTCCCCGCATCATCGTGGTACTGACGCTGATCTCGGCCCTGTCGGCCGGGCTGGTGACGGTCTTCGCCATCTACACCCAACCCTACATTGAGCGGAACGCCAAGGCCACGCTCAACCAGGCGGTCGGTGAAGTGCTGGTGGGGATCGACAGTTTCACCGTGGTCTCGGAGGAGGAGACCCTGCGGATCTACCAGGGTAAGGACAAGGCCGGCAAGCTGGTCGGTTACGCGGTCTACGCCGTCGGTTCGGGATTCCAGGACAAGATCGCCCTGATCTTCGGCGTCAGTCCGGACTTCTCGCACCTGCTGGCCCTGACCATCCTCGATCAGAAAGACACCCCCGGCCTCGGCGCCAAGATCACCGAGCAGGAGCCGTTCCTGCAGTTCTGGCCGGGCCGCACCCTGAGCCGGCCTATCGTCTTCGTCAAGCCCCCCAAGGAGAAGTCGTCGCTGGCCGACAACGAGGTCAACGCCATTTCGGGCGCCACCATCTCCTCGCGGTCGGTGGTGGGCATCGTCAACCAGGCGGTCGCCAGGGCGAAAGCGAAAGTGGGAGCCAAATCATGAACCAACAGACCTCTCTGACGTGGGAGTTTTTGAAGGGGCTGTGGAAAGACAACCCCAACCTGGTCCAGCTGCTGGGCATGTGCCCGATGCTGGCGGTCACCAACCAGGTGAGCAACGCCATCGGCATGGGCTCGGCGATCATCTTCGTGATCGTCTTCTCGGCGGCGATGATCTCGCTCATCCGCAGGATCATCCCCGGCCAGGTACGCATCGCCGTCTACATCGTGATCGTCGCCTCGTTCGTCACCATGGCCGACCGCTACCTGGCGGCCTTCTTCCCCGACCTCTCCAAATCGCTGGGCCCCTTCGTGCCGCTGATCGTGGTCAACTGCATCATCCTGGGCCGGATCGAGGCTTTTTCGGCCAAGAACACGGTCGGACGCTCCATGCTCGACGCCCTGGGCATGGGGCTCGGCTACACCATCGGCATGCTGATCATGGGGACGGTGCGGGAAGTGCTCGGCTCGGGGACCTGGCTGGGCATGACCGTTCTCAGCCCCTCCTGGTACGATCCGATCATGGTGTTCATCCTGCCGGCCGGGGCCTTCATCACCCTCGGCACCCTGATCAGCGTTTCGCGGCTGGTCCAGGGCAAGATGAACGGGAAATAGAGGGTAATTCCACATGGAACTAGTCGTCATCCTGATATCGTCGGTCCTGATCAACAACTTCGTACTGGTCCAGTTTCTCGGGATCTGCCCGTTCCTCGGGGTCTCGGGCAAGCTGGATTCGGCCTGGTCGATGGGCATCGCGGTCACCTTCGTCATGGCCCTGACCGCGGTCGTGTGCTGGCCGATCTACCACCTGATCCTGCTGCCGAGCAAGCTCGACTTCCTGCAAATCATCGTCTTCATCCTGGTCATCGCCTGTCTGGTGCAGTTCGTGGAGATGTTCATCCGCAAGACCGCGCCGCCGCTCTACAATGCCATGGGCATCTACCTGCCCCTGATCACCACCAACTGCGCCATCCTGGGTTTCATCCTGATCTCGGTGCTGCGCAACTACGGCTACCTGGAGACGATCGTCTACGGCGTGGGGTCCGGGCTCGGCTTCACCCTGGCCCTGGTGATCATGGCCGGCATCCGCGAGGAACTGCGCTTCGCCGACATTCCCAAGCCGATGCAGGGACCCGGCATCACCCTGCTCATCGCCAGCATCATGGCCCTGGCCTTCAGCGGCTTCGCCGGGCTGATTTGAGGTACGCATCATGGTAATCATATCCATTGCCACCATGGGGATCATGGCCTTCCTGTTCGCCGCCTTGCTGGCCTTCGCCGATCACAAGCTGAAAGTGGTGATCGATCCCCGCATCGAAGCGATCAACGCGATCCTGCCGCAGGCCAACTGCGGCGCCTGCGGTTTTCCGGGCTGCATGGGCTACGCCACCGCCCTGGTGGAGCAGGACGCCGCCACCAACGGTTGCGCCGCCGGCGGACCGGCGGCCGCCGGGCAGATCGCCACCATCCTGGGCAAGTCCAGCGGGCCGACGGAAAAGAGGGTGGCCCGGGTCCACTGCCGCGGCGACGAGACAGCCACCGCCCGCAAGGCCCCCTACCGGGGCATCGCCACCTGCCGGGCGGCCAGCCTGGTCGGTGGCGGAGACAAGGTCTGCGCCTTCGGCTGCCTGGGTTACGGCGACTGCACCACGGTCTGCCCCTTCGCCGCCATCCGGATGGGCGACCACGGGCTGCCCGAAGTCGACGCGGCCGCCTGCACCGGCTGTGGCCTGTGCGTCAAGGCCTGTCCGAAGGGGATCCTGGAGCTCCATCCTGAGAATCAGTCCGTGCTGGTGTTCTGCCGTTCCCACGACAACCCCAGGGTGTCGCGGGCGACCTGCAAGAACGCCTGCCTGGGTTGCGGCATCTGCGTACGGGCCTGCGGCAGCACCGGCGCCATCGAGCTCGACCACGACCTGGCGGTGGTCCGCAACGCCTCGGCCATCGGGCCGGAGTACCTGCCCGGCCTGGCCAAGTGCCCGACCAAGGCGATCGGCTCCGTGCCCCAGCCCAGCCTGCCCGCGTCATGAAGAGCGAAGAGGGAAGGCTCGTCCGCCTGGAGGGGGAATGGGGCTGGGTGGAGCCGGCCGAGACCGGCGGCTGCGAGAAGTGTCGTCTGTGCCATCGCGAAGGGAAGGAGATCCGCATGCGCAATCGGGTGGGGGCCAGGGTTGGGGCGCGGGTGCGCTACCTGCTCGATACCGAGGAGATGCAGCGGGCCTTCCTCCGCTGGAACGTCCTGGCCCTGTCTTTCCTGCTGGGCGGCCTCTTCCTGGGGTACCTCGCCGGCAAGGCGCTGGGCCGCTCCCCCGAAGCGGGCATCCTCTGCGGAGCTCTGCTCGGGCTGGCCGCCGCGATCCCGGCCCTGCGGAGGCTGCGCCGCCCCCAGGTGCAGGACCCGGTGATCTGCGACATCGTCAAGGAGGAATCATGATCGACCTGTCGGTTACCTATCTCGGTAAAAAGCTGGCCAATCCCGTGGTGGTCTCCAGTTGCGGCCTGGTCAAGGACCTCGCCGGCGTACGCCGCTATGCCGCCGCTGGAGCCGGAGCCATCGTCCTGAAGTCGCTCTTCGAGGAGCAGCTGGCGGCCGAGAACGCCGAGGTCACGGAACCATCCTGGCTGGGCGACCACGCCGAGGCCTACGACTACCTGCAAAACAGCCGCATGGAGCTGGGCCCGCGCGAGTACCTGGAGCTGATCGCCGCGGCGAAGAGGGAAGTCGCCATCCCGGTGTTCGCCAGCCTGAACTGCGTCTCCCCGCGTTGGTGGAACCAGTACGCCCGCCGGATCCAGGACGCCGGCGCCGACGGGATCGAACTCAACATGGCCCTCCGCCCCTCGCACCCCGGCCACGACTCGGCCGAAATCGAGCACGTGTACTGGAAGATCCTGGAGCAGGTCAAGCGGGAGGTGTCGATCCCGGTCGCGGTCAAGATGGGGCCCTTCTTCACCACCATGGCCCGCCATGCCAAGGAGCTCAGCTTCCGCGGCGCCTCGGCGCTGGTATTGTTCAACCGTTTCTCCAACGTCGACATCGACATCGAGCAGCTGAAGCTGAAGAACGCCCCCATCCTCAGCCATCCGGTCGAGACCCACCTCCCGCTGCGCTGGATCTCGCTCCTCTCCGGGCGGATCCAGTGCGACCTGGCCGCCTCCACCGGGATCCACGAGGCCAAGCAGGCGATCCAGCACCTGCTGGCCGGAGCGACCGTGGTGATGGTCTGTTCGACCCTCTACCTGCATGGGCCGGAACAGATCGGAACGATCTGCCAGGGCATCTCCCGCTGGATGGAGAAGCAAGGCTTCTCCTCGCTGGCCGACTTCCGCGGACGCCTGAGCCAGGAGAAGAGCGGGAACCCCGACGGCTTTGAACGTCTGCAGTACATCAAGGCCCTGGTGGGGATCGAGTAGGCGGGGTCGCCGCCTTCGGCGAGGAAACCTGGATACAGTGCCGCTGCCGGGTGTATAATCCGGAACAAATGGCAGGCAGCGACCACGAATTCTCCGCCCGGGTCAAGATCGTGCGCCGGGTCTACTCCTCCCCCGAGACGGGGTTCGGCGTCTTTCTGGCCAGCGTGATCGGTCACCGCGAACAGGTGACCCTGGTCGGCACCCTGTTCGACGTCCACGAGGGCGACTTCCTGGAGGTCCGCGGCGAGGAGACCGAGCACCCCCGTTTCGGCCCCCAGGTCAAGGTGGCCAGTTTCACCGCCATCCTGCCCCAGGACACCGACGGCATCGCCCACTACCTGTCGTCGGGCCGCTTCAAGGGCGTGGGTCCCAAGACCGCCCAGCGGATCGTGGAGAAGTTCGGCCTGCTCACCTTCCACGTGCTGGAAAACTCCCCGGCCCGCCTGCGCGAGGTGCCCGGCCTGCGCAAGGCGGTGATCGACGCCCTGACCAGCGGCATCCGCCAGCACATCGCCCTGCGCGAGCTGACGGTGAAGCTCGCCCCCTACGGGATCGGCGGGGAGACCATCGCCCGCATCTACCGGGAGTTCGGTGAACAGTCGCTGGAAGTAGCCACCTCCACCCCCTACGACCTGATCCACCGGGTGCGGGGGGTCGGCTTCCGCACCGCCGA
>Ga0116170_10003722_pt1 | contig 14210 bp, 9 predicted proteins | sample AD_JPNHW1_MetaG_FD_89797 | JGI IMG/M metagenome (GOLD analysis project Ga0116170, IMG submission 89797) | Active sludge microbial communities of municipal wastewater-treating anaerobic digesters from Japan - AD_JPNHW1_MetaG | ecosystem: Engineered > Bioreactor > Anaerobic > Digestate | place...
ATCGGATCGGCAGGTGTTTCTGCGGTTCCGATGGCGGCACGGGTTTCTCATATCGAAGGGCAAAAGGCAAATCCGGCAAACTGGCTTCTAATGCATGCCATCGGCCCGAACGTAGCCGGTGTCATCGGCTCGGCGGTCGCTGCCGGTGTTTTACTGTCCTTGTTCGGTTCGTGAAAACAGAGAAGACTTTTTTATACAAGGCAATAACATTAAAAACGCGGGTGGCTGTTTTATGCCCCCGCGTTTATGTCACTATATTTTTATTTTTAACTGCGCACTGCCCTTTCGGCTTTTATAATCAATACTTTCCGATCAGTTTGCCCATGACGACGAGCTTAGCGCCTTCAAAATCATAGACACAGGTGACGAGCGTGATGATGTAATCGGAACCGGAGACACTCACTCCCGTATCAAACATCGATTTTGACTTCATGACGTTGAGGTATTCGGCCATCTGCTCATCGGTGCCGAAGTCGGTGCGCATATAGTTTTCGATATAACGGTCAGCGGGGATATAGTCCTCGCGCAGCTGCACCGAAAAGATCTGGAACTTATAATTGCCGTGGAAGGTCTCGAGATAGATATAGGGATTGTCTTTGGTGAAACTCTTGCTGCGGAAATAGGTCAGCGTTCCGAACATCTTGTAGTTTTGCGAATACATTCCTCGATTGTGGCCGTACAGCACAGTGTTGCGGTCAAGGGAGTCGCGGTGGGTCTGATTGTCGGCAAAAATCGTGCCGTAGCGGTCATAGACTTTATAAAAATTATAGCGGTAATAATCCAATTCGTTTTTCGTCAAAACGACCAGCTCATAGATTCCCGCACCCGGAACCCGGACTTTGCCGTAGATGTCTTTGTTGATTTTATAGATTTGGTCGAGCGTCATGCCTTTCAGCGTGGAAATGCCTGGCCTGGATGAGGAGCCGGAAGAACCCGAAGAAGACGCCTTAACCACTTTGGTCGGAGTCGGTTCGAGCTGGAGGGACTTTGCCTTGGCGGTCAGCTGTTCGGTCAGAGCCAGCGCTTCGGTTTGAGGCGCACAGTAAGCGGGGTCGAGGTCAAGATTCGTCAGGGTGTCGATGGGAGCCATTTTCGGCAACTCGGTCGGGATGCTTGCCGGCAGGGTCTTTTCACCGCAGCCGAACAGCGCGAACGCAGCGGCCAGCACTGCAAGCATGGCAGCTTTTGCAAAAAAATCCCGTGAGAATCGACACTTCACCTCAGATGTCATAGAAACCTCCAATAGCGAGCTTAGTGAAAAGTGTACCATAATTTTTCGCTGTTGGCAATATTTTTTATGAGGTTTTTTGTGTAACGGAATAGTGAAGTTTTTCAACTGAAAAGCAGAAAAGATTAAGAAATAGCAGGATGTTATTGGTATTTTAGCCATTTGCAAACCGCCGCGTGTGAAAACACTCGGCGGTTTGTTTTTGGGTTAAAGATCTTAATGAGGCGGCCTGCACCATGATGTCAGAACATACAAACGCATATGGGTGCATCCTTGCATTTTTACAGAAACTCGTTGAGTGAGCCGAAAGAATAGCCTTCCGAGACAAGCCAATCGATATAGGCACCCAGAATTGCGGCATTGGTTGCTGAGACCGAATGAAGAAGCACAATCGCGCCGTTGTGGGTACGCTCTTTTATGATCGTAAGGGCCTTCTGCTCCGGAATTTGCTTGGCGGGGTCCCAGTCGGCATAAGCAGCGCTCCAAAACACCGTTTTATATCCGAGTTCTTTGTCAAAGGAGAGGGTCAGTTCGGAGAAGCGGCCCGATGGCGGACGGTAAATCGGTGAGGTTTTGACCCCGACCTGCTGGGCAAGCGCCTCCCATTCGAGCAGCTGCATCTTGTATAACTCAAAATCAGTGAATTTGGCCATATCCGGGTGTTTGAGCGTATGATTGCAGATCAGGTGTCCGTCCGCAGCCATCTCTCTGACCAGCCCGGGATTCCGGCGCAGGTAGTTGCCATCCAGGAAGAAGGCAGCCTTGACGCCTTTTTGCTTGAGTGTCGACAAAATTATGGCCGTACAGCCATTTTCGTATCCCGAGTCGAAGGTCAGGTATATCTTTTTTTCAGTTGAATTGCCCATAAAGACGGCATTGTATTTATTGAAAAAAGCGCTCGCTTCGGGCATTACGGACGGAATCGGAACGCCTTTGATCCTGTTCGGGTACCAACTGAGTCCCTGGCTCGAAAGGCCCTGAGCCGGAAGGACAGAAATCAGGAATATACTTAAAATCAGTTTTTTAAACATCAATCATTTTCACCTCACGGCTTAATATTAATTTTAAAGACGAATTTATAAATTCGAAACTTAAATTAATTCACACTGTCAATCAATTCGTTGCTGCATGACAGAACGAATTTATTATCTCCGCAGCGAGGACAAATGAAGATGTCAAATAAATAGAAACATGGTGTAATAATTTTTATAAATCGTCCAAGGTTTTCAAAAGAGAATTTGCAAAAAGCCGCCCTGAATACAACGCTTCACCGAGCGTGTTGACTTCGGTTCCGAACTCGACGAGCATTGAGTTTTTAGTCAGATGCATATTATAGCGTCTCGCGACGAAATAAATCGGGCGCGCAAGGCCGGGATAAAGTTCGTTCATTGCTTGCTGCAGACGGACATCGAGCCGCAGATTATATTGCCAATTCAAAAATTCGAGCGCTCCGTCCTCGTTGCAGCCGGCGACAATCATCACCTGCGCTGCTTTTTTGCCGTCGATCTCCGCTGTCGGCTTGACGCGCGTACCGTCAGCATTTGACAGGCTGTCGCGGTGGACATCGATGACCATCTCGATTGAAGAGTATTTTTTCAGCATTTTTTTGACGGCTTCAGCAGAACGGTCATAAGCCCCGTTAAATTCCGGATCATCAAAGATGTCTGTGATATGGATTGTGTTGATACCGGCCTCGCTGAGCGCGTCGGCGATCACGGTTCCGACCGCGACGATATTTTTATCCTGATCAAGTTCACGGCCCGTATAGTCGGAGGAGCAGGCCCCGCTCTCCTCCTGAAGATAGCCCTCGGTCGTATGAGTGTGAATGATTAAAATCTGAGGCCTGCCGTTTTTTACCACATCGATGACCGGCTTCTGTGCCAAATAGGTACCGAGGTTGATCGTGCGCCCGTCGGTGAGATTGGATAAAGTCACGCCATCGCATTCGACGTCAGAGCCGGTCAGTCCCATCAGCGTCTCCTCGATCGGATCAAGGCCGTCATCCCCGAGCTCCGAAACCTCGGAGAGTACGGAGATATCAGAAAATTCGGATTCCTCCGACGGCTCGGTCAATGCGGTTTCCACGGTTTCAGGAGCAGCCGGTACCTGCAGCCGGGCTGCGGCAACAGCCAATTTCTTCGAGAAATCCCAGAGTGGATTTCGCGCCGCGACAATGACGGCAAGCGCGATGACTACGGACAAAAATTTCAATAATCCTTTCGTATTTCGAACATGCATATTCGTCCCTCCCGTAATAAAAGGGATATGCGCGGACAAGCAGGGATATGAATATCAGTGAAGAGGTAGTGAAGAGTGAAGAGGTAAGGTTTAAAAAATCAGGACATTTCCAACAAGGTTTCGGGGTCCATGGAGGGTTGTACCGCTAAATTAAACGCAAGCGCGATCAACCGACCGACCGCATCAACGGTCTTGTCAATCTCCTGTGAGGTCACCATCATCCGTTCCGCCGATTCGGGCAATTGCTTACGGGTATCCTCGCGTTTTTCTTCATCGATTCCGAACAGATCGCAGGCCAGTGTCGCGCCGTCGACGACCAACGGCACGCCGATGGAGATCACCGGGCAGCCCAAAGTTTTTTCATCGATGGCGGTGCGGGTATTGCCGACGCCGCTGCCGGGCGCGATGCCGGTATCACTGATCTGGACGGTGCGCGACAGCCGCGAAAGCCGCCGGGCGGCCAATGCATCCGACGTAACGACCGCGGCGGGTTTCGTCTTACTGACGACGCCGCTGAGCAGTTCCGCTGTCTCGATACCGGTTTGAGAAAGCACACCCGCCGAAAAAACGCTGACCGGCCGCAGGCCTTTGAGTTCGGGGATATCTTTCGGAAGATGCCTGGTGGCAAGCACCTTCTCTGCGGCGATCGGCCCGAGCGCGTCGGGTGTGATATTGCGATTGCCGAGTCCGCAGAATAAGATATCGCCATCTTTCGGCAGCATCGACGAGAGCTGGTTTGCAACTTCTTTGGATAAAGCGAGCAGCGATTCGTTGTCGCCGGGTTCTTCGTCGAATTCAATCGTCACATATTTGCCGATGGGCTTACCGAGTTTTTGTGCCGCATCCTCGGTTGTGACCGAAATCACGTTGATCCGGCATCCTTCACCGTCCTCCTTTTTTACTTGAACGCCTTCAGGCACGCCGCGAACTTCGCTGCACTCGACGGCAAGGTCGATGTTTTTCAAAATAATCCCCCGCTTTCATTTCGGGTATTGTTCACGCAGGGAAAAGATTTATGCAGTTTGAATAACGTCGTACAGGCATAACGCTCTGATGAAACTATTAAAATGAATTTATGGGAAGTAAAAAGATAAAATATAAAAGAAAGCCCGAACGCTCAACCGTTCAGGTTAAAATTTATTTATAAGAGAGGATATTTTGATGAAGCACACGCCGCAGTCCTATGATAAACTGGTCAAAGACAACGCGCCTAAAACCAATCTCATTAAAAACTGTTTTTTTGCCTTTTTAATCGGCGGATTTATTTGCTGCCTCGGGCAGGGGGCGTTTGATTTCGCAATGGCGAACGGCATGGATAAAAAGAGCGCATCGGCGGTCGCTTCGGTGTTTTTAATCTTTTTAGCCGCTTTGCTGACGGCGTTGAATGTGTTTGACAAGATCGGTAATATTGCGGGAGCCGGGACCCTTGTACCGATTACGGGATTTGCAAACTCGGTGGTCAGTGCTGCGATGGAATTCAAGAGCGAGGGATTGATTTTCGGAACCGGCGTTAAGATTTTTAACATCGCGGGGCCTGTAATCGTCTACGGGACACTGTTTTCGGTGACTTACGGCGTCATCGCTCTGATATTCGGCCTTGTATGAAGTCGAAGATGTCGCGGGCGACCTGCTCCCGGTCGAGTTCGTTCAAGAGTTCATGGCGGTCGCCGTCGTATGATTTGATCGAGATCCGCGTGCAGCCGGCTTTTTCCAAAAGCGCCGCGAAACCTGCGGGGCCTTTTCCGTATGCGCTTACCGGGTCTTCGGCACCGTAAATCATAAAGATCGGGAGATCCTTCGGCACGTTGGCGACGCCCTTAGGTTTATTAATATACTCGTTTAATTTTGCCATGTCATAATAAGCCGAGACCGTAAAGGTGTAATTGCAAAACGGATCGGCACAGTATTTATCCACAACTGCCGTATCTTTGGTCAGCCAGTCGTTTTCGGTGCGCTTTTCGGGGCAGCGGTCTAAAAAGCCGCCATTTGCGAGATTTTTGGCAAAAGCGCTGCGGTAATGATCGCCCTTAAACAAGGCGAACACCTTTGTGATAATTTTGCCGATGCCGGATATCGGATTTTTCGGAGCGGTTCCGCAGATAATCGCACCGTCAAGTTCGCCGCCGTAAGCATTGAGATAGGCCTGGGCGATAAACGCGCCCAGGCTGTGCCCGAACACAAAGTAAGGCAGATTCGGGTATTGCTTTTTGACAATCCCGGTCAGCGTGTAAACATCCTCGGAAAGAAACTTCCATCCGTCCTTTTTGGCGAAATAACCGAGATCGTATGGGGTTTTCGCGCTTTTCCCGTGGCCGAGGTGATCATTACCGCACACGATCAAGCCGTTGTTACATAAAAATTCGCAAAACCACTCGTACCGCTCAAAGTATTCGCACATTCCGTGGGAGATTTGAACAATGCCGATTGGTTTCGTTTCAGGCAGGCAGATATAAGCGCGGATGGTGTCGACGCCGTTTTTGGACGGGTAGGAGAGCTCGGATTTTTGCATTTTAATACCACCTTATAAAAAAGTTAAGTAAAAATGAATCGTGAAGAGTGACGAGGTGCGGTACCGCTGCGGCGGGTAATTTGATGCTGGGTCACGCCTGCGTGTGTGCCCGCGATGCAGAGAGCGACGCTCCTTCCTGCGTTAAAGTTCGCAAGGAATATTTATCTCCATTCCGAGTTTGAAAGACCAGATGGACTTTTTCAGCACAGGCAGATTAAAGATGCGCGAGAGCGCATCGGCATAGAGGTCAAGCTGGGTTTTATAGCGTGCAAGGAATTGCGCAGCGTCGGTAAGCGCATCGGTCTTATAATCAACCAGAATTAAGCCGTCACTTCGGACGCCGATCAGATCGGCGCAGCCCTGAAGAGTGACCGGTTGATCTGCAAAATCTCTCGCAATCGGGGTGACCTTGGAAAGCGGAATCGTGGAGATAAAGTCAAATTCGCGCTCGACGGAGACGCCCTCGGCGGTAAGTTCGGCGCAGAGCGGTGATGATAAAAATTTGTTGACGGCGTCGAAATTGAGCATTTCCAAAGCGCGCTTAGAGAGCTTTCTCTCCCGATAAAGCCGGTCGGCTTCAATTTTAGCATCTTTGACCTTGAAGTCGCACATCTGCATAAACGCGTGCATCTCGGTGCCGTAACTCGTGCCGCTCTCTCCCGCAAGAAACCGGGGTACAGCGAGCTCAGTGTTGTACTTACCTTCAGCAATTTCGGTGACCGTGTATTTGGATGAAAGCACGGTCAGGGGAGCGTATTTATAGATATAATTCAAGCGGTCGGTCAGAGCTTGTATGAGAATGGGATCGGGTTCAGCCCCGACGGCTGCGGCCTCCGATTTTTGCTCTGTTTTTTCGGGTGTTGTAAATTCGATTAAAACGGTGCCGGAAGTATCGATCCTGTCAAAATCGATTTCGGCGGCTTGGCGCAAAGCGGTACAGGTGGGATGATGCAGCAAAGCGGGAATCAGCCAATCGGCAAACGAACCGCCGCTTTCGAAAATTTCGCTGCCATCCGCTCCGTCAGCCTTTTGTGCGATTTTTCCGATTTCTTCAACGGGGTCTTTGTATGCGGCGGTGATGATTAAAGCCACCTTGGCACGTGTCATGGCGACATATAACAAGCGCAGCTGTTCTGCGAGGGTTTTTTGCCGATGGGCGCGGTTGATCACTTTAAAAGCAAGGGGCTTATAGCGTCCCGCACCGCCGGAAGTCGGAATCACAGCGGAAATGCCCGCGTCGAGATCGACCGCAAGGCCGGGAGTACTGGTTTTCGAATTGAATTTTTCGCTCGTTCCGGCCAAAAAGCAGATCGGGAATTCGAGCCCTTTACTCTTATGAATCGTGCTGATTGTGATCGCCTCAGCGGGAATTGCGCCGCCACTCTCCGGAGAACGACCGTTGGCGACAGCATTAGCGACAAGCGCGTTAAACGTCGGCAGGTCGACGCCGCGCGCATCCCAATCGGCGGCGTAGCGGATGAGCTGCGCGATATTTTTCGCGCTGTTATGGGCGGTGCTGTCCATCGCGGCGGCGGTGGCTTCGAACCCGGTCAGCTCGACCGCGCAGGAAATCAGTTCCCCGAGCGGCAGAATCGTGCTGTATCGGCGCAATAAATCGAGGTCGGAAAGCATCTTGGCACACTTTTCGGCGTAGGGCTTGCCGCTTCGAGATGCGCATTCGAGGGAGGAAAACAGTGGTTGATTGCGATATTCGGCACGGATGGTGCCGAGTTCGTCCGGGCTGAAATGCCAGACCGGGGAGAGCGCGGCGGAGAGCAGCGCGAGGTCGTTGAGCGGGTTGTCGGTCGCCCAGAGCACATGCAGCAGCGCTTTGACTTCCGGCAGATCGAAAAAGCCGGGTTCGGACATGCAGTAGTTGTCGAATCCGTATCGGGTCAGGCGGTCAGAGATGCGGACGCAGTCGGCGTTTTTGGATGTGAGAATGCAAAAATCGGAGAGCTTTGGCTTTAACAATCCGTCGGCGGTCTGAACGCCGGTCTGCATCAGTTTCCGGATTTCGGCGGCAATGACATCCGCTTCCGCAATGATGTTATCGGTGTCTTCCCCGACTTGAACCGGACAGAATTTAACCAGTCCCATGTTTTCGTGGTTTTCATAACGGCAGAGAAGATGCTGGTCTCGGTCGTATTCGATTTCGGCGGAGCGTTCATGCATGAGCTGTGAAAAAACAAAGTTGACGGCGTTGATTACGGCGTTTTCGGAGCGGTAGTTTTTGGTCAGCGGAATTAAAACATCGGTTCCGCCCGTTTCGGCGTTTTTGCTTCGCTTGGAAACGCGATGAAACACCTGCGGAGAAGCGTTTCTAAAACGATAAATCGACTGCTTCATATCGCCGACCATAAAGAGGTTGTTTCCGCTCGAAATCGCCGTAAAAATCGCGAATTGAAGTTCATTGATATCTTGAAACTCGTCGATCATGATCTCGTCGAATTTCCCGGCGACCTGTTTGGCCAATTCGGTGGGAAGCGGAGTGCCGTTTTCGTCGACGGTGAACAGCAAATCGGCGCAAAAGCGCGTAATGTCGGCGTAACCGAAAACCTCACGCTCTTTTTTGACTTCGGCGCATTTTACCAGATAGCCGAGCGTCAGATTAAACAGCGTGGAAAGGTGCGCTTTGACAGCAGCGCTCTCGTCGGTCAGCCGAACGGGCGGGGTTGTGAATAACTTCTTTCTGACAGATGAAAATCTGTCTTTATATCTTCCGAGTACTGAAAACAATCTTGCTGATGGATTTTTAGAAGGTTTTGTCGAGTTGTCGGGAAGGCCTTTGAATTGAACGTTAAGTAAACCCTCATAATTCATACTTAACCCAGATTCAGCGGTTTCAGCCATTTTCTGAATATAATCTTGATGTTTTTCAGTCAGAGGTAAAAATTTGTGACATTTTTCGATAATTTTACTTATTATATCGCGGACGGCAGAAGCCGCTTGCTCGGAATAAAAAGTGCTGTCATATTTATTAAGCTGTTGTTTTAAGTAAAAAGCGGGATCGGGCAGGGGCTGCAGGAAGTTTGAAAGGCCTTGAATGGCTGAAAACAATTTAGAGCTGTCTTTTTCGGTGACCGCACCGGCGAAACGCAAAAAATCCGTGTCGCCGGAGTCGAATTTTTCGGTAATATAAGCGCTGAGGACTTCCTCTTCAAGCAGCTTGACACGCTCCTCAGGTGAAAGCGAGACGTTGACAGGCAGACCGATTGCTGAGCCATACTGCCGGATCAGCCACAGCCCGAACGCGTCGATGGTGCATATCTGCGCAATCGGCAATAAAATCTGTTGGCGGCTTGCGCGCGGGGTCTTCTCTTTGGAAAGCGCAGAGGCGATTTTATCTTTCATCTGGGCAGCGGCCGCGCGCGTGAAGGTGACAATCAGCATCCGGTCGATGTCGATGGGGTTTTCATCTTTTAAAATTTTGCGCAGCACACGAGCGGTCAGGGTGCTGGTTTTTCCGCTTCCCGCTGCCGCACTGACAAGCAAATTTCCGCCCTCGAAACCGATGGCACGATCTTGTTCGAGATTCGGAAGCCGCTCACTCATCGTCGTCGCCCTCCTCTCCGTTTTCGGTACCCTCTTGACGGTAACACAGCCGGTAATAATCGCAGTAAGGGCATTTACGGGCATCTAAAGGCACGGCGGCAAAATCGCCGTCGGAGAGTTTTTGTGCCATGCCCATGACCAAACCGTCAACTGTATCGAAAGCGCTCTCCATATCCATGCCGTTGGCTTTAACGCTCTTGCAAAATTCCGTTCCTCCGAGAGCTGCAAGCGCCTCGTTGTCGCGCGCAAAGCCCTGCAGGGGAATGAATTTGTTTGAGGTATCGTCCGCTTTCTGTTCGGAATCAGCGGCGGATTGTTTGACGTTTAAGGGAAAGTAGAAAAAGGCAGCGGGAATGCAGCCGCTGTATTTGCTGCCGTCGGCGCAAAGGGCCTTGAGATAATAGGCCAATTGTATTTGGCTGCCTTCGGTCAGATTACTCACCTTGAAATCGACTGTTCCGGTCTTATAATCAATCGCGCTCAGATACGATTTCCCATCGGGAGTGTCGTAGCGGTCGACCCGATCGATTTTGCCGTGCAGTTTTACGGTTGTGTCGTCGTATATATAATCCAAGGGCGGAATCTCTTTATCGGGACCAATCTCGATTTCGCAGCCGACGACGGCAAATTTGCTGTTGTCAAGGTGCTGCGAGATGCGGCGCGCGTCATTGAGCAAGCCGGATTTGAGCTTTTTGAGAAAGAATTTTACCTCGCCGTTCGGGGCAAAATCGGGCGGCAGGAGCTGTTTCATTGACTCGTCCAAAAGGCGCTCGATCTCGGTTTTCAAGATCTCGTCGGGCAGAGCGGTGACGCCCTGCGGGTATTGTTCAAACAGGTGCTGAATTACATAGTGGACGGCGGTACCCCACTGGATGGCATCGAGCTTTTTTTGCCGGATGGGTCTTGCTCCGAGGCCGTAATTGCAAAAATAAGCGAAGCGGCATTTGGAAAAACTCTCGACTTGCGACGGGGAGAGCTGCATTTTTTTACCGAATAACAATGCGGAGGCGTTTTGAGCGCGTTGATTTTTGCCGTATTCGGCGCTGACTTTTATAGCGTCGACCGTCGAACCGTAACCGGCTTGCCGGAGCGCCGCTTCCAGAGAAGCGCGTTTAACGGGGTCGGCTTCGGTTAATAGCAGAGCGGCTTGTTCGGGGTTAAAAACCCGCTCCGCGAAATCGGGCTCCGGGGTTTTTGCGGCCTCGGGAGCGATTTCGAGCAGACGGCGCACAAAAGGGGAGGGCTGCAGCCGCTCGGTGCCGCTGAGGTTCGTTAAATTATAACTTACGTAAATCGACTCGCGGGCGCAAAACAGCGCGCTGTAAACCAGATAATCTTCATCCGAGACCTGACGTTCGGGTTCGTCGGCAAGATCGGCGCCGAGATCGGCGAGTTCGCGGCTCTCGGCTGCGGAAAACGGCTGAAACTCCGAGGGGTCGGCGGGAAAGACGCCGCTGTTTGCGCCGATCAAAAACACGGCTTTGGCGTATGCCGGGCGGATCAAATCAGCATCGCCGACTTGCAGGCAGTCGATGTGCGCGGGGATTTCGCCGATGGTCATCGCGTCGGCCATCAGCGTCAAAATATCGCAATAGCGGCGCTTACTCAGCTTGGGCAGCGCCTCGTTTTGAGAGAGCGCGGCGACAAAGCTGTCGAGCAGTGTCATCAGGGTATTGTAAGCGCGCCGGGGATCGGTCATGATGGCCTCGAGACGCGGGATTTTCTCGAGTTCGGCGAGCTCGTCAAAGCGTTTGCGCACGCCGCTGTTTTGTAAAAATTCATAGATCGCCGCGGCAAAACCGAGCGCGTCTGCCTTTTCAATGCCGACAGCGAGCGCATCAAGCCGTTTCATGGCGGAGGCGCGGATTCGATCAATTTCGGGGTCGGGCCAGGGGCTGCGAAATTCCGAGAGCGTCCGCTTGCCGTTTTCCGTGGCGTAGTTTTCAAGTTTGCAGACGGCTTGCGGGTCGAGGTCGAAAAAGCCGGATTTGAGACAACCGAGCAGCTTTGCGCCATCTCCGCAGGCAACTTCGAGCGCGCTGCGCAGAAAACGGAAGATCGGCGAGGCTGAGAGCGGCTTGCGGTTGTCCCAAAAAAACGGGATGTTGTATTTGGCAAGCGCGCGGTCAAGAATCCCCTGCAGCGGTTTGCAGTCGCGGGCGATGATCACCGCGTCGCAATAGCGGATTTTGCCGCTTCTGACGCGGTTTTCGAGTTCTCGGGCGACAAGGTCGGCTTCCTCGACCGGGCCGGAGCAGCATCGGACAGTGAAGCTGCCGTCGTAAGGGACATCAACGGTTCCCCCGGTGCGGAAAGCTCGTTCCAGAGCGGGAAGAAATTGATTGCCAAAATGGGTATTGTCAAGATATTGGGTCTCATAGGAGGGTTCGCCGGAGAGCTCGATGAGCTTTAAGGCGGTGCGGTCGACAGTGGAAAAAAGTACGCAGCCGTCGCATTTTAAAAAGCTCTCCCGGTCGGAGGCAAAGGTATATATCGCCGCTTTTGCGTCTCGGATTAAGGGGCGCAAAACATCGTACTCCACGCCGGTGAAGTCTTTGAAAGCGTCAAAGAATATGTAAGTGTTTTTATAAGGATTATCGGTCTCGAGAATCTGCGCCAGCCGCTTCATATCGTCGTCGGGGTCGAAGTATTTATCGCCCATCACGGCGTTATATGCGCCCGAGAGCAGCGCGAGATCGGAGAGTTTTTGTTTTAAAAAGGGGCTTTTGGCGCGTAAAAACAAGTCGTGCAGTTTGGTTTCGTCGAGCCCGGCGCGTTTCAAGCGGTGAATTGAAGCGAGCGCCATCGAGATAAAATCAGCGCGGGCAGATTGCTTTTTATAGATCGTCAACTCGTCCGAGACCTGCGAAACCGCAAGCGACATCAGCGCCTGCTTGGCGGCGGCGTCGGCCATTTTGCAGCCGTCGGCACCGAGTTTGTGCGCCAATTTAGAAAGCGACGTTACCTCGGCGGTGCGCATAAACCCTTCCCCGCCCGCTTTTAACAGCATCTGTTCGCTGGAGAAGACGAACTGCTCGGGCACGATAAACAGCACCTTTTCGCCCTGTTTGGCGCGTTCGGCAGCTTGTTTTTGTATTTCCCATGTCTTGCCCGACATCGCGGGGCCGACGATGAATTTGAGCATTCCCTATCCTCCATAATTGCTGATTCCATTTTACCACATTTCCGGAGTGCGTTTCAAGGGAGGCATGAGGCGGGAGGGGGACATAGAGATAAATTCAGAATTTAGAATGCAGAACGAGAGGAATTAATCGATTACGGCTTTAATCTTTCGGAGCCGACAGAGGAGCTTTCCTCTTTCAGGATTCAAGTATATTCCCCTTGCAAAATGTTGCGCAAAGTGCGTTTTTAATACTTCTTGCGAAGAAATCGGGGTTGTGCTAAACTAAGGACGCCGTCCATTTCTCCGTTTTATAGGGCGGAAATCATATGATCATGATCTCTGCCTGCATAGAGTATGAGTGAATGAATAATCATCGGAAAGGCAAAGGGTTCAGCAACATGGAGGGTCAGCTCAGCGGTCTGATTTCGAACATCCAGCGGACGTCGGTGCATGACGGGCCGGGGATTCGGACAACCGTTTTTTTAAAGGGCTGCAACATGCGCTGTGCGTGGTGCCACAACCCCGAGGCCATCCATACTTATCCCGAATATGTGTTCAATCCAAAACTCTGTCTGCACTGCGGACACTGCGCCGAGGGGTGCTATTCCGGCGCGAGGATTTTATGCGGCAAAGAGATGACCGTCGGGGAAGTGATCGAGGAAATCGCAGCCGATCAGCCCTATTATGGCAATACCGGGGGAGTGACCTTCTCGGGCGGAGAGCCGTTTATGCAGCCGCAGTTTTTAATGGAGCTGCTCAAATCCGCCAAAGAGCACGGCATTCGCTGCGGTATCGAGACAAACGCTTCGCTGCCGTTTGAAGTGATGGAACCTGCGCTGCCGCTTGTCGATGTCTGGATGATCGATTTAAAGGCCTATGACGAGGAACTACATATCAAGTATATCGGGGTTTCCAATGAGAGCGTAAAAGAAAACTTAATCAAGCTCGACCGGGCAGGGGCAAAAATTGTTTTACGAACGCCGGTGATTCCGGGTGTCAACGACGCGGCGGAGGAACTCGAACATATCGTGAAATTTGCAGCCGGATTAAAGAATCTGGATTATTACGAAGTCCTTCCCTATCACCCGCTCGGGCTGAGCAAAGAAGTCGAAAACACCGAATTTATAAAAGAATTCAAAGTTCCCGACAAAGCCGCGATCAAGGCGATGTTGGGGCCGATGGTTCAAAAATATAAGATTCCTTTCCGCTTTGCCAACATCAAAATCGCGGAATAAAATAAATCTGAATTGAAAATTCGGAGGCGTAAAAAATAATGGCAACATATCGGGAGAGAGCTGCGCAGCTGCACGAGACAAAAATTAAACATACGCTCGAAAAAATCGTGCAAAGAGGGTATAAAGACGTCGACGACAACGGCGGCATTCCGCTGCCGGAGGGGTTTCATTTCGAGCCGGTTCTGGCCGGGGAAGACCGCGCTTTTTGCGGAGCCGAGGAGTTTTCGGTCAATTTAGCCAAATTACTCGATGAGTGTCCTACTTATGTCGATCCGGTCGAAATTTTAGCCGGACGGCACACCTATATACTGCAGGATTTGG
>Ga0116170_10003723_pt1 | contig 14206 bp, 9 predicted proteins | sample AD_JPNHW1_MetaG_FD_89797 | JGI IMG/M metagenome (GOLD analysis project Ga0116170, IMG submission 89797) | Active sludge microbial communities of municipal wastewater-treating anaerobic digesters from Japan - AD_JPNHW1_MetaG | ecosystem: Engineered > Bioreactor > Anaerobic > Digestate | place...
GAACGTAATTCATATATTTTTCATACATCTTGCTGCGCCGGGAATTGTTGTAGCGCCATGCTTCCCTGTCTATGAAACGGTTGAGGGTGTGCATGGAGAATATATAAAGCGCGGCGAGGCCTGATTCAAAAAAATGGACCTGTTTGGATATAAGGGTCGAAGCGACATAAGCCATTGAAAAAGCCCCTATTCCTATATAAATATCGCTGTCTATAAGAAAATTAACGAATTTTATAAGGAACCTCGTAAAAATATCCTTTTTTTCATTAGCTATATCCTCTATGTGCTGGGCGACGTTTCTTATCATCCAGTTAGGGGTCGAAGCTCCGGCGGTTATTCCGACGATTTCGGCATCGCCTATATCTTCCTTCGAAATATCTTCCTCGGTTTCGATAAGCACCGTACTCGCGCCGTTTTTTTGAGACACTTCAGCCAGACGCTTCGTATTTCCACTGTTCTTGCCGCCGACGACGACCATAAGATCGACCTCGTGGGCGAGCGCCGCCGTCTCGTTCTGGCGCATCTCGGTCGCGTTGCATATAGTGTCGAAAAAAACTATGTCCTTGTATTTTTCGGTAAGATAAAATTTTATCTCTTCGTAACGGCCGGTTTCCTGAGTGGTCTGGGCGACTACGGAAACCGGCTCGCCGTATTCCGGAAGGCTTTCGGCTTCGGATACGCTGTTGATGACTACGCCGGAATTATTCGAAAAACCTAATATTCCGATCACTTCGGGATGCCCCGATTCGCCTATTATTATTACGCGGCGGCCTTTCGATATTTCGCGCTCGACGATCTTATGTATGCGCGACACCAGGGGGCACGTGCCGTCGAACACCTTCGAACAGTGCTTTTCAAGAAATTCTCGCCGCTCGGGAGAAACCCCGTGGGCGCGTATGACGAGCGTAGCGTTATCCGGTATGGCCTTTTCGCCCAGCGAAGTCACGTTCCTGCATTCGAGCGCCTTGACTATCTGGGGATTATGTATCAACGGGCCGTCGGTGAATATCGGCGATCGGGTCCGGTTGGAAACGTCCAGAACTATATCTATGGCGCGTTTCACGCCGAAACAGAAGCCGGCCGTTTTTGCGATTTTTATTTTCATATTTTATTGGAAGTCATAAGGCCATGCGCCGCCGTTTATTGTTTCATCTTTTCCTTTATTCCAAGCGTAGCCAGATCTATAACTTCGCGGTCAAAGAAATTTATGCCCATGCCGGCGTCGATGACGACGCGCTGGCCGTTTATTCCGCTCGAAGCGCCGCTTAAAAGGAAAGCTCCGAGGTTTCCGACCTCTTCCGTAAGAAGATTTTTCTTGCGAAGAGTGTATTTCTCGGCGAATTCGTAATAGCTGAGATATCCTGGAATTCCAGCCGAAGCGGAGGTCTTCAGAAGCGCCGCGCAAACGGCGTTAAAACGGATATTTGAAAACTGGCTGAACGACTTGGCCAGGAAGCAGACGCTCGAATCGAGAGCGGCTTTTACCGGCGCCATATAGCCGTAATTTTCAGCCGTCAACGTGGTGGATGAAATCGACATGGTTATGACGGAACCGTCCTTGTTTATAACGTCTTTAAAAGCGTTAGATATCGCGACGAGAGAAAAGCAGGATATATCCATGGCCTGAAGGAAATCCCGGCGCTTCGTTTCATGGAAAGGCTTCATTCCCTCCGAATAATTCGCGAACGCGAGCGAATGGACGATGCCCTGTATCTCGGAATATTTTGATTTTATTTTAGCCGCGAGAGCCGCGATCTCCTCTTCGCGTTCGACGTCGCACACGTAGCAATCGGCCTGCGGGAATAATTTAGCCGCGGCCTCGAGACGCTTTTCATCCTGCATGCTCAATATCAGCTTCGCGCCGTTCTCGATAAGGGTTTTACCTATATGATACGCCACGCTTCGTTTATTAGCGACTCCGAATATAAGAAAATTTTTATCCTCTACCTTTAAAAAACTCATTACGCTTCACCGCCGTCTGATACAATGCTGACCGCGAACTCAACCCTGATCGCGTTTTTACCGTCCACCGAAACCGCGCCTTTCATAAAATAGGCGTTGCTTATTTTTTCGACTATTTCAGCCGTTATCTCTATGGTCTGGTCCGGAAGGACTATCTTTCGAAATTTAGCCTCGCCGACCCTCGTAAGAACGGGAACGGAATTTTTATCCATTTTGATCAGGGACGCTATCAATATCGCGCCCGTCTGAAAGACCGCCTCGCAGAGTATCACGCCCGGAACGATCGGCTTATGAGGATAATGCCCCTTAAAAAAAGCCGCCGACGCCTCCATTTTTTTGGCCGTCTTTATCTTATTTTCAGATATCTCAAGTATCCTGTCCACGAAAAGAAACGGCGGCCTGTGCGGTATGAGTTCGAGTATTCTTTCGTCTGTTTTAATTTCGTTCAATTTATGCCACCCTCACCGATTTTGGATTAACTTTTTATCTTGATATAGCGGTCCGCGTTATTAGCGACTATGACTCCATAATTTACGGTCCCGAGCCAGCCCGACATTATTATTCCGACGGAGCCGGTATGAAAAAGTCCGCCTATTTCGTTTCCCATCTCCATGCTCGTTTTAAGCCCCTCGAATTTAGTTCCGAAGGACGATCCGCCTATGTGGCGAGTGTATCTTTCAAATGTCTTCGGAGTGGCCGCTTCTATATAGTCTATTTTTTTTCTCACGTCGGGGACGTATTTTTCGAGATGGACCAGCGTGCGTTCGATTAGCTTCCGTTTTTCGTCGGCGTATTCTTCCTTCGTATATTTTTCCCAGTCGGAATAATTGGAATTGGTCGAAGCTACGATCGCGTACATATCGTGGCCGGGGCGCGTCCTCGGATAATAAACGGAGAAAGTGCGGCTGGTCGTGTTTTTATCGACCAATTCGGCGGCGTCAAACTTCGGGGCGAACGAAGTGAATATGAGATCACCTATTTCGTCTATCTTTTCGCCTTTTTTTATTCCTATATAAACCTGGCAGCTGCTGTTGTTTATCCGCACGGTCTTCGCGTACGAGATATAATCGTTCGAAAAATTTTCAGCTCCGACAAGTTCGTTGACGGTTGATATCACGTTCGCGTTAGAGACTACGGACCTGCATTTTATTTTTTCTCCGTTGACCACGACGCCCGCGACTTTTTTATTTTCAACGGTTATCTTTTGAACGAGACTTCTGGTGGCTATCGTGACTCCGTTTTTTTCGAGCTCGGCCTTCATGGCCAGTATCAGTTTATCGGTGCCGCCTTCAAAGGTATAAACGCCTTTACTCATGAAATTCGAAAAGACTATGCCGTAGGATATCGCCGGATCGTCGAGCGTGGAGCCGTTCGCGTACGTTATCGGTTCCATCAGAAGCCGGACGACGTCGTTTCTTCCCGGAAAATGTTTTTCGAAAAGCTCGCGCGCGGTCATTTTATTTTCCTGAAAATAATCCATTCCGCGAACCTCGGTAAAGAAATCATCAACGGCCTTCTGGCCGAGCTTGAAATTTTCCGTCAGGATCCTTTTGAAATCGTTCACGTCAAACGTGGTCTTAAAGGAGAACTGCGGATTGTCGAAGCGTATATCCTTTAGCTGAACTATGGAACTCGCTATCTCCGGCGTCCAATATTTGCGGCATGTTTTGATCATTCCGACGGGAAAGCCGTGAAGCGATACGTCGAATATATGACCGCCCTTTCTGTAAAACCATGTGGCCAGGCCGCCTATATTTGAATGGTGTTCGCATAATAATACCGAATTTCCCGCTCTGGCAAGCATATTGGCCGCGGTAAGGCCCGCGAGGCCGCTGCCTATAACGACAACGTCGTATTCATTCTTTAAATTACTCAATTTCAAGCACTCCATGTCTTTTTTTTAGGAGTATTATATTGAATTTCTCCGTAAAATTCAATATAAAAATTTTACATGGTCAAATATGAGTAAATATGTTGCATTTTTTAAAACAGTATTGTACTATAAATCATTATGGACAGCGTTTTTAATAAAATCAAAAGCTATATTTTCGGCGGCTCGTTTCAAAAAGACAACGGATTATCCCTGAATAACGGTTTTTTCAATTCGGAAAAAATAATGACGGGCGACGACTCCGGCGGGCGTTTTGAAAAAAACAAGCCTGAATCCGAAATTTTGAACGAATCAGCCCCTTATAAGATCGGCGATATGATCGGCGAAAAATACGAGATACTCGATATACTCGGAAAAGGCGGATTCGGAATAGTATATCTGGTCGACGCGAAGGATCTCGGCGGAGTTTACGCGATGAAAACATTCCGCGACGAATTTTTCGAGGATACCATCGTACGCGAGCGCTTCAAAAGGGAAGCTAAGCTCTGGATCGATATGGGCCGCCATCCCAATATAGTTTACGCTTATTTCATAGATGAAATCGAAAAACGCCAGTACGTGCTGATGGAATATATAACGCCCGGGCCCAACACCGTAAATACCATAGAAGGCTATATAAAGCAGGACAGGATACCCGATTTAGCGCGTTTAATGCGTTGGGGAATAGAATTCTGCCACGCCATGGAATATTCTTATTCAAAAGGCCTGCTTTCGCACCGCGACATAAAACCGGCAAATATTATGATAACATCCGACAAGCATCTTAAAATAACCGATTTCGGCCTCGCCGACGTCATCGGAACATCGCTCGCCATTTCGTCCATAAAAACGGGCATGAGCGGAATCGAGGCCGGCCTCTCCTTTCAAACGTTAGGCGGAATAGGTTTCGGAACGCCTCCTTACATGCCTTACGAGCAATTTGAAAACGCTTCGGCGTGCGACGAAAGGAGCGACATTTACAGTTTCGGCGCGGTGTGGTATCAATTGATATCATCCGGCAAGCTTCCCTTCATGGCCAAACTTCCGGCGGACGCGGCCGAAGCCGAAAAAACGCGGTACTGGAATGAAATGAAGGAACTTCACGCCAATGCGCCTCTTCCGGAAATTAACTCGAAAATATTTCCGATAGTGAAAAAATGCATGGCTAAAAAACCCGAAGGCCGTTATCAGTCTTTCGCGGAACTTAGGCGCGACCTTGAAGAAGAGCTTTATAAGTTCAGCAGGGAAAAGGTTGAAAAGCCGCAATACTATGAAGCGGAAGACTGGGAGTGGAGCAACAAGGGCATGAGCTGGCAAAGCCTTGGAAAACTTGAAGAAGCCATAAGATGCTATGACATGGCGATCTCAATAAATCCGAATTACGCCAAAGCCATTTATAACAAAGGCACGGCTCTTCTCAACCTTCAAAGATACGACGAAGCCATCGCCTTTTTCGAACGAGCGATAGCCATAAACCCGGGATATGAAAATGCCTGGTATAATAAGGCGGTGAGCCTGAGGGAACTTAAAAAACTAGACGAATCAAATATTTGCTGGGACATGGTAATTAAGCTCAAGCCCGGCGACTCGTGGGCATATTTCAATAAAGGCCTTAACTTTGAACGGCTCGGCGACGTTTCGAAGGCCATGGAATTGTATAAAAAAGCTATCGCTATAAATCCGCGGAACATAGAAGCTATGAATAATCTCGGCGTATGCTTATTGAAAGAAGGAAAATTCGAAGAAGCCATGGCGCTTCACGGGAAAACCACCGAGCAAAAACCATCTTATAGCATAGGCTGGTATAACGCCGGTTTATGCCTTTATAACCTGAAAAAATATCGCGAAGCCATCGAATGTTACGCGCGCGCGGTAAAACTGGACAAAAACTATTATAACGCGTGGCATAACAGCGGAATGTCATATATCGCGCTGTTAAAATTCGCGGAAGCCATAATTTGCTTCGACCGCTGCATCGAAATAAACCGGACGGATACGGACGCATGGCATAACAAGGGATATTGTCTCGACATGCTCGGACGTTACGATGAAGCGGCGGCATGCTACGGGCGGGGCCTGGAATTTAACCCGGAACTCGACGCCCTCTGGTATAATAAAGGCACCAGTCTCAACAAGCTTAACATGCACCGCGAAGCCATCGGTTGCTTTGAACAGGCTGTAAAACTGAACCCGAATAACGAGAACGCCTGGAACAATTTAGGAATATGCTTCAATTCGCTGGGCGAATACGCGGAAGCCATAAAACGATATGAAAAGGTGGTCAGCGTAAATCCCGGGCATATTAAAGGCTGGTATAATATAGGCATAGCGCTTGAAAATATGAAAAAATTCGCGGAAGCCGTCGAATACTATAAAAAAGCGGTGAATATAGATAAAAACTATTACAACGCATATTATCACAGGGCATATTGCGAACAGATGCTTGGAAATAACGGTTCGGCTATAATAAATTTCAGGAAATATCTTGAAACCGCTCCGGAAACCCCTGAAAATATCGAATTCATAAAAATGGCCAGGGAAAATATCGAAAACCTGGGATCATAAAAGGTGATGAAATGAAGGAACTTTCCCCTATCGCGGAAGCCGCGTGGAATATAGCGGCTAACGAAGCGGCGTTCACTAACCACGCCAATATCGAAAAAGAACATCTTTTAATAGCGGTATTAAGCCTTGAAAAGATATTTTTAGACCCTAAAAAAGACGCGGCCGGACCAGCGGCCGGCGAAATGCTGGAATTCGAAAAAAAAGCCATAGACGCCATCTTCGGTTCCTTCAGACTTCAAACCGTTACTCTAAGAAGGAGAATCAGGGAAAAGTTAGGCGACGGGAACTATAAGCACGAAAAGAAGATAATTCACAGAAGCGCCGGATGTAAAGAATCTTTCGAGCACGCCGAAGCATTCGCCGGCAAATATTTTGAAGTTTCATGCATCCATATTCTCGCGGCGATTTTAGACAGGCCCGGAAAGATAATATCCGAAACATTCGAAGAAGCTTATATTACAACCGCCAAAGTCCTTGAAGCGGTCATTTCATCAATAGAAGGCGGGTCGGAATTCTTCAAAAAATTCGAAAAAGTAAAGTCCGAAAATATAAAAATCGAGCCCAAGCGCGAAAACGAGAGCGCCGCCACTCCGACGCTGGATTATTACGGGCGCGACCTGACGCGCGAAGCCAGGGAAGGAAAAATCGGCCCCTTCATAGGCAGAAGAAACGAATTATTGCAGCTCATCCAGATACTCGCCAGAAATTTAAAGAACAATCCCGTAGTGGTCGGACCCGCCGGATGCGGAAAAACAGCTATGGTGGAAGCTCTGGCCGTCAGAACAGCCGAAGGCAAGGACCCGCATATACTCGGCGGAAAGCGGATAATCGAAATAAACATAGGAAGCCTCATCAGCGGGACTAAATACCGCGGCGAGTTCGAGGAAAAGATCGAGCGCATGATACGCGAGGCTTCGGCTCACCCCGAGATAATTCTTTTCATAGACGAGATACATAATCTCGTCGGCGCCGGACGCGTCGAAGGCAGCAGCATAGACGCCGCCAATCTTTTAAAGCCGGCCCTCGCCAACGGATCCATCCGGTGCATCGGCGCTACGACGCTCGATGAATTCAGGCGGTATTTCGAATCGGATACGGCGCTGGAACGGCGTTTCGAAAAAGTGATACTAAATCCCTCAAGCCCGGCGGAAACTATCGAAATATTAAAAGGCCTGATTAAAAAATTTGAGAAGCACCATAATATAACGATAACCGAAGAGGCTATAAACGCGGCCGTGGAGCTTTCCGATAAATTCGACGCGGACCATAATTTTCCGGACAAGGCCATAGACCTTCTCGATAAAACATGCGCTTCGGCTAATATACCCGAACTTAGCATGATGGGTCCCGGCCAGAGCGTTAATTCGCCCGATGAAGCCCGTAAAAGCGACGGTTTCAAAAATAAAAATACCGTCATAGGCGAATCGGATATAGCCAGAACGCTTTCAAATAAAATAAAAATACCGCTCGACATCGTCCGCGGGCATTTCGAAAAAGGACATAACTCAAGAATCTTAAAACTCCAGGACTTTTTAAGTTCGCGTATAAAAGGCCAGGATGAAGCTATAGATGCGGTATGCCAGAGAATATTGATGTCGCATGCCGGCCTGGGTAAAAAAAGCGGGCCCCTCGCGGTGTTTATGTTTCTCGGCCCGACCGGCGTCGGAAAAACTGAACTGGCAAGCTCTATGGCTGAATTTTTATTCGGAAGCCGTTCGAATATAATACGCCTGGATATGTCCGAATTCATGGAAGAGCACAGCGTTTCAAAGCTCACGGGCCCGCCGCCCGGATATATCGGCCATGGCGAAGAGGGCCAATTGACGGGAAAACTCAGAAACGCGCCTTATTCGGTGGTTCTTTTAGACGAGATAGAAAAAGCGCATCCGCGCGTATTCGACATATTCCTTCAGTTGTTTGACGAGGGCCGGATAACGGATTCAAAAGGAAAGACGGCCGACGCTAAAAACGCCATATTCATAATGACGTCTAATATAGCCCCGGCCAATCAAACGACGTCCGCTGGAACGGGAAACGAAAAAGGTCTGTTAATAAGGGAAGTCACTAAAAAATTCAGGCCCGAATTCATAAATCGCATAAATGAAATGATCTTTTTTAAAAAACTCGGCGAAGAGGACGTTATTGAAATTTTAAGGCCTATTTTAAATAGCATAATTGAAAATTTAAGAAATCAGTATGGCGCCGTTCTCCGTTTCGACAAAATGTCGGAACGGGTAATAGCCAATTCCGGTTACAGCGAGGAATACGGCGTCCGCGAACTCAGAAGAACCGTCGAACGTATGGTCGAAGCGCCAATATCCCGGCTTATCCTGAACGGCCGGATGGCGCGCGGCAGTTCATGGAAAGTGAGCTGCGCCGACGAATATCTGTCGATAGTGCCGGACGCCTAAAAGCCGGAAAGGCCGAAAAAAGTGTAATAAAATCCGCCGCCGACTGAAACTCCCTTTTCTATCTCGGACGTCACGAATTCCTTCAATTCGTCCTTTTTCTTTATGACTACATCTATAATTTCGGTAGATTCAAGATGTTGCGGAGGGTTTTGATTTTCAGGCGCATTCTCGTCTATATCGACGTTCGCGACGTATACGGTGTCATTTATGGTCCCCGGATTCAGCTTCAACGGCGGACTTAACTTGACCTCGCCGCCGGTATAACCGGTTTCCTCGTATAGCTCCTTCAGCGCCTCTCTTTTAATATCATCCGTTCCGGCTAACCCGGCCGGAAAGCCTATTATATAATTTTCAAGCGCCGGACGGTATTGTTTTATAAGAACAAAGCGTTCGGAAGGCATAAGCCTCGGCACGATCACCACGACGCTTTTGCTGTTTTTGCGTTCGACGCATTCCCAGCGAACCTCGCGTCCTTCCTTGGTAACGAATATGTTTTCCTTAAAAGCGAGCCATTTGCCCCTGAACAATACTTTTTCAGATATCTTCTTCATAGGGTTCCTCTTGTTTTTTTCCTAATATTATCAATTTTTTATTGAAAAAACAATACTTTTTGACATATTTTAAATTTTAAGTTATCATATCATCCATGGAAAAAAGATACGATATAGCCGTAATAGGCTCGGGAAGCGCCGCCGGATTTCTTTTGAGTTATTTAAAAGAGTCGCGCGCTTTTTCAAAAATAAAAATAATCGTCCTCGAAAAAAATATAAAGCCCTTCAGAAAGATCGACGCTTCAGGCAACGGAAGGTGTAATTTTTCGAATTTAAATATTATAAAAAAAGAATATTTTTCTTTTTCCGCGACGAATGAATGGAAGGAAAAAGCCTTTGAAGCCATGTCCGGCTTCGACCTGGCCGAATTTCTTTCGCGCTCCGGCATACCGTCCTATTCGGATGAATACGGAAGGCTTTTCCCATATACGAATTCCGCCCGAACGGTCTCGTGGTTCCTCGAAAAGGGCTTTAATTCAAACTGTCTGGATGTAAGGCTCGGCTCGTGCGTTTCGTCGGCCGTCAAAAACAAAACCGGCGAAGGGTTTTCAATCTCATGGCGCGAAAGGGAAAGCGATCTCGAATATAAGGCCCACGCGGATATCCTCGTCTTCGCGGCGGGCGGATCGGCTTATCCGCAGCTTGGAACTGACGGTTCGGCCTTTTCTATATTGAAGGGCCTGGGCCACGGCATAACCCGGATGTCCCCCGGCATAGTTCCGTTGAAGACGAAAAAATCCTCGCTGCACGAGCTCTCCGGAATAAAATCCGAGGTCTGCCTTTCCTTCAAAAAATCCTTCAAACGAAACGGCGAAATTCTTTTCACCGATTATGGAATATCCGGCCCGAACGTTTTATACGCGAGCAATTTCATTTCGATGGCGCTCGCGGGATCTGAAAAACCGGAATTAACGGTTGATTTTTTTCCTGAAAAAAATATGAATGAAAAATACTTCGAAGCGATCTTCAACGCGTCCGATAAAAAAAACGCGCTCGACGTTTTCGGGGGCGTACTCAACCACAGGCTTTTAAAAGTATTGATCGGCGAATGCTTCAATGGAGATATTAAAATAGAGTCTAAATTGCAGGCGCTTGACGCGCTTGAAATTTACAGGCGTTTTAAATCGTTCAGGATCCCGGTCGAATCCACTATGTCCTTCAGGGAAGCTCAGGTTTCCATCGGCGGATGCGATTGCGGCGGAATCGAACCTTCGTCGTTCGAATCGAATATTCATAAAAATTTATATATTATCGGAGAAGCGCTCGATTATACCGGGGCTGCGGAGGATTCAACATCCAGCAGGCCGCGGCGACGGCAAGGTCGGCTTTTAAATCTATCAAAAAACGGCGTGAGGGGTTTTAAACTTGATAAACGTGGATAAATTAAAATGCGTGAAATGCGGTAAATGCGTCATGGTCTGTAAAAGCGGCATCTTCTTTCAAAAGGAAAAAAACGCCGCGCCGGATATAGACGGCGAAATAATGCTCGAATGCATGAAATGCGGTCATTGCGTGGCCGTGTGTCCGGCCGACGCGGTCTCGAACGATAACGTGAACTTTCCCGAATGCAAAATAATAGAGCGTAATGAAATACCCGACTACGATAAAACGATGAACCTGATCAGAAGCAGAAGAAGCTGCAGAAATTATAAAAACGAGCGGATACCCGGCGAAATAATGGCGAAAATATTGAACGCCGGCCGTTATTCTCCTACCGCCAAAAACAAACAGAGCGTCAACGCGGTGATAGTGGAGGGCGAAAAGATCCAAAAACTAGCGGAGCTTACGTTCAAATTTTATAAACGCCTCGTTAAAATAGTTTCAAACCCCATGACTAAATTCGGATTTACGCTGGCCGCAGGCAGGGCGGTCGTTAAAACGATCGAAGCGAACAGTAAATTGTTCGACCAGGCGTTCGAATACTGGATGAACGGAACGGACTATCTTTTTTATCACGCGCCGGCGGTTTTAGTTACCCATTCGGCGAATAGCGGGCCGCTTCCTAAAGACGATTGCGATTACGCGCTTTTAAACATGATATATGCCGCCGAAAGCCTCGGGATAGGGACGTGCATAAACGGATTTTTGCTCAAGGCGGCCGAGCAGTCGCGCGACATACAAAAATTTTTGAAAATACCCGGAAGCCATAACATATATAACGCGATAACGCTCGGATATCCGGCGGTTACTTTTAAAAGGACAGTTTCGCGCGAGCCGCTGAGCGTAACATACATAAAATAAAGGTGATTTTTTATGCCGCATAACATTTTCGAGATTAATTTTTTAAAGAGCGTTAAAGAGCTTATCAGCGAAGGCGATTCCATCCTGCTGGCCTATTCGGGCGGATTGGATTCCACATGCCTTCTCTATCTGCTGTCTAAATTTTCCAGGACATTGAAAATACGCGTGGCCGCCTTTTACTTGAACCACGGTATAAGGAGTAAAGCCGCCATAGAAAAAGAGATGGCGCTGATCAAAAAAAATTGTGAAAAATACGGCGCGCCATTATATCTTGAATCGGCCGATATAGTTTCAGCGGCGAAAAAATCGAAGAGATCCGTAGAAGAAGAGGCCAGGGACCGGCGATACATACTCCTGCTCAAAAAGATGAGCGAGGAAGGGTTCTCAAAAGCCGCCACCGCGCATCATCTTGACGATTCCGCTGAAACCCTGGTATTAAAACTTTTAAAGGGCGGCTCGCCCTCGTCTCTCGCCGGAATTAAGGATATATATAAAGGATGCGTCATAAGGCCCCTTTTATTCGCGTCAAAGGAAGATATAAAAAAATACGCCCGCGAAAACAGGCTCGTTCATTCCACTGATTCCACTAATAAGGACGTCAAATACGAGCGAAATTTCGTCAGGCGCAAGATCATTCCGGCGCTTAAAAAGTTTTCGCCTAATTTTCTCGAAAAAATATCTAATTTTCAGAATATTCAAAAAACGGAAAATAATTTCATAGACTCTGAAGCAAAAAAGCTCGTGAATAAGAATTTTTGTTTCGACGGCGATATGTCATGCAGCTTCAATGGATCGGGCCTCGCATCCGTCCATCCGGCGGTTAAAAACAGGGCCGTGCTATACGCCATAAAAAAACTTGGCTTCGACCCGGCTGAAATTAATTTCGGCTCGCTCGGCATGATAGTAAAATTCGCCGAAGGCAAAGGCCGGGAACAATTCGAAATACAAAAAGGCCGCCTTTACATTTATCGTAGTTGCTTATACGATCCGGCGAAACGCTTCAAAAAGATCCAGGAAAAAATAGTTATAACCAGGCGGCCTTTAAGCGCGAATTTTTCACCCGGTGATAAAACAAGCTTCGAAATTCCTTCAGGAAAAGAAATCGAAATAACGATCAACCGGTTCAAATTCATCTTCAAACTCGAAAAATACTCCGAAAACAAAACGTCGTTGAACAGGGAAAAATACTCGATTTTTATTATATTCGAGCCCGGAATAAAAATCCCGCTCGTCATAAGAAGCCTTGTCAGCGGCGACAGAATGAAAACAGCCGGAATGAAAGGTTTGTCTCAAAAAGTTTCGGATATTTTATCCAACGAAAAAGTCCCGGCCGAAATAAGAAATTCGATACCCGTAATATGCGGCGCGGACGGCGAGGTCCTCGCCGTCTGCGACATAAAATTTTCTGAAAAAGCCTCAACATTTAAGCCGGACGTCAATTATAAACCATGGTCTTATCTTTTGTCCGGCTCATTTATAAAAAATTTATAGATGCCGAACCCCTTCGCGGGGATCGAAACTTTGAATGAAGTTGCTTTTTCAAGCTCTATTTTATCTTCCTTTCCGCTGTATAATTCGGTAACTTTTATTTTTTTGACGCTATCTCTTACAATATCCATAAGGTTTAATATATAGTCCGCGTCGACGGAAAATTCACCCGCGTTCTTATCGTCCTGATTGAATACGCAAACCGTAGCGGAGTTTTTATATACTCTTACAAAGCTATATATTTTAGAGTCTTTTTCAGCGGCAAGCGTGAATATATCGCCGCGCCTGAGTTCCAGGCAACCGTTTCTGACGGCTATTATTTTTTTGTAAAACTCATATATATCTTTATTCCATTCTTTTTCATTCCATTGCATGCATTTCCTGTTGTCCGGGTCTTTTTCGCCGGTCAGGCCGATCTCGTCGCCGTAATAGATGGACGGCGCGCCGGGATAGCACATAACGAAGGCTATGGCCGATTTAAATACGGAAACGTCGCCGCCGCACACGGTTAAAAACCTTGGAGTGTCGTGTGAATCGAGCATATTCATCATCGAGAAGAACGCCGATTCCGACAGGCCGGCCTTATTTTCATTGAGCATTTCGTCTAACTTCAAAGGCGTTATCTCGCGTTTCACGAAAAACGATATTATCTGGTTTCTGAGCTTATAATTCATGACGGCGTCGAATTGATCGCCGGAAAGCCAGGGCGAACCGTCGGCCCATATCTCGCCGACGATATATGATTCCTTCGAACAGGCTTTGACTATCTTTCTGAAATCCTTCCAGAACGAATGCGGAAGCTCGTTCGGAACGTCGAGCCTGAAGCCGTCTATGCCGGTTTTCATCCAATATTGCGGAACCGTAAGAAGGTAGTTATAAACGTCTGTATTTTTAACGTTTAATTTCGGGAGCGATCCGATATTCCACCAGCATTCATAATTTGGCGTTTGCATATTCACGGGAAAATTCTTGAAATTATACCACGCGCCGTACTTGCTTTTTTCGCCGAGTTTCTTAACGTCGTCGAACGCGAAAAAATCGGTGGATGTATGATTGAATACGCCGTCTATTATCAGCTTTATTCCCTTCGAGTGCGCTTGATTCAAAAGCCCGAGAAA
>Ga0116170_10003725_pt1 | contig 14202 bp, 14 predicted proteins | sample AD_JPNHW1_MetaG_FD_89797 | JGI IMG/M metagenome (GOLD analysis project Ga0116170, IMG submission 89797) | Active sludge microbial communities of municipal wastewater-treating anaerobic digesters from Japan - AD_JPNHW1_MetaG | ecosystem: Engineered > Bioreactor > Anaerobic > Digestate | place...
GCGATCTTTGCAGGATCTTCTACGGTATGGAACACTGCCGGGAGGACATCAACATTTGAAAATTCCCTTTTATATGAATCGGGGAAGGTCAGGGTAATCTTTTCCGGTGAAAAATCTGCTGATACCGCGCTGCTGAGTGCCGAATTTTCAAGAGCTATCTCTGCTTTCTTGAAATCCATCGTGGCAGTGCGGTATTCTTTTCCGGTCGGGACATCAGAGGTGTCTGCAAAACCTTTCATGAGGAGGACAGCACTTGATTTGTCCATGGATCTGAGTTCGGGTGGCTCTGAACTTGTGGTAAGCCCTTTTTTCAGTTCATCCTCAAGTACTGATTGGGGAATTGCGTTCTCGATGATCCCTTCAAGCGTGAAACGGAACGTGGCGATTGCATCGCCTTTTTCATCAACCGTGATATCGAGCGAATTAGCGGTGAATGCATGTGCCGGGAAGATTAAAAAAATACTGCAGCAGACAAACATCAGACCACAAAGAATTACTGTATTCGTGTACGTCATAGGGTAAATCATTCCCGAATCCGTATTCAGGTATTCTAGTATTCAGTGTTCATCAGCGATAATCATTTCATTGGTAAACCGGAATGGACTCTCGCCATCAGGAAATCCGGGGTTAACCTGAGGGGTATATTTTATAAAGTCTAGGTTAATATAGAAACCACGCGCATAATTTTCTAGGACATATGATTGAAACACTCGTCACCCTTTTTCTCAATATTGACCAGAATATGGTTACCGTGATCCAGGAATACGGGATCTGGACGTACTGTATCCTGTTCTTCATCATTTTTTTTGAAACGGGTTTTGTCATATTCCCGTTCCTCCCGGGGGATTCACTGCTTTTTGTTGGCGGTGCAGCGGCAGCTGGCGGGATGCTCGATATAAAGTGGCTCCTTGTTGCAGTTATCCTCGGGGCGATCATCGGTGATACCGTCAATTACTGGATCGGGAATTACGTCGGTCTTCACCTTTTTTTAGAAAAGTTCCCGACCCTGGTAAAGAAGGAATATATCGATAAAACGTACGGGTTCTATGAAAAATATGGCGGCGCAACGATTTTTGTCGCCCGCTTCGTCCCGATTGTCCGTACCTTTGCCCCGTTCCTTGCCGGGGTCGGCTCCATGCATTACCGGCGTTTCCTCTTTTATAATGCGCTTGGCGGCACCTGCTGGGCGATAGCTCTTGTTATGGGCGGGTACTATTTTGGCACGCTGACCGTAGTCCAGGAAAACATGAGTTACCTCATCATCGGTGTCATGTTGCTGACCGGGGGATGTCTGCTCCTTATTGTTTATAACATCGTCAAAGCATGGTGGGACCGGCGAAACCCGGAGACATAACGGAAAATATCCTCACATCATTCCTGTTTTTTTTAAATCAGAAAAAAAGAAAGGTGAAAATCCATGGTTAAGCGGTATGGCTAACCTGCAGGCCTTTGTTGTCCACTTTGGTAACAATGGCGATCTTCAGGCCGATGGTTTTCAGGATCTTCTCAACGGATTTTTTGTCTTTATCTGTGACGATGGCAATAGACGGTCCTACTGAACTCATGCCCACAAACTCGAGTTTTGCCTCGCGCAGCAGGCTCATATAATGGTAGATCCCGTAGCTGTGGTGCTCCACTTCTGCCCGCTTCGAGCCCCGGAACTCGATCTCCCAGATGGTATCACCAATCTTGTTCAAATCCCCCCGTTCAAGTGCAGGGATGAGGTCCATGAGGAAAAGGTACGCCTTGAGTTCACGGTCACGGTAATCGAGCATGCGTGCCTTGTTCATCAGGAGGTCAAATTCCTGCGTCCCAGCAGATGAGATGGTTATCGGGGGAATTACAATATAAACATTTTTTCCTTCGGCAAACGGGTGGTGGTAAACGAGTGCAAGTTCATCGCCCATGACTGCCATGCCGCCATACGTGCTGACCGCAGGACCAACACCGGTCTCAAAGCCGAAGGCAATATTTCCGTCCACCGTCTCCTCGCAGTAATTGCGGCCGATCAGGTGCCGCAGCTGGGTGTTCGAGAGCGGGGAACCGACAGCCTCATTCATTGCCGTTGCAACGGCAATCATGACCGTGCTTGTTGACCCGAGACCTACATGCTGGTGCTGGTGGTCAGTGACTTTGATGGTAAAACCACCGGTATACCCGACTGCTTTTTTGAACACGGCGACAAAGTTCACTATGATGGGAGCCCGGTTGTAATCTATGGAAATCTCCTTTTTCGTACAGCTGACTTGTGCGGTACAGTAACACTGGATGGCAAACCCGATCCCGCCCCCGCCGGCATGGTCCGGGGCGAAACGATTCATGTCAAGAACGGTAAGGTGGATCCGTGCAGGCGCCTGTACGTTAACGGTACCTTTGACCGGTTTAAGCACAAACTTTTTCTTCTCAAAACCAAGCGTCTTGAGGTTTTTTCCCGGGGGAAAGGTCAGGAACTCGTATTCCACGAGATCAAGGTCGCCCCCGCGTATCTTCATGATTGCCATAGGTAACAAGTCTTGTTAGGGGCGATGAGGGAAAAAAGGTTACGTGCACCAGAACCGAAGATTGAAAAATGATGCTTTTTTGAGTGCCCCCACACAAGACGGGGTCACTCGGCCGCAGTCGAAGTTGCACTTCTCCAACAAGTCCTCGCTGATGCGATCTGCAAGGAGAGCCTTATGGTTCTTTTCTCATGTTCCTCCGTCACACAGCGAGGATTGGCTGAAGAATGCCGAAAGTCATCAGACTTGAGATACGAGAAAATTATAGGTTTTCAAAGACAGTGTCAGGATTCTTTGACTGCACCCCTTTGCGGACAGCGGGGGTCATCATAAATACCAGATCGGGGACCTGCTGAATGGGAAAAATTGGAATATTCTAATGCGAGCTCGGCCGGTCAAAGAAGATATTCTTCCCGGTTGCCGAGAGCGGGATTGCGTAGACGACCGTGCACTCTTTACTGAAGAGGCCAAGGTCCCGTGCGGCAACACCTCCGGAGTATAGTACCCGGTTGTCGACATTGTGAATCTGGGCAGTCTTAACCGCCGAACCGACAGCGATACCGAGGTCTGTCATGCGGAGAATACAGTTGGGGCCGGTAAACGGTGTTACTTTTACGGTCTTCTTCTTTGTGGCTTTTGTGAAATCAGCACAGGTTGCATACCCGCATCCGGTGCAGTTGATACCGGCAGCATCGCCACCCCGACAGCCAATGAGGACGCAGCCATCCGATGCTGATAGGTTCTTTGCATCCCGGAGGTAGAATCCGATGTTTTGTTCATTACCCAGTTGTTCGAGCCGGGTCGCGAGTTTCTTCATATCCTTTTTTGCCAGAACACGGATCTCAAGGGTATCAATGCCCCGCCCCTTTGGGGCTGTCCGTGCGGCAAGTGCCATGAGCTCAGCAACAGTTGCAACCGCGTTCTGTTCCGGTGTCATGCGGAGACGTTGGGAGAGGAGGAGGATAAAGGTAATGATGAATATGTTATGACGATTATGATACAGTAATCAAAACTATTTTCCCGACCCGAAATTTACGAAGACAATTTCGGATTCCCGGAAAAAATTACGGTAAAAAATGTAAAAAATCCGGCCAAGTGAGATCTCAAAGAAATTCACGAAAAAAAATTCAGGATAAAATCTCACACCCGGAACGCGACACCCGTGAATTCTGCAACCGGCCGTTCGCCCTCATGCACCATGATGCGATACGTGTCACACGAACCGTTATCTGCCACCCGCCGGGCAACCGCGATAAGTTTCCCTTTTGCCGGCGCGATATACAGGATGCTCACCGAGACCGCTACGCGGTGAACCCCGCAGCAGTTGGCGGCAATCCCGAAGGCCTGATCAGCAAGCGCGAATATGGCGCCGCCATGGGCAACGCCGCCCGGGTTCATCTTGCCGGCACAGTCCATGATGACGCGGGAGTATCCCTCTCCGGCCTCAAGGATTTCCATACTCAAAAGCCGGGCAAATTCACTGTCGTTGAAGATCCGAATCTGTTCCGCGATTGCCAATGAGTCCGGGGTATGAACAGGTTGATCGGTCATAGGGATCTGCACGGAAAACGGGGTGTCTCCTTACTTGTACTTCTTCTGCGTGTACGAATATTTTCCGCTCTCGCCGCCATCGGCAACAATATACACCCACTCGTAGAGCGACTGGAATGTCCCGAACTTCTGGTAGCGCCGCATGGAGAACCCAACCTTGAGACGGTTGTCGAAATAGATGCTGCCAAGATCGTTTAATCGCATCGCGATCTCAAGGTCGTCACCCGCATCAATGCAGCGGTACATGCCGGCCTTCTCGAACGCTTCCTTGCGGAATGCTGTGTTGCACCCGAGCGTGTAATAAAAGGTCCTGCTGTAATATCCTATCCTCGAAAAGGTGTTCGCGAGGATAAGCGAGAACTGGTTGCCGAGTCCCTCTTCGATCGGGTACACCGGGCCATAAACCTGGACAACACCGGGCTTTTTGAAATCCTTATCGATCCGTCCTACCCAGTCGGGCGGGAGAATACAGTCGGCATCCGTTGTAGCGATGATCTCCCCTTTTGCCGCCTTCACACCATCGTTCCGTGCCCCGCCGACCTTTTTGCTGGTCTGGGTAAAAACCTGGTCGGCATATTTTTTTGCAATCTCGCAGGTGGCATCCTTTGACCCGCCATCGACAACGATGATTTCATATTCGCTTCGCGGGACGGTCTGGTGGGAGAGCGAGACAAGACACTGGGCGATATTCTCTTCTTCATTGAAGGTCGGAATGATGACCGATATCATGGCGTTACGGACTCCTTATAGTAAAAATTGGACCGGGTTCCTGATAAGCATGATGTACTGGAAATTATTACCGCGGGTATGACTTCACAAAATCCATGACGCTGCGAATACAGCCGTCCATGTTCAGGTACTCGAACTGGGCGAACCTGCCGACAAGCGGGATTTCCTGTGACCGGCAGTAATCCCTGATAATGGCAATGTTCTTCTGGTACGCAAGATCGTAAACAACGTAGGCAAACGGCTGGCGTTCCACAGAAGTAAAGGTGACCTGATCAGGAGAACAGATCTTCATAGATTCCAGCATACGCACGACCTCTCTGATGAGTTCATTGTCGGGAATGCTGCTTACTTCATCGCCCGGCTGGTAGGTGATCTCGGCAAGGATGGCATTGCAGCCTTCAGGAGCAGTATGCCGGCTGAAATTTGACGGGAAGGATAAACGGTTCGTTTTTCCCAGCGATTTTTCCGGGATATACATCCAGGAAATTTCAGGAAGCGGGCCCCGGATGCCGATATTCACACAGACAAGGGAATTGTAAACAAGTGCACGGCAGGCTTTCTTCACATCTTCCGGCACACACTCAAGGCAGGGGACCAGGTGCTGGACCGGTATCGTGCAGATGACGCGGTCGGCAGCGATTGTCTCATGTCCGTTACTGATATGCCACGTTTGTCCATCTTTCCGGAGTGAAGTTACCCGGAACCCGGTCCTGATCAAAGGAAGTACCGGGTCAGCGATAGCGGTTACAAGGGCTTCAATCCCCCCGTCCACCGGGTACGAGAAGACTGCCTGGTGTGTGTAACCCTCGGTCTCGATGCCAATGGCAGATTTGATGATATCCTCGACAGGCGGGCGGGGGATACGGCCGTCAACCCAGTGATGGGACATTTTTTCCGTGGGATATTTCCAGATCTTCTCGTTATACGGAACCATGTAGCACTCGGCAATGCCCGGGCCGAAGGTATAATAGATCCATTCCCGGAAATTTTCCGGCGGGGGAATCTCTCCTTTTTCAACTGCAATCAGTGTCTTGATAAAACCATTGATACAGGAAAACCGGTCTTCATCCGGCAGCTCGTACAGGCCGTTCTCGAACGGGTATTTTACATACTCCCCCTTGTAGAAGATCTTCGTATTGCGGTTATTGCGCTGCTCGTTCTCTGCAATCATCCGGCGCATGAAGGAAAGGACTTCCTGATCTTTTGAAAAGATAATATGGGAACCACCGACATCGAAGGTAAATCCCCCGGCCTTCCGGGAGCGGCAGAGGCCGCCATACTGCGGCTCCGCTTCAAGGACAATAACCTTCTCGCCACGCTCATTGAGGAGGCGGGCAAGCAAAAGACCGGAAAGACCGCCGCCAAGGATCCCAGTTGTCACGCAATAATCATGGGAACTCTGTAGTTATATGGTTGATTATCACCGGCCATAACCAGAGAAGGATTTTCCTGAATTGGCAAACAATCAGCCCGGAATTGTTCAGCAGCGGGGATTGCTACGGTTCCCGGATTCTGAAATGACAAAAACAATGGCTTATGTTATCGGCAGACTGTTACGTACCAATGGGATCCGAGCATTTCTTGTTGTAACAGACCTGGCCGGAGGGACATTTTGTACCGCAGGTCCCGCAGTTGCCGGCATCGGTGCGAAGAAATACTTCGCAACCGTCAACTGTTTTCTTGTTGCAGTCGGCAAAGTCAGTCTTGCACTGCTCAATAATACATTCCCCCTGCATGCAGGAGGATCCCCTCGCGTTAGACACCCGGGACGGGCATTCGGTTCCACAGGACCCGCAGTTTTTCATATCCGTATCCAGGTCAACGCACGTGTCGTCGCATAAACTCGTCCCGCTTTCTGTGCATGCCGGCCCGCACCGGGCATTCACGCAGGTCTCCTGGCTTCCGCAGGTACGGCCGCAGACCCCGCAGTTTTTCTTATCGGTAAATATATTCACGCAGGAATTGCCGCAGGGTATCTGGCCATAGGAACAGGACAATTCGGGAGTTATTGTTATGAGAGCGCTTGTACTCACAACCGGTACTGAAGTACCTGGGACAAGACACCGTCCGTTCTGGCAGGTCTGCCCGGACAGGCAGGAGTTCCCGCACGATCCGCAGTTCCCGGTATCGTTTAGGAGATCCGTGCAGGTACCACTGCAGGAACTCCGGCCGGTCGGGCATGATCCCTTTATTCCTGCAACAGTCGCAGATGTTAGAACGGATCCGGCGGATGTTGCTCCTGGTGATGCAGCAGATGACCCGTTTTTATTCAGGCCCGATGATGAACTAAACTGACCGTTCCTGCAGGTCTCGCCATAAGGAACTGAAAAACCGCAGGCACCGCAGTTGTCCGGGTCGGTCTGGAGGTCAACACATCTTCCGCTGCACGGGGACAGTCCTGCAGAACACTGGCCGTTGACCGGTAAGGTACCGGAACTGTGGGAACTACCGGTACTGTTGTTTATGCCTGCAGACAGCGGGGAAACAGTACATGCAGAAAATGCTGTCGCTGCTATCATGAGAATTATACTGATCAATCCCAGCACCAGAACGGGTGACAGAATAACGGTCTTTGGCCGAGGTAGTGACTGTACAAAGGGTACCACTGGTCGTAAAGGCGGTGCCTTCCTTGGATTTACCGGCAGTGAAGGGAGAGACGGTGAAGTGACGGGCACCTGCTCAGGGAAAATGTTACCACAGGTACCGCAGAAGACCTGTCCGCGGTCATTTGAACTCCTGCATTGAGGGCAGAATGTCATTTTTCTGTTTCCTGGCCGGATGGTAACCGGACACGATGAGATGTATGTTCAACAAAAATAAGTTTTTGGAATTATTCCGGAGGAAAGGAGTGGTTGAGGAATTGCAGCTGTCGTCCATGACACGAAAACGGTAAAAAGGAAATTCAGGAATTTTTCCGGTCTGCCCTCTCATTTATGATAAGGAAGACGGGCAGACTCGGGGCCCTATCCAATATATGTCGGTATTGCTGTTGTCAGCGGCGGTCCGCATATGCTTCTGTTGCATGCAAGTCCGACCGGGCAGATATTGCCACAGGTACCGCAGTTCTGTGAATCGTAGGACAGGTCATGACAGCCATCAGGACAACCTGTTTCAAAGTAACTGCATCGGGCCTGACAAATGCCCTGCTGGCAGATCTTCGAGGAACCGCAGGAAACCCCACAGGCTCCGCAGTTGTTGTCATCGTTCATGACATCTGTGCAATTGGTATCGCAGGCACGGCGGTCGGACGGGCAGACGACAGATTTTGTTGTTGGATGGGTAACGGGGGTTTCCGCTACTGTTATGTTGATAGACAGGTTATCCATCCGGAGTGCTGGTGGTTCGGGTGAAGGGGTTTCAACCACAATATATGATGTGACCACCGGTGTTACGGGGGGGGTAACTTCCGGTTCAGCGGGAAAGATCCTGAACATGCCGGATACCTGCAGGAAAACCAGTGCGGCAATGATGGCTATAATAACTACAATGGCAGTACCGACAGAGATACCGGATCCTGCGGGTTTGCCGGTGGATGGAACAAGTGCACTCCCGCAGGATGTGCAGAATTTTGTATCATCCCCGTTCTGGTTACTACACTGTGGACATATCCGTGTCATGATCTCTCGTAAGGTAATTTTCCTCTGATTTTATTAATCTCTGGTTATTGTTGTATCAGCGGGTTCACAGACCGGTATTGTTGCAGGTTTTATTGTAATTTCCGGAATTTCCCTAGCGGATAATTTCTGCCCCTCGGTCAATGCAAACGGGATTCCAAAGAGTTATCGCCAGATTCTGCTGACACCTTTCCAGAGGGGATTATCGGATCAACTCAGTGTGCCGGGAATGATCGGCTGGTAAAAAATCAGGGAACTGACATGAAATCTATTTTTGACGGGGCGGCAGGACAGGCCTGGAACTAGATTAACCAAAAAAAAAAAATTATTTCGAGATATACCAGCCGGTCTGCGTCTCGTCTAGTACCTTCTCTGCCGTCTTCTTTGTCAGCAGGCTGACTCCAATCATCGCAACGAGCGAGATGATAAAAGCGTAGGCGGAGAAGTGCAGTGGAATGGCGGCAAAGTCGATACCCATTGCATTGACCTTGAAGTAATTGAGGAACCCGAAGAGAAGCGCTGCAAGAAGGCCGAGTGTCATGCTGGCAAGCGCTCCCTCGCGGGTTGCCCCGCGCCAATACAGGCCGGCAAGCAGCGGGATGGCAAAGGTGGCGAGCATGGTTCCGATTCCCATCCAGATCAGGATGGCGAGCATTTCCGGCGGGTTGATGGCAAGTATCATGGTGCCGATGGCCGAGAGGACAACGACAATTTTGGAGAGGAGCAGGACGCTTGCATCATCTGCATCGGGTTTCAGGACTTTTTTGTAAATATCCCATGAGAACATGGCCCCGATGGTCAGCATCAGCCGGTCAGTCGTGGACATGACCGCTGCAAGGACAATGACGGCAAAGATCGCCCAGAGGGTCACGTTTGGCAGTGAGTTCTGGATGGCATCAAGGATAACGTAATCTGTCGGGTTCGCAACACCGGTCCTCGCTGCAATCTCGCCGCCCTTGACCATCGCAAGCCCGGCAAAACCGGCAAATTTCAGGAGAAAGATGACAATGCCATAGATGACAAATGCGATCAGCGGCGACCACTTGAAGTACTTCACATCCTTGACAGTGAGCACGTTATTGATCACGTGCGGGGCGCAGGCAAGACCGAGTCCGAGAAGGATGGCGAACGAAACCACGTATGGCGGTGCGAAGGCCCCGGTCGGGTTCCACGGCATCACGAGGTTCGGGTTGACGGTTCCGATGAACTCATTGACGGCGGTGAACCCCCCGGCTTTCCAGATGATAATCGGCGCCATGACGAGCACACCGATAATGAGTGTAACCGACTGGACGAGCGATGCCCATGCCACGGCATACAGTCCACCAATCGCGGTGTAGACCATTGTCACAAGCGTTGCGATCACGAGCGCCAGCCAGAGCGGGATCCCGAAAAGCCAGATGAGCACCATCGAGATCGCAGTGTACTGCCCGACAAGATAGATCAGAGAAACAATGATCCCGGCAACAGCTGAGAGGGTGCGAAGTGCAGTCGGGCTCTCGTACCGGTGAGCGAGATAGTCCTGGACAGTGATGTAACCGGAGGTTTTGGCTACATTGTGGAGTTTGACACCGAAGAAAATGATGCAAATACCGATCGCGAGCGGGACGAAGATCTGTTCCCAGATGGTAGGCCAGCCGGCCTTGTAGCCGAGGCCCGCAACACCGAGGAGCGACATCCCAGAACAGACGGTGCCTATCATCATAAGGATGAAGACCCAGAAACCAAGCTGGCGGCCGGCAACGAGGTAGTCTTCCGTGTTCTTAATTTTCTTCGAGGCCCAGACACCAATGCCGAGCATGGCAATGAAATAAAGGCTTACTACAATAATCGTGATGATATCTGCCATTTAATCATGCCCCTGAAATGTCAGTCCCCAGTAAACCAGTGCCGCTGTGATGGCAAGCACAACGCCACCGACAGCAATGATGGTGATATCCGGCAATCCAAACATGTTATCCTCTAAATTTGTGGCATGCTAACATATAACATAATCGAAATGTATCGGAAGTCTTTCGGAGTGAAATCATTTTTTATTTCCGTTACAGGATGCCGGTATTACGATAGAGAAATGAATATACTATGTTTAATAATCTCCCTGTGCTATCCTATAGCACGGAAGATACTTCCCCTGCATGGTGATAACGAACGCTCAGTCTTTCCGGGGTAACCAAACAGATTGGCGGCCTTATAGCGGTGAATCATGTCGACCTGCAGGTAGGTCCGGATGAGATTGTCGGACTTGTCGGCCCGAATGGTGCCGGCAAGACGACCCTCCTCAATATCATATCCGGCATCCTTCCGCCGACATCGGGGACGATCTCGTTCTGCGGAAAAGATATCACCGGTTTGAGAGCAGATAAGATCTGCCGCAGCGGCATCGCTAAGACGTTCCAGATAGCCGAATCCTTCCCGAACCTGACCGCACAGCAGTGCGTGATGATTGGCGTCCTGTTCGGCAATTCCCGGGTACCCTCGATGAATGAGGCACAGACACTGGCGCTTGAGATCCTCGCGGATGTCAATTTTCCTCAGGAGAAGACCGGGACCCTCATCCGGAACCTCAATGTTGTCGAGCTCAAGCGCCTGCAGCTTGCCCGCGCTCTTGCCTGCCGGCCGAAACTATTGCTGCTTGATGAACTTACCACCGGCCTCAACCCGAAGGAGAGCAAAGAGGCAGTCGGGCTTATCCGGAATATCCGGGACCGCGGGACATCGATCCTTATTATCGAGCATGTCATGAGCGTCATCATGGGAGTATCCGACCGGATTGTCGTGCTCGATCACGGCAAAAAGATCGCTGACGGCAGGCCGTACGAAGTCGTGAACAACCAACTGGTCATCGATACCTATCTTGGGGATATCGACGCGTTTTAACAGGAGGATCTCAAAGTCATGCTTACTGTTTCAGGGCTCAATGTCTTCCATTCAAACCTGCAGGTTGTCTGGGATCTTTCGTTCCATGTCGACAAAGGCGAACTCGTCACTATGATCGGCCCGAACGGTGCCGGCAAAACAACAACGGTCGAGACTATCATAGGCATCAACCGCAAAGCAACCGGCTCGATCCTGTTCGATGGTGAAAGTATTCTTGGAAGCCGTCCCTACGATCTCTTCAAAAAAGGGCTTGCACTGGTCCCCGAGAAACGTGAAATCTTCCCGACCATGCCTGTCATCGAGAACCTTCTCCTTGGCGGAACCGGCAAAAAAGATCCTGACAAAACCCTTGACCGTATCTTCCGCCTTTTCCCCGTGCTCCGGGAGCGGAAGCAGCAGAAGGCCGGGACGCTCTCGGGCGGCGAACAGCAGATGCTTGCCATCGGCCGGGCCCTCATGTCGGAACCCCGGCTTCTCATCCTTGATGAACCATCAACCGGCCTCTCCCCCCTTCTTACCGGCCAGGTATTCCGGTCGCTTGAACAACTGGGTCGGGAAGGAATGACGATCCTCCTGCTTGAGCAGAATGTACGGAATGCCCTTGCCATGTGCAACCGCGGGTATGTCCTGGAGAACGGCCGGATCGTGCAGGAAGGCAAGTCGAAGGAACTCCTCCACGACCCGCGTATCCAGAAAGCGTACCTCGGGTTCTGAAAACAGTCCGGTTTTTTCCGGGTGTTTTTCTGAATATTATCCGAGTTTCCTGTCCCACGACTCATTCGATGCATTGAATGCCGCAGGAATGAAAAGCGAGAAAACCCATCAGGTTCTTCGACATGCTGCATCTCTTGAAAGATGAGGCACGGCGGGACAATTGCCAGAAAAAATTGAAACGCCGCAGGGGCCCATTTAGGAGCCGCGGCTATAACGATTAGAGTAATGAGAGGATCTATTCATTGAATACAAACTGGTGGAGATCTATTCGAGTACCAGATACTTTATCAGTGATACGTTCAATCTCCCTCAATCGTGTCCATTCCGGGTTCTGCCTTTCTCCACCGTTTCATCCATGCCCGCACTTCTTCCGGCAGGCTCACGAGACCCCGGGGCAGGAAAATAATTGCTAGGATGAGGATGATCCCGATAATGACATATCTCCCAAACGTAATGCCGGTTGCCTTGAGACCTTCCCAGATGATGGTGAGTACAATCGTACCGACAACCGGCCCGGCAAGGGTGCCCAGACCTCCGAGTATGACATAGGTTATCGGCCAGAACGAGTTGTCGACACCGTACAGCTCCGGCGTGATATACCCGATATGGTGGATCTGGAGGGCACCGGCAACACCCGCAAGATACGCCGAGAGTGCAAATGCAAGGAGCCGGTAACGGACCGGATCAATACCGGCAGCACGGGCTTCGAGTTCGTTCTCCCTGATCGCGAGAAAGGCCAGGCCGACCCGCGATTTCATGATATACCAGATCGCGGCGATGGATGCGATGGTGATGGCAAGGATTGCGTAATACTCAATCAGCTGGTACCCGGGGATGGACGGGCTCAGGAGCCGGGGGGATGCGATTCCGTCCCAGCCACCGGTAACCGGTGCGAGCACGCTGACGGTCAGGGTCTGGACAATGATGGCAAAACCGAAGGTGACCATGGCAAGGAACCATTCCTTGAGCCTGACGCAGGTAAGGCCGATGAGGATACCGATGAATGCAGCAACAGCCGCACCGAAGAAGATGGTGATGAACGGCGGGATACCGCTCTTTGCAGCAATAAGCGTCGAGGCATATGCCCCGATACCGAAAAAGGCGGCATGACCGAGCGATCCCTGCCCGGAGTACGCGAGGAGGTTCCAGGCCGAGGCAAAGATGATGAAGATCAGCATCAGGACCAGCAGGTTGAGGATGAACATGCTGTCCGTGAGGAACGGGATGACCAGGGCCAGGGCGAGCGTGGCAATAATACCATATTTTGTCATCCGGCCGGGTTCATCAGACATGACGTGTTATTCCCCCTTCTCACCGAACAGCCCGGTGGGTCTCACAATAAGTACAAGGATGAGGATCACAAACGAGATCGCATCCTTCCATATCCCCCCCAGGAAATATGCAGCGCCGTTCTCTGCCAGTCCCATCAGGAGTCCCCCGATGATTGCTCCGGGAATGCTGCCAAGGCCTCCTAAAATAATGATTGCGAACGCCTTGACTGCCGGGATCGAGCCCATGTACGGGTTGAAGACCTGCCCGCTCACCACCCAGAGTGTCCCTGCGGCTGCAGCAAGTGCGCACCCGAGGCCGAAACTGATCACATCGATCCGTTCCACATCGATGCCGACAAGCATTGCACCTTTCCGGTTCTGGCTCGTGGCCCGCATCTGCATACCGATGGTTGTCTTTGTCAGGAAGAGGAACAACCCGCAGAGAATTACTGCGGTAAATACCATGATGAGGAAATAATCGAATGGCACGTTCAGGGATCCCACCGGGACGGTTATCCCGTCATAAGGGCTTTTAATGCTCTGCCAGCTGTCGCCCCAGAGCATGGCAGCCCCGTTCTGGAAGATGTAGATGAGGCCGATCGAGAGGAAGATCTCGTTGAGCTTGCCGGTACCGAGGATCGGGCGGAAACAGAGCCGTTCGACAACCGCACCGATACCGATGAGCGCAAGCATGGACAGGATGAGGATGAGATACGGATTGATACCGGTGAGGAAAAAGATCGTTGCGGTGATATAGGCGCCGATCATCAGGAATTCGCCATGCGCGAAGTTGACAACCTTCATCACGCCGAAGATCAGGTTCAGCCCGGTGGCGAGAAGGATATAGATACAGCCGGCATAGAGTCCCCAGAAAACAATCTGCAGCAATACCCCGGGATCATCCATGCTTCAATCAACACCCACTCTATGCTATGCAGTTATATCAGC
>Ga0116170_10003729_pt1 | contig 14199 bp, 13 predicted proteins | sample AD_JPNHW1_MetaG_FD_89797 | JGI IMG/M metagenome (GOLD analysis project Ga0116170, IMG submission 89797) | Active sludge microbial communities of municipal wastewater-treating anaerobic digesters from Japan - AD_JPNHW1_MetaG | ecosystem: Engineered > Bioreactor > Anaerobic > Digestate | place...
GGACTGCTGGTGCCCGAGATCAGCGGGGCGTTCTTCCTGCCCCTGCTGCGGGGCATCGAGACCGCCGCGACCGAGGCGGGCTATGCCCTGCTGATCCAGACCGCCACGTCCCGCGAGGACTCCACAATCCCCCGGCTGGGCGAGCACAACACCGACGGGCTGCTGGTGTTCTCGCGCAGCCTGCCGCCCAAGGAACTGGACCGCCTGCGCCGCGCCGGCTTTCCCGTCGTGCTGCTGCATCAGGCGGCCCCGGACCGGGTGGCGATCCCCACCATCACGATCGAGAACGAGCGCGGCGCGCAACTGGCGGTGGAACATCTGATCCAGGTGCACGGGCGCAGGCGCATCGTCTTCCTGCGCGGCCCGGAGCGCAGCGAGGAGTCCCAGCGGCGCGAGCGCGGCTACCTGCTGGCCCACGAGCAGGCGGGCCTGGCCGTCGATCCGGCCCTCATCGCACGGGGCGGTTTTTCGCGGGATGGTGCGGAACAGGCCATGCGCGAATTGCTGGAGAAAGGCGCGGCCTTCGACGCAGTGTTCAGCGGCGACGATGATTCCGCCACCGGCGTGCTCGCCGCGCTGCACGCGGCGGGGCTTCGCATCCCCAATGACATCTCGCTGATCGGCTTCGACGACGTGCCCTTTTCGATCCATCTCACGCCCCCGCTGACCACGGTCCGCGCGCCCACGGAACAGGTGGGCCGCGAAGGCATCCATCAACTGCTGCGCATCATCGAAGGCGCGCCCATGGAAGCCCGCGTCACCCTGCTGCCCACGCAACTCATCCTGCGCCAGTCCTGCGGCTGCGGCGCCGAGAACCCTGCGCGCAAAGCGACCTCGACCAAGCCGATGCGACATCGTTGATGCTGGAGCCCTCATGAATACGCCCACGGCTGGCCCGTTTCGTCTGGGCATTGATATTGGCGGCACGACCATCAAGGCTGGCGTTGTGGACGCCGAAGGCTACATCGTGGATCGCCTCGCGCATGATTCCTCTGCCCTTGGCCTCGGAGGCAATCCGGCGCGCGATCTGGACGAATGGATCATCGAACCTTTGCGAGCCAGGCACGCGATCCAGAGCATCGGCGTGGGCCTGCCCGGCGTACTTTCCAAGGATCGGTCCACGCCGCTGGAGGTGCTGAACCTACCGGTGCTGAACGGCTTCTCACTGCGGGACCGCCTTCAGGACCGCCATCCGGAACTCGCCGTGCGCCTGGAGAACGACGCCAACGCCGCCGCCATGGGTGCGCATGTCTTCGACGCGAGCATTCCAGAAACCACCTTCGGCTTCATCACTATTGGCACGGGCATCGGCAGCGCAGCCATCGTGGACGGCCAGCTCTTCACCGGTGGGCGGGGCAACGCGCTGGAGTTGGGCCTGATGCCCTCGTGGGAGGGGCGCATTCTGGAACGCAATATCGCCCGCGTGGGGCTGGGCGAGCGAGCGGCGAGACACGCCAAAGGCTCCGCTTCTCCCCTGACCCAGACGCCCTGCCCTTCGCCCCAGATGATTCTGGCCGCCGCGGAAGCAGGTGATGCCGCGGCCCTGCAGACCTTTGCCGACGCAGGACAGATGCTGGCCGAGGCCCTGGCGGCTTTCATCGTCATCCTGGATATCCCGACGATCTACATCGGCGGCGGCATCGCGCCCTGCCTGCCCCACCTGAGGCCGACGATGGAGCATTGGCTGAAGGCCCATCTCATTGCCTACCACCAGCGCGGCCTGACCATTCGCCCAGCAGAACTGGGCAACGACGCGGGCATCCTGGGGGCGGCGGCGCTGTGCGCCGACGCGTGAGGTAGGCTTTCCCATGGTTCTGTCACGGTTGCTGGCGCGAGAGCAGCGCGCGTTCCTGGGCCGCTCCCGGCGCGGCTGGGATCCCCACTTGGCGCGGGTCCGGGCTTTCATCGGGGACGCCCTGGACCAGGCGGATGCCGCGGATGATGCGCGACCGACCCTGATCCTGGGCGCGGGTTCGGGCCTGGAGATCCCCTGGCGTCGTGCGCCAAAGGACACGGTGGGCTGGGATGCGGATCCCTGCAGCCGCCTCCGCACCCTCCTTCGGCATCGGCGCTTCCCGGAATGGGTCTTTGCGGATCTGACAGGAGGCCTGGCGGCCCTGGAGGCCACGGTCCGTCGCGCGTGCATCGATCCCATGGGGCGCCGCCGGACGCCCGAGCAGGCCATGGAGCGCCTGGCGGGCCTGCTGCCCTCCCTGGATCCCCAGGCAGACGCGCTTCGAGCGTGGATCGAGACACACAGACCAAGCACGGTGATCGTGGCCAACGTACTCGGCCAGATCGGATGCGTGGCCCAGCGCCAAGTGGAAGGCGCTTTCGGGGGGATGGATCCCTGGGACGACGCCTTTCCGGCTTCCGATCGCCTGGCGAAATCCCTGGACGCCTGGACGGCCCGAGCCCTGGCCGCCGTGCTGGGATGCCTGGCGTCCAGCGGCGCCGAGGTGTGGATGGTGCATGATCGGGCCGTTCTATGGGGCGAACCGGACATCGCCTTGGGGCCCATCCAGGAAGACTGGAGAGCGCAGCTTCTGAGCTCGGGAACCCTGAACGTCAGCGATCCCTGGTGCGGCCTGGAGCCCCTCGATCTGCTGCGCGCCATGAACCGGGTGAGGCTGGAGCGCTGGCTTTGGCGATTGGATCAGGGACAACTCCACATCATGGAAGCCGTGGCGTATAGTTCCAAAGGATCTTCAAGGGGCACCCTTGGGGTCGGCACCTGCGATTCTTCCCCAACTTGAAAAGCCGCTTACGGATATCCATGCCTGATCTTCGCCGATTCATCCTGGGACGCCGCCTGGCCAGCGATGAGACCCATCACACCAAGCTGAGCAACACCGTCGGGCTGGCCGTATTCAGTTCGGACGCGCTTTCCTCCGTGGCGTACGCCACCCAGGAGATCATGGCCAGCTTGTCCATGGCCTTGCACAGCGGACCGGCCGCCGTCGGCGTCGCCGCCGGCTTCGCCTCTCACTGGATCTTCGGGCTTTCGATCCCCGTGGCGATCGGCATCGTCGCCCTGCTGGTGATCCTGGGCATCAGCTACCGCCAGACCATCCTGGCCTACCCCACCGGTGGCGGCGCCTACATCGTCGCCAAGGAGAACCTGGGCGAGACCTCCGCCCTGGTGGCCGGCGCCTCGCTGCTAACGGATTACATCCTGACCGTGTCCGTGTCCGTGTCCGCGGGCATCCAGGCCATCACATCGGCCATGCCCCAGCTGCGCGGCTACAACGTCAGTCTCACCCTGCTGGCCATCATCTTCATCGCCGTGGCCAATCTGCGGGGCGTGAAGGAAAGCGGTTCCGCCTTCGCCATACCGACCTACGGCTTCGTGGGCCTGATGCTCATCACTATCGCCGTGGGCTTTGGCCGCTGGATCTTCGGGACGGTGGAGACCCCGAATCCCGAGCAGCTACACGCCGCCGTCCAGCAAGCGCAGCATCTTTCGGGGCTGGCGCTGATCTGGGTGTTCATGCGCGCCTATTCGGCTGGATGCACGGCCTTGACCGGTGTCGAAGCCATCTCGAACGGCGTGCCCGCGTTCAAGGAACCCGCCGAACACAACGCATCGAAGACGATGATCTGGATGATTGTGCTGCTGGGCACCATGTTCCTGGGCATCACGTTGCTGGCGAACCACTTCAACGTGGTCTACCACCACAGCGCAGATCCTTCCGTGGTCTCGGAAACGCTGCTCTCCAAGCTGGCCAAGGCGATCTACGGGGATGTATCCCACGGCCTGCCCAAGTTCATGTACTACCTGCTGCAGGGCTTCACCTTCGCCATCCTGGTCATCGCGGCCAATACGGCCTACGCGGATTTCCCGCGCCTGGGCGCCCTCATGGGCCGCGATTCCTACCTGCCGCGGCAGTTCGCGAGCCAGGGCGACCGTCTGGTGTTCTCCAACGGCATCATGATCCTCACGGTCGTGGCTGGCTTCCTGGTGTGGCTGCTGAAGGGCAACCCGGACATGCTGCTGCCGCTCTACGCCCTGGGCGTTTTCCTGGGCTTCACCATCAGCCAGGTGGGCATGGTGACGCACTGGGCCAAGCTGCGCGAGCTGGAGCCCCACTGGCACTACAAGGCCGCGATCAACGGGGTGGGCGCAACGGCCTCCGCCATCGTGATGCTGGATATCGCCATCACCAAGTTCAGCCACGGCGCGTGGATCGTGGTGGTGATCATTCCCATCATGGTGTTCACGTTCATGAACATCCATCGGCACTACATCGGACTCCAGGCCAAACTCGCGGCCAGCCGTCTGGACGCGGTGCTGCCCAGCAAGCACCACGCCGTCGTTCTGGTATCCAGCCTGCACAAGGGTGTGGTCCAGGCGCTTCGGTACGCCCGGCTGATCTCGGGCGATCGCGTCGAGGCGCTGACGGTGGATCTGGGTTCGGATGGCTTCAACGAAAGCCCTTCCATGCAGAAGATGCGCGCCGACTGGATGCACTACGGCATGGGCATCCCCCTGCGCTCGGTGCCAAGCCCCTTCCGGCGCATCGTTGAACCCATCCAGGACGAGATCGAGCGCTTCCAGCAAGTGGAGCCGGACGTCTGCCTCACCGTCATCCTGCCGGAATACGTGCCCTCCAAGTGGTGGCAGCGCTTCCTGCACAATCAGATGGCCCTGCGCATCAAGGCCATGCTGATGATGAAGCGGGGCGTTATCGTCACCACCGTGCGCATGCACGTGGAGGACTAGCTCTTTGGCTCGGCGTTCAGCGCAGGAGCGGCTCCGGCCGCAGCAGGATCTCCTGGCCGGATAGGATCTCGGCCAAGGTGCGATGGCTGGGCGTCAGCACCATGCAGAAGAAGGACACGGGAAACAGCAGGACCGAGCAGAGGTGCATCAGCGAAAACGCGATGCGGCGCTCGGGCTGGGAAGCGTCCAGCAGCAGGCCCTGGGCGCCCATGAGCGGCGATTGCCCCACCAGGGTCAAGGGCACCATCTCGAAGGCCCAGGAAATCGCGGCGTGCACGGGCACGAGAAACGGCCAGAACTCCGAGTAGGTGCGGGTGATGGAGATGCCCACCAGCCAGGTGGCCAGCAGGGCCAGGATGCCGTTGATCCCCAGCAGGCAGAGCGCTTCGGAGAACTCCAGCATCACCAGGGGCCAGAAGGAATCATCCGGCTCCGGCGGCAGGCTGGGCCCGGCGCCTTCATCCGGCAGCGAGACAATGGGAGCCGGCGAGACGCGCAGGGTGAGCCCTGGATCCGGTTGCGCGGGTTCCGGCAACGCGATGGGAGTGACGCGCCCAAGGGCGGGCGTGGAGATGGCGACCCGGGGCGACGGGGCGCTGGCCTTGATGGGCGTTGGCGCCTTGGCCTGGATGGCGCTGGCCTGGAAGATCAAGGGCCGGGGCAGTTGCCGCCGCTCCAGGGTCAGCCCGCAGACGGGGCACTCCAGGGCCAAGGGCGAAATGCGGTGATGGCAGCTGGGACAAAGGGTACGGTTGGCCATCCTCATCCCAGAAGCTGGATCCAGGGTGCACGATCCGCCTTGGACATGGCCTGAACCTGCTCCAGCAACTTCAGGCGGCTGTTCCAACTCTTATCAAAGGGGAACATGGCGCGTCCCCGCCGCAGGCAGTCCGAGGCGTCCTGCCAGTGTTCCTTGGTGGCGTGGAGCTGGCTCATGTAGCGGTAAAGCCGACCCGCGCGGGCCTTCAAATCGCCATCTTCCGGCGTCTGGGCCAACAGCTGGCCGATAATGCGGCTGGCGGCGTCCAGATCGCCGTTCTCGATCTGGCGGTCGAATTCCTTGAGGTTCGCGGAGGCGGAAGTTGCAGCGGCAAGCCCCGCCTTGGCGCGCTCGAGCAGCTGAACGGCGGCCGGATCGGTGGGATTCAGCCGAACCCCTTCCTGCGCCCGGTAGTAGGCGATCAGCGGTTCTTCGCCCAGGGTCTTTTCAGCTTCCTTGCGGATGCTTTCGGGGGTCTCCTGGAGCGAGAACACCTGGGCGCTGCGGGCGACCGGCGCGAGGGCTTCCAGGCGAGAGGATTCCACCGCCCGGCGAAGCAGCACTTCCTTGTGCCACTGGTGGTACGAGGCCGATCCGACAATCACGCAGACCAATCCCACGATGGAGAACAGGATGACCTTGGGAGAAGCCAACCAGGAAGGCAGGCTGACCGACTGGAGCGCCTGGGGCAGATCGACCCCCTTGCGCACGGGAGCGGCGGGAACCGGCTTGGTGAGCGCCTGCGGAGGCGCGGCCGCGGGGCTGGATTCCGGCCCTTCGCTGGGCTCTGGCCTCGGTTCGATCGCCGGGGCGGGGATCTCGGCGACCTGGATCTGGGGCGGTGGCGCGGCGGGCCTGGAGGGGGGCTGGTACGCTGGTGGCGGGGGCGGAGGGACGGCGGCCGGAGCCGGGCGCTGGGCGTCCCGTTCGGCCATGGCCAGATACGCCAGGGCATCGGGGTGGTCCGGCACGGTCTCCAGGATCTGGCGCCACTTGTCCGTGGCCTCCTGAGCCATGCCCATATCGTAGAGCTGCACGCCCTCGCGGAGGATGCGATCGAGCTGTTCCAGGTCGGCCGACGCCTCAGCCCCCCATCCAGCGTTCGCTTCGAGAGCCGTCCCATGAGCGTCCGCTTCCATCGGTTCCGCAATGGGCGCCACCGGGCCCCCCGCTTCCACGGGAGGGAGCCCCAGCTCTTTTCGCGCATCCTGGGCATAGGCCTGGGCCAGGGCGTGGCCAGGATCGATCGCGAGCAGCTGTTCCCACTTCCGCAGCGCGTCTTCGGGCTGCCCCATGTCATACAGCGTGCAGCCATCCCGCAGCAGCTTGTCCAGATCCACGTCCGGATCCGCAGCAGGATCGGGAGACACGCCCTGGGCGGGCTCTGGATTCGGCGCTGGAACCGGCGATGGAACCCAGGCAGAGCCTGATCCGGGTTCGGAATCCGCCTCGCGCATCACGATGATGCCGGTGTTCCGGGGCGAATCGGCCGCGCTGGTTTCCTGTGCGCGGCGGGCGCCGGTGATGTAGCCCTTGGCCAGCACGTTGTCGGGATCCAGCTCCAGCACCTTCTCCCATCGCTGAAGCGCATCCTCTGCGTGTCCCGCGTCGTACAGCGTGCAGCCCTGCTCCAGCAGGCGGACCACTTCGGGATGAGCGGTCGGCGCGGGCGCCGGCGTCCCGCCGTTCTTGGCGTGATCCAGTCCGCCCTGGGTGGCGCGGGCATCGAAGTAGAGCTTCACCTTGTACAGCCCGGCTCGCGCGATCTCGTGATCGGGAACCCGCTTCAGGATGGCCTGCCATATCTGTCCAGCCTGAACGATATCGCCTGCATCAAACAGATCGCTGGCCTGCTTGAGATAGGACTCGAAGGGATCCTTGGCCATGCTCATCCTCAATCCATGGAGAGGGAATCTTCCTTGCGGATCAGCAGCATGAACGTGCTTTTCCCGCAGGTAAATTCCTGGCGATTCGAGATCTGGAGGGTCCCGAAGATCTGGACGCCATCCACGAAAGTGCCGTTGGTGGAGCCCATATCCGTGAGCCAGACGGTGCCATCGGAATGGATTTCCAGCATGGCGTGGCGGCGTGAGGTCTCGGGATCCTTGGTGATGACATCGCCATCATCGCGCCCGATCAACGTCTGCGGCGATTCCAACTGCTTGACGGTGGAGGCGTTGGGACCGCTCAGATAGGCGAGGCTGAATCGCATGCCCAGCGGCAGGGCCGCAGCGCCTACGCCCACGGAAGTGAGGAAGGCCTCACGATCCCGGCGCGCGGTGGTCTCCTGGCCGCTGAGCGCGCCGCCGGACGCAATTCCCGGCGGAAGGCCGGGCACGGGAGCGGCGGGCGTGGGCTGGGATGCCCCAGAGACCTTGCGGGCGAAGGCCGCCGAATCGAAAGCCACAGTAGGAGGGGGGGCAGGCGCGACGCTGGGCGCTGCGGCCAGAGTGGGAGATGGCGGCAGAACGGGCGCGGGCATCGGCTCAGGCAGCGGCTCGGGCATAGGCTCGAGTTCGGGGGCCGCCAGCAGCGGGTTGGCCACCTCGAACACATGCTCGCACTTGGGGCAGCGGAAGCGCTTGGATGGAACGCCCTGAAAGCGCGCATCGTCATACTGGAAGCGGGCTTGGCAAGAAGGGCAGACGACAATCATGATTTCCTCGAGGACTAAGCCAGTTTACTTCTTTCTGCTGGCAAAAAAACTGAACTCTGAGCGCAGGGGGACTCCGTCCGGGACGCGGAACCCCGTCACCGACGCCGGCAAGGCCTGGTTGAGCTGAAGCGGCCCCAGCTCGATGAACCAGGAATCGCCGCCGCGCTCCACCCAGTTGATCTGGCGGGGCAGAAAGTTCTCGCGATCCACCCAGATCTGCATCAGCTGCATCCGCTTGCGCAGGGACAGGCTCCGGGGATGGAGCGTGACCAGGTACGTGCCCCCGGCGTCACGGGACTCGGCGCACGTGAGGCTGAAGTAATCCGAGAGATAGGACAGCTTCTGCCCCAGACCCAGGAACTTCCGGTCCGTATGCCGGATGAAGCCGATCTTGAGCCGCTCTCCCTGTCCCGCCGTGGGGCTGTACGAGATCAAGGCCTTGGGCGTGAGATGCAGGATGAGGTCCTCGGGGGGAGCGAAGGCGAAGTGCACGAAATCGGAGCCCCGCAGGTACAGCGTGCCCCGGGTGACGGCGGGGGTTTTCATCAGGGCGCGCCGCGTGGTGAGCGTGAAGGGCGCCTGAAGGGTCTGGACCTTGGCCTGCGAGGCATCAAAGCGCTGCACAAGCTCCTGGATCGTGGGCGGCGCCGACGCGAGCGGAAGACACAGGGTCAGGAAAAGGGCGAATCGATGGATGGATGTGAGCATGGTCATTGGAACAGGGCGGTGTATCCAGTGAGGGGGTGGTCCTTGCTGTACTGCATCCCCAGGGACAGCTGCCAGCCTGTGAGATGGATCTGAAGCGTGGCGCCACCGCGGGTCGTGAAGGCATCGGCGAATTTCTTGCGTTCGGCCCCCAGCAGCAGCGTCATGGTCTGGCTCGCGGCGATGCGCAGCGACGCCGCCGAGGTGCGCTGTTTCACGGGAAAGGGCATGCGCATGGTCGCGTTGACATCCGTCTCCAGGCTGAAGCGGCAGAGCGTGCCGATATCCATCTGCAGACCCACGCGACCCTGGGGCTTTTCCTCCACGTCCCACAGGCGCTTGGCGTTCAGGCGATTGATGTTGCCGCCCAGTCGCACACCGTCGGCCAGATCCATCGTGAAGCCAAAATCCAGCGCCACCGTGGTGGTCGTCAGGCTCGTATCGCTGAATGCCAGCGGATCTGGGCCCGAGGCCAGGGCGCGAAGGGATGTTCCCCCGGGATTGATCGCGGCCATCTGGGCGCCGAGCTTCCAGCGCTCTACGCGGAAGGAGACTCCGGTGCCAAGGCCCTGCGAGGCACTGCCGACGCCGATGGCGGCGCGATCCACGACGCTGCGCCGGATATCCGCGCGGGTCGTGTTCAGATCCATCGTCGAAACGTCCAGATTCGCGGTATCCACGTTCGCCACAAGGCTGGAATGTTCCTCATGGGTGTAGGACGTTCCGATGGTCTTATCGAGATAGATGAACCCGTAGGCGCGCGTGCGCTGGCCCCAGCGCGAATCGGCTAGCTTCCGCAGCGCATCGCTGAAGGCCGCATCGCCCGGGACATGGGATCCAAGATCCCCCAGGGCCGAAGCGTTGTCCTGCGAACGCTCGTCCCCCTTCAGGTAGCTGAACCCGATGATCGGTTGCGGCGAGGGCTGGTCGAGCCGGGCCGCGTTCCCCAGCGGATTGAGCCCTTCCGAGAACACCTGGGATCCCCCCAGGGCCGGGCCATCGTTGAAGAACGGCGTCTGGGCCTGGGCGCTTGCGAGCCCCATGACCGCCATGGCTGTGAGTGCGCGTGCATGGATCATGGGTACATCCTGAACGGTGCCCGATGGGCTGGCAATAGCATGAACGGAACGCGCGGTGCCGGATCTTTACGAGAGGGTGAAAGGACTGCGCTGGCTGGCGACGTGCAGGGCCGCGCCGTGACCCCGCAGCGCCTCCTCGGCCGCGAAGCGCGCCAGGGCCGGATCGTTGTTCTGTTCGCTGAGGTGCGCCAGGACGACATCGCGCAGGCGCTTCGACAGGCAATGCCCCAGCAGCTCGGCCGAGGCTTCGTTGGAGAGATGCCCGACGCGACTGAGAATGCGGGCCTTCAGGGGGGGCGGATAGCCTCCTTCGCGCAGCATCGTCACATCGTGATTGGATTCCAGCACCAGCAGATCCAGGTCCTGGCAATGATCCTTCACCAGGGCCGTGGGATGCCCCAGATCCGTGACCACAGCCGCGCTCCAGCCACCCTGTTCCAAACGGTAGGCCACGGAATCCAGCGCATCGTGCGGCGTCGAGAACGGCAGGATGCTCCAGCCATCCCAAGCCTGGGCGTGCCCCGGCTTGAGCGTCAGGCGCCGTGAATCGGGAATCTCGATGCCCAGAGCTTTCTCCACAGCGCCGAAAGTGTCTGCCGTCGCCATGAAGCGCCACTCGGTGCGCCGCAGCAGCACGGGGATGGCCCCGATGTGATCAGAATGTTCGTGGGTGATCGCCACCGCCTCCACCTGGCCGGGGTCCCAGCCGAGGCTCTCCAGCCGCGTGCGGATCTGCAGGTAGGACACGCCCGCGTCCACGAGCAGGATGCGTTCCCCATCCGAGAAGGCGTGGCAGTTGCCCTTGGAGCCCGAGGCGAGCGAAGCGTAGCGCATCGCTCCAGTCTAGGCCCTACATCACCGATTGAGTCTCGCTGAAGGCGCGCATGATCTCGATGAGCACCTGTTCCTCCTTCGGCTTGATGTCGATGGCGCGCGCGAACCACGGCGAGGCCAGCTTGCGGTATCCGCTGACAAGCATAGCCTTGCCGAAGGCCAGGAACATCTTCCAGTCGTCGGATTCGCGCGCGGCATAGTTCTTCATGTAGCCCGCCGCCTCCTTCACCAGGCCCACCTCCGCAAGATCGATGGCGCTTTGGGCCAGCGCCTCCTTGTTCCCCGGATCGCGGCGCGACAACAACTCGTAGGCTGAGAGCGCCTCGTTCTTGTAACCGTTCTTCAGCCAGGCCAGGGCGATCAGCCGCAACACCGCGCCATCCTTAGGCTCCTTGGCCTCGGCCATCTGAAGGTAGCGGCGGCCCTTCACCACGTCCATCGCGGCCAGGCTGGCGCGACCGTACTCCGCCAAAAGGGCCGCGTCGCCATCCTTCAGGGAATGAGCCCGTTCTGTCACTTCCCGCAGCACGACCGCGCGCTCCCGGTTGAAGAAGGCCTCGTCCATGGCGCCGGCGCTTTGGGCGGATGCGAAATTCGAGGCCACGAGAAGGACTGAAAAGCTCGAGAGGATGCGCATGGGAACTCCCTCAGTGAGGCGACACGAGCTTGCGGCCAAAAACCTTGAAGGGCCTAGGGCTGGGCCGCTGGGCGCGGCTTCCAGAGCAGAAGCCCCAGGATGGCCAGGGCGCAGACCAGGGTACAGAAGACACTGCCTTCGAGGCCAAAGCTTCCGCCCGTGATCCAATCCGGTTTCGCCCCGAGCCTGGGCGTCCACCATCCGGTGGTGTTGATGCCGCTGACGCCGAAGCCCAGCAGATGGCCCTGGGCCCAGTTCCAGCCCAGGTGGATACCGATGGGCAGGGCCAGGCTCCGGGTCTTGAGATAGGCCAGTCCCAGCAGGATGGCGGCCAGGCCGATGTTCAGCGACGCCCAAACGCGCATCGCGCCGCTCATGCCCGGGTTTCCCCAGTGGGCCACGGCAAAAAGCACCGCCAGAAATCCCTGCGTGGCCACGGGACCCAGATCTCCGACCATGCGCTGGAATGCGTATCCCCGAAACATCGCCTCCTCGTGCAGGGCCACCAGCAGAAACAGCGGCAACCCCAGCAGCAGCCCCTTGAAGGAAGCCCCCGCAACATGCATCCAGTGAACGCCCCCGACCAATCGAAGGGCCAGGGCCATCAGAAGGATGAGCGCCAGGCCACCCAAGGTGCCGAGGGCGCATTCGCGCAGCCAGCGGCGATTCAGGACGAATCCGACGGAAGTGAAGGGTACGCCTTCGATGGAGCAGCAGATCCAGGTGGCCAGCAGGGTGCCCATGCAGGCGGCAGCGAGCCCCAGGCGCGCATCGAAGCTGGAAGCATCGCGGATGAACAGCATCTGCAGGACCGATGCGGGAAACCGGAGTAGCGCTCCAAAAAATCCGCATAGCAGCAGTGCGATCACACCCCGCCACGCGCCCCGAAGACGGGACGCTTCATCCAGGAACAGTCTCGCCATCCATGCCATTACGCCGCCGGAGAAAGGGATCTTTCAGCAGCATAATCTCGATGAAGGGTGGACCCAAGCCCGGGGCGAACGCCCCTACCGAACTACTGGACGGTCTCGACGATCACTGCCGGCAGAAGGCTGGGGTTGGGCACCAGCGAGGTTTCCACCTGGGAACCATCCAGGGAGGCAATGCTGGACGCTTGCCCGGGACGGCTGGGCACCAGGCTGAGCTCATCCATCGGCGGCTCCGTGCTCTCTTCCACCACGATCGCGGGAACCAGCACGGGACCCATCTCCGCCGAAGCAGCGGGAGTCGCGGAGAGCATAGCGGCGAGCATGAACGTGGGGACCATGGGGGAACCTTCAAAACGTCAAGTATACGACGCGAATGCAAAAACAACCCCAAGATACCAGCGGAAATCGTGCCCCTCGCGAGCGATGCCTTTCTTCAGGTTGGGGGTTCTATCGGTAAGATCGGGCATACCCGGCGCAACGCCGTGCCCAAGGCCATGTCCCCTTCCCTTCCCGAACTCGTGAAGCATTACGATCGCCCGGGCCCGCGCTACACGGGCTACCCGATGCCGCCCGCCTGAAGGACAGTTTTCCGGAATCCGAGCTGCTCGATGCCCTTACCCAGGCCAACGGCGATCCCGGACCGCTTTCGATCTACGCCCATATCCCCTTTTGCCCACGCCGCTGCGCCTACTGCGGATGCAACGTCGTCGCGAGCCCCCGCTACACGCCGGTGGAAGCCTATCTGGAGGCCATGGAGACCGAGGCAGAACTGTGGGCGAAGCACCTGCCGACGCGGCGATCCACCATCCAACTGCACTGGGGCGGCGGGACGCCGACCTACCTCAAGGCACCGGATCTGCGTCGACTCTTTCGCGCCATCACGAGCCGCTTCCCCCTGCTCCAGGACGCCGAGGTCTCCATCGAGGTGGATCCGACGTTCCTGGATGCGGAACAGCTGCCCGCGCTGCGAGAGCTGGGCTTCAATCGCGTCTCCTTCGGGGTGCAGGATCTCGATGAAGGCGTCCAGACGCTCATCGGGCGCGGTCAGACCTGGGACATGACGCTCGCCGCCGTGCGACAGGCGCGGGATCTTGGCTTTGCGGGCGTGAACCTGGATCTGGTCTACGGCCTGCCTGGACAGTCACTGTCAACTTTTCAGAGCACCGTGGAGGCCGTGGCGGAGCTATCCCCCGATCGCATCGCCATCTACGGATTCGCCTACCTGCCCCGAATGATGCCCCACCAGCGCCGCATCCCGGCAGAGCGCCTCCCTTCGCCGGAGACGCGCCTGGATCTGCTGCTCCTCGCCACGGATCTCCTGGAGCGCCACGGATACGCGGCCATCGGCATGGATCACTTCGCCCGCCCCGACGACGAGCTGGCGAAGGCCGCGCAGGACGGCCGCCTGATGCGCAACTTCATGGGCTACGCCGTCCGTTCGGGCCGCGACAGCCTGGGATTGGGCCCCAGCGCCATCTCGAACGTGGCCGGGGTCTACAGCCAGAACGAGAAGATCCTTTCGAAATGGGAGCGCACGGTCCTTTCGGGCCACTTTGCCCCGCACAAAGGCTGCCGCCTGACCCGCGAAGACGAGCTGCGCCGCTGGGTGATCCACACCCTCATGGGCACCTTCGAATTGCGCTGGGAGGATGTCCAAGCCCAATGGGGCGTCGGGGCTGATCATTTCGCCGACGCCCTCTGCGAGCTGGCGATGGAAGTCCCTTACGGGACCGTGGAACTTCGGGATTCGGGTGTGTTTGTCACCGACTTGGGCCGTCGCTTCGTTCGCAACCTCGCGATGCCCTTCGACGCCTACCTCAAGCGCCTGGCACCCAGCACCGCCTTCAGCCGGACGGTGTAGTTAAACCCCAACCCA
>Ga0116170_10003730_pt1 | contig 14197 bp, 10 predicted proteins | sample AD_JPNHW1_MetaG_FD_89797 | JGI IMG/M metagenome (GOLD analysis project Ga0116170, IMG submission 89797) | Active sludge microbial communities of municipal wastewater-treating anaerobic digesters from Japan - AD_JPNHW1_MetaG | ecosystem: Engineered > Bioreactor > Anaerobic > Digestate | place...
ATGATTGACGGCGGAATTTCAAAGGCATATCACTCACAGACTGGGATTGGCGGATATACATTTATTTTTAATTCAAGATACATTGCTTTGGCTGAACATAAGCCTTATGAAATTTCTGAAAGTGAAGGCTGTTTTAAAGAGCAATCTCCGGTTATTCATATAGTTGAGCTTATGAAAAACCGAGTTCTCGTTTCAGATACAGACGAGGGGGCGGAAATGGTTGAAAGAATTAATGAGCTGAAATTGCTGCTTAAAGCTTATCGGAGCGGCTCGATTAAGGAAATTCAAAAATAATGAAGTTTATATCTTATTATAAAATAAATGTGAATTAAAGGTTAAAAATATATTGACATTGTACAAAGATAAATATATAATGATGATATGTTTTTTGACTATATGAGGAAGTCTTTGCGGAAAAACTTGTAAATTAGTAAAATTAAAGAGTTTTACTGTTATAAATTTGACTTTTAATAATATGCAAAACAGGAAATTAAAATTTAGGGGTTAATAATATGAAAGATTTTAAAATAGGCAAAAAATTGTTTGTTGCTTTCGGCTCTATCGGGATAATACTTCTTATAATCTGTGCGTCTTCTTTATACGAGATTTTTTCTGCGAATATTCGTACTCAGGATCTTTATAACAGCAATGTTGTCGCAATTGATGCCGTAGGCGAAATGAAAGAGGCTTTTCAGAAAGAACGTGCTCTGACAAGAGATTTGATATTATATGATTCTTCAAGTGAAGATTATAAAAACACTCTTGCAAAAATTGAAACATGCGATAGCGATATGCAGGCTGCTTTTGACAAATATGAACCGACTGCTACTACAGAAGAAGACAAAGCCATTTTTGAACAAATTAAAACCACATTTTTAACTGAATATAAAACCTATAAAACTGAACTTCAGGTGATGACAGATAAAAATATTATTGAAGATTCAATGACAAAGCTTAAATCAGGTGCGCCGATTCTTCAGACACTTACAGCTGACTTTGATAAGCTTACGGGGCTTAATGACCAGTACGCACATGAAACGCTAAAAAAATCAGACAGAGGAATTATTCTCCTTGTTTCAATAGGCGCATTTATTATTATACTTACAATAGTGACTATAATATTTTTTATTATATATCTTAACAGAGCTATTTCAAAGAAAATTGTTATTGTTGCCGATGCGGCAAAAGAGCTTGCCCGTGGTAATATTGACATTTCCGTTCAATCAGACTGCAAAGACGAAATAGGTCAGCTTTCTGACGCCTTTAACGCAATGATAACAAGCATTAAGGAACAGGTTGAAATTGTTTCTGCTGTCGCCGAGGGGGATCTCACCGTCGAGGTTTATCCGCGTTCGGGCGATGACACAATGAATATTGCCTTAAAGGGAACTGTTGAAAAGCTTAATGAAATGTTTAACGAAATAAATCGGGCTTCTGAACAGGTTTCAATCGGCTCAGAGCAGGTTTCAAACGGTGCACAGGCACTTTCACAGGGCGCAACCGAACAGGCAAGCTCAATCGAAGAGCTTTCCGCTTCAATTATGGAGGTTTCATCACAGGTCAAACAGAATGCGGACAATGTTGATGTTGCGACGGAATATGTTGAAAAAGCGGGAATGGGCGTATATCAGAGCAACGAGCAGATGTCGAGTATGCTTTCAGCTATGGAGGATATAAATAATTCTTCAAATGAAATTTCTAAGATAATAAAGGTTATTGACGATATTGCTTTCCAGACAAATATTCTTGCGCTTAATGCCGCTGTTGAAGCAGCGAGAGCGGGAGCGGCAGGAAAGGGCTTTGCCGTTGTTGCCGATGAAGTTAGGAATCTTGCTTCAAAGAGCGCCGACGCCGCAAAACAGACTACTGCTCTTATTGAAAATTCAATACGAATTGTCGAGAACGGCTATAAAATAGCAGAAGAAACCGCAAAATCGCTTGAAGATGTTACTGAAAATGCAAATCGCGTTAATGAATCAATCACAAAAATTGCCGAGGCTTCAAAAGAACAGGCAACTGCAATTGAACAGATCAATGTCGGCGTAGACCAAATTTCAGCTGTTGTTCAGACCAACTCAGCTACCGCAGAAGAAAGCGCCGCATCAAGTGAAGAGCTTTCAGGTCAGGCGAGAATGTTAAAGCAGCAGATAGCAACCTTTAAGCTGAAATAAATTTAATTACATAAAAACATGGCGATTTTTAAAAAGATTAAGCCTGTCGGAAAAGTTCGGAATAATCCGGGCTTTTTCGTATTTTTGAGGTATAATATTATTATAATAGTTGTTCTGCTTGACACATTAAAAAAGTTAAGGTATAATTATAACTTATAGTGTAATGATTATTTATACGAAACGGAGTGTTTATATATGGCTGTAAAAAGTGTTAAAATGTCTGCCGAGGGTTATGCAAAGCTTGAAAAAGAGATAGAATACCTTATTACCGTAAAACGTGCAGAGGTTGCACAAAAGCTTAAAGAAGCGAGAGCATTCGGGGACCTTTCAGAAAATGCCGAATATGACGAAGCAAAAAACGAACAGGGCATACTCGAAGCAAGAATTAACGAAATGGAAGTTACTCTTGCGAACGCAACTGTCGTTGACGACAGTCAGCTTTCAAAAGATGAGATCAACGTTGGTTCTGTTATTAAAATAAAAGATATTGAGCTTGATGAAATAAGTCAAATTCAGATTGTAGGTTCAACCGAGGCTGATCCGGATAACGGGAAAATTTCGGACGAATCGCCGGTCGGTCTTGCCGTATTAAGAAAAAAAGCCGGTGACATTGTCGAGGTTCAGGCACCTATCGGCATAATTAAAATGCAGATTGTTGAGATAATTAAATAAAATCATATTGTCCAGAGAGGAAAGATAAAATTGACCGAAAATGAAAATGTTACCCCTGTTATGACAGAGGAAGAAACCGAACAGGAAATGCATGAACAGCAGAGAGTCCGCATGGAAAAGCTTTCAGAGCTTAAAAATGACGGGAAAAATCCTTTTGAAATAACTAAATATAATGTTACAATTAAAAATACAGAAATCAGAAATGATTACGATAATCTCGAAAACAAAACTGTTTTAATTGCGGGACGTATTATGAACCGCCGTGACATGGGCAAGGCTAACTTTATCGACGTCCGCGACGATACTGACCGTATGCAGGTTTATGTTCGCACGAACGATGTCGGCGACGACGTATATGCAGATTTTAAGAAATGGGATCTTGGCGATATTATCGGCGTCGAGGGCTTTGTATTTAAAACTAAGAAAGGCGAAATTTCCGTTCATGCACAGAAAATCGTTCTTCTTTCAAAAGCTCTTCACCCTATTCCAAACCAGTACGCAGGCTTTAAGGATCAGGAAATGCGTTATCGTCAGAGATATGTTGATCTTCTCGTGAACCCTGATGTTAAGGACACTTTTGTAAAGAGAAGCCAGATTATCAAGGAAATCAGAAGCTATCTTGACGAAAGGGGATACCTAGAGGTTGATACTCCTGTTCTTCATACTCTTGAAATAGGAGCGGCCGCACGTCCGTTTGTTACCCACCACAACACGCTTGACATTGATATGTATCTGAGAATTGAAACTGAGCTTTATTTAAAAAGACTTATCGTGGGCGGCTTCCCTAAGGTTTATGAAGTGGGGAGAATATTCCGAAACGAGGGTATGTCGGTAAAGCACAATCCTGAATTCACTTCAATTGAAATGTATGAAGCATATTCCGATTATTTTGATATGATGGATCTTATCGAGGAGTTATATATTACTTTGACAAGAAAAATCTGCGGAAGCGACGTTATCACCTATCAGGGGACGGAAATAAACATGGCGGGTCCGTGGGAAAGACTTACTATGGCAGAAGCGGTTAAGAAATATGCCGGAGTGGACTACAACGAATGGGCTGACGATGCCGCCGCAAGAGCGTGCGCAAAGGAACGTCACGTTGAGGTTGACGAGGGCGAAAAAGCAACAAAGGGACACGTTCTTATTGCATTCTTTGACGCATTTGTTGAGGAAAAGCTTATTCAGCCGACAATAATTTATGATTATCCGGTTGAGAATTCTCCTCTTGCAAAAAGAAAGCCGACTAACCCCGCATTCACAGAAAGATTTGAATACTTCATATACGCACGTGAAATGGGAAATGCTTTTTCGGAGCTTAATGATCCGATTGATCAGAGAGAAAGATTTGTTAAACAGGTTGCAGAAAGAAAAGCTCAGGGCGTAAACGCACAGGTTGATGAGGACTTTATCACAGCGCTCGAATACGGAATGCCTCCGACGGGCGGTCTTGGATTCGGTCTTGACAGACTTGTTATGCTCCTAACCGACAGCGCATCAATCAGAGATGTTCTGTTATTCCCGACAATGCGTCCTATCCAGTAATATTTATTAAAATGGGGTAACGGAAGTTACCCCATTTTTTAAAAGGAAGTGCTTTTATGAAAGAAAATAATCAGGATAATCTTTTTGACAAAATAAAAAAAATCAACGAAAAAGAAAAACAGGAGCAGGCAGAAAAAGAGCGCGCCGAAAGAGAAGAAATTCAGAAAAGGGAAAAAATAATTCGTGAAGAATATGAAAAAAGAATAAATCAGGAACGCATAGAACTTTTGAAAATTAAGCAGGGGCGTAAAAGTGACTTGGATTTCGCTGAAAAGTCTGAAAAAATAAAATCGCCTGAGGGCACATGGGCAAAAATCGAAAACTTTTTTTATCATTATAAAGCAGCGGTTATTGCGGGGATTTTTATTGTGGGCATTGCTGTTTTTCTCATACAGGATTATATAAATGCCGAACGTCCGGACGGGGGGCTGCTCTATATTACCGAAACAATGGGCGTTAGCAGCAATTATGAGAACATAGAAAATATTTTAAGTCAATACGGAAAGGATTATAACGGCGACGGGAAGAAATATTATCCGGTGTATTATATCCCTATTGATGATAAGGCCTCACTCAATCCTCAGATTGTTCAGGCAAATATGTCTAAGCTTATGGTTGAATTTCAAAGCGGTGAAACTCTTTTAATTATTGCAAACGAAAAACAGGATGAGGATATGAAGTTCGGGAAGGTTCTCGCCGACCTGACAAACGAATTCCCTGACAACGAGAATGTAAAGCCCTTCGGATTTTATCTCAAAGGTACGAAGTTCGCTGAGCTTTTAGGTATTGACGATGTCCCCGAGGGAACGTTTATCGGGATAAGAAAAGTTGTCCAAAACGAAAAATATTCCGAAGAAATGCAGGAAAAATATGATATAGCGCATGAAATACTGGTGAACTTTATTGAGGAAATGTCGGAATAAAAAGAAATACGGCTATTGTTCAAAAATCCTCTTGAAATAAGCGGTAAATCTGTTATAATAAATGTATTAATGTCTTGCTTTAAACATTAACTTATTAAGCTTTTGGAAGGACGATAATGATTTTATGAAGTTTAGTGCTGAAAATAACAGGGCTGTCAGCTGGCTGTACCATAAAAGAATGTATTTTCTTGCATTTTTCATTCCCGCACTGATAATGTTCGGGGTTTATGCGGCATTTGGAGTTTATCCGTTCGGGGATAATTCCGTGCTTGTTCTTGACCTTAACGGGCAGTATGTTTATTATTTTGAGGCAATGCGCGATGCTTTCTGGGGAAACGGCAGTATGCTTTATTCGTGGAGCAGAAATCTCGGCGGAGAAATGATGGGGATTTACGGATATTACCTTGCAAGCCCGTTTTCTCTAATAGTTATGCTATTCCCGAGGAGTATGATAACGGAATCGCTTCTTATTATGCAGCTTGCTAAAATAGGGGCGTGCGGCGTAACCTTTACTTATTACCTTAAAATCAAAGAGAATTGACGGATATTCGGCATTGATATTTTCATCGCTTTACGCATTGATGGCATATGCCGTTGTTCAGCTTATGGACCCTATGTGGATTGACGGTCTTATGTATCTTCCACTGATTATTTACGGTCTTGAAAGACTTATCGAGGATAAAAAGCTTTTAAGATTTATAATTCCGCTTGCACTTATGTTTATAGCTAATTTTTATATCGGATATATGATAGGCTTTTTCTGCGCGATATACTTTTTCTGCTATTTGTTCTTTATCAAGAAGGACGACGATAATGCCGGCTCGATAAAAAGCATTATTACGGTATGTCTGAGATTTGCACTGGCGGCAATAGTTGCGGTGCTTTGTGCGGCTGTGGTGCTGCTCCCCGTTTATTATTCCTTAAAACTCGGGAAGCTTGAATTCACAAATCCGGATTTTTCGCTGAAGCCTCAGTTTTCAATTCTAGACTTTTTCTCTAAATTTATGCCTCAGAGCTATGACACCGTAAGGAACGAGGGACTTCCCTTTGTTTACTGCGGAACACTTTCTTTCCTTATGATTCCGCTTTATTTCATGAATTCCAATATTGAAGCAAGGAAAAAAATCGGGAACGGCTTTGTCCTTATTCTTGTTTTCATCAGTATGTATCTAAGCACGATAGATATGGCTTGGCACGGTTTTCAGGTACCTAACTGGCTCCCTTACCGCTATTCGTTTACTTTTTCATTCATCGTTCTCATTATGGCGGCAGAGGCGTTCGAAAGAATTGAGGGAATATCCTTTAAACAGCTTGGCACGGTAATACTTGCGGCTGTCGTCTATGTGATTTTTGCCGATTCAAAGGGATATGAGTATTTCTCGACAACTCAGGGAGTATGGTTTACCCTTATATGCATTTTCGGCTATGCCATGATGCTTTATTATTACAAAAAGAACGCAACCTCAAAAACCGTTCCGCTTATTATTCTTGTGCTTGTTGCAGGCGAGCTTTTCGGTAGTTCACTTCAGACATTAAAAGCAATAAATAAGGACGTAGTTTACAGCAAGCATTCATCGTATGTAGATTATATCAAGGACGGAAGAGAAATTACAAAACAGCTTGAGGAATACGACGGCAGCTTTTACCGAACGGAAAAAACCTTTCATAGGACGGTTAACGATGCGCTTGCATTCGGCACTAAGGGACTTTCACATTCTTCTTCAACGCTTAATGCGGGGGTAATAAATTTCCTTGACAGACTTGGCTTTGCTTCAAGAGGGCATTATGTAAAATATAAGGGAGAAACCTTTGTTACCGATGCACTTTTGGGCATAAAATATGTAATGAACAAAGACAAAACCATGTATTACGACAATGAAGTTTTATCATATAAGGACATGAAAGTGTATGAGAATCCGAACGCTCTTTCTGTCGGATATATGGTAAGTGAAAATGTCCGTGACCTTCATATTGAAAAGGACAATCCTTTTGAAAATCAGAACAAGGTTTTAAGCTCAATGCTTAGCCAGCCGTATACTGAATATTTTAAACAGATTCCTATTGACGATGTTCAGTATGAAAATGTCGAAACCTCTCAGTCAGGCGACCATACGAAATACACATCAATTGTCAAGGGACAAAACGCACACATTGAATTTTTGATGAATGCCCCGACCGATGATATTGTTTATATGTATCTGCCCTGCACTTACAGCGGGTATGAAAAGGCTTTGAATATCTGGGTTAATCACGAATATCTCGACCAGTATTATGAAACTGAAAATTACAGCATAAAAACTCTCGGAAGATTTGCATCGGGCGAATCGCTGTCGGTTATTACTACTCTTACCAAGGACGAAGCAACAATGCGCGATCAGTGGTTTTACTATCTTGATGAGGATATGTTTAAAACCGCAATTGATACTTTAAAACAGGGCCAGCTTGATGTTACTGATTATTCTGACACATATATAAAGGGTACGGTAACCGCCAAAAACGGACAAATGCTTTTCACCACAATTCCTTATGAGCCGGGCTGGACTGTTAAGGTTGACGGTGAAAAGGTTCAATATGAAAAAATTGCCGACGGACTTATTGGAATTCCGATGTCTGAGGGTACTCATACCGTTACCATGAGCTTTTTCCCAGAGGGAATGGCACTGGGAATAATCCTTTCTTCTGTGGGAGTACTAATTGTTGTGATTATTGCCATATTTGAACGAAAGAACAGAAAAATACTACTCAACAGACTTTATAAATAATAAAAATCCCTTTGCAGTTTGTTCTGCAAAGGGATTTTTTATATGTGTTTTTAAATTATAGTATTAAAACTTTCATCGACTTTTTTAACCTTAATAAGAATAAGTATTCCGGCAATCAGCAACGGCAAGAACAACAGCATATTTAATATTTCATCTGAATAATTGACTGTATGTACTTTTGGAACGGCGTTGGGTATATATGAAGCTACTTTACCTAATCCGTTCGCAATATCGTACAAAGCATGAAGAAGCGCACACCACCATAAGCTGAAATCACACCGTATTAATATTGCCCCGAGCATTGCGCCTATACACAGTGCATAGCCTATCTGACATAGAGCTTCCACGAGTTCGGATTTGCCCGAGATATAATTTGAAATATGACCAAGACCGAACAGCAGACTTGAAAACAATACAGAGAAATAAATTCCTTTTCGGCTATTTCCCCAAGCCTTTAAAAGCAATCCCAATACCAGACCACGGATAACAATCTCTTCAAATATTCCAACACCCAGACAGGATATAATCATCAATAAAACAAGAGGTATTTTTTCTGAATTAATCGGAACAAATTCAATATTTAGAGCTATATAAAGAAAAAATAATATGCTGAAAAGAAGATATTTTTTTTTCCATTTAAAACGAATATTTTTAAGTAAATTAAATTTAAACATAATAAATATAATTGTTAGAATTCCTAATGTTCTGACGACAGTGCCGACTATGTATTTGGTATATAAATTATTATTATCAAGAATAAATCCCATTAATGAAGAAAAATATAAAATAATCTTTGGGAAAATAATAATAAAAATGATTATTGAAAGCGCTGAAAATAAAATTGAAAGAAATATTGAGCTGGATTTTGTGATTTTTTTCATGTCAATCTCCTTATAATATAGAATAATTTATATTATAATTTATTCTGTAAAAATAAGCAATATTTATAGTTTATTTAATTTGAAATTTATATAATTATAAGATATAATAAATAAAATAATAATTTACGCGGAGGTTTTTTATGACGGAAATTAATTTTGCAAAAATAAATTCATCTCGTCTTGCTTATAAAACATTCGGGTCAGGTAAAGTCGATATTGTTATTGAATCTGCACTCGGAGCTTGTATGGGCGAATGGTTTCATATTGCAGAAAGGCTGTCGGCTTCGCATACGGTGCTTTTATATGAGCGTGCAGGAATGAATTTTAGTGAGAAATCATCAATGATAAGAACGCCGCTTAATATATCTCAGGAATTGAATGAGCTTCTCGAAATAATTCCGCATAATGATAAAATTATAATAATTGCTCATTCACAGGGCGGTTTATATGCTCAGCAGTTTGCACGGCTATATCCTGAAAAAACAAAGGGGCTTATCTTGCTTGATCCCTTATCGGCTGAAGATAATGAATTTAAAAGCAGACTTACCCCTGATGAATATAAAAATAGCGGCGTTGATAAATTCAGCCATTTATGGATACCTAAAACTATGGCAAAATTGCATATGGGCTTTCTTATAAAAGCACTTATGAAAAGTGCGCCGCCTTTTTATTATTATGAATTTGAATCTGAAGCAAAAGAGTATATCCTCAATTCACTGACAAAAGCGGGCACTTATGAAACTGCTATGGAGGAATACAAATTATCACATGATGAAAAACATATCAGTGAACTTAAAGATAAGGGGGACTTACCCGATATCCCGCTGGTTCTGATCACTCACACATCAGAGCTTGCGGCAAAGGAAACTATGGATTTTGGAGGAGCTTCAAAAGAAACAGTGGAAAAGGTTGAAAATGTATGGCAGGATATTATGAAAAAATATCTGACGTTCAGCTCAAAATCACAATTTATACAAGCGAAGAAAAGCTGTCACTACATACACCTTTCCGAGCCCGAACTTATTGAAAATGCTTTGATGATAGTTGATAAATAATAACTTTTTATCATTTAAAGTTCAACGTTGATTTGTTAATCTTTTTTTCTCCCCGTGAAAATTGAAACAACAAGCGGTATTGCAAGAGAAAAGCCCGATGCAATAAGAACTTGTATTCCCGAAAGAGGGACTGTTCCAAAAACAAGCTGGAGGGGCGGGAAATATATCGCCGCAAGCATAATGGCGGCTGATGCAAGAACGGCGAGAATGAGCTTGGGATTTGAAAGATAAGGAACGGTGAAAATGTTTCCCGTTTCGCTCTTACACTCAAAAACGTGAACAAGCTGGGACAGAATCAGTGTAAACAGTGCACCCGTTCTTGCTATTTCAAGCGAGCCGAATTTATTTAAAAGCATTACAAAACAGCCGAGCGTACAAAGACCTATCATAATTCCCCTAAAAACGATTTTACCCATAAGCCCGTCTGAAAAAAAGCTTTCGTCAGGGGAACGCGGCTTTTTCCTCATAAAGCTTTCGTCGACCGGCTCAACGCTTAATGCAACTGCGGGGAGCCCGTCAGTTACGAGATTTACAATAAGAATCTGTGTGGGGAGGAGCACAAGCGGGAGCCCCATTATAATTCCCAGAAACATTGTTATTACCTCGCCGATGTTGCAGGAAAGAAGATAGCGCACAAATTTTCTTATGTTTGCATAAATTGTACGTCCTTGTTCAACGGCTTTTACAAGGGTTGCGAAATTGTCGTCGAGTAAAATTACGTCCGCCGCCTGTTTGGTGACGTCGGTTCCTGTTATTCCCATAGAAACACCAATGTGTGCTTCCTTTACGGCGGGCGCGTCGTTTACTCCGTCGCCCGTCATGGTTACGATATGATTTTTAGCTTTGAATGCACGGACAATTCTTAATTTGTCGGACGGGCTTACCCTTGCGAAAACGCTGATGTTTTCGATAATATCTTTTAGACGGCTGTCGTCGGTTTTTGAAAGTTCCTCGCCCGTCATGACCTTTCCGTCGGCACTGCCCTTGATGATTCCCGCCTGTTTTGCTATTGCAACGGCGGTATTTTTATGGTCGCCCGTTATCATAACGGTTTTTATATGCGCCTTTGAGCAGATTTTTACGGCGCGTTTTGCTTCGGCACGCGGCGGGTCAAGCATTCCCATAAGTCCTAAAAATGTCATTCCCATTTCGCATTGTCCGCCCGATTCTGCATTCTTTTCTGCGAATGCAAGAACTCTCAGGGCATCGCTTGTAAAGCTGTCGTGAACTCTTGCTATTTCGGCTCTCATCATGGAATTAATGGGAAGTGTCTTGCTCCCTGAGCGGTAATATGAGCATTTGTTGAGAATTACGTCAATTGCTCCTTTGGCGTATGCAATCTTTTCTCCGGATTTGGTTTTTACAAAAACTGTCATACAGCGTGTTTCACTGTCAAAAGGAATTTCGTCCAGCTTGGTGAAGTCATAATTAAGGCTTTCTGAGGTTATTCCGCCCTTTGCCGCAGCTACAAGGAGAGAAAGCTCGGTCGGATCTCCCTGAACGCTCCATTCTCCCGCTGCCGTGATTTTTCCGCGGTCGCGGGAATTTATGTTTTCGGGTGAAGTGATTGTTCCGTTGTTGCATAACACTCCCGAAATAAGAATTTCTTTTAAAGACGGATAACTAATAGGATTAATGCGATTCTGATTAAGCTGAATTTCTCCTGAAATCCTATACCCTGAGCCTAAAACGTCAAATATATTACTATCAGTATATATCTTTGTTACCGTCATTCTGTTTTCAGTGATTGTTCCTGTTTTGTCGGTGCAAATTACGGATGTGCATCCGAGAGTTTCAACTGAGTGAAGCTTATCGACAAGTGCATTTTGTTTAAGCATACGGCTTACGGCAAGTGCAAGCGCAATGGTTACCGTTGCGGGAAGTCCCTCGGGGATTGCGGCGATAGCGATTGAAATACCCGTCATAAGCATATCAAAAACAGGCTCGCCTCTTAAAATTCCGGCAAGAAAAACCACGACACAAACCGCAATACAGATAACCGCAACTATTTTTCCAAGCTCGCCAAGACGTTTTTGCAGAGGTGTTTCCTCGTCTTCAATTTCCGACAGCATTCCCGAAATTTTGCCCATCTGACTGTTTATGCCTGTCGCAATAACCTTGGCCCGCGCATGTCCTTTTGTAATAATCGTTCCGGAATATGCGACATCACGCTGACCGGGTGAATTGTCGTGTATTCCTGATGATGACGCTTTTTCGGCGGGAACGGTTTCGCCCGTAAGAATTGCTTCATCAGCAAATAGACCCCTTGATGTGAGGATTAAAGAGTCGGCAGGAACCTTATCTCCCGCCTCAAGCTCGATTACATCATCTAAAACAAGCTCCTCCGACGGAATTGATTTAAGCACGCCGTCACGATAACACCGAGATGTAGGAGCGGCCATTTTGCTTAGCGCCTCAAGAGTTTTTTCTGTGCGGTATTCCTGAATAAAGCCAAGAATTGCGTTTAAAAGAACAATCAGAATTATTGTTACGGCATCGTAAACCTCGCCTAGAACAACGGAAATTGCTGTTGAAATGAGAAGAATTATTACCATAATGTCTTTGAACTGGCTAAAAAAGATTATTACAGGGCGGCTTTTCTTTTCTTTTGCAAGAGTGTTAAGTCCGTCAGCTTTAAGTCTGTCCTGAGCTTGCTCGCTTGTTAAGCCTATTTGTATATTATTTGTTTTGATATACTTTTTGTTTAATAATTCTAGCATGTTTATCCTCCGTTTTTATATTTTCTATAAAAACATATGAAAAAAACTAATAAAACATTACATATTTAATTGTAAATTGACGGTTGCAAAGCCTTGTAAAATTTGATATAATACTTTTATATAAAAACTGAAAGAAGGATTTTGCTATGTTGGACATAAAAATTGAACTGACTAAAACGCCTAAAGCAAAGCCTGCCGATGCAAGCAAGCTGGGGTTTGGCCATATATTCACTGACCACATGTTTATTATGGAATATGATACTGGAATGGGCTGGCACGACGCAAGAATAGTTCCTTATCAGGAGATTCCGCTTGCTCCCGCCGCTATGTGCCTTCATTACGGACAGACGGTTTTCGAGGGGCTTAAAGCTTACAGAACTGATGACGGGAAAATTCAGCTTTTCAGACCCGAAGAGAATTTCAAAAGACTGAATGTTTCAAATGAACGTCTGGTAATTCCTGAGGTTGACGTGGATTTCTGCGTAGAAGCACTTAAAAAGCTCGTTGAAATTGAAGCTGACTGGGTTCCTCATTCAGAGGGTGCATCGCTTTATATCAGACCGTTTATTGTTGCCGCTGATCCGTTCCTCGGCGTTCGCCCGGGCGACAAATATCTGTTTATGATAATCCTTTCGCCGTCGGGAGCATACTATGCAACAGGACTTAATCCTGTTAAAATTTATGTTGAAGAAAAATATGTCCGTGCAGTAAAGGGCGGAATGGGCTTTGCAAAGACAGGCGGAAACTATGCTGCATCACTTATCGGACAGGACGAAGCGCATAAGCAGGATTACGCACAGGTTTTATGGCTCGATGGTATTGAAAGAAAGTATGTTGACGAAGTTGGCGCAATGAACATTTTCTTTGTTATCGGCGATGAAGTTATAACACCGGAGCTTGTTGGCTCAATACTCCCGGGAATTACAAGAAAGTCAGTTATTGAACTTTGCAGGTCGTGGGGTATGAAGGTTTCCGAAAGAAGAATTGCTATTCAGGAAATTGCCGATGCCTATAAGTCGGGACAGCTTAAAGAAATTTTCGGAACAGGTACCGCTGCCGTTATTTCACCTGTCGGTCATTTAAAATGGGGCGATATGATTATGGAAATCAACGATAACAAAATCGGCGAGATTTCACAAAAGCTTTATGACACAATGACGGGTATCCAGTGGGGCCGAATTGAAGACAAATTTGGCTGGATTCAGATTGTAAAATAATAATATGTAATGAATAAGGCGGCTTTTTGGCCGCCTTATTTTATATTTTAATAAGCAGTATGTGCATATTGTGCATTTAATTAAAGAAATGAGTAAAATTAAAGTTAAATCTGACGAATATCATTATTACCTGTTGACAAGCTATAAAAAAAGTGATAATATAAACAAGTCGCCTCATGGGGAAGAGATAAAACGAACTGAGAGAAGACGTATTATAGAAAAGCTTGAATAAAGTAAGTCAAGTAAAAAAT
>Ga0116170_10003732_pt1 | contig 14192 bp, 7 predicted proteins | sample AD_JPNHW1_MetaG_FD_89797 | JGI IMG/M metagenome (GOLD analysis project Ga0116170, IMG submission 89797) | Active sludge microbial communities of municipal wastewater-treating anaerobic digesters from Japan - AD_JPNHW1_MetaG | ecosystem: Engineered > Bioreactor > Anaerobic > Digestate | place...
ACATGTACGGCGGCGAGTTCCGCGACGTGCAGCGCATCTACATGGGCGGCAACGCCTCCACGTCAACCCTCAACCTGCACGGCGGCAGGGTCGTCTGCGAGAACATCTTCCTGCAGAACACGGCCACGGGTGCAGACTATGACTTTTTCGCCGGCGGCAAGGCGTACCTCTACTGGAACGGCGGCGAATACTGGCCGCTTGGTTCGAACAGCGCCAACCGCACCCTCGGCGGTCTCACGCAGGTGGCAGTCTCGACCAACGGCGCGGTCATCGACACGACGTGCCTGCCCCCGAACGCGGTCTACACGGTCAGCCAGGCGCTGGAGCACGACGCGGCGCTGGCCGGCGCGGATGGCGGTTTCACCAAGCGCGGCGCGGGCACGCTCGCGCTCAGCGGCACGAACACCTTCAACGGCTGGACGACGGTGGAAGGCGGTGCGCTGCGCGTGCGGAACGCCGCCGCGCTCTCGTCGAACGTGGACGTGAAGGCGGGCGCCGCGCTGGACATGGACGGCACGGCCTACGACGTGGCGAACCTCGCCGGATCTGGCGCGACCTCAAACGGCACGACGCGCGTGACGGGCGTTTTCACCATCGGCGAGACGAACGGCGCGGCCGGCGCGTCCTTCACCTTCGCCAACGCGACCTTTGCCAGCGGCTCGACCGTGAAGTGCGACGCGACCGCGGACGGCTCCGCCCACGACGCCTTCCGGGTGAGCGGTACGCTCAAGGCCGAAGGCGTCGTGAAACTGGACTTCGGCCGCACGGAGGAGGCCCCGCTTTCCACGACGTTCCGCATCAAGCTGGCGGAATTCGGCAGCTGCGAGGGCCTCCGCTTCCGCGGCGTCAACATCGGCCTCCCGCGCTATACGCTCCAGACCATCATCGAGAGCAGCGCCGTCTATGTGACGCTTGTCCCGAACGGGACGGCCCTGATGCTGCGGTAGAGGTCCGTATCATGCGAATGAGTTTGGAAAATGTCCGATATCGACTATCTTTTGTGGTGGCAGAACGTCCGGGAGATGACCGGTCATCGCTTCGATGTGGTGGCTTGGCATCTCTCGGATATCGGGAATTGGTTCGAGAGTTTCTTCGTCCCGGCCGTCGTCTATTGGGCCGTTGACAGGAGAACCGGCGTTTTCTGCAACCTGGCGCGGAACATGGCGCTTGTGTTCACGCAGTTTCTGAAGACCTCGATCTGCGCCTATCGGCCGTGGGTTCGGGACGTCCGGATCGTGCCGATCAAAGACGCGCTGCTTTCGGCAACGGGTTTTTCGTTTCCCAGCGGGCACACGGTGAACGTGACCGGTGTTTTCGGCGGGCTGGCGATGTGTTGGAAGAACACGGCGTTCCGCTGTTTCGCCGTTTTCTTGATCGTCTTGATCGGCGTATCCCGCAATTTCTTGGGCGTTCATACGCCGCAGGATGTTCTCGGCGGATTTGCTGTGGCGATTTTTGCACTTCTGCTGATGCGAAGAATCGCTCTCGATTTGGAGCGGCATCCGGAACGGGAGGCACGGTATTTGTGGGGCGGTGTGGCCGCCGGCGCGGCCTTGCTCGTATTCTCTCTTTTCAGGGAGCCGGTGATCCGCGACACCATGCCGAAGATTGATTCGTTCAAGATCGTCATCGATGACTATCGGTGCGTGGGATGCTGGCTGGGGTCGCTGGCCGGATGGCACCTCGAACGCCGGTTCGTTCGTTTTGAGACCACGGGGGTTCGTCTGGTGCGGCGTATCCTCAGGGGCGGGCTCGGAGCGCTGGTGATGCTCGTCGTCGTGTTCCCCGTGTTTTATTGGATTGAGCGGCGACTGGGAAAGCACTGGGGCGGCGCGGCAGGCATGTTCGTCGTCCAAATGTACATCATGCTGGTCTGGCCGTGGGTGATGAAACGATTCTCTTTGTTTAATTCATGGGAAAGTGAAAAAGAGGTATGACCGAACGATTGGCGACAGCGCTGGCTTCCGCAACCGACACGCGGATCTGTTTGATTGGCGAAGGGGTTCTGAAAGACGTCCCTTCCGTTTTCCGCGAGGCGTTTCCTGGCAAAGCGGCGGTGGTCGTGGCCGACACGACCACGTTTGGCGTGGCGGGCCGTGCGGTGCAGGACGCGCTCGCGGCTGCAGGACTGGCTGGCGCCGCGCCCTTTGTGTTCGACGCCGCAGGGCTTTACGCCGAGATGTCCTATGTGGAGCGGCTCACGCCCGCGCTGCAGGCGCACGACTGCATTCCGGTTGCGGTCGGCTCCGGCACGATCAACGATCTGACGAAGCTGGCCTCGCACCGCTGCGGCCGCCCGTACCTGTGCGTGGGCACGGCGGCGTCGATGGACGGCTACACGGCGTTCGGCGCGTCGATCACGTTTCAGGGCAACAAGCAGACCTTCACCTGTCCCGCGCCGCGGGCCGTCCTGGCGGACCTCGATGTGGTCAGCAAGGCGCCGCCCGCGATGACGGCCTCGGGCTACGCGGATCTCATGGCCAAGGTCGTGTGCGGCGCGGACTGGATTCTGGCGGACGCGCTGGGCGTGGAGCCGATCGACGCGCGCGCCTGGGAGATCGTGCAGGGCGGGCTGCGCGACGCGCTGGCCGATCCGGCCGGCGCGCGCGCCGGCGATAAGCGGGCGCTCGCCGCGCTGGTGGAAGGCCTGATGCTCGGCGGGTTCGCGATGCAGTACACGCGGACCAGCCGGCCGGCCTCGGGCGCGGAGCACCAGTTCAGCCACCTGTGGGACATGACGCATCACACCCATCTCGGCCAGACGCCGTCGCACGGCTTCAAGGTCGGCATCGCGACGCGCTTCATCGCCGCCCTTTACGAGCGGGCGCTGGCCACGCCGTTCGACCGGCTGGATGTGGCCGCAGCCTGCGCGCGGTGGCCCGAGTGGAAGGATGCCGAGGCGCAGGCGCGGGCGCTTTACGCGGGCACGGATTTTCCGGAGCTCGGCGTGCGGGAGACGCAGGCCAAGTACGTGGGGCGGGACGGTCTGGCGAAGCAGCTCGAGAGCCTGAAGGCGTGCTGGCCCGGCCTGCGCGCGCGGCTGTCGGCTCAGCTGTTCTCGTGCGAAGAGGTCAAGCGGCGCCTCGTGGCGGTGGGAGCGCCATGCGAGCCGGAAATGATCGGCATCTCGCGCTCCCGCCTGCGCGACAGCGTGATCCGCGCGCAACACATCCGCCGCCGCTTTACGGTCTTGGACCTGGCGGTGCGGACAGGCTTGCTGGAGCCGTGGCTGGATGAGATGTTTGGCGTCGGCGGGATCTGGGATCTGAACGGCAAGTGACGCGGAGAGGAACGCATCAGTGAGCGATAAGACCGCACGGAGTTTCAAATATTGGCAATGGCGCACGATCCTCGCGACGATGGTGGGGTACGCGCTTTTCTATTTTGTGCGGAAGAATTTCAGCATCGCGATGGCGACGCCGGACATGGGGAAGGAGCTCGGCTGGACCAACACGCAGATCGGGCTGATCCTGACGTCCTTCAGCATGCTGTACGGCGTGGCGCGCTTCGGCAACGGCGTGCTGGCAGACCGCATCAACGGCCGCTATTTCATGGTGACGGGCCTGGTCTGCGCGGCCGTCATCAACCTCTGCGTCGGCTTCACCTCCTCGGTGGTCATGCTGGGCGTGTTGTGGGTGTTGAACGCGTGGTTTCAGGGCATGGGGTTCCCGCCTTGCGCGCGGCTGCTGACGCACTGGATCCACCCGAGCGAGCTGGCGACGAAGATGTCGATCTGGAACACCTCGCATTCGATCGGCGCCGCGCTGGTGGTGGTGTTCTGCAGCTGGATCGTGTCCCTCTGCGCGGGCGGCACGATCCCGGTGTCGGTCAGCCTGTTTGGCTTGGAGGTCGCGCTGCATCCCGGCTGGCGGTGGTGTTTCTATCTGCCCGCCGCCGTCTCGCTGGCCGGCGCGCTGGGGCTCTGGATCGCGCTGCGCGACACGCCCTCGTCGGTCGGCCTGCCGGAGCTGGACGTGGCGGGCGGGCTGCGGCGAGCGGCTACGGATCAGGAAAGCCGTGCCGAGTTCCGGCGCTATCTGAAGAGCCACGTCTTTGGCAATCCCACGATCTGGATTCTCTGCGTGGCGAACTTCTTCGTCTACACGGTGCGTTTCGGCGTGCTGGACTGGGGACCGAAGCTCCTCAAGAGCAGCGGCGGCATCAGCTTGGGGCACGCCGCCTGGATGGTGGCGGGGTTTGAGGTCGCCGGCATCATCGGCATGCTGGTGGCGGGCCGGGTGACGGACAAGCTGTTTGGCGGGCGAGGCCCGCGCACCTGCGCCTTCTGCATGGGGTTCTGCGCCCTGTTCACGCTTCTTTTCCTGCTGGAATGGACGTCGGCGAAGCCCAACGTCGTGCTCTCCGCCGCGCTGCTGGCCGGCGCGGGTTTCTTCATCTACGGCCCGCAAGCGCTGATCGGGATTTCCGCCGCCAACATCGCGACCCAGAAGGCGGCGGCCACGGCCAGCGGGCTGACCGGCACGTTCGGCTATGCCAGCGGGTTGGTCTCGGGCGTTTTCCTGGGCTGGCTGATGGACGTGGGCGGAGACCGGGGGACCGCCTATGTTCTGACGGCACTGATCGCGCTGGCGCTCGTCGGGATGTTCACCTTTATTCTGGCGTGGCCCGCCCGCGCGCACGGATATGACGATGCCCATGGAGGGGTCTGACGTTGGCGATGGCCCCGGCATGATGATGCGGCATCAAAAAGGATGGAGTGCATGTCTGCTTTGACACGATATGGAAACCGGCGGAGTGCAGCCGCGAGGCGGCCCCTTTTCAATTTGGCCGGATGTCTCGTCTTGCCCTGGTTCTCCGTTTTCGCGGGCGGCTGGGCGCAGACCCGCGCCGTGCCCGCGTCCGAGGCCGTGCAGGCCGCCGCGGCATGGGGTGACTCCCTGTATGCCATCACCGGCGACCGCGTCGCGCGGTACGACCGTGCATCTGGGCAGCGGTTGTCCGTCAGCACGGGCGAGGCGCATCATCTGAACAGCGGTTTTTTCTGGGACGGGAAACTCTATTGCGCCCACTCGAACTTCCCGGAAAAGCCCGAGCGCAGCCAAATCATGAGGCTCGACCCGGCAAACATGCGGCTAGAGCCCTTTCACGATTTTGGCGAATCGGACGGCAGCCTCACGTGGGCCGTCCGCAGCGGCGGGCGGTGGTGGTGCTCGTTCGCGTTCTACGGCAAGGTCAACACCAACTCATATCTCGCCTGTTACGGCGACGACTGGACCGAGCAGCGACGCTGGCGTTATCCTCCGGAACTGATTCCCAGACTCGGGGGCGCGAGCGTGTCCGGCGGCATCTGGGACGGCGACACCCTGCTGGTCAGCGGCCACGACGCGCGCGAGCTTTACCGCTTGCGGCTGGGGGCGTCGGCGGCTTTGCCGTCGGCGGGGGCTCTCGTCTACGTCGAGGCGCTTCCCGCGCCTTTCACGGGGCAGGGGTTTGCCGTTGACCCCGCGACGGGCGGGCTGGCAGGCGTCGACCGGAAGCGGAAGGAGATCCTGCTGGCGGAAAACGGCGACGGATCCGCGGTTGCGGCGGTCGAATGCCCGGGCGACTTCGCCGGGCATCTCCAGGGCCTTGCCGCCGATGACAGCGGCAACATCTTCTGGTCGTTCACGACGGTTCTGGTGAAGACGGATGCGAAAGGTCAGGAGCTGAGGCGCGTCGAGGTGCCCCGGCACTACGGCGACCTGACGTATCACGGCGGCAAAGTCTACGTGGCGGTCAACCACGGCAAGTTCAACGAAGAACCCGGCGCGGCTCAATCGTGGGTGTATGTACATGACGCGGATTCTCTCGCCTTAATCGAAAGGCATGCCGTGCCGGACGTGGTCCATGGCGCGGGCGGCATCGAGTGGCACGACGGCCGGTTCTTCATCGTCGGGGGACTGCCGTCTACGCACACTGAGAACTACGTGTACGCGTACACCGAAACGTTTGCCTTTGTTTGTCGCCACGTGATCAAAAGCGGGTATACCTTGATGGGCATCCAGACCGTCTGTCGGGGCCGAGACGGGTTATGGTGGTTCGGCTGTTACGGCAAGCCGGCCGTCACGCTGTGCACGGACGACAACTTTGCGCTCCGCGGGGTCTATACGTTCAACAGCTCGTATGGAATTGTCCGGACGGAGACGCCTGACGCCTTCCTGATCGGCAAGAACCGCATCGTTGATAAAAGGAACACCGGCTTGATGTCGCGGGTGACCGTTGATGCCATGCGGGCGCGAAACGCAGCAAAAAAAGAAAATGCCGGACCCCGTTAGAGTGGGGCGGGAAAGGCGCTACTTAAAAAACGCCCAATTGGTGTGGTTGTCCAAGTCTGTCGCTTTCCCGTATACTAAAGGAGTAGATGTGTTTAACTGGGTTATGACAGGAGGAATGGATGATGCGCAAAGCTGCTATGATCAGAAGTGTCGTCATGTGTTTCAGTTTCGCTGTCACGGCTTGGGGGCAGGATCCCGTTATCCATTGGACGTTCGACGGCGGCGCGGCGACGAATTGCGGAAGCGGCGGGGCGACGTATGATGCGACGTTGTTCGGCAATGTGGATTTCACGAACGGCGTCGACGGCGGCGGGTTACGCTTCCTCGGGGCGAGCCAAGGTTACGCCTCGATGTCCTACACGTACGGTGACTCGGGTACGGTCGCTTTCTGGTACAAGCCCGCGCGGTTCTACAACTACAACTCGGTGTTCGACAACAGTGTCGACCCCAACAAGTGGGAGATGTGGATCGACTCGGGCGCCAATGTCCGCTTCAGGCTCATGGGCGGGCAAGGAGATGTCGCCTATGGCAACTTGAACAGCCAGCACAACGGCTCCAACGTCTGGTACCATTTCGCCGTTACCTGGGACAGGAACGCCATCACGAATCAGACCCGGCTGTACGTCAACGGCGTCGAGAGGTATGCCGCCAACATCACGGCGTGGGTCACGCCCGGCAACACCGTCTATTTCGGCGGGCACACGGGCAACACGCCCGCCGAGGGCGTGCTGGACGACGTGCGCGTGTATGATGTCTCCCTTGCCGCCGAGCAGGTTCAAGCCATCCACGCGGAGGCGGCTGCCCGCGCGCCGGTCGTGCATCTGACGCTGGACGGCGCGGTGACGAACGCGGGGACCTTCGGCGCGAAATGCGACGCGACGCTGTTCGGCGGCCCGGTCTGGACGAACGGGTGGAACGACAAGGGGCTGGCCTTGGCGCTCGACGGGGTGGACGACTACGCGTCCGTGCCGTACCGCCTGAATTTCTCGGGATCGGTGGCGCTCTGGTGTTATACGCCGGGGCCCTGGTATAACTACAACTCGATATTTGACAACTCGGTTGATGCCAACCACTACGAGTGTTGGATCGACGAGAACGGGTGGATCAGTTTCAGGCCGGCGGGGAACACCTGGAGGCAGTCCGCCAGCTTCAATCTGGGAAACACCTCCAACCGTTGGCACCACATCGTCGGGACGTGGGACGCCGTCTCAAGCAACATGGTGCTTTACGTCGATGGCGTCGAGCGGGGCCGGGCCGTCAACACGAACGGGGTCGCCTGGCCGGTGCCCGGCTCGCTGTTCTATCTCGGAGGCGGCCAAGCGGCTAACACGAACGCGTTGAACTTCACGTCGGACGTGCAGATCTTCGAGACGCCATTGTCTTCCAACCGTGTGGCCGAAATCTACGGCGAGTTCGGACGGCGCGGCGGACTGTTGGCGTACGTGCCGTTCGACGGCTCGGCAGTGGACGTCGCGGGCAGCAACGCGGTGGTGCTGGGCGGTTCGCCAATGTATGTGAAGACCCAGGGCGGGCTGCTCAAAGGGTTGAGCTGCGGGGGCACGGGCACGGTCGACAACGCGTCGATCTCCAACGTGCTGGGCTCGAGCGTCGGCACGATCGCGCTGTGGTACTACGCGCGCGGGCCGTGGTACAACTACCAGACCGTGCTCGACAACCTCGTCAACCAGGAATACTGGGAAAGCTGGATCGATGTCAACGGCTACCTCAAGTTCCGGGTGAGCAATAAGACGGACGGCGGACTCGTGCAGGTCGATCTGGACGGCCTCAAGGGCTCGAATACCTGGTACCACATCGCGTATGTCTGGGATCGCGCGGCGCGGCAGACCCGGCTGTACGTCGACGGGAGTCAGCGGGCGACCGCCACGCTGAGTGACGTGGGTTGGGTCGCCCCGGCATCGACCCTCTATCTCGCGGGCGGGAACCCGAACAACACCAAGGGGAACGGGATCTGGGACGAGGTGCGGGTTTACGACCGTGCCTTGAGCGTCGAGGAGATTTCTGAGCTGACGGTGATTCCGCCGCCCCCGCCGCCGTGCGGTACGGTCCTGTTGCTGCAATGAAGACTCAGCTGATCCTTTTGCTTGCGCTGTCCATAGGCGCTTCTGCCGCGTGCGCCGTCTCTGACGCGGCCCGCTCGCGTTTCGCTTTCTCACAGGGACAACAGGAACATTGCTAAGGGAACACAGAAAATAATGAAAGACGTACAGGTCGGGATTTTGTTGGCGACATTGGCTGTTGGCGGGGTGGCTTGGGGTGACGCTTCGGGCGTGCGCTTCATCTCGCACCGGGGCGAATCCATGATCGCGCCCGAAAACACGATGGCCGCTTTCCGGATGGCGGTCAACAGAAAAGCGGACGGTTTCGAGTGCGATGTCTATCTGACGAAAGACAACGAGATCGTCTGCCTGCACGACGGCACGGCCAAGCGGACGACGGGCAAGGACGTGAAGCCGCGCGACGCCACGTTGGCCGAACTTCGGGCGCTGGACGCGGGCTCGTGGAAAGGACCGCAGTTCGCCGGCGAGCGCCTGCCGACCTTGGCCGAAGCGCTCACGTTGGCGCGCGACGGCTTCGAGGTTTACGTGGAAATCAAATCCGGGCCGGAGATTCTGCCGCGCCTCTCCGAAGTGATGGCGGCTGAACCCAAGGCCACGCCGGAGCGGGTGGTCTTCATCTGCTTCAACACGAACGTCGTCAAGGCCGTGCGCAGTCAACTTCCCGCCTATCGCACCTACTGGCTGACGGGGACCGGGCCGAAGAGAGGCGGAGGCCCGGGCCCGACCGCAGAGGCGATTATCGCGGCCGCGAAAGCCTGCAACGCGTCAGGGGTCGATGCGCAGGACTCCGCGGACATCACACCCGGATTCGTGAACGTGATGAAGGCGGCGGGCCTCAGTTGCCACATCTGGACGGTCAACCGCGCGCGCCGGTCTGCGGAATTGGCCGCGATGGGCGTCGAGACGGTCACCAGCGACTGCGGCGCGACGCTGGCCGCTTTGGCGCGGGTCAAGCCGGACGGCGTCCCGCTGATCCACTGGACGTTCGACGGCACGGCAACCAACAGCGGGAGCGGCGGCGCGTTGTTCGACGCGGCGCTGTCGGGATCACCGGTGTACACGAACGGGGTCTTCGGTCGGGGGCTGGCTTTGGACGGCGTGGACGATTTCGCAAGCGCCGCGTATCCGTTTCAAGAACAGGGCACGGTGTCGCTGTGGTACCGGCCGGCGGGGTTCTACAATTTCAACACCGTGTTCGACAACATCAGCAATCCGAATCTGTGGGAGATGTGGATCGGCGGCGACGGGCGGCTGAAGTTCAGGATGGGCAAAGACGCGGGCGAGGTGTCTTGCGGCTTGGGTCAGCTGGGCGGCCCCGGGCGGTGGTATCACGTGGCGCTCGTCTGGGACAACGTGACGACGAACCTGGCGCGGCTTTACGTGAACGGCGACGTGCGCGCGAGCGGACCCATCCCCCGCTGGTTCGCGCCGGGCGGGGCCTTCCATGTCGGAGGCGGAAACGCCGGGAACACGAAGGGCAAGGGGGCGGTCGACGACGTGCGCGTTTACGGAACGCCGCTGTCGGACGCACAGATCCATGCGCTGTTTGCCGGAGACGGCGGAACGAAGGCGGCGTCCGCCGTCCGCGGTGCGTCTGTGCTCGAGGAGGGCTTTGAAGGAGAACTGCCCGAATTTCACACCTATCAGGCGGCCTATGCGGCGGACGCAACGCAGGCGCACGGGAGCGCCCGCTCGCTGCGCGTGACCCCGACCCGAGAGTCCGGCGGCGCCTACTTCAAGCTGGACGGCTCGCTGGATTTCGCGAGCGGCTACGAGTATTCCGCTTGGGTCAAGGCTGGGGCGGACGGCGCAGCCAGCGTTTACGTCTCGGCCTCAGACGGCAAGGAGCGCTACACGGTCAGCAGTGTCCGCGGCGGCGTGGCCGGGAAATGGGTGCAGCTGCGCGGCGTGATCCGCGCCAGCCAGTGGCGGCCTCGCGACCGCGAGTTCATGCTGGCGCTCTCGACCCGCGGGGAGAGCAGGTTCGACGACGTGACGCTGCGCAAGGCCGACGTGCCCGATCCGGCCATCGAGGTGTGGCCCCGTCTGGAAGCGAACCTGCATGCGGCGACGGAGAGCCGCGGTGTGGCCGCCCTCCGCCGCGGGCAGCGCGTGGTGCTCGAGGCCGCCCGTGCGGTGATCGCGCCCGCGATGGACCAGACCGGTGTCGTGGCGGCGGCCGGCGCTCCCGTCGTTGTTCCCGCCGAAGGGATGCTGGTCTTTGCGGTCGATGTGCCGGAGCCTCTGTACGTGACGGGGACGGTCGTCCTGGAGCCGGACGCGGATCTGCGCCCCGGCCTGCGGGCGCATGTGCTGTCGGACGACACCTTGGTCGGGGCGCCGATGGTGAGGGCCGCGCCGTGGTGCAATGTCGGCGGCGTGGAGACCGGACCGGCGCCGGCGGTGCAGGGGCAAAAGCCCGACGCCCAGGTCAAGCTGGCGGAGTGGCGCTTGGACAAGGGCCGGCATTATCTGGCCGTCGCCGGGCCCCACATGCGGGCGGGCGGGCTCTTCCGGCACCTGGAGCTTCAGGCGCTCGAGCGGGCGGCGGAGCAGCCGCTCTACACGTTCGCGCTGTTTGCGGACACGCACCTGGGGGAGGGGCGGCACGAATGGGTGAACGTCAAAATGGACGAGCCCGCCATCGCGGAGTTGGGCGGGTCCCTGAAACGTCTTCGCGGCGAGGGCGCCGCATTCGCCCTCATCGCGGGGGATATGACGGACGGCGGGCGGCCTTCGCAGGTCGAAGCGCTGGCCCGCGCGGTCCGGAGCGCAGGCCTGCCGGTCTACGGTTGCATCGGCAACCACGAGGTTTTCAGCGCCGGTTCGCGGACGAATCTGGCGGCGCGGCTGCCGGATCTGTTTCCCGGGGGCAAGACGCAGTATGTGTTCGACCGCGCGCCGCTGCGCTTCGTCGTGCTGGACGGCTCCTGGTGGCGGGACCGCGGCGGTAACGCGCTGGAAGCGTACGACCGCGCCCACGCCGTCCGTGTCGCGGCGAAAGCAGAAGAGGTCGGCTGGCTGCAACAGACGCTGGCTGCCGACACGCGCACGCCGACGCTGGTGATGTGGCACTATCCGTTCTACAGCAGCCGGGGCGAAACCTCATGCGGGTACCAGCTCGGTCAGCCGATGGTCTGGAACGCCGAGGTGCTCGCGCTGCTCGCGGCCGCGCCGAACGTGGTGGCGACGCTGAACGGGCACATGCACTACAACGCTGCCGATACCTACCGCGGGATCGCCTGCCTCCAGAACGCGGCGTACGCCGAGTGGCCCAACCTCTACCGCGTGTTGCGCGTCTATTCCGACCGCATCGAATGGGAAGTGCGCCAGGTCCACAACCGCGGCTTTGTGAGCGAAAGCGCCCGGCCCGAAAAGGCGGTGACGTGGATGGCTTCCGTCCGCGAGGGAGACCTTGCCGGCGCGGTCAGGCTGGCTCCGCGAAACGTGGAGAAGTGAACGGGTTATCCCGCGCTTCAGCCGCGTTCGCTGGATCGAGGGGTCTAATCTGAAAATACTCTGTATCAAAAAAAACGGCGGCGGCGGCGTTTGATATATTGTGAACAGAGAGCAGCAAATCCTGCGCGTTGCGACGATTCCGCCGATCGGCGGTCTGTTTCTGCGAGAATGAAGAAGTGAGGCGAAACGAAAATGGAGACGCGAACCCCAAAGCGCTTTGACCTGCAGCGGAAGAAAGCGTTCGTGTGCGATCTGGACGGGACTCTGTTCATGGGCCGCCGCCCCATTGAGCCGGCGATCCGGTTCGTGAAGGAGCACGCCGATGACTACGCTTTCTATTACTTGACCAACAACACTTCGAAGACGCCCGCGGCGTACCTCGACAAGTTGTGCGGCGCCGGGCTCGTCGTGGACGAGGCGCAGATCCTCACGCCGCTCGTGACGCTGGAAGAATATATCCGCGAGAAGGGGTACGCCTCCGTCTTCGACGTCTCCAACACCATCGTCCACCGCCATCTCTGCGAACGGTTGCCGCAGGTGCGGTTCGAGTATGCGCCGGGCGTGAACCGGCTGGTCGCGTTCGCCTATGACACGGAGCTGACCTACGAGAAGTTGCGACGCGCGGCGACCCTGCTGAACGCCGATCCGTCGTTGGACTACGTGACGACGCACGGCGACGCCTGCTGCCCGAGCGAAGAGGGCCCGATCCCCGACGTCGGCGGGATGATCGCCCTGATGCGGACCACGAACGGCCGTGAGCCCTCCCACGTTTTCGGCAAGCCCTCGCCGTCGCTTCTGGCCCCTGTCTTGCGCCGCTTCGCGCCGGCGCAGATCGCGGTGGTGGGCGACCGGCTTTACACCGACAAGGCCATGGCCGACAATGCGGGCATCGATTTCGTTTGCGTGCTATCGGGCGAGACCACGCATGAGAGCCTGGCGGCCTATCGCGGCACGCCGCCGGCCATCGTGGTGGGAACGCTGGGGGATCTCGCATGACGAACGAGCTTGTCATCGTGCCGGCGTGACGGGCTGTCCGACCTCGCGCGAATGGCTGTCCGCGTGGGCATCCGCCCCGCCGTGGTTCTCCGGGCGGCCTTTCCTCCCCGGACGGAAAATGCGGCTTGTACATCCTGCCCGTCGCTGCGCGTTTTCTGGTTTGTTGAGAGCCTAGAAAACCCTGATGATCGTGCCGTTCGACTTAATCAGGTACACGATTCCATTTCTGTACCTGAGTCCCATTCCGTTTTCGGCAAGGAGATCCTGGCCCGTCTCGTCGACAAGCGCGAAGACCGGCTCGCTCTCGCCGCCGTAGACGGCACCGGAAAGGTCGGCCAGCGTGAAACGGCTCTTGTTCAGCCAGGCGGCGGGGATCTGGAAGGTCAACGCGTTGTCCTTCGCTGTCCAGGCGCCCCTGACGGTCAGCGCGCAGGGTTCCGCGCCGCTGAAGGCGACGGTGGAAAGCTCCAGCGTCGCGCCGACGCCGGGCTGGAGCGCGCCGGCGCCCGTCAAGGAAACCCGGCTGATCGCGGCCTTGCAGGAAAGGTTGGTGGGGGCGATGTTCAGCGTCGATCCCGCGGCGAGGACGACATTCGTGAACGTGATGGAAGGAACCGTGGCGTTTGTGGAAAGGTTGCCGATGTTCAGCGTGGCGGTCGCTCCTTCAGCCAGCACGAGGGGGGAGACAAAGAGGGGGTTCTTGTTATCCGTGAAGGCAAACGTCAGATTTGCGACGCGCGTGCCGATATAGGCTTCCCACCCCGCTGGGGCGCCAGAGAACCCGAGGTACGCGGCGTCCCCCATGGCGGGCAATTGCGGGAAGGACTGTTCCACGGTGCAGGAAGCGTCGCCTCGCGTGACATTCATCGTCAACGTTCCTGCGCCGTCATGGAGAATCCGCATGTGATTGACGCCTAAGGTTTTCGGGATCGTGCCCGAGGTTCCGCCGTGCGCGTTGTCGGTGGAGGCGTTGTACCAGCCGAACTTGTTCTCCCAATAGTAATGCAGAAGGCCGCATCCGCCGGTCTTCTTCACCAAATACGCTCCGCGCCCATAATGGATGTCGGTTCCGCCCGGCTGGAAGAAGACGGAGAATCCTTCCGCCCATCCGCCGTAATACGTGTCCAGACACTCATCGAATTCCAAACGGAAGGCCCTGCGGCCCGAAAACGGGGTCTTGCAGACGACATTGCCGAACACGGTCGTTTTGGAAATCAGGCAGAATTGGGTTTCGTTCGTCAGGAACGCGCTGTCGTTGACTTGCCACGTTCCGGTGGAGAAGGGGGCATACGCGGCCGATGCCGGCAGGGCGCCAAAATCGCAGGCGTTCCGGTGAATCCAGCCGGAGAAGGCGCTGACCGTCTGATACAAATAAACCTGAGCG
>Ga0116170_10003736_pt1 | contig 14188 bp, 13 predicted proteins | sample AD_JPNHW1_MetaG_FD_89797 | JGI IMG/M metagenome (GOLD analysis project Ga0116170, IMG submission 89797) | Active sludge microbial communities of municipal wastewater-treating anaerobic digesters from Japan - AD_JPNHW1_MetaG | ecosystem: Engineered > Bioreactor > Anaerobic > Digestate | place...
ACCCGAAGTTCGACAACGACCCAACGGCCAAAGTTCGTCCCGAACAAGGTCTGCTTCGTATGCGCAAACAACTGGGATTATATGCCAACTTGCGCCCGGTCGAAACATTTGAGTCGTTACTGCACAAGTCACCTCTTCGTGTCGATTTAGTTAAAGGTGCCGATTTTATGTGCATCCGCGAACTTACCGGAGGCATCTACTTTGGCGAAAAAGGACGCAGCGACAATGGCAACACGGCTTTCGACAATTGCGTTTACACCCGCGAAGAGGTGGAACGCATTTTGAAGCTTGGCTTTGAATATGCCATGAAACGCCGGAAGAAACTGACCATTGTAGATAAGGCCAATGTTTTGGAAACCTCACGCTTATGGAGACAGATTGGACAAGAGATGGCCCCATCGTATCCCGAGGTGGAAACCGAATACATGTTTGTCGACAATGCCGCCATGCGCCTCATTCAGTGGCCTACCAGCTTCGACGTAATTGTTACCGAAAACATGTTCGGCGACATCCTTACCGACGAGGCTTCTGTAATTACCGGATCGATGGGATTACTTCCGTCAGCCTCTATCGGATTGCACACCAGCCTTTTCGAACCTATTCATGGTTCTTACCCGCAGGCTGCTGGCAAAAACATTGCCAACCCGGTAGCTACCGTTCTTTCGGCAGCCATGATGTTCGAATATGCGTTCAACATGAAAGAAGAAGGCGCATTAATTCGTGAAGCGGTAGCTGCGTCGCTCGAAGCAGGCGTGGTGACCGAAGACATTGCCGGCGAAGGCAAAGCCTACAAAACAAGCGAAGTAGGTGACTGGCTGACTGAATACATTGTCAAAAAGAAATAAAACAAAAACATAAATAATAAGAAAGGCTGCTTCGATTTGAAACAGCCTTTCTTGCTTTATATAAATAGCAATTTTTATTTCGCGTAACTCACCGAACGGGTTTCACGAATTACCGTGATTTTTACCTGTCCGGGATAAGTCATTTCATCCTGAATACGTTTGGCAATATCGTATGACAATTGTTCTGATTCGGCATCCGAAAGTTTGTCGCTGCCCACAATAACACGCAACTCACGGCCAGCCTGAATCGCATACGTTTTCATAACTCCGGGATACGACATGGCCATATTTTCGAGCTCGTTCAAACGTTTGATATACGATTCAACCGCTTCGCGGCGGGCTCCCGGACGGGCTCCTGATATTGCGTCGCAAACCTGAACAATTGGAGCCAGCAGGGTTTGCATTTCAACCTCTTCGTGGTGGGAACCAATGGCATTGCAGATATCGGGTTTTTCCTTATATTTCTCGGCTAGCTTCATTCCCAGCAATGCGTGCGGCAATTCGGGTTCCTCATCGGGCACTTTACCAATGTCGTGGAGCAAACCGGCACGACGGGCTTTTTTCGGGTTCAAACCCAGCTCTGAAGCCATAATGGCACAAAGGTTGGCCGTTTCGCGCGAGTGCTGCAACAGGTTTTGCCCGTATGAAGAACGGTATTTCATCTTTCCAACCAGACGGACCAGTTCGGGGTGCATTCCATGAATACCCATGTCGATACAGGTACGTTTTCCGGTTTCGATGATTTCTTCTTCAATCTGTTTACTGACTTTATTAACTACCTCTTCAATACGAGCCGGATGGATACGTCCATCGGTAACCAGCTGGTGAAGGGCTAAACGGGCGATTTCGCGACGAACCGGATCGAAAGCAGAAAGCACAATGGCTTCCGGAGTATCATCAACAATAATTTCAACGCCAGTAGCAGCTTCCAATGCTCGGATATTACGGCCTTCGCGACCAATAATACGGCCTTTGATTTCATCGTTTTCAATATTGAAAATAGTAACCGCATTCTCGATGGCTGTTTCGGAAGCAACCCGCTGAATCGATTTTACGATGATTTTCTTCGCTTCTTTGTTGGCATTGAGTTTTGCTTCGTCCATGATTTCCTGCACATAGGACATGGCCTCGGTTTTCGCTTCGTTTTTTAACGACTCAACCAACTGGGCTTTTGCCTCTTCTGCGGAGAATCCAGAAATAACTTCCAGTTTCTCAACCTGCTGCCGATGAAGCTTTTCAACCTCTTCGCTCTTTTGCTCCACCAGTTCGAGCTGATGGGTAAGATTTTCGCGAATGACTTCCGCTTCTTTCTTTTCCACTTCAAAATCGCGGATGCTTCTCGAAAGTTCATCTTTCCTCCTGAGAAATTCTGTCTCTTTTTGTTTTACCCGATTCTCAATGGCGACAAACTTGTTGTTTTTTTCGTTGATATATTTCTCGTGTTCGCTCTTCAACTGCAGGAATTTTTCCTTTGCCTGCAATATTTTGTCCTTCTTTAAAACCTCGGCTTCGGCTTCGGCTTCGCGCAGCATCTTTTCTCTTTTCCTATGCAGGGCTTTATCCCACAAGACATAGGAAACCGGGAAGCCCAGCACAAATGCTACAATTATTGATATATATGTCCAACTACTCATTAATTAATTTGTTTTTAGTTATTAAAAAAATACCGCATTCCGATGTTTCCTCGTCCATGGGCTAAACCCATTAAGAAACATCGAGATGCGGCGATATATAAATTGATAGAACGCTAAATTGTTTCAAGATACCGTACCAGCTGTTTATTCAATTCTTCGATCTGCTTCATGGCTGGATCGGAATTCGACTGATCCATAACCTCCATCATTTGCATCACAAATTGCAGGGTCGACATCGCCAAACAGTCCTGGCTATCATTACCCGAATATCGTTGCTGATATTGTAAAAGCCGCTCATTAATGATTTTTGCAGCCTTACGTATCTTCTCTTCTTCGCTACGATTGATCCGCATCGGATAACGACGATCGGCAATCGTAACATTTATTGAAAGTTCTTCTTCCATCATGATTCGTTTAATGATTTAAAAGTGCGATACATTTATCCACTTCACGAATCAGCTTAGTGATTTTCTGTTTGGCCGCCTGATTATCAGGATCGCCTTCGGCCAACGCTTTTGCCACTTTCAAATTCTCGTATCGTCCCCTGAGTTCCTCAAATCTCTCATTGGCTGAAATAACATTGGCTTCAAGTTCTTTATTCATTTCTCTGAACTTTTCCAATTCACTCCTCGACTCTTCAAGGCTATTGATTAATCGCCTGATATTCAATTTAAAATCATCAATCAGGTGTTGATCTTTCTCTGTCATTTTACGGACGATTTCTTTACAAAAATAACATTTTTAATAAACTGTTAAAACATGAGAATTATTTTGAATGGCATAATTGTTAATTTCGCACCTTCTGTTTTAGATTAATTATGAAACGATTTTTATACTCATTTGTTCTGCTTCTTGTTAGCACTTTCAGCTTTGCTCAGTTCTCCGATTTTGCTTCGCCCATAAATAATAAAATTCTTTTAAACGGGAATTTTGGGGAGATTCGTGGAAATCATTTTCATGCCGGTATCGATATCAAAACAAACGGAACCACCGGATTGCCCGTTTGTGCCGTTCAGAATGGATTTGTCTCTCGAATCACAATATCCTCAACCGGCTATGGAAATGCAATCTACATTGAACACCCATCGGGATATACCTCGGTTTACGGGCACTTGTTAAGATTCAGTCCCGAGATTCAGAAATGGGTACACCTGCAACAATACGAGCAAAGAACCTTTGAAATTAACCTTGAACCCAAAATCGGACAGTTCCTGGTTACCAAAGGCGACACCATTGCCTATTCGGGGAATAGCGGCAACTCGGGAGGCCCACACCTTCATTTCGAATTACGAAAAACAGAGACACAACATCCAATTAACCCGCTGTTTTTGGGTTATAATGTAAGCGATGCAATAAAGCCTGTTGTATCCAATCTATATGTGTACCCACTTTCCAATGAGAGCAACATTCAAAACGTCCACAAGAAACAACGATTCAGCCTTGCTTTAGCCAACGGTTCTTATCACATCAAAGGGAACAGCGAAATCATCAAAGGATGGGGAGAAATTGGGTTTGGAGTCGATGCCCTCGACTTTTTTGATGGAAGCCCCAATAAATGCGGAGTTTATAAAATCGAATTGCGAGTCGACGACGAACTAATCAATACGGTTGCTTTTTATGAGCTCGACTTTAACAAAACCCGCCAGTCGAATAGCCAAATCGATTACGAAGAGCTGTTGAAGAACAACCGAAAAGTTCATAAAACCTTCATTGACCCGGGCAACACTCTCCCTATTTATATCAACCCGATCAAAAGAGGCACCTTTAGTTTTACCGATGGCCAGAAACATTTTGTGAAAATTTCACTTTACGATGCGCAGCTAAACCGTTCCGATATTGTTTTCTCGCTGCTCTCGACCAGCAAAACCGATCTGCCTGAAGAGAAATATACTTCACTCTTCCGATATGATCGAAATAATGAATTCAAAAATAACGAGGTCGAATTAAAACTTCCGGAGGAAGCGCTTTTCACCGATTTGAAATTCAAGTACAAAATGACTCCGGGAATTCCAACAACTTTTTCAAACATTCATCACCTGCATCATTACCTGATACCTCTGAATAAAAATGCAGAAATCAGGATTAAGCCAACCTCTCTGCCCGAACGGTTAAGAGACAAAGCCCTGTTGGCCACTGTAGACCTGGCAACCAACAAATTGGTCAGTGTTGGTGGAGAATATTCGATGGGATGGGTGAAGGCTTCGTCAAAGGTTTTGGGAAATTTCTGTATTGTGGCCGATACCATCGCGCCCAAAATTAACTCGTTAAGTATTCCTGACAATAAAACATTTACCGACAAACAACAGATCCGTTTCCGGATTACCGACAATCTTTCAGGAATAAAGTCGTACAATGGTTCTATCGACGACCGCTGGGTATTATTTGAGTACGATGCCAAAGACAACTTACTGATCTATCACTTCGACGAATACATCGACAAAGGGCATTCCCATGTACTGAAGCTGGTGGTTACCGACAACAAAGACAACGCACGGATTTACAATGCCACTTTCAATTATTGACCATAAAAATTAAGCGGAAAATTACCATTGATGGATTTCCCATGCATTGAACCGGGCCACTTTCAACAACTCCTTATCGGGAGCCACACAAACCGGGTGACCCACATGTTCCAAAACCGGCAAATCATCAATGGAATCGCCATAGTAATAGACATCCGGCAGGGAATAATTTCGGGAAGAACAAAATTCTTTCAAGCGAACCAATTTCTCGGGACCAAAACAAAATTTTCCAACCGGGTTTCCGGTAAAACACCCGTCATTTATTTCAAGTTCAGTACATAACACCTGATTGATCCCCAAAAACCCGGCCAGTGGAAGACAAATCGCTTCCACCGCCGATGACAAGATGGCTATTTCAGCATTGTTCTCCCGATGTATTCGGATCTCTTCGATGATCTCTGGTCGTATCGCACGAATAATCTGATCGTGATGAATCTCATCGACCATTTTATTGAATCGCTCAACGGCAATACCATCCATCCATTTGCCCATTCGATGGATAATCTTTAAAGTATCCTTTCTTTTAATTTTCGACAGAACAACCAGATAAACCGCATTTAAGAAACCCGACAGACTCATCAATCCTTCTTCACGGGCTTTTTTTACAAGCACTTTGGCACTGTTCAAATGAATGATGGTTTTATCGACATCAAAAAAAGCAATGTAATTTTTACTCTCGGTCATAAAATAACCCGCTTCATAATTAAATCCTTGTGGCGCTTATCAATTCTGCAGAAAATGGTTCCCTTTTGGGTTATAAATGGCATTTAAAGCCTGAGGCTGTACTTGCACATCGAACATCGAATCGAAATAAAGCTCCCCATCCACATGAAAAGGAACTTTCTGAGGAAATCCAATCTGGATTCTCGCGGTCTGGTAATAATTTACTTTCTTATTCTGGATGTGTGTTCCTTTGGGAACCATCAGCAGAATTCTAAAGCGCTGAAACAATCTCAGTTTTTTCACCATGCAAACATCTAGCAAACCATCGTTGGCAATGGCTTTCGGCGTTAGGAAAAAGCCCCCGGCAAATCTTCTCCCGACAGAAATGGTATTGATAAAGCAATCGGTCAAATCTTCGCCATGAGAAGTAACAACCTTCATCTTCTTCTCTCTGAAAAGAAGCAATGTTTTCACAATGTGCCAGATGTATTTATCCTTACCTCCTTTTTTTACACTTCCCTTCACCCTGTCGTAATTCTGAGCAGCCACTTCGGCATCAAAACCAAGTCCCATTCCATTAAAAAATGGTATTCCATTACAATTGCCCACATCGAGTTTGGTCAAATTCCTTTGGAAGAAAACATCCCAGTGTTTTTCTTCAAAACGGTTTGGAAAACCAAGAATCTGAATAAAATCATTTCCGGTACCGGCAGGGATTACCCCCAGCACAATATCCTGATTGTTGACCAAAACCCTGGCTATTTCATTCAACGTCCCATCGCCTCCAACGGCCACCACATATTTAACACCTGATTTGACATACTGGCTGGCTAACTCCGATGCATGACCTTTCCTTTCGGTTAATACAACGTCGGCATCAATACGATGTTTCGCAATTTCTTCGTTGATCTTAGGAATTAAAGTAGCCGCATAGCTATTCCCCGCAATGGGATTTACAATAAAAACCCATTCACCCTTTTTTTCTGTAATCATCCAAAATAGTTTAATAATACGCCGATTCAATCACCCCCTTCACTGCTGAAAGAATTTCCCTGTCATCTTTTTCCACCAACGCCCTGTTCTGAATTGGTTTATGAATGACTACATTTATCTTTGTATTGAATTTAATATGAAATCTGTTTTTCGGTTTAAGTTCATAAAAGCCTTTCAGAGTTACGGGTAACAACTCCAATTCAGAAGAACGTAACACATGGATAAAGCCCCGGTAAAAATCGTTGATCTTTCCATCAATGGTTCTGGTTCCCTCGGGGAAAATGGCAACCGTAAGCCCGTTGGCATTATTGACCATCAGATCGAGCATCTCTTTGGTATTCCGAATATTGGTAGCTTTTATGGGAATGTAATCAATGCATTTCAAAAAATGACCAAAGACTGGAATTTTCACCAACCGTTCACGCCCACACCACGAAACCCCGGGAAAGAAAGACATAATGGCCATGATATCAAAAAGGCTTGCATGATTTGCAATAACCAGGTATCTTCCATTTTCATCAAAATTCTCGTATCCATTGATCCGCAATTTCCTGCCAATCAACAGAAAAACCGATTTGGCCCAAAAACGGATCCCTCCTTTTACCACTTTTTTCATCCCCAGATAAGAGCAAAAGATGAGAAGCAACACCATGACTGCAGTGAAAAAGTACAGTACACCAAATACAGGGATAGAAATCATGATATAGATATATGATCTCATAGTCGGTTAAGCGCCTATGGTTAGGCTGCCCTAAAATAGAAAAATATTTTGACTTTATTCAGCCGCCACCAACTTTGTCTTTTCCCTTTTCTTTCGGATCAGCGAAAAGCCAATGCTCAATACAATAACAAACAAAATAAAATAAAGGGAGTAAATCGACTGAAAACCAATTTCATCGAGCCATGTATGGAAAAGCAATTTGAAACCTATAAACGCCAGCAACACCGAAATTCCCGTCTTCAAATAATAAAATAGTTTTACGACATGTACCAGCAAAAAGAACAACGACCTTAGTCCCAGGATGGCAAAAATGTTTGAAAAGAACACGACATACGGATCGCGGGTAACAGAGAATATGGCAGGTATAGAGTCGACGGCAAAAATTAAATCGGAAAACTCGATGATGAATACCACCACCAGCAAAGGTGTAATATGCAGAACACCATTCCGTTTCACGAAAAAGTTTTTTCCCACATACTTTGGAAACACTTTGAACCATCGGGAAGTAAACTTTACCAGCCAGTGGTGTTGCGGATCGATCTTTTCTTCCTCATGGCGTTTGATAAACATACTGACTCCGGCATAAACCAGATACGCTCCAAAAATCAACATCACCCATTCGAAGCGCTGAATCAGGGCCGAACCGGCAAAAATGAAAGCAAAACGCAGTACAATAGCACCCAGAATTCCCCACAGCAAAACGGTCTTATAACTCGAAGGCCGAACATTGAAGGCCGTAAGGATCATCAGCATCACAAACAGGTTATCGGTCGAAAGGGTCTCCTCAATCAGGTAACCGGTCAGGTAACTAATGGTCATATATTTTCGGTAGATATGAAGGTTCGCATCAAAGGTGTCGCCGGTAAATTTCAGTTCAGGCGCATACTTATGTGCTATTTCTCTCAGATGGTCCATATTGTCGACCCCATGGACAATGTGCCCAAAATAAAGCAGTAACAGAGAAAAAAGCAACGCAAGCGAAATCCAGATAATGCTCCAGGTGCCTGCTTCTTTTAACGACACTTCTGCACTGTCCTTTCCCACAAACAATAAATCGATAAGCAAAACTGCCACGATAAAAACGATGAAAACCACCATGGAAATGACTTCGCTGCTAAACATCACAATTCATTTTAGTAAAACGTTGCATACCCTCTGTAACCTCTTTTGGGGATAAAGGACTTATACATTTTTGCAAATATAACCAAAGAATCAGGCAAAAAACAGGACACTTTACCACCGCGACGGGTTTTATGGAAAATTTAATTTATAGACTGTGAATTATAAATAACGAGCCAATTCTCTTTTTTAGAATCCAATCCATTGTTTGCTGAAAATCATTTTTCATACCTTTGCACTCTCAAATACTCAAGATCATGTCAGTTCACAAAGAGATTAAGCGGGTTACGACCCATGTCCTTTCTGAGATGAAACTCAGGGGCGAAAAAATATCGATGCTTACCGCATACGATTACAGCATGGCCAAGCTGGTCGATCAGGCAGGCGTTGATGTGATCCTGGTTGGTGATTCAGCTTCGAATGTAATGGCTGGGAATGAAACCACGTTGCCCATCACCCTCGACCAGATGATTTACCATGGGAATTCGGTTGTGAAAGCAGTTAGCCGTGCACTAGTGGTTATCGATATGCCTTTCGGCACCTATCAGGGTGATTCAAAGAAAGCCATTCAGTCGGCCATCCGCATCATGAAAGAAACCCACGCCGATGCCGTAAAGCTCGAGGGCGGAAAAGATATTATTGAATCGGTCAACCGGATTATTTCTGCCGGGATTCCGGTCATGGGGCACCTGGGATTGATGCCACAGTCGATCCACAAATATGGCACATACGTTGTTCGTGCGCAGGAAGAAGAGGAAGCAAAGAAACTAATAAGCGATGCCCGTTTGCTTGAAGAAGCCGGATGTTTTGGAATCGTACTTGAAAAGATCCCTGCCGAACTGGGGGCCAAAGTGGCGGCAGAACTCCGAATCCCAATCATCGGGATTGGTGCCGGAAACGGAGTCGACGGACAAGTGCTGGTATTACACGATATGCTGGGCATTACCCAGGAGTTTTCTCCCCGTTTTTTGCGTCGGTACCACAACCTTGCTGCCGAAATTAAAGGCGCCGTGGGTGCTTATGTCAATGATGTAAAATCGAGGGATTTTCCCAACGAAAAAGAACAATATTAAAAAGATTGAAAGAGAAGGCAGAATGATCACCGTTCTGTCTTCTCTTTTCCTTTTAGAAAATATAATAGGCCAATACAAATTGCAGGTGCTGATAAAAACCGGAATTGTTAGTCCGATACCAAACAACATCGTTACTGGCACCTTCAGATCGGCCTGCTTCTGCATGTAGTCCCAGGTTTCCCGATAAACGCAACCTTTCAGAAAGATAATAATATGCGCTAAAATTCAGGCTGGTCGTAAATTCATCTGACTCGAAGTATCCCGACGTCGAGGAATGATTGAATGTCGCATAAATACTGGCTCTCAAATTTGTCCTCGTATTAGGGAAATAGCCAATCGCATACCCCGCAACAAGTTTACCTTCAAAACGATTGCTATTGGCTGTTTTTACCCACGACTCAGCAAGGTTCATGTTAATATTCAGATCGCGTTGCCATTTCATTGAAATTGGTTTACTGTTAAGGTATTCTACCGAAGCCCCCAACCTCTTTGTAAATGTCTCCGATCTTTCATAGTTGGAATATTTCCGGGATTCAAACGTGATGCCAGGAGTTAAATAGTAAGCCAGTTGCTGACCTGAAGAACGAGTCGCCATCCCTGCCATAAAATGATAATCGTTCAGAACCGAATATACATCAATCGATTCTCCTTGAATCAGTTTAAACTTTGTCAACAATGAAAAAAGTTCTTTCATCGCCTTTGCCTGATAAAGCCGAACGTCAAAATATCGTTCTTTCTGGACAAGGGTAATTTGGTCAGCCAAAGCTTTCACATCGTCACTGGTATAATTTCTCGACAGCAAACCGGCCTTTGAAAGATCGGATAAAATATACATGGCTTCCACCGCATCTTCCACATTCTCGATACGGCCATGTCCATGTCCAGCATTAACCAAAACTTCGGCTGTATAGTTTGGTCCATTTTTGTCCTCAACTTCGGGATTAATGTCATCATCTGTCCGGCTAACCGTTTGATTTACGCCAAAGGAAGCAGAACCTCCCAACTTATAAAAGTTTCGGCTTGAAGAGGAATAATAACCTGACCGGTTATAATATCCATTCACCGTATTATTTCCATTGTAATCAAATTTACGTGAAACAGTCTCAAGCGAATCGGTTAACAAACTTTTCTGCACCCGGCTTCTATTGTTTAAATTCAGCTCGCCTCCATACTTCACAATCTCTTTATCATTAAAAAGGATCGAAGAATAGGTTGAACTTACATTCGCTGCTGAATTAAACAAAAAGCCTTTCCGATCTGGATCGACAGCAACCGTAACTTTATTGAGACTGGAATTTGTTGACTCATCAAAACTTACATTCAAATCAAGACTTGAACGGAAATAATTGGTTGTTGTGTAACTTTTAAGATCGAAAACTGAATCGGGTTCCTGGGCTTCTACGAAAAATGCAACGGAAATCAACATTAAAAATAAAGGTAATTTTTTCATGGTGAGATTTTTGGTTAATAATTTGTATTCTATTGGCTAAACGAATCCTTATTGTCAGAAAGTATTTTCCCTCTTCTGTTAACCAATATATTTAACATTCATTAATTTTACGGCGTCATTTTTATAGTTTTTTGTATTCATAAATCATGCAGGTAATCTACGAAGACAATCACATTATCGCAGTTAACAAAAACTGTTCCGAAATTGTACAGGGCGATCAAACCGGCGATACACCCCTGAGCGAAATCGTAAAAGCCTACATCAAGGAGAAATACCAGAAACCGGGCAATGTTTTTGTTGGAATCATTCATCGGATTGACCGGCCCACCAGTGGAGTGGTACTTTTTGCCCGAACCAGCAAAGCGTTGGCCAGACTGGATGAAATGTTTGCCCAAAAAGAAAAAATCCACAAAACCTACTGGGCCGTTGTCGATCGGATACCGATACCCGAATCAGGTTCCCTGCATCACTGGCTGGTAAGGAACGTACAAAAAAACAAATCGCAGGCTTACAATACCGAAATGCCCAATAGCCAGGAAGCTTTCTTAAATTATAAACTTTTGTGCAGCTCCGACAAATACCATCTTTTAGAGATTGACCTGATTACCGGACGGCATCATCAGATACGCGCCCAACTGGCTACAATTGGTTGCCACATTAAGGGTGATTTGAAATATGGCTCTCCCCGATCGAACCCTGGCGGCGGAATTCATCTCCATGCCCGGAAAATTGAATTGATCCATCCGGTAAGCAAAGAGTTAATCTCGATCACCGCTTCGGTACCCGATGAATCTTTATGGAAATTTTTTGAAGAGAAAGTTACTCACAAATAGTCTCTTCACGCACTACCATAACATACGGTTTTCCCTTTTTGAGTCTTGCCAACAAATTTTGGCTTAATTATTGTTTTTAACCAAACATCACTTTTTTGTTAAACGTTAAAAACAAATAGCCATGAAAAAAATTACTTTAATTCTCTCGCTTTTTACCCTTCTCGCACTTAATTTTAGTTGTATTGGCCCTAAGGGGGACGATGGTCTCGATGGCCTGGACGGAAAAGATGCCAATGTTGGCGCAGCCGTTTATGATATTGCCCCTTCAAAATGGAGTGGTAACATCGATGGGTTTAAAACAACCCTTCCCGTACCCGAAATTACCGAAGACATCTTTTACAACGGTGCAGTGCTGGTGTACATGATCCGTAACGAAAATAGTACGGATAAAAGTTTCAATCAATTGCCCTACACCTGGTTAAACGGCACCAACACCGAATACATGGATTACGATGCCTACATTGGGGAACTGGATATATCCCTTCGTTGGGTTGACAACGGCGAAAACAACACCGAAGCACCCACAACCAACTACACGTTTAAGGTGATTGTAATTTCTGGCACCCAATTATCGGCACTGAAAGCCAAAACCGACATCAGTAATCCCGACGCGGTGATGGAATACATGAGAAGCAATCCCATTCTCTACTAAAACATCGGATCAAATCAAAATAAGTGAAATAGTTAACCGAACGACTGTCTCAAAAGTAAATTCTGTCATTCAATCAGAAAGGACAAATACATTGAGACAGTCGTTTCCTGTTAACTCCCAATTAAACTCCAATCAACTTCCAGCACACGTTGCAAGAACAATTAAAAAACGGTTCTATACAAGGCGCCTTTATCGAATGATATGACAAACTATTAACCTCCTGTACATTGACATTCTTTTTTCCCATCGGTTACTGTCTGTGTTTTCATGAACAACTGAAATAACAAAAAGAATAAACCTGTCAACAGCAATCCTTTTGCCATACTGCTCAATGAAATGCACCACCAAATGGTGTTAAGGGTTGGCGAACAGCAAGTGGTGAGAATATAAGCTAATGGAATACGGGCAGAGGTAAGGGTAATGCTGATAATTGCGGGAAGATAGGTTTTCCCCCACCCGTAAAAAGCCCCGGTCGACAACAATTCGATACACATAAACAATTGAGAATAAGCCAAAATCACCAAATAATCTTTACCTAGACGAAGGCTTTCGCTATCACGCAGGAACAATGAAAAAAGCGGTTCGGGGAAGGCCATAAAAACAACAGTGGTAGTTAATCCGACCACCATTGCAATTGTTAAACCGGCCAAAAATGATTTCCATTGACGGACATAATCTTTCGCTCCATAAGCTTTTCCCGCGATAGAAGATAAGGCGGAAGTAAACCCCGAAATAGTCATATAAGAAAGAGCTTCAATTTGTACACCCACTTTTTGAACGGCAATAGCTTCTGTTCCCCAGTTACTGATAATTCGGGCCATACCAATCGCAATAAAAACAAACACCATACGCTGCAATGTTGGGCTCATTCCAAGCAAAAGAAGCTCTCTGAGCTGTGCTTTCTGATAGGAAATTCGCTGATCGACATCGCCCTGAAGCAGCCTGAGCTTTCTGGAATACAAGAAAACAGTTATCATTTGCGAAAGGATGGTTGCATAAGCCGCCCCGTTAATCCCCAACCCGAACCCGAAAATAGCAATCGGATCGAGGAGAATATTCAACAATAAGCCCAACGAACTGATCCGAAAAGGGATCCTGCTGTTTCCATATCCAATGAATACACTGGAATAAAAATTGTTGAGAAATGTAAAGGGAATACTCCATCCCGATCTGATAAGAAAACCTATCGACAGGGCTTCCACCTGTTGGTTTTTCAAGTTTAGAATGCTAATCAAATATTTCCCACCAAACATTAAAACAGAAAGATAAAGTATTGCCAATACAATGAGGGCTATTTTCCCATTCAACACAAAACTTTTTGCAAGCACTTTATTGCCAGCCCCATTTGCATGGGAAACTTTGATTCCTACTCCAACTGTGATGAGAGATGAAAGAGCCCAGCCCAGATTGATAAAAAAACCAGCCGATCCTACCGCTGCAACAGAATCAGCTCCCAATTTTCCAACAAATAACATGTTGACAAAACTATAGGCCATACTCATAAACGAACCACCGATCACCGGTAATGCCAGCCGGATAAGCTGTCCGAATATTGAATCATTATAACTCTTCTTCATAATTGAACGATGCGCCGGAAGGCCATTTTTTCGATACCACGAATGTCATATTCACTTTTATAACCGACCAAAGGAGACGCAATCGTTGATCAAAAGACGCAAATCA
>Ga0116170_10003743_pt1 | contig 14176 bp, 8 predicted proteins | sample AD_JPNHW1_MetaG_FD_89797 | JGI IMG/M metagenome (GOLD analysis project Ga0116170, IMG submission 89797) | Active sludge microbial communities of municipal wastewater-treating anaerobic digesters from Japan - AD_JPNHW1_MetaG | ecosystem: Engineered > Bioreactor > Anaerobic > Digestate | place...
AATTTGATATCGGGAACAACATGGATTTCAAATTGATCTCGATGCAGGGCGATATTGCAAAGAAACAAATTGAATTGAAACAATCAAGCTACCTGCCAACGCTGGCAGCCTACTATTCCCGGACCCAAAAAATCCAGACGGCAAAATTCGACATGACGCCCAACAATGTGCTCGGGCTATCGCTGAATGTCCCGATTTTTTCCAGCGGCCAGAGGAAAGCCCAGGTAAGCCAGGCGAGGATTGACCTGGATATCAATAAAAACACGCAGGCCTTGCTGACTCAGCAACTTACCTTACAGGAAAAACAACTCCGGTTCAATTACAACAACCTGCTGGAGCAATACCGTAACCAGCAGCGGAATGTAGAAATCGCCAAAGAAGTGCTCGAAAAGATGAAATTGAAATATCAGCAGGGCGTGATCTCAAGTCTGGAACTCACCAGCGCCAACAACGACTATCTGACGGCTGAATCGAACCATGCCGGCACCCTGCTGCAGTTGTTAAATGCAGAACTTGCCTTACGTAAAATCAACAATAACCTTTAATCATCATACCATGAATACGAACAAATTTTTACTTCTATCCATAATTGCCGGAATAGTCACCTTACAGACAGCCTGCTCTTCAAAAAAAGATAATGCTGCGGCAAATGCCAAAACTGCCGTTCAGCAAACGGTTCCCGTTAAAACCGAAGTTGTCGGCAAAGAATCGGTAGCCCGCACCATTGAGTATACGGCTTCGCTCCTGCCTTACCAGGAAGTTCATCTGGCGCCGGCTTCACCCGGACGTATCGATAAAATCAACGTAAATATCAGCGACAGGGTACGCGCCGGACAGGCTTTGGTTATGATGGACCGCACGCAACTTGAACAGGCCCGAATTAACCTCGTGAAGCTGGAATCGGATTTCAGGAGGTTCGACACCCTGAAAAAAACCGGGAGCATCGCCGACCAGCAGTACGATCAGATAAAAACCGCTTACGATGTTGCTAAAACCAGTTATGCTTTTTTGCAGGATAACACGCAGCTCAAAGCGCCTTTCGACGGAATTGTTTCGGGCAAATATTTCGAAAACGGCGAGATTTACTCCGGCTCTCCCGCTGCCGCAGTCGGCAAACCGGCTATTGTATCCATTGTACAGATCAGCCAGTTGAAAGCCCTTGTCAGCATTTCTTCCATGTATTTCCCGCTGGTTTCGCAGGGCATGAAAGCCGTGATTGAATCGGAATTATATCCCGGCATCAAATTCACCGGCGATATCTCCCGGATTTATCCCACCATGGACAACGCCACCAAAACATTCACGGCCGAAGTCAGGATACAGAACGGCCAGTTGAAACTGCGTCCCGGCATGTTTGCCAAGATCATGCTTGACCTCGGCGAAGGGGAAGCCATTCTGGTTCCCAACATCTCCATCATCAAACAAACCGGTACCAACAACATGTACGTATTCGTCAACAAGAACAATGTTGCAGTTAAAACGCCTGTGATAACCGGGCGTATGTTCGATGATAAGATTGAGATCCTGAGCGGGCTCAACAGCGGCGACGAAGTGGTTATCGTTGGCCAGAACAAACTTGAGAACCAGTCTCCGATCTCGGTCATCAAATAATATGTCGTTCATAAGACACCTTTAAGTAACAGCCATAACAATTCAGAGAATGAGTTTATACAGCACTGCCGTAAAGAAGCCCGTCACCACCATCATGATTTGTATCGGGGTGATAATCCTGGGCATATATTCCTATTTGCAGTTACCCCTGGATTTCTTCCCAAAGATGGATCCGCCTTATATTTCAGTCATCACGTATTATCCGGGGGCCAATGCCGCCGATGTGGAACAAAATATCACCCGTAAACTGGAAGATGGTTTCGGATCGCTCTCGAACCTGAAAAATATGACCTCCACTTCCAAGGATAATATTTCGGTCGTAATGCTTGAATATGAATGGGGAGCAAACCTTGATGAAGCTACCAACGAAGTAAGGGATGCCGTCGGGATGACCCAGAACCGTCTGCCCGATGAAGTGGAAACGCCGGTCATCTTCAAAATCAGCACGAGCATGATCCCTGTGATTATGTTCAGCGTAACCTGCGACGAGAGTTATGAAGGCATCCAGGATATCCTGGACGACAAACTGGTTCAGCCCCTGAACCGCATCGACGGCGTAGGCAGCATTTACCAGATTGGCGCCCCCGTCAGGGCCGTGATGGTCGATATTGATCCGCGGAAGCTGGATGCCTTCAACCTGACGGTTGAGCAGATCGGCGGGATCCTGGCAGCCAACAACCTCAACCTCCCGTCCGGTAACCTGAAGATGGGAAAAGCCGATCTTGCCCTCAGGCTCCAGGGAGAATTCGAAAACAGCGATGTTGTTAAAAATATCATCGTCAGCAATTACAACGGAAAAACCGTATATCTGAAGGACATCGCCTCGGTGCGCGACTCCCTGAAGGACATCAATTCCTACGAACGTGCAAACGGACAAAAAAACGTCCGTATCATGATCCAGAAACAATCCGATGCCAATACGGTGGCTGTTGCCAACCAGGTGAAGAAAAAGCTTGAAGAAATCAAGAAAACGCTGCCTCCGGATGTAAAGGTGCAGGTGCTGATGGACACTTCGGTCAATACGATCGATTCTATCAACAACCTCTCCGAGACGCTGATCTACGCTTTGATTTTCGTTGTGCTGGTAGTATTTTTCTTCCTTGGACGATGGCGCGCGACATTTATCGTCTCGCTTTCCATCCCCATATCGCTGATTGCCGGGTTTATCTACATGTTCCTCTCCGGCGGGACCCTTAATATTATCACCCTGTCGTCGCTTTCCATCGCGATCGGCCTGGTGGTGGACGATTCCATTGTGGTACTCGAGAACATCACCAAAAAACTTGAGAAAGGGGGATTTACGAGGGAGGCAGCCATCTATGGCACCAGCGAAGTAAGCCTTGCCGTTATTGCTTCCACGCTCACCATCATTGCCGTGTTCCTCCCGCTTACCATGCTGGGCGGAATGACCGGTATCATCTTCAAACCCCTCGGATGGGTTGTGGCGATCACGGTAGCCGTGTCGGTCATCGTTTCCATGACGCTCACCCCGATGCTGAGTTCCAAGATCCTCAGTGCAAAACTACCTTCGACAGACACGCCTGCAGGCAAGTTATATTCCTTCTCTCAGGGATTGCTCCGCCGTCTGGACAATTTCTATGAAAAGATACTCTTCTGGGCTGTTAATCACCGGTGGACAATTATTATCATTGCCGGAGTGATTTTTATCTCCTCAATGGTACTTGTCAAATTCATCGGTACCGAATTTATGCCGGCATCCGATAATGACAGGATTTCGGCCCAGGTAAAACTGGCTCAGGGGAGCCGGATTGAGGAAACCGCCAAAACGGCCCACTATCTCGACAGCGTTTTCATGAAAAAGTACCCGGAAATAGAGCTTACATCAACAAGCGCCGGCGCCGGCGACGGTTCCAATTCCATGTCGGCGGTATTTTCTGAAACCGGTAATTACATCATTAACTACACCTTCAAGATGACGCCTCACCAGAAACGTGAAAAGGATATTTTCCAGATCGCTGAAGAAATGCGTAAGGATATCGAAGTGTTACCCGAGGTGGAAAAATTCTATGTCGATCCCGGATCATCCCGTTCGTCAGGCGGAATGGGTTCAGGAGGCGGAAGCGTACTGGAGATAAAAGTTTACGGCAACGATTTTGATAAAACCAACGTGGTTGCCGAAAATATCTCCAACGCCCTGAAAGGAATTAAAGGGGCCGAAGATATCAAGGTCAGCCGTGATAAGGATAAAACCGAACTGCAATTGGTGCTTGACCATGAAAAAATGACTTCGTTCGGGCTGAATACCGCTACCGTCGCCAACGCGGTCCGTAACCGTATCAACGGACTTACCGCCACTAAATACAAAGAAGCCGGCAATGAATACGATGTGATTGTCCGTTATGACGACAAATACCGGCAATCGACCGAAGATATTGAGAACATCAGTATTGCCACCCCTCAGGGCAAAATAATCAAGCTAAGTGAGATAGCGACGCTTAAACGTTTCTATTCGCCCCCGTCCATCGAAAGGGAGAACAAAGTGCGTATTGTTACCGTTTCAGCCGCCATTTCCGGTACCGATATCGGGACTGTGCAGGCAGGCCTTGACAGGGAAATTGCGAAAATGAACATCCCGGATGATGTCTCGCTTGAATATGGCGGGAGCATTGAAGATATGCAGGAATCATTCTCAAATCTCTTCCTGTTATTATTGCTGTCGATCATCCTGGTGTACATCGTAATGGCCTCCCAATTCGAATCATTGCGTGAACCATTCATCATCATGTTCTCGATCCTTTTTGCCCTTACCGGAGTATTTCTCAGTCTGTGGATTTTCCATTCCACCATCAACGTGATCTCCATGATCGGTTTGGTCATGCTCATCGGTATCGTTGTGAAAAATGGTATTATCCTCGTTGATTATACCAACCTGCTGGCCTCCAGAGGGTACCAGCTTAAAGAAGCCGTTATCGCTGCGGGCCGGTCCAGGCTGAGACCCGTGCTCATGACCTCTCTGACCATGATCCTTGCCATGATCCCGATGATCGTTTCTACCGGCAGCGGTTCCGAAATGTGGAAACCTATGGCTATCGCCATCTTCGGCGGCCTGACCTTCTCCACGCTGGTCACCCTGATCCTGGTCCCGACCATCTATACCATCTTTGGAATCGGAAAAATGAAGAGGTTAAAAAGAGCTGAAATAACATTAGCCAATCAATAATTCCCAACTATGAAAGCTGTATTTATAGCATATAACCAATCCCTTACCGAAGGAGTACAGAATATCCTGGATGATCTCGCGATCAGAGGATATACGCAATGGACCGACATCAAAGGCCAGGGGACAGAAAAGGGTGATCCCCACCATGGCACCCATACCTGGCCTTCGCTCAACAATGTACATCTTACAATTGTTCCTGATGATGTGGTCGAGCCCCTGCTTGAGAAACTCGATTTCCTGAATAAGGAAGTGGAAGAACAGGGCTTAAAGGCTTATGTATGGAACATTGAAGCCTCGGTATAGGTTTTCTTCCTGAAGATTTCCCTGATTCCCGGTTGACATAAGGAATTGCCGGAACAGGAGATCCTAATAGCGAAATCAGGCAAATGGTCAAAAGCAGACATTAAGTCAGGCTTTTACCTTTGCCTGATTCTTTTTTTCCCGGCAGCCGTTCATATCATAAGAACAATTCCAATGCGTGATTTGTTAACTTAGTAACAAAAAACAGCGGAACTTTTTATCAAAAGAAACCTGTCTGTTTCATCAGGATCAAACACATATACTATTTTCTCCATCATGAAAACAAATCACGTATCAGAACAACGCCGCGTGGTAGTTGTCGGCGCAGGTGCGGTAGGCGCCACTTACTGTTATGCGCTGGCCCAAAGCGGGTTGGCCGACGAAATTGTGATCATCGATAAAAATGAGGACCTTATGCACGGACAGGTGCTTGACCTCGTGCACGGCCAGCCATTCTTCCCCACCGTCGCCATCAGGGAAGGCACCCCAGAGGATTACACCCGGGCTCAACTTGTAGTAATTACTGCCGGCATCGCCCAGCGCCCCGACGAAACACGGCTGCAACTGCTGCGCAAGAATGCACAGGTCGTCGGCGATATTGCCGCTGATGTAGCGGCGCATCATTGTGAAGGGGTCATGCTCATCGTGAGCAATCCCGTGGATGTGCTCACCTATATTGCCGTCAAACGATCGGGCTGGGACAGGAGTCGCGTCATCGGCTCAGGCACGGTTCTCGACAGCACCCGGTTCAGGCACCTGCTCAGCATGCACTGCGGGGTGGATGTTCATAATGTCCATGCCTATATGTTGGGCGAGCACGGCGACAGTGAATTTGCAGCCTGGTCGATGACCAATATCGCCGGGATCAGCATTCACGATTACTGCCCGGTATGTGAAAAATGTTCCGACTGGAAAAACCAGCAAAAGCTCATTGAGCAACAGGTACGAGATTCAGCTTACCACATCATCAACTATAAGGGAGCCACACATTTTGCGGTAGGACTGGCGCTCGTCAGGATTACCGGAGCTATCCTGAGGAACCAGTCCAGCGTACTGACGGTTTCCATCCTGGTAAATGGCGAATTCGGCATCCAGGACGTTTGCCTGAGCGTGCCCTGCATCGTAACGGCCAGGGGCGTGTCGGCCATCATCCGCAGCCCTTTGTCCGAAGAAGAATTCAGCCAGCTCAGGCATTCTGCCTCAGTTCTCCGCAATGCGATAGGCTCGCTGGAAGAAGAACCGCAATAATTGCTCTTCCTGCCATCCCTGTTTGCAGGTAATGCTATCCGGCCTGTCGGGATAGCATTACTCAATATCGATTCATATTTCCGGAAATTCCGGCGCGATGATCCTGAATTCAGATGCAGGATCAACAGGCCATTTCCCCTGCATTCTTTTTTGCAGATAACAGGTTATAAGCCCCTTTTACAACAACCTTGGCAGCCCTGGTATCAAATCCTTCCGGAAAGATTATTTCCGTGTAACCACCTTCCGAAACGCCCTTGTGAACTTCAACCATACGGTATTCCGTAAAGGGTTTGCCGTTTTCCTGTTTGTTTTTATCAAAAACAAAGATGTAGTCCTTATCATCAAAACTAACAACCGCTTCCGACGGCAACGATTCAACCCTGGAAGAAGAGGCTTCAATGACGGCATTTACATACATGCCTGAAATCATATTCTTACACTTATCGTTTACCGAAGCATAAACCCTGAATGATTTGTCGGCATTAACGGCCTTACCAACCTGGTACACCGTTGCATTGTGCTGTTCGGCTGCATTATTCAGAAAAAACCTGATGTTGTTACCTGCCGAAACCCTGTCGACATCTTTTTCGAAGAGGGTAAGTTCAAGAAAGAGCTTATCATTGTTTACGATTTCGAACATAACATCAGCAGGCGTAACATATTTACCGACGTTGACATTTACCGTCTTCAGAAATCCTGTAATCGGAGATACAATTGCAACGGAACGGGTGATGTTGTCTTCATGAAGTTTTGCCGGGTTGATACCTATCAGCATCAGTTTCTGTTCAAGGGCTTTTACCTGCGTTTTCATGCTTCTGTATTCCGAAGTAACCTGTTGCAGGCTTTTTTGTGAATATACGTCGTCCTTATACAGTTCCGTATGCCTTTTATACTCGGCTTCAGCAAACTCAAGTTTATTACAGGCATCCAGATAGTTTTGCTGGATATCGATGAAGTCCTGGTTTTCGATGATCGCCAGGGTTTGTCCTTTGGCAACTGCATTTCCAGGTAAAAGGAATGAGCTTCTGACAAATCCGCCCAACGGGGCCGATACGGTAGCCATGTTTTGGGGAGCCGCCAGGATGGTTCCCCCGGCATTTATGGTGCCGCTGAGAGAGCGCATTTCCACGGCGCCGAATTCTATGCCTGCCAGTTTAATCTGGTCTTCACGCATTTCCACGATATCGTCGGGAATTACTTCAGCATCCTCCCCACCGGATGATTTTTTTTCCTTGTTGCACGACGGCAAAACCGCAAGCAGGGCGGCAAAGTAAATGAGGGATCTTATCTTATTTATTTTCATAACAAATTGTTTTACATTATTTTACCCGTGATGTACCCTATGTTTATATAGGTCTGGATATAGCTGCTGAGGGCTTCCAGGTAATTCTGGCGAATGGTTAGCGCCCTGTTGAGGCTCATGACATAATCGAGGTAATCCATAGCGCCGGCCGTGTAACTTTTACCCGATTGTCCGATGATCAGGTCAGCTTCAGGAAGCGCCTGTTGTTCATAGAATTCAAGGCTCTTTTTGTGCTGGTCAAATTCGTCCAGTAAGTTGTGATATTCCGACACCAGCGACCTGGCGTATGCTTCTGCGTTGATGCGCGCTTCGTCCTGCCTGATGCCGGCTGCCCTGATCTTTGCCGAATAAGGCTTATACCAGAGGGGCAGGGCAATTCCTGCCTGAAAGCCATTGAATCTTTCGTCAGTGCCAAACATACGGGGAATAGAATTTATTTCCTGTACTCCCTGCATGGTCTGGCTGGAAAAACCAACCGAAAACTCAGGCAAAGCAAGGCTTATTTCCAGTTTCCTGTTCAGATTTTCAACTTCTGCCTGGTTCAGGTAATAACCCAGGAAAGGATTTTGGGACAGGAAAGCCGAATCGCCGGCGATCACCGGCATCACGGGCTTGAATAACGAATCGGAAGGAAGATAAAGGTCCTGCGTATTCAGCAGGGTACGAAGTTTTCGGGCATATATACCCATATCCGATTCTGTTTGCTGAAGCCGGTCCCTGATTTCGAGGTTCTGTGACCGCGCCGTGATCATTTCGAGGCGGTTTGTTTCGCCCGTTTGCGCACGGAGTTCAGCAGCCTTGCAGAAACCGGAAAAGAGGCTGTCCTGGCAGACTAACAATTTTTTCTTCTCCATAAGATAGACAAGCTGCCAGTAAACCCTTTTTACCTCGGTAGCTGTTTCAAGCCTGGATTGCTTCAGTTTCCATTCACTGTCCCTGATAGTTGCCGCCGCCAGTTTGCTACGGTTAGTGTAGACCGTCGGGAATAAAACAGACTGGGAAACCGTAATACTGTTATCTTTTGAATAGGAATTGAACTGCCCGTATCCGAATTCTACGGAAGTCTTGGGTATCTCCCAGGAAGCGCCTTTCAGCATTTTCTGCTCCTCTACCGAATAAGCCGAAGAACGCAGCGCCAGGTTATTATCAAGGGCCATTTTAACAGCATCCTCCAGGGTAATCCTTCCTGTCTTCTGAGCCTGCGCCGGGTTAAAAAACGCATTTGCCGAAATCAGGAACGCTGCAACCAGCAAGGGGGTAACGGTCTTTTTCGTGAATAATGGCTTTATCCGGGTTTCGGTGAAGAAAACATAAAACACCGGCAGAATAACCATGGTAAGGATTGTGGCCGTGATAAGCCCTCCGATAACGACGGTTGCCAAGGGTTTTTGGACTTCGGCGCCGGCCGAGGTGGATAAGGCCATCGGCAGGAAGCCGAACGAAGCTACCGCGGCCGTCATCAATACGGGACGCAGGCGGGAATGCAGGCCTTTTAAAACACGCTGATGGATGTCGGTAATACCTTCTTTTTCCAGACGGTTGAATTCAGCTATCAGCACAATTCCATTCAGGACGGCAACCCCGAATAAGGCGATGAAACCCACGCCTGCCGAAATGGAGAAGTTCATCCCGCGAATCCAGAGGGCGAAAACTCCGCCGATAGCAGCCATAGGCACTGCCGAGAAGATAAGCAGGGTTTCCCGGAGCGAACGGAAAGTGAGGTAGAGGATTACAAAAATCAGCAGCAGCGCGACAGGTACTGCGATCGACAAACGCCTCTTGGCTGCGGCCAGGTTCTGAAACTGCCCGCCGTAATCAATATAATATCCGGTTGGGAGATTGACCTTTGCATCTATTTTTTTGGTCACCTCGGCTATCACACCCTGGACATCCCGGTTCCGGACATTGAAGCCGATCGTTATGCGGCGCCGGGCATTTTCGCGCGATACCTGGGCCGGTCCTGATTTAATTTCGATGCTGGCAATTTGTTCTAGGGGAATTTGTCCTCCATCGGGCAAGGCGACCGCGAGTGTTTTGACATCGTCAAGGTTTTGGCGATAGTCTTTATCGAGCCGGACCACCATTCCGAATCTCTTTTCTTCGTCAAACACCACCCCTGCCTGGCTTCCGGCAAAAGCAGAACGCAATATGCGGTTTGCTTCTTCAATGGAAACGCCATACCGGGCCAGACGGTCGCGGTCAAATTCAACCTGCACCTGGGCCAGGCCGGTAACCTTTTCAACGTTTATGTCTTCAACGCCTTCCACCCGGTCAATTACCTTTTCAATTTCAGAAGCTTTTGCAGCAAGGGTATTCAGGTCATCTCCGAAGAGCTTGATGGCCACATCCTGCTTCGACCCTGTCATAAGTTCATTAAACCTCATCTGGATAGGCTGCTGGAATTCGAATTTTACGCCCGCCAGTACTGCCAGCTTATCTTCCATTTTGGCGACAAGTTCTTCAAGCGTTTCTGCCGAAGTCCACTCACTTTTCGGTTTGAGGGTAATGATGTAATCCCCGGTTTCCATTGGTGTAGGATCCGTGGGTATTTCCCCCGCCCCTATCTTACACACAGTATGTTTGATCTCAGGAAAATTCTTGAGCAATATTTTATTGGCTTTTTCAACCATGTCAACCGTATGCGATAAGGAACCACCCTGCAACGTCATCACGCCTGCCGCCAGGTCGCCTTCTTCCAGTTGAGGAATAAACTCCCCTCCCAACCGGGTAAACAGGAACAGGCTGAATATGAAGAGCAGGATGGCTGATGCCGAAACCAGCAATTTCCGCCTGAGCGCGAAGTTTATCACCGGGGTGAACATTTTATGAAACCAGTCCATCAGCCTGTCGGAGAAGTTGCGCCTGTGGCTGGTATTCCTGCTTAAGAACAGGGCCGCAGCCATGGGAACATAGGTAAGTGAAAGAATCGCCGCGCCGGTCAGGGCAAAAGCAACTACCTGCGCCATAGGCCTGAACATTTTTCCTTCGATGCCGACCAGGGCCATAATGGGCAGGTAAACGATAAGGATGATGATCTGGCCGAAAGTTGCCGAACTCATCATACGTTTTGCCGATTCCAGGACGTTTTCATCCATTTGTTGCTGCGACAGCCTGGCCAGACCCTGATGATGGCTCTTGCTCATAAACACCCGGTGTACCGCGCTTTCAACAATGATGACGGCGCCATCCACGATCAGTCCGAAATCAATAGCTCCCAGGCTCATCAGGTTGCCCGAAACCCTGAAGATGTTCATCATGGAGATGGCAAACAGCATGGAAAGCGGGATCACGGAAGCAACGATCAAACCCGCCCGGAAATTCCCGAGCAACAAAACCAGGATGAAGATCACGATCAACGCACCTTCGATCAGATTCTTAGCAACTGTTCCGATGGCCCTGCCGACCAGTTCGGACCGGTTCAGGTATGGCTCGATAGTAACACCTTCAGGTAATGACTTTTGAATGGACTCGATGCGCGTTTCAACGTTATCTATCACCTGATGCGCATTTGCACCTTTCAGCATCATGACAACCCCGCCTACGGCTTCGGCGGTATCAACCACAAATGCGCCGTAACGGGTGGCGCTCCCGTATTGAACGGTTGCCACATCCCTGATCAATACAGGGATACCGGAAGCGTTTGTTTTCACGACAATCTTTTCAATGTCTGCCAATGAACCTACCAGCCCGATGCTTCGGATGAAATAGGCATTAGGCTTCTTATCAATATAAGCGCTGCCGGTATTTTCATTGTTCCGCTCGAGGGCGTCAAAAATATCGGTCAGCGTCAGCCCCATTCCCCTGAGCCTTTCAGGATTTACAGCAACCTCATATTGCTTTACGAAGCCTCCGTAACTGTTTATATCCGCAACGCCCGGCGTTCCCAGCATTTCACGGCGCACGACCCAATCCTGGAGTGTCCGGAGTTCCATCGGGGTATATTTCGTTTCATACCCTTTATCCACCGCCAGGCGGTACTGGTAAATTTCGCCCAGACCGGTGGATATAGGAGCGAGTTCTATTTTGGCGAATCCGTCAGGGATTTCCTCTTCTGCCTCCCTGAGCCTTTCGGTTAATTGTTGCCGCGCCCAATATATATCGACGCCGTCTTTAAAAACCACGGTAACAACCGATAGTCCCAGCCTTGAAATCGACCGGAGTTCAATGATGTCGGGAATGTTGGCAACGGCTACTTCAACAGGCGCCGTAATAAAACTTTCAACTTCCTGAACGGCAAGCGAAGGCGCCAGCGAAATTATCTGCACCTGGTTATTGGTGATGTCGGGTATGGCATCGACGGGTAAACGGGTCAGGGAATAGGTTCCCCATCCGATTAATGCAATAACAAACAGCCCGACAATGAATTTATTTTTAATTGAAAATTGGATGATCCGTTCTATCATAGGTAAAACCTTAACACGTTAATAATACAACCTGCCGGATTCCCGATTATGGAATGCCGGAAGCAGATTGAAATAAATTATCACGGAAAGATTAACCTATCTTAGGCGGTTCCCAGATAGCAATAACAGGAGATGATACCTGATGAGAAACGTTTGCAAATTCCTGTCTTCTCATGAAAGGGTAACATTCAAAATGTACGGAGAAGTCCTGGATAATAACAGGGGTAGCACAGCAGTTGCAGGTGCAGAAAGGGGAGCAATGGTCGGCGCCTTCCTGGTGATGCCGGTCGCTGCAGGGTTGCGTCATATTATTATTATTAACGGCATGCTTGTCGGGAAGCCGGTCAACACACGGGGTTAGTGTCAGTGCGACGACATACAGGGATAATATGAATGCCAGGACTTTCATCAGAATTACAAGGCTGTAAAATTACAGGAAAAAGTTATTCTGCCTGCAATTCTTTCTGCGTTGAAAAATACTTCTTCCCAAACAGGAAAGCAATATTCACCAATCCGATCATCACTGGGACCTCTACCAGCGGCCCGATAACGGCTGCAAAAGCTTCACCGGAGTTCATGCCGAAGATGGCGATTGCCACGGCGATAGCGAGTTCAAAGTTGTTGCTGGCCGCCGTGAACGAAAGCGTAACCGCCTGCCCGTAATTGGCACCTACCCTTTTACTCATGAAAAAGGAAAGCATGAACATGATCAGGAAATAAACCAGCAACGGGATGGCAATCATAACCACATCAAGGGGAATCTTCACGATATACTCCCCTTTGAGCGAGAACATCACGATAATAGTAAACAAAAGGGCTATCAGGGTCAGCGGGCTGATCTTCGGAATAAATTTATTGTGATACCACTCTTTGCTCTTAATGCGGATCAGGATAAACCGGGTAAGGAAACCGGCAATAAACGGAATGCCCAGGTAAATGAATACACTCTCGGCTATTTGGCCGATGGTGATATTTTCGACAGCATCATTTGTAGGAATACCGAACCAACCGGGAAGAACTGCAATGAAAAAATAAGCATATACCGAGAAAAAGAGCACCTGGAAGATGGAGTTAAAAGCCACCAGCCCGGCGGCATACTGCGTGTCGCCTTTTGCCAGTTCATTCCAAACGATAACCATGGCTATGCAACGGGCCAGCCCGATCATGATGATGCCATACATGTATGGCAGGTTTGAATTATTCTCGCCCGGGAACAGTTTGAACAGGATAACCGCCAGCGCAAACATCAGCACAGGGCCGATGATCCAGTTCTGTATGAGGGATAAGGCAAGCACCTTCCGGTTCCTGAAAACATCGCCCAGCTCTTCGTATTTAACTTTGGCCAATGGCGGATACATCATGAGTATCAGCCCTATTGCAATAGGTATGTTGGTTGTGCTTTCGGGCGATGATTTCATCGAATCCCAGAATTGGGCAATTGAGGGAAACAGGTATCCTGAAAACACCCCTATAAACATAGCCAGGAAAATCCATAATGTCAGGAACCTATCCAGGAATTTTAAACGTGGTTTTGATGGCATATCTTATGAATTTGAAAATGTGACAATTTGAGAATTTGAGAATGGGGCTGTCGGTAAACCCGCTATCAGGTTATTATTTTCATGGCTTTGAAGATCTTAATTTTCATTTTCAAATTTCCACATTTTCAAATTTTCAAATTAATTTGTGGCTGTCGGTAAACCCGCTATCAGGTTATTATTTTCATGGCTTTGAAGATCTTAATTTTCATTTTCAAATTTCCACATTTTCAAATTTTCAAATTAATTTGTGGCTGTCGGCAAACCCGCTATCAGGTTAATATTTTCATTGCTTTGAAGTACTTATGATCTTTGAAAGGATCCTGATCAATTCGGTGAGGCGTTCGTGAAGCTTTTCATCATAAGGATAACCATCAGCCAGCTTGCACAAAGTGAGCCAGTAATCGGTCTCTTCAGCCTCTTTTGCAGCAATTTTCATCTTATGAATGAAGTCCGTCTTACTTTCTGCATTCTGGGCTTCCCTGATGTTAGCGCCTATAGAGGTCCCGGATTTTAACAGTTGTCTTGAGATGATGAATTTCTTTTCTTCCTCAAGCTTCCCTGCATACTCCATTATTCTGACTGCGAACTC
>Ga0116170_10003744_pt1 | contig 14175 bp, 10 predicted proteins | sample AD_JPNHW1_MetaG_FD_89797 | JGI IMG/M metagenome (GOLD analysis project Ga0116170, IMG submission 89797) | Active sludge microbial communities of municipal wastewater-treating anaerobic digesters from Japan - AD_JPNHW1_MetaG | ecosystem: Engineered > Bioreactor > Anaerobic > Digestate | place...
ACTGTATAATGCATCCTCTTTCTATTATTGAATGAATAATTTCGAGAGATCCTGCATCATTTAATACTTCTTCAGGTTTTGATTCGTTTTTTTCTATTAAAATTTCAGCCGATTTAGTTAAATAATCTGTAACTTCTGTGCTCTCTGCAATGTTAAAAATGTCAGATACCTCCTGGATGCAGTGAATTCTATCCATTTTTTTATTCAGCATCTGCCTGTTCTTGATCACATAGGCAAGCATCATCTCGCTTATGTTAAGAACGGATTTTTCTATTATATCAACATCGAGACCCAGTATTTTCTGGATTTCACCAAAGCTTATTCCGTCGTTTCCGGAATAAAGAACTTTAAAAATACTGATTTCATCTCTATTGAATGAGGAGATTATCCGGTAGAGGGTGAAAAAATTAAGCATAGCTTCTCTGATTTTTGCCTCGGAAGAGGTTTTAATGTTGAGAAGCTGAGCCAGCTCTTTCTGCTTTTCCGGCTGGATTCTTTTTAATATATCATCAATTGTTTTCATAAAAAGTTGTAGACACCTATTATATACTATTTTATATGTATGTGGTTAAATATGCAATAAATTTTGTTATAAAATTCTATTTTGTTGCACATTTTACCCCATAAAACCGTAATTATTCATTTTTTTATAATCCCAAGGAGAATTTAATGATTCAATTTTTAAGATTTGATAAATCAAAAGAATTTGATGTCGAATTTGAAGTAATAAAGGGGAAAGAAGCAGCCGGATTTTTTCTTAAAAGAACTATCTATCTTTTCCTTTTCGGTTATTCAACTTTATTTCTGGCAGTAGCTATACCTTTTGTGAAAACCCCATGTATGTATATATATTTTGCCGGCAGCCTTGCAACTGCTTTTTATCTGATGAGATATATAAATCATATAGTAAAGTATTTAAAATATAGAGGCGGTTCAATAAAACTTAATAATAATTTTGTTGAGGTAAAAACCGCAACTCAAACTATTAAAATACCGGCAGACGAAATAACTTATCTGGAAATAAATCCTCTTGGAAATCTCCTGATAAGAGAAAAATCCGGAGTTACATCTTTCCCCAGAGTTCTGCTGATCGATGAACAGAGAAATTTTATACAGGAGCTCTTTCAGGATATGGCTCCTAAAAGAACTCTTCTGTATAAGAAGATATGGGAATTTGCTGATGCTATAGTCGTAGCTCTTGTTCTTGCAGTTCACATAATCCAATATGTAATACAGGCTTATTATATACCAACAGGTTCTATGGAAGAAACTCTTCAGATAGGAGACCACCTGTTCGTTGAAAAAATCACTTACGGGCCGATAATTCCTAAAATGATGGGGATGGAAAATCCTGTTCATCTGAATGCCTTGGCTGTACGTGGATTGAAAAGAGGGGATATCGTGATCTTTACTCCTCCTATTGAAAGCGAGAAACATAAAGATTACATAAAAAGATGTATTGCATTACCCGGTGACGAATTTCACGTTAAGGATAACTTTGTGTATATTAACGGCGTAAGACAGGATGAGCCTTATACTCTCGGCAAACCTACAGACTACGATCATTTTAACATTAACAAGTTTAACAATATTGAAGGTATAGTTCCTCCTGGAAAAGTTGTAGTTCTCGGAGACAATAGAATTAATTCCTCCGACGGGCGTTATTTCGGTTATCTCGATATAACAGCAATCAAAGGGAGAGCTTTTGTTCTCTACTGGAATACAGAACAGATTTTTAACGGTAAATTCAACAGGCTTGGTTTAATAAGATAAAAGTGATATTTATATATCTGAAATTCTGCTCGCGGTTACATTTCAGATGTAACTCTTCGAAAAACGAAGGTAAATTTATTCTCCGGCGTGCTGTTTGCGGCGGTGATATATTTTACTTTCAGTTTTTGAGTAATTACTTTTAGATAGAGCAGTAATGGATAAATCTGTTTTTAAAAAAAGAGTTCTGATAACAGGTTTTATTTTATCGATAATTCTGTTCTTCTTTGTTCTTAAACTTTTTAATCTTCATTTTTCAGATAAAATTATACTCCCTGCTAAAGAGCCGATTGAAAACGGAAGGGGGTATATTTTTGACCGTGAAGGATACCTTCTTGCCCTTAGTATAGAATTTGATTCAATCTATGTAAATCCTCAGGAACTTAAAGATCCGTCAGCTGCCGCATCAGCCCTGTCACCTCTGGTCAATCTTCCTCCGTCAGCGTTTTTATCAAAATTTTCGGGAAATAAAAAGTTTATCTGGCTGATTAGAAGATGCGATGAGCAGCTTGCGACGAAAATAAGGGCACTCGGAATTAAAGGTGTATATTTTACAAAAGAATATAAGAGAGTTTATCCGTATAATAATCTTGCATCTAACGTAATAGGTTTTGTCGGCCTTGATAACAGCGGCCTTGACGGGATTGAATATCAATACAACAGGATTCTTTCAGGCAAAGATGAGGTTGTTAAAGACGAAATATCAAGAGAGATTTACCAGAAAAAAAATCTGACTCTTACAATCGACCGCTATATTCAGCATGTGGCCGAGGAAGAGCTTGCAAAGGCTATGGTGCAGCACAGGGCTGTACAGGGATCTGTAGTAATCCTTGAGGTGGATACGGGGAGAGTCCTCGCTATTGCCAAATATCCTGCGTTTGATCCTAACTCATTCAGCAATTACAGTTCGGCTGTCCGCGCTAATTTCAGTATTGTAGATACATTTGAACCCGGGTCAACATTGAAAATTCTTGCACTCTCTTCCCTGCTCGAAAATAAACCTGAGGCATTGAAGAAGGAATATTTCTGTGAAGGATTTGTTGATATTAATGATGTGCGGATAAACTGTCTTCATAAACACGGGAAACTTACAATGGACAGGGTAATCGCTGAATCCTGTAACGCCGGGATGATTCAGTCTGTTAAAATCCTTGAAAAGAAAGATTTATATAAAACATTACACAAATTCGGATTAGGCGCGCAGACCGGACTTGAACTTCCCGGTGAAGCAGAAGGAATACTCAGGCCTGTCGCGCAGTGGTCCGGCCTGTCTAAATATTCTATATCTATCGGCCATGAACTTTCTGTTACATCGATCCAGCTTGTCGCAGCCTTTAATGCAATTGCTAACGGGGGAGTATATGTAACTCCAACCCTGATCGAAAAAATTGAGAAACCTGATGGTACGGTAGTCCGGAATTTTTATCCGCGTACAAAAGGGCGGGTTATAAAAGCGGAAGATGCTTCGTTTCTTATGAAAATGATGAGGGAAGTTGTAGCCTCGGGAACCGGCAAGAGGGCGGATTCGGTTTATTATCAAATTGCAGGTAAAACAGGGACTTCCCAGAAATTCAGCACCGCAGCCGGAGCATATTCTGACCGGAATGTTTCGTCATTCGTGGGAATTGCTCCATACCAGAATCCGAAGATTTGTATGCTGGCAGTGATCGATGATCCGGAAGACCGGATTATGGGCGGCGCTTCTGCGGCACCGGTTCTTATGCGCATAACGGACCGTATACTCCCGTATTTCGGTATAGGGGGGAAGGACGTTTCGTCTCTCCGGATTAAGAGGTCACAGGAGTTCAATAAATTTGAATATCAGTCAATACCTGATTTGCGCGGAATGAATACATCAGAGGCTGCAGCAGTGCTCCGTGTCCTCGGTGAAAAATATGGAATTAAATATTTCATCAGAGGGTCAGGCAGAGTTTACGGGCAGAAACCCGCACCGGGCAGCGGTATTAAACCGGGCGAAAACATAATTCTATTTATGCGTTAACAGAAATGAACGGGATATTTAACAAAAACATTCAGAATCTTGCCGCAAAAAACAGTGAACTTTCCAGCCGGCTGCAGAATGTATCCGGAGAGTATGTGGAAGTCATTGAATCTAAAACGGGAAATCCTGTGCCATGTATAAAAATCGATGACGGAAAAAAACTTTTTGTTCACAGCAGGGTTGATCCTCTGCGTGAAGCGGAAAGATTTATCGCGGAAGTAGACCCGTCCGGCAAAGACCTTATCATTGTTCTTGGATTTGGTTTCGGGTATCACTGTGATTTTCTCCTTGAAAAAATTTCTTCGGAAGTAAACGTAATCGTAATAGAGAAAGATGAAGTTCTTCTTAAAAAAGCCTTCCAGTCACGCGATCTTGAAACGCTGATTAAAAAAGATAATTTCTATATACTTGCAGATCCGTCTGAGAGTTTTCTTGCAGATATTTTCAGAGGTAAATCTTCGCGCAACGTGCTTTTCATTACTCACCGGGGCGCTTCACAATTGTATCCCGATTACTACCAGAATATTGTTTCAGTGATCAAGTCTTATATCTCAACCAAAGATGTTAACATCGCGACACTGGCGCGGTTTGAAAAGACCTGGGGATCAAACACTACGCGGAATATCGGTGTTATTTCACAATCCTGCGGAGCTATCCGGTTTTTCAATATGTTCTCCGGCATTCCTGCAATTGTTGTTGCGGCAGGGCCGTCTCTTACACAAAGTCTCGGCTTTATAAAGGCTAGTATTGATAAAGCGGTAATCATTGCTGTTGATACTTCATACAAACTTCTTATTGATAACGGTATTACTCCGCACTTCTGCCTCTCTGTTGATCCTCAGCTGATCAATGCAAGATATTATGAGGGGATCGGCAAAACTGACACAATTCTTGTTTCTGATCCGACGGTTCATCCCTCTATTTTCAGATTTTTTAAAGGGAGAGTTTCTGTTACAGGAATTGCTTTTGATATGATGAAGTGGATAGAGGAAATATGCGGGGAGAAGGGTGAGCTTACTCACGGAGGTTCGGTGTCCACTAACGCGTATGATTTTGCCAGAAGGATCGGCGCGTCACCGGTGCTTATGGTCGGACAGGACCTTTCGTTTACCTCGGGCCTTGCTCACGCGAAGGGTTCGTATCTCGATGAGCAGATTCATAACAGGACATATAAGTTCAACAACGCGCAGATGTACAACAGGCGGCAGCTCGCATCTCTCCCCCCTGTGTATTTAAAAGGTGTAAGAGGGGAGAGGGTGCGTACAAACCAGAAGATGATGATTTTTCAGAACTGGTTTGAGAAAAGAAACGACACTGATCTTATTAACGCAACATACAATGGAGTATTCATCAATGGCGTAAAAAATATTCCTCATGATAAACTTCTCTTTGATTATCCTTCACTCGATCTTAAAAATAAAATTAATGAACTTTATAATAAGTTTACAGATGAGACTGATTCCGCAAAAATCAGCAGACTGAAAAAAAGAATAGACGACATGCTTTCTGAAATAGAGAACCTGATCCCTGCACTTGAACGGGCATTGTCCTACGCTTCGGAGCTTTCTGAGATGATCAACTCCGGCAAAGATAAGAGCGATCCCGGGAAGATGTCATTTATCCTGAAAAAACTTTCTGAAACAGATAAATTTATTGAAACAATGAAGAAGAGTAAAGGGCTTATCAGTTTTTCAATACAGAGGGTTATCCATACTATTACAGAAGGGTATGAGTTAAATAATGACAAAGAGGATAATGCTGCCGAAAGATCTCTGTTCCTTTACCGGGGCTTGCTTGAGGGAACTTTGTTTAATAAAAAAATTCTGGGTAAGATGAAGATGCTGCTTTGAAATATTGCATGGACTAAATCTTTTGTAAAAATGCGGCAGACACAATAATTAAATCTTACAGTGATACGAATATTTTCTGAAGCAGGCCCTGAAACAGTGTTTATCTTGTGAAGTTCAGGCCTATGCCGATTTTCTGCTGCTTGATATTGTAGTCTATAAGACTTTCTCCATATCCGTTCCAGTATTGAATCATTAAACTCATGCTGTTCAGATACAGAGGTATGGTGGTGTTTATCTCTATTGCTCCACGCTGGTACTTCGGATTGTATCGGGCCATGGCTGCAAGGTATGAATTATGCAGCTCCGGAAATTTAAATGTAACTCCTAATTCCCCATATCCGTAATATTTATGAATGTCCGGGTTGTCATCTCCGGCGACATCAGATTCATCTTCTTTTTTTCTTTCATTGATTCTGTACCATCCTTTCAGGCTGGCGATCATATAAGCATTTTCAAAATACGGAGTAAGATATATTCTGTTCCAGCTTCTCGAATAAGGCAGCTCCTTCCCGTTGGATTCATGTTCCACTCCCGAATCGATACGCATCCCGCTCCACATTTTTGTGCGGAGAAAAATTTCCGGATTAAAATTGTTTTCACGGAAAGGCCTGGAGTCATTGAGATCATAAGCCTGCCAGAACGATTTCTGGGTGTAGCCGAAGTACATTGCCCAGCCGTAAAACTTTATTAATCTCTGCTTGATGCTTACCTGGTACTTTATTTCAAATTTTTTTCGTTCGTCACTTTCAGGCAGCCCTGAATATGTAAACGGGAGGATATAATTCTGTTTGTGTGCTGAAAATCCATTTGTAGTATTATTTGAAATGTTGTAATCGATTATTTCCTGTGGTGTCGGAACTTTTAATTCGTTGTTAAAACTTTCCTGTATTGTTCCTTCTATATCTTCATTATTCTGTCCGTAAAGAGATGAGGATAAAACTATAAAAAATATCAGGGGAAGTATTTTTTCTGTCACAGAAATCCTCCGTAAAAACTGGTATGAATTAAAAACTGATGCGGAACATAAAAAACTATTATTTCTGATTAACGAAGACTGCGGTTGATTTTCTGTTAAGAATATCGTATTCTGGTGGTTGACATTGCATTTTTTAACAATAGAGTGATTCATGATGTTCTCTATTGTTAAAAAATTTTCTGCAGAATAATCTGTTATTTCAATCTCTCCGCCAGTTCCTTATCCAGCACATCGCGTACAGCATTAGAATCCGGTTTAACACTTATCGGTTCATTCGCGTGAATTGACTTAATCCCTTCCAGAGTCTTCTCGTGGTAGCCGACTTTAAATTCGGAAAACTTCAGTCCATGAGCAGTGGAAACTATTATAACTCTATCTGTTTTTGATATTTTCTGTTTTGCGAGTAACTTGATAAGTACCGCCAGGGCAACCCCGGTATGAGGGCAGCTGTACATTCCTGTCCTGTCGGCAAGTGCCGCAGCCTCGGCTAATTCCTCTTCGCTTGCCTGTTCAACAATTCCGTTAAAGCTCTTCAATGTTTTAATCGCTTTCTGCACCGATACCGGGTCACCGATCTGTATAGCTGACGCCAGAGTTTTCTTTGGAGTAATGGGACTGAATTCTTCAAAATTTTTCAAATATGAAAGATAAAGCGGGTTGGCATTTTCGGCCTGTGCAAGTACAAGTCTTGGTTTTTTATTAATAAGTCCAAGATCATACATCATTTCAAATCCGTTTCCGAGCGCCGAGACATTGCCCAGATTCCCCCCTGGGATAATAACTACATCCGGAACTTCCCAGTCAAACTGCTGGGTCATCTCAACCGAAATTGTTTTCTGACCTTCAATACGGAGAGAGTTCATGGAATTCGCAAGGTATATACTGTTATCCTTTGTTATGTCCTGAACTATTTTCATGCAGCCGTCAAAATCAGTGTCGAGTGAGATGACAATCGAATTGTTGGACATCGGCTGTACAAGCTGCGCAGTGGATATTTTATTTTTCGGAAGAAATACTATCGATGGAATACCTGCATAAGCAGCATATGCCGCAAGTGCCGCCGATGTATCTCCTGTGGAGGCGCAGGCGACAGCTTTAATTTTTTTTCCGCGGTTAATCATATCGTTTACCATTGAGACAAGAACAGTCATTCCGAGATCTTTGAAAGATCCGGTATGGCTGGTTCCGCACATTTTGACCCACAGATCATTCATGCCGTACATTGCACCGAACCTTTTCGCCCAGAACATGTTTGTATTCCCTTCATACATGGAAACAATGTTATCGTTATTTATTTCAGGTAAAACCCACTCTTTTTTACTCCATACTCCGCTGCCGTATGGCCATTTATTTGTTCCGATTCTTCCGTCGAAGATTTTTTTCCATTCATCCGCTGAAGTTTCTTTTAACCTGTCCATGTCATGATGAACTTCAAGCAGGTTACCGCATTTTTTACATTTATATACAACCTCATCAAGAGGGTATTTCTCGTCACAACCTGCAATACATCTGAATTCCGCCTTATATCCCGGCATATAAATTTCTCCTAATTTTTAAAATCTTCAACACGAATCAGAATTACTTTTTCTTTGATGAAACTGAATTTTTCAATCGCTTCTATGCATTTAAGGATGTTGCTTTCAACAGCTTCATGTGTTACGATGATCAGCGGAACATATCCTTCATTTACTTCCTTCTGCATTACTGATGCGATGGAAATGTTGTGCAGCCCGAGGACTCCGGATATCTGTGAAAGTATTCCGGGGCTGTCTTCTGTCTGGAGCCTGAGGTAATAGCGCGAAATCCTTTCTTCCGGCGACATCAGTACGGCTTGTCCGGTCAGGGCGCCGTGATATTCATTTTTGCCTGAAAGCTGCACTATATCACTTACAATCGCAGATGCAGTCGGAAGGCTTCCGGCACCTCTTCCATTGAGGATAATAGCGCCAGTCATATCTCCTTCGAACATTATAGAGTTGAATTCATTCCGGACGGAAGCAAGCGGATGATCTTCCGGTATCATTGTAGGATGTACCCTTATATCAAGCGCATGATTTTTAAATTTTGCAATCCCTAGAAGTTTGATGATGTAACCCATATCTTTGGCATGTGCAATATCAAATGGGCTGATGCTCGAGATTCCTTCAATAGGAAATGTTTTAAAATCAATTGATTTTCCGTATGAAAGCATCGCAAGCAGTGAAATTTTATGTCCTGCGTCAAAACCTTCAATATCAAATGTCGGATCTGTTTCTGCAAATCCTTTTTCCTGTGCGTCTTTCAGCGCTTCATGAAAAGAAATCCCTTCATCTTCCATCCGTGTGAGGATATAGTTCGTAGTACCGTTTAAAATTCCAACTATTGATTTTATATGATTCCCTACCATACCTTTTGTTAATGCCAGTATACAGGGTATGCCGCCTCCGACAGCCGCTTCAAATCCTACTGAATTACCTGTCTCCGCAATTGCTTTGAGAATTGCAGTACCGTCTTCTGCGAGAAGTTTTTTATTCGCAGTAACTACATTTTTACCCTTGCGGAGCGAGTCTATAATAATCTCTTTAGCAGGACTGATCCCGCCGATAACTTCAACAACTATATCGATATCGCTGTCTTCTGTTATATTGCTCCATTTATCCGTAACTGTTGTTTCCGGAATTTTACTTTGAACTTCAGATAATTTCAGGTCGCAGACAGTTTTAACTCTCAGGTCAATTCCGGATTTTAAAGCAATGGTTTCTGAATTATTTCTGATTAATTTATATACACCTTCTCCGACAGTGCCGAAACCGACTATTCCTATGTTTACAATTTTTTTCATTAACTAACCTCGTGTCAATATCTGCTATAAAGATATGCTGAAAGAGAGGGGGAAATAAATCAATAAATTTTCAGAATAGTTTTCCATCTGTATTGTAACATTTCTGAGGCTGGCGGTAGAATAAATTTCCGCCGTGGCCTGCGGGCGGAAATAATTATTGCCGGTGATTTTGATCCGTTATGCAGTTTTAAACTGTAAAATAATCGGTAATTTCATTCAATTTTTGAGACTTTTCTTTCAGTTCTTCAGCCGATGCATGAAGATTTTCAGAAGAGGTTGTAATAAGCTGAATTGATTCATTTATGCTGGATAGGGCCTTCAAAATTTCGTTGCTATTGTTTTTTTGTTCTGCTGTGGTTTCGGCAATTACTGTTGACATCTGGTTAATTGTTTCAATATCACTTAAAACACTCTGGTTCCCTTTTCTCTGATCTTCTGATGACACAGCTATTTCCTTCATGAGTATTGCTGTATTTTTAATGTTATTCATAACCTGTACAATTGCGGTATTGGTTGTATTAACCAGATTTGCGCCTTCGTTTACATCCGCTCTTGTCTGCTGGATTGTCGTTTCAATTTCTTTTGTACTGGCGGCAGTAGCATCGGCAAGTTTTGAAATTTCCTGCGCAACTATGGCAAAACCTCTTCCATGTTCTCCGGCACGTGCGGCCTCGATTGATGCATTAAGAGACAGAAGGTTGATCTGGTCAGAGATATCGTTAATTATCTGTACAATTTCCACAATTTTCAGGGAGTTTTCAGATATCTGGTTTATTTTGGAAGTAGTATCGTCAAGAATAGATTTAGTTTCATTCGCGTTTTCAACAGCGACCTGTGTTTTACCGCTAACATCGGCAGCTTTTTTGCTCACGTTGGATGAAGATTCAGAGAGCATCTCCATTGCTCCGCTGGCGTTTTTCATTTTTTCTGCCTGGCTTTTTGCAGCATCTGCAATACTGTCAATTGAAGCCGCCAATTCTTCATTAGAAGATGTTGTTTCCTCTATATAACCTGCCTGGTTCTGCATCTGTATTTCAAGTTTTTTACTTGTATCTGACAGTTTTTCAGATTCCATTCCAAGTTCGCCGGATACTTCTTTGATTGATGATACAACATGCTGGGTTGTTACAATCATATTGTTGACAGCTTCAATGAGTTCGTCAAATTCACCGCGGATGCTGTTCTGATAAACTTTGCAGGTACAGCAGAATTTTCTGATTTTTTCGTTTTTAGAAAGACCTTCCATCCCGTCATAGCAGGTTGTATTTTCAATACCCCAGCACGCAAGGTTGGATGTCCTGTAAGCCGGGCAATCAGTTTTTTTACAATCCTGGAGTGATGTGCATTTTTTATAATGTCCTTGAATAATAAATTTACTGAGATCACCCTCGCTTACATGTGTAGCTGTTTCAATAATGTGGCTTAATGGTTTTTTAATATAACCTGCAATGAATATACTGATCATAATAACAATAAACGGTGTAATAAAAATAAGAATTAAGAGAACCACTGCGAAACTTTTCTGAAGTACCATACTTTCGCTTTCAGGTATCGCTGCTGCAATATACATTTTCTTTGACGGGATGTGTTCTTTATATATAAGATATTCTTTTCCATCGGAAGATTTATATTTGAAAAAAGGTTTTTCAGAAGCAGCGAGCACAAGTAACGAGGTATCTGTCTCACCCTTTTTTTGCGGATGTGAGAGGTATGTTCCATTTTCATCAATGGCGAAGAAAAAATCTCCCCCGCTTATATTTGTATTCTGGAGCATGTTGAAAAAAATTATGTCATCATTCACTGCTTCATGCAGCAGCACGGCATATTTAACACTTTTATGAAGTGACGATTCAGCTAGCTTGTATGAATAATTATTTATAAATAAAAACAGAACAACAGTTGTTATAATGAGAGGGGGTAGTGAGATAATTGTCATTGATTTAACAACTGTTCCGCGGATTCCGTAGAAAACTTTTCTCAGTACCATATACTAAAACTCCTTTCAGCTTGAAAAAATAACAGTATTACCTGAAAAACTTATATTGCCGATGTCAATTTAAAATTTAATAAAACGCCGGGAATCTTTTTCTAATATAAATTTTAGTGTAAAAGAAATAATCATGCTCTCGCCGGTGAGGCCGGTGTGAGCATAAACAATTTTTGTCTATAAAACGGCGGAGAAATAGATACCGGTTATCATCAGTATCTATAAATTTTTTTATGAAGCATGTCACCCGACTTCGCACCGGCAAAAGCAATTGTCATAATAATTATAACCCGTATAATGAAAAAGTATGAGAAAGTTCCGGCCAATACAAAAAGAATTAATTGAGAAACCAGTATTTCAATTGAAGCGCCAATCAATGGTTCTTTTATTGAAAACCCCGGCGACATATAGGCGGAATAAAGTGTTCCGGAGTATATGCCTGTTAGCGACCCTATTGATGAAACCAGAATACTTGTCTCCAGCTCTATTGAGGTATTTCCGCTTATAAGAATGAATAATTGGCCCGCTATAGTTGCAAAAATGTATTCAAAAATAAAAATGGATATTACTGAAAATATGATCCAGCGGAAACTGATCTTCAATTTTGTTGAAGATATTTTTTTCTGGAATATTAAATTTGATCCGCAGAAACTGCAGAATCTGCTTTCAGTATCAACCTGAGATCTGCACTTCATGCATACCATGTTATTATTATTCATCTATTGTAATCTCTCTTTTAATTATCATCTGGGTATGTTCCTCTTCGGGCTTTACCCTGTATAATACTTCATTTTTGTCAGCAATGAGGCTTCTTGCCTGCAAAAAAGTCTTATAATCGGACCGTACTCCGCATACTTTAACAATTACAGAATCTGCTATACCCGCACCGCGTACATATATATCGTTATCTCTTTTAAATTTTTCACCCGCAGATTCATCCTTTTTAATAAGAGAAAAAGTTGGAGAAAAAATAATTTTAGCATTATGTTCTTTCATAAACAGAAAACTTTCATCGTGGAATACGTCAGCACATATAAGAACACCGAAATTGAATCCATACGCGCTGAAAATTTTAAGTTCATTTCCCGGTGTAATTTTTCCGACTTCCGCGAAAAAAAGATTCTTCTTTCTGTATGACCCCATTTCTGTACCGTTATGATAAATATATGTAGTGTTGTACATAACTCCATCTGCAAGTTCCGGCATTGTACCGCCGATGATAACCGCATTAAGTTCTTTTGACAAAAGTTTAATTCTTTTAATCTGGAGATTCTGGTTATGAATACTCTGGCCATGATTTCCAAGCCGCTGATTTACAAAAAAATATTCAGGAAAACATACAAAATGCGGCGCATATTTCTGCATCTCTTTAATGTCAGTTCTGGTAATCGGTATTCCCAGAGATTTCTGGTACAGTATGACTTTTATTTTTTTCATATTATTTCCTGCAAAATTTCATCAACTAAATGAATTCCGAATCAATCTTTTGATAAAATAATAAACCTGAAGATTTTTTTTGTTAATAAACTGAAAAATTTTCACATGTATTAATATGAAACTTATATATGGAAGTGATAAGTCAAGGAGTAATTTTTCCTTATGAAAGCTCGTCAGTTTAAATAAGTATTCTGTCGGTTTATAATAAACTTATTGCCTCTATAGAAGATTTGTAAAATTAAAATTTCGGTTTTTGGGAGGTGTTTTATTTGAAAAATTCGTATGATTCGTTTGATGAAAAGTTTGAAAAGATTTACCGTAATAATTATCTCTACCTTGTTAAATATTTATTTTTATTTGTTCATGATTTTAATATCGCCGAGGATCTTGCTCATGATATTTTTTTGAGAATCTATAAGTCAAAGAATGCTGTAATTACCGGTGATCAAATACGGAATTATTTAAAAATAGCAGCCAGGAATATCGCTATCGATCATTTAAGAAAACAGTCGAGGGAAGAAGCTAAAAATAAAAAAATAATTCCTGAACTGAAAGAATACGATGAAGCATTCTATTCGAGCCTGGAAAACAGTGTTATTGAGGGCGAAGTGATGTCTACAGTGAATGATGTTCTTGATAATTTTACTGAAAGAGGCAGGAAAATTTTTCTTTCAAGAATTATGGAGCATAAAACCCGTAAAAAGGTGTCAGAGGAGGAGGATATTTCTTTATATACAGTTAAAAGAATAGAAAATGAAATTTTGTATAAATTAAGAGCAGAACTGAAGCAATATCTTTAACTGAAGAAAAGTGAAGTCCTTCAGTTATGCAAAAGCCCGTTCCGGTAAAAGGCCCGGGCTTTTTAGTTCAATAAAATGTTTTCTTTGTTTAACACAGTAATTCAAAATGGCGAGAGGGAGTTGCTCCGGGCTTGATAATCCAGCAAATTCATATAAAAATGTTGGTAGAAATATTATATAAATAAAAGCTCCTTTAAATCCGTACCAATAAATTAATAAAAACGTATATTCTTCAAAAATTTTTGATTTTTTTTAATTCTGAATAAAATTACGTTGACAGAAGTATGGTAGAAAAACTATGGTCATCTTCGTTGGACAGGGAGACCTGACCGGCGTTGAGTACCGGAAGAGAGATAAGTTAAATTTTTTTAAGGGTTTTGAAAAAAATTAAAAAAAGATTAGCAAAAAGCTTGACGGGAAAAGGGTGGTTGCATAATTTGAAATCACGACGGGCGAATAGCTTGTCAGAGTAAGAATCTGAAAACTACTAAGAGATTAGTAAAGTGTCGGAATCTCCAGGAGCCCGAGAGGG
>Ga0116170_10003745_pt1 | contig 14174 bp, 10 predicted proteins | sample AD_JPNHW1_MetaG_FD_89797 | JGI IMG/M metagenome (GOLD analysis project Ga0116170, IMG submission 89797) | Active sludge microbial communities of municipal wastewater-treating anaerobic digesters from Japan - AD_JPNHW1_MetaG | ecosystem: Engineered > Bioreactor > Anaerobic > Digestate | place...
AATCGATATCGGTAACGACGCGGACGAGCTGCGCCGTATCCTTCCGCCAGTGGACGTCGGCGTTCATCGCCCGGGCGGCATCGCCTTCATCGCCACCGGCATCCGTTGCATAGACAGTCACTTTCCCGAGAGGGGCGTTGAGGGCAAGGCCGGTATCGTGCTTGTACTTCCGGACTTCCGCAACAACCTTTGCGAGGATGTCTCCAGCGGCAACCGCCTCCGGATCATCGTACGTAAACGTGACCCACGGCTGCTTGTGCACGCTCTGTCCCGGCCGGAAGTACGAATAGCATTCCTCGGCAAAGTACGGAGTGAAGGGTGCGAGCATCCGGAGAAGTGCGTCATAGGCGGTCGAGAGTGCCCGGACGGCTCCTTTCCGGGAGTCGTCCTTTGCATACAGTCTCCCTTTGACAAGCTCGATGTAGTTGTCGGCGAGCACGTCCCACGCAAACTCCCGGATCGCCCGCAGAGCGTCGTCGAACAGGTAGATCTCCATCGCTTCGGTGACTTTTGCTGACGTTTCCGAGAGCTTTGCAAGCAGCCAGCGGTCCGCAAGGGCGGTCACCGGTGCGTTTTCGTCAACACCCTCCTTCTCCAGCTGGATGAGCACGAACTTTGCGATGTTCCACATCTTGGTCTGGAACCGGGATGCCGCAACAACATCGTTCCAGTTGAACATGATATCGGAGCCTGTCGCCGCTCCTGTCGCCGCCCACTGGCGGAGCGCATCGGCACCGTACTTGCCAAGGATCTCCTCGGGCACGATGATGTTGCCCCGGCTCTTGGACATCTTGAACCCGTCCTCGCCGAGCACCATGCCGTTGACGACGATCTGGTCCCACGGGCGTTTGCCGGTGAGCGCAACCGAACGGAGGATCGAGTAGAACGCCCACGTCCGGATGATATCATGCCCCTGCGGACGGATCTGGGCGGGGAAGATCTTCGGGATCCCGCTCCCGTTCCAGCCGGTTACGTTCAGGACCGAGATCGACGAGTCCATCCACGTGTCGAGCACGTCCTCTTCGCCGGTAAATTCCGTTCCCCCGCACTTTTTGCACGGGTGCTTCGGTTTTGCAAGCGTGGGGTCGACCGGGAGATCTTTTTCATCCGGAAGGCAGATCTCCCCGCACTTCTTACAGAACCAGACCGGGATCGGGGTTGCGAAGATCCGCTGCCGGGAGATGCACCAGTCCCACTCCATCTGGGAGACCCAGTTCTCCATCCGGAGGAACATGTGCTCTGGATACCATTTGATCTCCTTTGCGGCTTGTAAGATCTCGTCCGGCCTGATCTTCACGAACCACTGGCGCTCCGAGAGTATCTCAATGGGAGTCTTGCACCGCCAGCAGGTGCCGACGCGCTGGGCGAGCTGCTCCTGCTTATGCAGGATGCCTGCTGTTTTCATGTCGGCAAGGATGGCGGAACGGCACTCCTGTGCAGTCATACCTTTGTATTTCCCGGCAAGTTCCGTCATCTTCCCGCGACGGTCGATTGCCCGCCGGAGCGCGAGGTTGTGCTGCTTCCACCAGTGGACATCCTGCTTGTCGCCAAAGGTACAGATCATGACGGCGCCCGACCCGAACTTCGGGTCGACTGCCGCGTCCCGGATGACCGGGACCTTGTGGTTAAAAATGGGGACTTTAAGCGATGTTCCGGTAAGCTTGTCGTAACGTTTGTCATCCGGGTGCGTTGCAACGGCAACGCATGCCGCGAGAAGTTCGGGACGTGTCGTTGCGATCTCGATACCGCTGAAATCGAAGTAGTTGAGCTGGGTGTTGCGCTCCTCGTACGAGACTTCTGCAAAAGCGATTGCAGTCTGGCACCGGGTACAGTAGTTGACAGGATGCTCGCTCTGGTAGATGTACCCGGCAGCAAGCATGCGTAAAAACGAGAGCTGGGTTTTGCCGTAGTACTGCGGCATCATCGTGATGTACTCGTTGGACCAGTCCGTCGAGAAGGCCATGCGCCGGAGCGTGAGCCGCATCTGGGCGATGTTCTTTTCCGTCAGCTCGCGGCACATCCGCCGGAACTCCTCGCGGGAGACATCGTTCTTTGTTATCTTATTCAGTTCCTCGACCTTGACCTCGGTCGGGAGCCCGTGGCAGTCCCAGCCCTGCGGGAACATCACGTTATAGCCACGCATCCGCTTGTACCGTGCGAAGAAATCGATATAACACCAGTTCAGCGCGTTGCCGATATGGAAGTTGCCCGTCGGGTACGGGGGCGGCGTATCGATGACAAACTGCGGTTTTTTGGAATTCCGGTCAAAATAATGATCTTCGTCCCGCCACGTCTTACGCCAGCGTTCCTCCACTTCCGCAAAAACATAATTTTTTGGAAGGTCCTGTGATGACGCCATTGCCGGTTAAATTTGCTCTGATGGAAAATATAGTAATCGAACAGCCGGCGTATGATGCCCGGGAACAAAAATCCAAAATATGGCAGTTGATCTCTAAAATAACCCCGCATTAGCCATTGAAAATACCGGTGCCTTGCACCGGTGCAATGCGCCCGCGCCTTGCACCTCTTTATATGCTATCGTCGAAAAATGTTTAGAGCACAGGTGGAGAAACGACAAAATGAAACTCATTCGTGCCCTCATTGCCCTGATTACTCTCGCAGCGCTGGTTTCTGTTGCATCCGCGGCATTGCCGGAAACGATCACTGCATCGATCCATAACCCGGGAAGCTCAAGTTACTGGGATGTTGACATTGCCTCTGGCGGAACTGCTGATCTCCCCAATGCAAATAATTACGACGGCTGGTGTTCGGATTTTAAAAATACCACAGCGGAGGGTTCCCATACTTATAAAGTGTATTCGAGCCTCGGCTACATCCCCCCTGAGGTACCGAGCGCAAACTGGAGGAAAATCAATTACCTGATCAACCACAGGAACACCACAGACCCGGGCATGGGTGCCTTCCAGGCTGCGATATGGCACTATGATGGCGTGCCGACCGGGTACCCGTCCCATTCGTCAATTGGTTCCTATAACCCCCAGACATTCGATGCATATATCCATGATGCAGATGCCGCGATAGCTGCCGATCCTGCCTATACTCCGGGAACCGGCGATATGTATGCAGTCATACTCTTCGACAGAGCGGGGGTACAGACAGTATTTATCGAAGTCCCGGTACCTGATATCCCGGTCCCTGAGTTCCCCACCGTTGCATTACCGGTCGGGATGCTTGTCGGGATGGTCTACCTTGTATATATCTACCGGACGCGTGACTACTAAACAGGGCAGACTTTTTTTTGAAATTTTCTCCGAAGGGGTTCCCGGGTAGTTGTCCGGAAGGGCCCGGACATCCTTTTGGAACATTTATTCAGCAACATTGATTCTTTAAGACAAGAGACGATTGAGTATGAAGATATCTCCGGTATTTGCAGTTCTCATCATTGTCCTTTTTTGCGGCGCTCTTTTTACCGGCTGCAGTTCTGTAATTACAGGGCCTGCCCGGTCCACATACAGTACCGAAGCGATCGAACTCGACAACAAGGGATTCGATGCGTTTACGGGCGGCAATAACGAAACAGCGTTATCATATTACAATCAGGCTCTCGCTGCAGACCCTGCGTACACACGTGCATGGATCAACAAAGGCGACCTCCTGGCCCGGCTCAACCGGAGCGAGGAAGCAGTCGCATCCTATGATGCGGCACTCTCGCTCGAACCGGAGCTTCCGCTTGTCCTGAACAGCCGGGGAGAGGCCCTGATGTCGCTGGGACGGTACAACGATGCCCTTGATTCGTTTGAAAAGGCAGTCAGCTATGCCCCGGAGTTCACGGAGGCAAAAGAGAACAGGGATGCCGCCCGCCTGAAGATCCAGGGAGCGGCTGCAGGTGGAGCCACGACAGGAACGAAATAAATCCGGTTCCTGCTTTTAGTTCCTGTTTTTTTTCATTGTTACGATTACGTTCTTGACATATCAGCACCCATACTATGCAATGGACAGGCGTCATGGATTATTGTTCGCGGCAGTGCTCGCGTTCTTCACGGTTCTTGCTGCCCCGGTTGTGACGCCCCCCTGGCTCCTTGCGCTGGTTGTCATCTTCTATGCCCTCGTCCTCTACCGGTTCTTTGACACCAAGTACATCACCTACTCGTTCACCATCCTCTCCATCCTCTACGGGCTCTCGATCCTCCCCGGCTTCTTCTACTCCTGCACGCTCGCGATCCTGATTGTCGGGGAACTTGTCTTTGGCACCGGGGCCGATGACCTGAATACGTATCTCTATTACGTGATCGCAACCGCGTGGGCGGCAACGCTTGTCATGGTCTACTACCATCTTGAGATCCCGCTCACGATCATCTTCGGCCTTATTACGGCAATCCTCCTCAAGGTGATCCTCCTTAAGTTCGAGGACTCGCTCGTCATCGAGGGGCTCGGGATTGCGATGACGATGTACTTAATCGACGAGCTGAACTACGAGGCCGACCTCCAGCTGATCGTCATTGCCGTGATCGTCGCATCCGCGTTCGGGTACTTCGCGTACCGGTTCAGGACTGCCGATCTCACCGGGCTCTTCTCGATAGCACTCGTCGGCATCATCCTGCTCGTCTTTGCCGATGCACGCTGGATGCTTGTCATGCTGACGTTCTTCATCCTCGGGTCTGTCGCCACGAAATACAAGTACTCGTACAAACAGCGGCTCGGTATCGAGCAGGGGCAGGGTGGTGCACGGGGCTACAAGAATGTGTTTGCCAACGGGATCGCGGCCTCAGCTGCCGCTGTCCTGTACGGGGTTTTTGTCCGGCCGGAGTTCATTGTTGTCTATGTCGGCTGCGTTGCAACGGCTGCGGCAGACACGCTTGCGAGCGAGATCGGTGTCACCGGCGGTATGCCGTATCTTATCACGACGCTGAAGAAGGTCCCGGTAGGCACCAACGGCGGGATTACGCTGACCGGCGAAACCGTTTCCATCATCGGCGGTTTTGCCGTCAGCGCCGTTGCGCTCTTCCTCAACATGATCACGCCGGAGATGGCGGTGATCTGCACGGTGACCGGCTTCATCGGCACCAACATCGACAGCCTTGTAGGCGCCACGCTGGAGAACAAGGGATATCTTGGTAATGCCGGAACAAACCTGATTGCAACCGTCAGCGGCGGGATTGTCGCGGTCGGGATTTACCTGTTGTTTGTCTGACCGTTCCCGGATGTATTCCCGGTTTTTTCGGTATCGAAACGTTTCTGCCTGTTTTCCGGCCCTTATCCGGGATTATCCGGTTTTTCCTTCATTTTTTGCCCTGCTGAAATCATCATTTAGTACGGTTCCGGGGGTCAGCAGCCATACCTGAGGTATCGCGGTTTTTACGCATTTTTTGTGAAGTGATGTATTTGGCAATATTTATGGCAGCTCACAGTGATGGAATTGCCGTGAGAACAGATGGCACGATTTTTCGTCAGGATTGTTGTTCCTGCGTTTATTATCCTATGTGCAATGACTGGTCTTTCAGCAGCTGCAGATCCCCGGTGGACAGTGGAAAAACCTGTATCCGGAATTATCCCGGGCGATGACGGGTCTGCAATTGTTACTGTCGGATCCACCATGAATTACCTGGATGACAACGGCACGATTGTCTGGACGGACAAACCAGAAGACTCGGTCAGTATCACGGCAGACGGACACTATGTCGCTGCCGGCGGGCCGTATGCTGTCCTCTTTGACAGGAACGGGAAGAAGATCTGGGAGCGCGAAAACACCGGAGATTCCCCGGACGCAAGCGATCCTCTCCGGGTGCGGATCTCCCGGAACGGGAACCTGATCCTGACATCCACGGCATCGTCATTCCATACCTGGGGGATATCCGGTGTCATGATTGGCGGGAATACTTCGAGGTCCATCACGAGATTCGGGGAAGGGTTTACCGATGCCACGGTCTCTCCGTCCGGTGACGAGATTATCCTGTTCACGACCAGAGGTATCTATGCCGTAAACAGGTCCGGGTATCTTTTCCGTGAGGATGATGATAAGACGGATGAAGAAGATTGGAAATGCAGCACCGGTATCCTGTCTCCTGATGGCAAAACGGTTCTCTGCGCCTCTGAAAATTCACTGTATTACGGGTATCCATCCGGCACGCTGCTCTGGAACAAGCGGATTGCCGGCGATGAAATCACCGGTATCGCGATGTCTGGCGGAACGGATCCGATAATCGTTGCCGGATCTCTTGACGGGAAGGTGTACCTCCTCGACACTGGCGGAAATGTTCTCTGGGATTCCAAGCTCTTCTCATATCGGACCGGCCAGCCGATTACGGTGTCCGTCAGCAGGAGTGGCGCGTACCTCACCGCACGGACCCTTGATACCAAGACGATGCAGGGCGCAGTCTTCCTCTTCGACCGGAAGGGCAGCCCGGTATGGTCGATCGAAGGCAGTGATGCTGTCGGCATCCTTGTTCCGGACGGATCCGCGCTCCTCATCGGAACATCGTCAGGGCTCTCATCCTACGCCGTCGCGGATCTTGTAACGGCCCCGGCAGCAACGGTTACAACAATCATCCCGGTGACAACAGCGAGGGATTCGCAGGTCACGACGGTAACCACACCGAGAGTATCGCAAACGGCTCCGTCAACTCCGGTATCGCAGGTAACCGTGAAGGAAACCCCTGTAGCAACAACCCTGCCGGTAACGACGCAGAAGTCTCCGGTTTCCGCAGTCCTGACGCTCCTTGCCCTTGCCGGCATCGAAGCGCTCTCTGCCGGGCGGAGATAACCGGAAAAAAGGATCCCGTACGGTGCCCTTCCGGCGTATCGGGATCTGCCACCTGTTTTTCAGGAAAATTTAAAAAATTTTCCGAAAATTTTTCCTTCGGACAGCCCGGCTCAGTACTTGTACCATCGTCCCTTGCTGTCAAATTCGCCGGAGACCTGCTGGATGGGGAGCGTTGTTCCCGAGTAGATCCGGAAGAAACAGGCCTTGTAGGTCAGCAGGAGGGGGAAGAGGACGGTCACTGCGATAAAGATGCAGGCAGCCGCGATCCAGATCCCGTCCGGACCGATGAGGGCGGTGAGCTGATCCGGCGTCAGGGCAGCGATCTGGGTCTCGTTATACTTGGTTAGCGGTTCGAGCCGGTCTGCAAGCGCAGCAGTCCATACGATAGCCAGTGCAAACAGGACTGCACAGGAGAGCAGGAAACTGACGAGGTAGAAGACAATGGCATCGAACAGGTTGATAGTCACGATCTCGATGCTCCGCTGGATCGATTCGAAGACCTTCTTACCCTCAAACATCGCCGCGCAGTCGGCGAAATACCCGAGCATTATGGAAGGGAACATGACACCGAACGTGAGGAATGTCAGGAGCCCGGGATCCGAGGGTATCCCGATCAGGGCAAGGGTTAAGATGACGAGGATGAAGACAAGGCCAATCCCGAACGCGATGACAAGCCCCGGGATCAGGACACGGAGGTAATACGATGCTCCTTCAGCCGCCGCAGTACCTGCGGATACGTTTTCGGCCCGGATTCCCGCATAGGTCATCGCAGAGAGAAAGACTGCAACGAGCAGGATTAAGATGGCGAATTTTCCGGCAAAGAAGGTACCGGAATAGTACCACAGGAGCCAGAACAGGGCGCACAGGATCCCGCATGCAATACCCGGCAACCAGAGCACCGGCCGGGTGGTCAGGAGGTCGATGGCGTCGCGGAGCGCCGCAAGCGACATGTTATCGGTTCCTTGGCATGGCAGCGATCTCGCGCACCTGCAAATCGAAGAATGCCGATGTGTGCGAAGGCCGGATCACGCAGACGGTGTCGGCCCCGCTCGCGGTTCCCCCGACAGCGATAACCTCTTTTTCGATGCCGATCGCACCGGAGTCGGCTGCGATAAGCACGCATTCGACGGCAACCTTCAGCCCGACTGCGACCGTGCGCCGGAGCGCTTCAGCGATCGCCTCCGTCCTCGAACCCCCGCCGACCTTTGCCGAGCGCGAGAGCGCCCGTTCAAGGCCGGAGAGTGCGTGGGTGCCGGTGACGATGGTAACGCCGTTCTTTTTAAGCATCTCCGCGGTCGTTGCATCGAATTCCCATTCGCCGGCTTTTGTGAATCCCACGACATGGGTGACGACAACAAGCGAGATTCCGGTTCCCTTAATTGCATCAAAGAATACCTTAGCCGTTGCACCGGAGGTGCTGGCAACAACAATTGTTACGATGCCAAGTTCCCGCGCCCGTTCGACTGCTATCCGTGCGGCATCCGCGGTGTTTGCCGCGCCGGGCTTATCGAAATAGTATACGCTTTTTTTCGTAAACGCCATACACAGGTATTAATTAAACAGGCAAGAAAAGCTTTGTCTGTTTTCACCGGCCTTTCACCGGCCGATTTATTCGATACGGAGAAGAACCATGATCACCCTAGCACTTGCCGGAAAGCCCAACTGCGGAAAGTCCACGTTTTTCAAGGCCGCAACCATGGCGAATGCCGAGATCGCCAACTACCCGTTCACGACCATCAACCCGAACTTCGGGGTGGCCTATGTCCGGACCCGTTGCGCATGCGCAGACCTTCCCGTACGGTGCGGGAAATGCGTTGACGGGGTCCGGTTCGTTCCGGTCAACCTCATCGATGTGGCTGGGCTTGTTCCGGACGCCCACAAGGGAAAGGGCCTTGGCAACCAGTTCCTCGACCACCTCCGGCAGGCCGACGCCATCCTGCATATCATCGACGCGAGCGGCGGAACGGATGCCGAGGGGAACCCGGTGGGCACCGGGAACCACGATCCCGCCGGGGACGTCACGTTCCTCGAATTCGAGATGACGATGTGGGTGTACGGGATCCTTGACAAGCACTGGACGAAGATGAACCGGCAGGCGCAGGTGAAGGGCTTTTCCATCTACCAGGCGATTGCAGAAGTCTTCACCGGCCTGAAAATTTCACCCGACGATATCCGGGACGCGGAGCTTGCGCTTAAGATCGACCTTGTGCATGCAAAGATGGAAGACCTTGTCCCGTTCTGCGCAAGGATGGTCCGGCTCTCAAAGCCCATGCTGATTGTCGGCAACAAGGCCGACGAGGCTCCCGAAGCCCTCCGCGCAAAACTTGCCGATAAGAATGTTGCATTCGCAAGCGCGGCATCCGAGCTCGCGCTCCGGAACGCGGCAGCGGCAAACCTCGTGAAGTACCTGCCCGGCGATCCGCAGTTCTCTGTTCCGAACGAGGCAGGACTCTCCGCTCCACAGAAGGCCGGCCTTACAAAGATTGCCGCCGTTATGAAGCAGAACAACGGCACCGGCGTCCAGCAGGCGATCAACCGGGCGGTCTTTACGCTGCTTGACCGGATCGTCGTCTACCCGGTCGAGGACGAGAACAAGTACTGCAACAAACAGGGCGACGTGCTCCCCGATGCGTTCCTGATGAAGAAGGGATCCACGCCCCACGATCTCGCGTTCCAGGTGCACACCGAGATCGGCAAGGGATTCCTGTATGCGATCGATGCCAAGACCAAGATGCGGATCAGGGAAAACTATGTCTTAAAGGACGGGGACATTATAAAAATCGTTTCCGTTCATTAGCCGGGATATCCAGAAATATTTCCTCAAAGAAAAGAATCCTATTTTTATCTGGAACCATATTGCGGTTTGCTGAAAGGTTCGGAGAATAACACGCTACCTCCCGGGAATCCTTCCGGATTACCACGGGCGTAGTCCAACATTTTGGTTAACCGGGGAATTTCTTTACTTCCGTCGGCAATATTTTTCCAGAAGACGGATGATTTTTTGTATTTTTACCCATTCCTGATCCAGTCTGTGATTGTATACCCAGACGTATTCCGCCAGAAAAAGATTCAATCGTTCCCGGCGAACGCCCCCTTTCGATGTAAGTCTTCGCCTGAGATAGGTCCAGAATTCCTCGAGTTCCTTATTGTTGAGTGCCGTGTCATTGGTAAACAGGTTTTTTTTCAGTTTCTTCAGAAGATAGACTGAGCTCCGTGTCGCGATACCGTTATAGACTCTCCAGCTGTTCGGAAATACCCCCGGGCTTATGGAATGGTTTATTGCACTGCGAAATGGAGAAGGATCGATCCTTGCATCGTCAATGATGGATACCATGACCATTCCTTCCTTGCAGCAAATTCCGAATACCGGGTGATTTCCCGGGATCGGGAACTGTTTTTTTTTCTTTAAAGGAACCGTTTTTCGTTGAACATTCGTGAAATTTTTAGTATCGATCACATTCAGGTTACCATATCCGGAAAAAATTTTCGGGATATCGTGTAACATACCTTCCCGGATCCTTGTCATTGCTCTCAGGACCCGTCGCAGTTCCAGCCCGGTCTCTTCTGCAATGACATTTGAACTTTTTTCTTCCAGGAACAGGTGAATGATCTCTTTCCACTCGTCCCGGGAGAGGGTAAGGGGCAGCCTGTGAGGTGTGAACTCGTATTTACATGCTGCACACCGCCGTTTCCCGTTTGTCAGTTTATAGAGTCGTGGTGATTTGCATCTCGGGCATACAATTTTTGTCATGTTTATCCCGAAAAACTGTGTTGGCCCCGGTGTCCGGATGGAATATTGCCAATTCAGTAGATATACATCATACCCTATATTCTATTATAAAAAGGTATTTATTGCAATGCAATGAGCAGCGGTATCTGATAATATTCTCACGACAACAAATTGATTGTTCTGTAAAAAATTCCTCAAAAAAATATTCCTTTCCCGTTTTCAACGACGGGAGGTGTCATCAGGTTTTGGGGAAAAAACAGCATATTGCCATTTACATGCTGCAATAAAAAATTTAATAGCCGATATTAGTACTTTATTGTTGCTTTGCACGAGTGCCATGCATTTTTTTATTATTTTTAAAAATGAGGGATATTTCGGCCAACTCTTAAATTATTTCAGTAACGTGACACGATGGTCTTAAGAGTGTCGACCCGACGACGAAGGTTCAAGTTCGCCGCTGGAGTGTCTTTTACGTCGTTCGCAGGGCAACCCGGAGGGCGTTCTGCTAATCCCAGTATTATCTTAATCGGAGCTATGGAGACGTGATTGAAAATGAAGTATTTCTCTATGAGTGTAATTACACTCATTTTTGTGCTCATGGTCATACTTCCGGCCGGAGCAATCGATGTTACCACATCGGTTTCAATCAATGGCGGATCATCCACTGCGCCTATCGTAATTGCAAAATGGGAAGTCGATCGGACAACAAACCTGGAAAACGGTGACCCGACACATTCCGTCGCCGGATCCCAATTTATTCCCCCCTGCACATATGGTGGGAAACACACGTTGGATTATTACGCAGTGGTTTATGACAAAGAAGACGGAGGCGATGTCTACATGACCTTCGCGGATGTTTACCACCCGGATGCTTACGGTGCGGCGGGTAGGACTGACTTCAAGTATCAGGTTAATTTTAACGAGATGAGTCTTGCCGACAGCGTAGCTGCATGGAATGCAGTGAAGAGTAAAAACCTGGTTGCATTCGGCTCCTCCTATACTATTAACGATGTTGAATACTGGCTGGTAGAAAAGGGACTCGCGCGTGTCTGGCATGGCACTGCCGACCTTGACTACTGCCAGAGAGACGGACATTATACCGTCCTTGTCCAGGCAATTGACCAAAATGACGTCTATTCAGCAGTTACTCCAAACACATTTGAGTATCTGGAAACAGTCTGTTCCGAATATGACTTCACAACTATCAATTACGGCAGCATCAATCTTGGCGTTGACTCATGGGTGCCCGGAGACACTACCTTTGGGACCGCGGCCTTCCCGACGGTCAGGAACCTGGGTAACACCCAGCTTAGGGTTAAAATCAATGAAACCGATATGACACCGCCCTTTGGCAAGGATTCTGGTAATAACTGGATGGTCTGGTATGGCGGTCGCCTTGGCGACAGTTCCGGAACGTCGATAAATTATTACCCCTATGAGGAAACCACACTTCCCGATGAACTCGACCGTTGCAGCCAGGATGAACTGGATTTCATGATCCATGTTGTCAAAGGCCCGTCGAACTCATACACAGGTTCTGCAACCCTCGGTTCAACCCTTTATGATTCCTGAGCGGGATGCATTCCTGTCTTACCCATTTTTTTATTGACAGAAAAGGAGGAGAACATGAAAACAAATATTAGTCACCTGCTTAAGGCGATTCCTGTCATAGCCATACTTCTCGCAATTATTGCGGGTCCGGCAGTTTCAGCCGGTTCCGGTCCCGGGATTTGGGGAATCTGGGAACAGGATCATTCACCCGGTCTTGAAAATGGTGACCTGATTCATGCTCTCAGCGGTGCCCAGTTCGTTCCGTCCTGTGTATCCGGTGACGATAAAGCAGTTGCGGTATTCGCGGTCATCGATGCCGGCAACGGGGGGATTGATCCCTCTTCAGTCAAAGCGGTCATTGAATATCCGGCAGGTCCTCAGATAAAGACCGTGCTGTTGTCCCGGCTCCCACCGGTGGACGGGTCTGCTTTTACCAAAGAAGCCAAAAACGCCGGGCTCATCCGGTTTAATACAGCGGTAACCTGGGAGGAGACCAGTCAGGCGCTTGGGGCTGGCACTGCTTCAGTCTGGCGCGGTGAGACTATCCTGCCTCATGACCAGGTTGCCGGGGATTTCAATGTTACAATAACCGGGACAGATACGGCAGGCGATCCGTTCTCCCCGCTTGTGAACTCATTCAGATACCTTCCGGTAGCATGTCTGGATTATGATTTTTCCCATATCAATTACGGGGAGAGTATGATCGGCCAGGATGTCTGGGTGAAGGGAGACGATGAATTCGGGACGGATGACCGGCCCAGCGTAAGAAATTCCGGGAATTACCCTGCAAGGGTCAGATTTGTGCAGGACGATATGGGGCTTGGTAAAAGTCCTGATGGGGCATGGAATGTTGCGTACGGTGTCCGTGTCGGGGATAACCAGTCAGTCAGCACGTATGAACCGGAATATACCGTTATATTACCCGATCCGGTTGGCCAGGGATCCGTTGAAACGATGGATTTCTCGATCAATGTCCACAAAGGGAGCGGTTCGTACTCAGGTTATTTGATCCTGACATCGGAGATGCAGGAATGCAATCTTCCCGACTTGCCAGAAACTCCTCCCGATGAACAACTACCGGTTCCGGAGTTCCCGTTCCTCCCGGCGGTCTTGGATTATCTTACGAAAAATATCAACTGTTGAATGGAGTATTCATAAAAAGAAGGGATAGAAGTCACATCAGGGAACTGTAATAAAGGCAAAGATGCCTGAAAAACCAATAGACGACGACAGGAAAGTATCATCGGACAGGTGTATTTGCCGTTATCTATTATCAGATTTTGATGGAAACAAATAAATCTTAATTCATGGAATTGAAAAGCAGTGATCGGAATGCAGACGATTTCCCGTATCTTCTTCGTTTTCTCGATCTTTACTCTTTTGATCGTTACAATCCTCCTGCCCCTGGCAAGTGCCTACGGGGTCAGTATCGGGCCATCCGAAAACCGTATCGAGGATATCCTCCGCGGCACAACCGCTGAACGCAGTTATCTCCTGTACAACCTTGGAGATGAAGCAGGTATGATCAACCTGACCACCGAGGGAGAAGCTGCCGGCTGGATCCGGTTTTATGATCCAAATTCTTCAGGGGCACCGGTTACGACTGTTATTCTTACAGCGCGGGAAACGAAACCCATTATCGTACAGGTAACCGTTCCTTCGGATGCTGCCAATGGGGAGCATAAAGCAACGCTCGTTGCCAGACTGCGACCGGCAGAAAAAGGCAATTACCAGATAGGGGTTATCATGACAATGGAATCGAGATCAAACCTGACAATAGCTGTCTCCGGCACGCAGAACCTTTCAGGTACGGTCGATTCTATCCTTGTAGAGGATACCGAGGTCAATTATCCGGTACCGGTCAAAGTCCTTTTTCACAATACCGGCAATGTCGCAGCCAATCCGGAAATTTCTGCATCGTTCTCCGGAAAAGGCAGTATCATCGATACTATCACGTCTTCTGATCGTCAGGTCGGACCTGGAAAAACTGAGGAGATCATAGTACGTTGGACAGGCACCAACAGAGAGCCCGGGAACTATACTGCGAATGTGAAAGTCAGTCTTGCAGGATCGCAGATTGCGATCAAGTATTGTCCGTTTATCCTTTTACCAGAGGGCACCTTATCCCGACAAGGAAACTTAACAAGCCTGACTTATACGGGACAACCCCAT
>Ga0116170_10003747_pt1 | contig 14173 bp, 1 predicted proteins | sample AD_JPNHW1_MetaG_FD_89797 | JGI IMG/M metagenome (GOLD analysis project Ga0116170, IMG submission 89797) | Active sludge microbial communities of municipal wastewater-treating anaerobic digesters from Japan - AD_JPNHW1_MetaG | ecosystem: Engineered > Bioreactor > Anaerobic > Digestate | place...
CCGCGCCCGTCGCGCTGTTCCCCGGTCTCGATGACCTCCGTGCTGATCGCGTGCTTGTTCATCGCCAGCGATCATACCGCCTTCAGCCCCCGCCGACTACGAGGTCCCCGGTCGGTCGCTTACCTTACATCACGCGCGGGGGGGACGCAACAAATCGGCTTCTGTTTTGCTCGTCACCTCCCTACGACCTGTCCGACTGACAATTACGGTGCTGCGTATTTAACGGATAGGCGCAGGAAAGTGGGTGGGAGAACACCAATTGCTGTTTGAAGGCGCACGGTGACGGTTTCCGTGGTGCCCTCATCAATGGCATTCATCGTTACGGTGGATGCTTGGCTCCAGTGGATGAGGTCGGTCGACGACTCAACGCTGTACGTGAGATCGGTGGCGATCCTCGACCGGGTAAATGTAAACGCTGGAAAGTCCTGCCCAAGATCCGAAACGATGCCTAAACTCGGCAGTTTGCTACGGTCAGCGCGCAATGGATCAAGGTCCAATGCGTACTCGAGTAGGTTGGGAATTCCATCCCCATCAGGGTCGGCGCCACATCCCCACTTGGTTGCCTCCTTTGTTGGATCCGTCGACTCTTCGAGGAAATAGGCATCACTCCAGAGTAAATACCGATGCTTGAGAACAATTCGAGTGCTCGCATCCGGCAAGGCCGGAGCGGCTTCGACATGACCGAATTGATCGCGTGCAACCGAATAGAAGGCGACGACGTCGCCGTTGCTGCCCGAATAGTAAGCGGTGGTGGCTGTCGAGCTCCCGATCCACGTCGTGTACGAAAGCCCATTCACCGAGACGAGGATGTCGTATGACGACACACCGCTCCCTAGGTCTTTGCCCATCCACGACACGCCAAACGTTGTATCGCTAACAGAAGAGGGAAGTGGCACCACATTGCTTTCCGGTGCTTCGCCGTCGATTGCGAAAGTGGCCGAGGCCGTGCCACTATAATTCGCATCGTTCACGGTCGCCACAAGCAGGTACATTCCCGCGGTGACTGGGAGCATTGTGTTGCCTCCATATGTCAGCGCTACCGACAACCCCGAAGGAGTCGTGGTCACGCCTGCCGTTTTTGCTGCTCCGTCATAGAGATGCAGCAAGTTGCTCAATGCTATAGTCGCCGGAGCCTTATTGACTGTGATCCTTGTCTGCCCCACCGCGTTATCGTAGGTGCTAGCATCCGCTGGCGTGAAGGTTACGGTAAGCACTTGATCCTCACCCGCGCCCAGCTTTGTGCCCGCACTCGGGGAATATCTGAAAGTTCCTGGCACACTAGCCGTGGCATTAAGCTGAGTCGCGTCAAGGGCGGTACCATAGGTGATCGAGGCAGGTGCTAGCCAGGTGATAGGCGGAGCCTGCCGTTGGGCCGCAATCGCAACTTTAAAGCTCTGGAACGCTCCGAGACTCGGCAGGCCATTATCCCAAACTTCAACGTTCACCGCATACGTCTGGCCTCCCAGGGCCGGGCTTGTCGGCCAGTTCAGTTCGCCGGTGGTAGCATCGATCGCCACTCCGGCAGGTGAACCGGCGCCAAGCTTAAAGGTCAGTACTGAACCGATGTTGGTATCGGTGGCTGAAAGCCGCAGCGAAAGCGTCTCGCCCGGTCGAACTTCCCGGTCTGCGACTGGAGCCAGAATGGGCACCACGTTGGCCTGTGTTACTGCGATCGTGGCATCAGCGGTGGAAGGTACGGCTTCATAATTGCCGGCGGCATCGCGCCCACGGCTGTAGAAGGAATAGGTGTGGCCAATCTCGCCTGCATAGACGCTGCCCGTCGATGTCGTGTCCGTCAGCCAAACGGTGTAGGCCCCGCCATCCCGCGATACCAAGACATCGAAGCGGACCGACGACTCGGCATCGCTACCCTCCCACCGCACCGGGATGTTCGGATACCCCTGCGCTGGCAGGGAAAGCACATGGCTGGCGGGCGGGGTCGTATCCGCTGCCGCCAAAGCGTAATGGAGTCTATATGTACCTGTGCCGTCCTTATCGAGCAGGTGCAGGATGTTCTCCCGAGTCGGGCGGCGGCCAAGACCGATGAATGTGCGATCGGTGACCCACCAGTTCGACGATGGCGCAACACTGCCGTCGCTGCGAGTCACGCTGACCAACCGCATAGAGCTGTTGGCCGGATCGGCCACCCGAAAGTAGGTCCAACCGGCCTGCATCGTCACGCTCAGCGTCACCTCTGGACTACCTGCCGTTGGAGTGCTATCGACAGAGGCAGTGCGGACCACACTCACCGGCGCCGGAAGGGTCACATCGTCCGAGAAGTAGAGGGTGTCTGGCAGGCTTTCGGGATCGGTCACATCGTTGACAAGAAAGGCCCATCGGCCCGAGCCATCGACGACCTGACGGATCATCTCGTGGGTGTTCACCTGTTTAATCAGCGAGAGTCGTGAATCCCCGAGCCCATCGATATGTGCAAATGTCGATGAGTAACTTGTAAACAGGCCTTGCAAGCTGGAGGTCATCTCCCAGCGAGCAGCCTTGGATGTGTTTGGGGCAATATCACCTAGACTGGCGGTCAAGGTGGAGTTCACTTGCTGTACAGTGCCGTCACTGCCGGCCAGCTCCGCCCGGTTGATCTGATAATCATCCAATAGTCCTTTCTCGTTTTCCACGATCTCAGGTTGAGCCGAAGTAATTGCTAGATTCTGTGCCACTCCCGCACCGTCGTTTTTTACCAACACTGCCAACACGAAAGGCACAGCTGGCTCAATCTCGGCAGTATGCGGATCGTCCGAATATACGTCCCTCTGATGGAAGTAGTCCAATGTCAGCGCCGCATCAGGCTTGACGGTGATCGGCGCGGTAGTGATCGGGATAGCTAGTGAACGACCACCAGTTCTGTATGAGAACGTCCCGCCAACATAATAGCGAGTTGGGGTGCTGGGGGCTGCTAGATCATTAGGTACTAACACCCACTTAACCGCACCGGTATCGTTGGCGCCGACCGTACCGGTTCCGTCGATAGCGGTCATGCCACGCACGACAGGAGGACGCACAGCGAAGTACCCGCTGGCGGAGTTGCCATTGCAATCCTTGATTGCAAGATCCAGCCGAACATCGGTCAAAGGATCCAGCAAACTGTTCTGCAGCTCAAAATCCACTTCGAACGCGCTGCGAGACATTACGACATCATGGTCGAGCGAGACCTTAACCTTGGCGCAGGTGCCACCGTTTGATTCATGCTCCTTGAGTAAAGCGGCTAGATTTGCCTGGTACTCGCTAAGCAACGTTGCAACTGGATTCCCCGATGGTGTGCGCGCGCTGACAGCAGCAATCACGGCCTGCGCGTCAGCCAGTTTCTCGCGAAGAACACTTTTCTCAATGAAGTTAAGATCGGCGCCGTCCGGCAAATCAATAGCATTGAAAAAGCCTTCAGCGTTGTAGAGATGCGTATTGCGGAATCGATCTACAACCAAGGACACCAGTCCGGAATTGATATCCGCCGGCGAAGGCAGGCTTATTATATCACCCCTTTCATCGTCATTGATATAAAAACCGCCTGGCGATGTTGGTGCTATTGCGTTGCCAATGGCATCCAAAATTTGCCCAACCTCATCTTGATGGCTTGAATTGAACAGCTCCCGAGTGCCAAGGATATATATGTACAAGTCCGTAACCTTGGCTATATCAGAGGCACTTGATGCCACCTTGGAGGCCGCCGTCAATGGCCCTTCGCTGGCATTTGCCTCAATAGCATTGAGGGCGAACGCAGAAACCGCTGCGCTCCGCGCTATTCGCCTTCCCCACGAGCCAGGATGAGTCAGGTAATCATTCAACTGGCAGTAGCTGGAGAGAACAGGCAAATCCGGCTTGAAACCATCGCAGGTCGGCTTGGAGCAATAGCAATCCATGGTATTAACCGCTATGCTTAGCAACCAATGTTTAATCAGGCACGATTTCCCTATAGACATTATACAACTAATACTATCGCCAGCCAGACCACGAGTATCATCTTGATCGATGGCGCATCCAACGAAGCCTCCAGCCAAGCAGTCTTCGAATGGAATAAACCCTATCAAGCATTTTACAGCCCAAGTATTGTATTCATCATCGCACGGATCACACCCTTTAGGTTTTGTCACGTAAACTGACGGACTGTGTATTGTTCCGGCACTGTAATTGCCGCCGCCACCGCCCGATCCGGTGGCACCGCCCCCCGAACCGCCTCCGCCTACCCCACCACCACCGCCACCAACCACTGGGGCACCAGCGCAACTGCCGCGGATGAAACCGGATATGGCAACGTCCCCGCCTTTGCGGATGTTCGTACCACCGCAAGGGTAGCCGAACTCGAACGAACCGGAAAGATCACATGGGAGGGCAGCCGTCTCGCCGCTCCCTCCTGAACCGGAGTCACCTCCGGAACCGCCACCGGAACTACTTCCGCCTGACCCAGCGCCTGACCCGGTGCCCGATCCGGTGCCCGATCCGGTGCTCGATCCGGTGCCCGATCCGGTGCTCGATCCGGTGCTACCTCCGGAACCGCCACCAGTTCCGCCATTCGAAGCGCCGCTAGAACTGTTCGATCCATCAAGACGATATATCAATACTGGAATTCGGATCGAACTCTTGGCTTCGAGGGCATCAATACTATCGATCAACGGCACAAATCGATAATAGGGGTGATCCGCCGCGGTCGGTAGTTTGACCTTCAAGTCATGGACCGCAATGAAGCCGTAGTTAGTAAATGTCAGATCGGTCTGTATCACCTGGCCCGACGATGTCAGTTTAGCCACGTCTATTACCGCCGGTTCCACTACTACAACGGGGACTGGCACATTGGTTTCGAATGTCGACTCAACCTCAATCTTGTATTGATCTTGTAATTCCATCTCAGAAACCGTCCATGTGTAACTCACAGCCTCGTAGCTGATAAAGACAGTTTTCGCAGTGGTAATACCGGGGGCAACGTATAGATTGAGCTTGGTCGTGGCGTGCTTCGCACCGCGTGCTTCGATCGAATAGTAGCCTTCCGGAAGGATGTCGAAAACAGCCATTCCATCGGCGCCGGTCGTCAACGAATGAAGCAACTCACCGGTGTACGGATCGGAAATCGTGACTGCGACGCCAGCGACTTTCGGCGCCCCGGCAGCAAAGTAGAAGAACTCATCGACTACGGAGATCGCCAAGCTCCCGTTAGCATCTGATACCGCGCGAAAGTTGAACTGTACTTCCAGTGCCGAGCCGAACGCTGGAATGAGTAAGATCGATCCGTCGTAAGGGCCGAGCGGTAGTTCCTCTTCAGGCGTCAGTTGCAGCTCGATCGTCGTGCTTTCGCCGGGCGCCAGACTGTCGATGGTGGCCGGAGTGGCCAGGCCCAGCCAGGAGGCGCTGGGCAGCAGGACCTGCAACGGACCAGTAGCCGCACCGCCATCGTTGCGGAGGATGAACGGCACAATGCGTTGGCCACCGACGAGCATCGTCGCCTCAAGACGCACCGGATCAGTAACCAGTCGGGGCACCAGTTCCTGCACATTGTAACTAGCCTGTACGTCGTAAGAAGCGCCCTGAATGCTAAGCACGCGGATAATGAACACACCCGAGCCGTGGTTGCCGGCCGTGCCGGAGACCACGACGTCAAAAGTCACAGAACCCAGCCCAGCCAAGCCGTTCGACGAAGGCGTCACGGTGACATTGAGCCATGAGGGAGCGTTGATTACCTCGGTGGTGAGGCCCGACAGCGGGATATCTCCGGCATTATTCAATGTGAACGCCCCCACTCCCGAACCGCCCTCGGAGATTGCTAGGGGCGAGAGGCTATCCAGACCCGCCTGCAGGCCGATCAAGTCGAACGCGTCCTGGACCGACGCTGTCTTCGATCCCGGATGAGACGCGCCCACCGTATAGTGTCCGGCCTCACCCGGTAACGGCTGGAAGGTCGTGCTAAAATCGCCGTTCTGATCGGTTAACACGGAAATCATCCGCGTCGTATCACGGACGCCAACGTACACATCTACGGAAACCGATGACACAGGTTCGCTGCCGCCACGCCGAGTCGCATGGCCGGTGAGCGCAACCGGCTTGCCCGCTGGAGCCACATCGACCGCAGCTTGCACAGTCGCGGAATAGGCCGGCTCCACAGAAATCGGATCGAGGCTAGCGGCCATATTGTTGGTCGCGAGGAGCTCCTGGATTGAAACGTCGTTATTTACGTCAACGATTACCCAATACTGGCCCACGTCATGCGGCACCTTCAACGAGACCGAACGCTCATAGAACGACTCTGGCACAAGGGTACCATCGAAGGATTGCTGTGCTGCCAGCACCGCGCCGGCCATCGTCGACGTTGTTGAAATAAACACCCGTTCCGCCCCCCCCCCCTTCGCCGCGGCGGTACCAAGATTGTCCACGCGATAGGTAACATTGACGTAGCCATCAGTATCGGCCGTTGCCGGGATTTCGACGTTGGACACGACCAAGTCGGGCAACGCCAGATCGGTCACAACCAACTGTGCTACGTCGTCGGAGTACTCGGCCAACTGCGCCACAAGGGTGACTGGGCGACTACCCTGGGCGCCTAGCACTGACGCCGTGTTAACCGTGAAGGATGCGTTCGTCGCACCAGCCGGAACCGTCACGGTTGCCGGGACCTGGGCCAGATCAGGCTGGCTGGAGCTCAGCGAAATCGTAGCGGAGGTCGGGAGCATGCACGGCAGCATAACAGTGCCCCTAGCTGCAGGTGAAAGCCCCTCCCCAGCCACCTCGCGATCAAGAGCGACCACGAGCGCCGGCGCGTCGTCGTCGCGCACAGTGAGGTCCACCGGTGCGGACGAGGCCACGCTGCCCCCTCCGACCAACACCTGTCCTACAATCTGCACGGTTCGATTACCGTCGACCACATTGTTGTCCACCGCACCGACCGCAAAGGTGGCGCTGGTGGCGTTGGCTGCGATCACAACACTGGCCGGCACCATAACAGTCGCGGGATCACCGCAGGAGAGTTGCACGGCCAGCGCGTCCGGTGTGGCCACGGTGCGGCGCACCTCACACGAGGTTGCCGCCGGTCCGGCGTTTTCGCGGATGCTGGAGCGCGCGAGCTTGAGTGAGATCGACGGCGTGTCGTCGTCGACCAATGCGATCATTGTCGAAGCGGGCACATAACCGGGGGCAGAGACAGTGTAATTCGCACTGCGATCACGCTGCACCACGTAATCTTGCCTAGCCTCGACCTCGAAGCTGGCAGAGTCGGCATTGGCCTGGATCGTCACAGCGGCAGGAAAGATAAAGGGACCAGAAATCGAGCACTGGACGTTGATGAGTAGTGGCATCGTTGCCGGCTGCGGACGCGTGACGGTGAACGTAATCTTGTCGCCTTCGAGCACGGCATCGCCGTCAGAGGCCAGAACCAAGGAAGGCATGGTTGTGTCCAGCACGCGCAATTGCGCTGATGATGCAGGGAATCCCGGCGCAGTTACCGAGAGCGTCACATCCTTGTCTCCGTCAACCGCCATGTCCGCCACTGCCGCAATGCTGAAACTAGCCGTCGTTTGCCCGGCCGGAATCGTCACCATAGCTGGCACCATCGCCGAAGAGGTGTCCGACGAAATCAGCGATACAGCGAGTGCTGTTGTGTTTTCACCGTTACGGCGAACGGTGCCAGTCGCCGCCGCAGCACCGTCGCCTTCGCTGATCTGGCCCCTGGAAAGTATGAACGTGAGCGTCACGGGCACCGGCAGGGTGCCACTGCTGACCGTGGTGTTGTTGCTATAGACGCTCTCGCTGATGTCATGGTCGGCATTGGCCGTCACCACGGCATGCACGCCTCCTGCCGGACTGTTGTCGGGCACCGTGAAGGAAAAAGAACGATCCACGACCCCGTTGGTAATCAGCGAACCTGTGAATGCCGGTGCGCCAAGGGCATAGGTACTGGTCGCAGTGCCATCCCATGAAAGGGCGACGGAATCCTTCCATGTCCCGGTGGCCGCTGTCCCCCCGGCGTTGCGAACCTGCCACCGCACTTCAGCAGTAGACCCAAGTTCTCCAGTGCCCAGCACCTGGACGTTCTCCACAACAAGATCCGGTCCTGATAGTCTGGCATCGACAGCTAACACAGCTGCGGCAGTCGAGCGACCGTAGCGGTTGCTCACAACCACCGTGTAGGCACCTGCATCAGCCGCAGTGACACCGGTTAGCGTGAGGGTTGGTTCCGTCTGGCCGGGTATAACAGTACCATCCTTTGACCACTCGTAGAAGAGCCCACCATCGCCGGTAGCAGTAACAGAGATACTCGCCGTTGCTCCAGGGGCAACAGTGAGAGACCTAGGAGCGTTGACGATCACTGGCACCGGACTGGTTTCGGGCCGCAACAACATCATTCCAGATTGGTGTAGGGAGCCCCGCTGACCGTCCACGTTCGTCACGAGAATGCGTCCGTCGTCGGTGTAATAGGCTCCGCCTCCACCATAATTCCCGGCGTAGTAAGCGGTACAATCAAAGGCCGCGAAGCTATGATCCCGTTTCCCGTCCGCTAATAAGCGACAGACAGCCCCATCGATACTCGTTGATCCCGCGCCCAAGAGGCGTCCATCCGGCAGCAGACTGATCTCGAAAAGCTGTCCGATCATCTCGGGATCTAAGCCATAGCTCGGATCGAAACTGCCATCGTTGTTGAAACGTGCAAGGGTCTGAGCTCCCCCGTAGCCAGAGATGATAAACTTGCCATCGGGTTGCACGGCGAAGGCCCGCGGCGTGATTCGAGTTACCGAAGCGTTCGAATCAAAACTGGGATCTAGCGATCCATTTGCTTGGATTCTCACCCCGCCGCTACGATAGTGCCCATTCATCACCAGACCCCAACTACCGCATAGAATCCGTCCGTCCGCCTCAACAGCAAGGCCCATCGGTGAGAAGCTGTCAGGCGACCAATTATTGAAGGATGTGTCGATCGCACCGCCGCGCAGCAGGCGCGTGATATACTTCGCCACGATGCCGTTGTAACTTTCGAAATATCCGGAGACGACGATACGTCCATCGGACATCACAACAAGGTTAGACACCGAACCGGCGAAACCTGTACCAGTGACGAAGGATGCATCGTTGGAACCGTCGGAGTTGAGCCGGGCGATCCCGCCGCGGGCGATCCCGTTGAAGCTGGTAAACGCGCCACCGGCCAGCAGCGCTCCGTCGCCGGTACGAACGAGTGCATTGACCGTATCGTTGAAACCGGTTCCAACAGCGAAACTGTCGTCCACACTACCATCCCTATGGAGCCGCGCGATCCGATTCCGAACAACGCCGTTGATGTGCGTATAGTTGCCGGCCACAACCCAGTCACCTCCCGCGGCAGGGACGGCGGCAAAGACACTACCACCGACACGTCCCTCCGCCGCGGCGGAATTGGCCAGCGAACCGTCGAGCGTATACCGAGCCAGACCACTTGTAGGCAGACGCCCAACCGCAGTAAATAAACCGCCGACCACAACTTGGCTATTGATCGCATCGTAGCCCAACGTGGTCACTGTTCCGTTTGGCAGATTGCCAGCCGCAAAAGTCGGATCGAGCGTACCAGTTGCAGTGACCCGGATGAGATTTGAGCAGGCAATACCATTGTAGGAGGAGAAGCTGCCCCCGAGCACTAGCTTGCCGTCAGACTGGACAAAAATCGAATACACACTCGATACGCCACTACCGGTCGAAAGAGTGGAATCCAAAGAGCCATCGGCATTGAGCCGAGCCAGTTTGTTGCACGCGGTACCGTTATAGGCCGTGAAGTCGCCTGCTGCGACAAGCTTACCGTCCGGCTGAATCCCCAGGTCGGTGACACCACCATTAAACCCGGATCCAGTGACAAACGAGGAATCCAGGGTGCCATCAGCGTGGAGCCGGGCCAAACTGTTGATCGTAGTGCCGTTGTAGGCAGTGATGGACACCACGATCTTCCCGTCGGTCTGCACTGCCATCGCAGCGGGCCAGGCCGGGCCGGAACCAGTTGGCCTCCAAGTCGAATCTAGCGTGCCATCGGCATTCAATCGCACCAGCGAGCCTTGGAGGTAGCCAGGGAAACTGCCGACCACGAGCAGCTTCCCATCGGACTGTTGCACAATGCTACCGACCCCCATGGCCCTTGGCGTGGGTGAAAAAGTCGGATCGACTGTCATACCGTCGTTCGAAATGCGAGCTAGGCCGGAACAGCGCACTCCGTTGACCTCGGTGAACGAACCGCCAATCAGCACCCAGCCACTAGATCCCAGAGGAAGCACAGCCGTCACCACACCCGCGACAGTGGGATTGAAGCCCGTGTCAAGCGAGCCCGCTGCGGTCAATCGGGCAAGCCCATGGCGACACTGGCCCTCCAATGTCGTGAACTGTCCAGTGATGTAGGTATTGCCCAAACCATCAACCGCCAGAGTCAAGACGCCTGCGCCCGGTCGCTCAAATAGCGGTGTGAATGAGGGGTCGAGCCGGAAGGTCGTCCCATAGTCCGACGGTGCAACTTCGAGGGACGCGCCCTGTGAAGTCACGAGTGTCAGCCCGTCGGTTATCACAACATCGTAGATGCCGCCGTCCGCCATCGTCGCGGCGGGGATCGAGTAACTCTCACTGGTAGCCCCCGCGATAGGGCAGCCCAGCTTACGCCACTGAAACGCCGGAGCGACTCCGCCGGAGATCCGAACTGAAAGTGTAGCGGGCGAACCAACGGTCACCACAGTGCGCACCGGCTGGCAGCTAATGGTCGGCGCCGAGGCGTTGCTGGTGATGGTAACCGTGGAGCTGGTCACCGAGCCGTAAGTATTGGACACGATTACTGCGTAATCCGCCACATCGTCCAACTGTATGTTATTCAAGATGAGCGGATTGCCGACAGCGCCAGTGATCGCGACACCGTTTTTTAACCACTGAAAGCGCAAGTTCTCACCAGTCGCAGTCACCGAAAACGTTGCCGATCCGCCCACCGAGCCTGCATGGGTTGTCGGCTGCACCGTGATTGCTGGGGCCGGCGAAACGTCGGCCTTGAGCATCACCAATCCACTCTGCAGCGTCCCGCCCCGGCTGGCGCTGGTTCTCGTTATCAAGATACTACCGTCGTCCGTAGTGTGCAGTTCGCCAGCCACGTATTGGCAAATATCGTAGGCGATGAACGATGGATCCACCGCGCCGTCACTGCCGAGCCGAGCGAGATAGTTGCGCGCATTGTTACTGTAGGATGTGAAGGATCCTCCGAGCAGAACCTTCCCATCTGATTGCATCGCCAATGCCAACAAGGGATTTAGGTTGGGGCCGGTTGGCGTCCCGAACCCGGCATCCAGAGTCCCATCGGAGTTTAGTAGCGCCACACACCCCCGAGCGACCCCATTGAATGACCAGAACGAGCCCGCGGCCAAAAGTTTGCCATTGGGCTGCTGGGCGATCTCTAGCACCATGCCTGATGCGACACCAGTTCCGATCGTGTAACCGGGGTCCAGGGTTCCCGCCGGCCTAAGTCTGGCGATACAATTACGCGCAACCCCGTTAAACATCGCAAAAGGGCCGCCGGCTACGATGCCCCCATCCCCCTGCGCCACCAGAGTCTCCACCGGGCCATCGAAACCACTACCCGGATCGAAGTCTGTATCGATGGTTCCATTGGCGTTCAAGCGTGCGATCCGATTTCGCGCCACCCCGCCGCAAAGCGTGAAATACCCACCGGCTACGATGCGTCCATCAGCCTGTAACGCCAAGGCTTGCACGATATTATCGAAGCCGCCGCCAGGATCAAAAGTGGTATCGAGGCTGCCATCGGCGTTGAGCCGCGCAACCCGATTGCGCACGGTACCGCTGAAGGCGTTGAATGAACCGGCTGCGAGCAAGCGCCCGTCGCCCTGCACGGCGAGTACGGCGACACCCGAATTAAACCCACTGCCCGGATCAAAGGCCAGATCGAGACTCCCGTCCGCAGCTAAGCGCGCAATGTTGCCACGAGCAATCCCATTCACGTGACTAAAGCTGCCCCCAACCACCCATTTGCCGCCTGCCACAGGCACCGCAGAGGTGACCGAGCCAAGCTGGCGGAAACCGGCGGCAGTAAGCAACTCGACCCTGCCAGCGTCGGTGTACTGCACCAGTCCGCTGCCCGCGGTGGCGCCAACAGCGGCGAAAGCCCCGCCAACAATAAGCCGACCACCAGCCTGCGGCACGATAACATAGCCTGCCCCCGCCTGCCAAGTTGTCGGCGCAAACGTTGCGTCGGCCGCCCCGGCAGACGTAAGCACACACACGTTCAACCGCGTCGTTACGTTGTAGCTACTAAAATAGCCCGAAACCGCGATCCGCGCGTCGGCCAGCACTGCGACCGACGTTACATTACTATCGAAGCCGGCACCAGTGACGAACGACGAATCGAGCGCGCCGAACCCATCGACACGGGCGATCCGATTACAGGTCGCGCCGTTGAACGTGGTGAAACTGCCGCCCACCACCACTTGTCCATCGGACTGCAGCGCCAATGATTCCACGCTGCCATTGAAGCCACTTCCAACGACAAACTTCGTATCCAGCCTTCCGTCTGCGTTCAGACGCGCGAGGTAGTTACGGGCGATCCCGTCCACCGCAGTAAACCAACCCCCGATCAACACTTTGCCGTCGACCCGCCCCACAAGTGTATTGACGATTCCGTTCGGGCCGGAAGCAGAGCCAAAGGTCGAATCGAGCGAACCGTCGGCGTTGAGCCGGGCCACCGCCGACCGCGAGATACCGTTGACGCTCCAGAAACTCCCACCCGCGATAATTTTACCATCGGTACGCTGAAGGGCGAGCGTCCTGACCCCACCATCAAAGCCGGTTCCTGAGTTGAAAGTCGGATCGAGCGAGCCGTCGGAATTAAGCCGCACGATGCGGTTGCACACAACGCCATTGACCCTAGTGAAGGATCCACCGACGACCACCTTGCCGTCCGGTTGCACTAGCACCGCATAGGCTTCGCCATCCAGCACCGGAGCGAAGGAGGCATCGAGCACGAGCGCAGAGCTGAACTTCGCCACCCCATAGCGGCGCTGCCCGGCGATCATCGAGAATGCGCCAACTGCATACACCTCTCCCGATGGCGTGACCGCGGCATCCTCTACCGAGCCCTGTGAGTAGTTCTCGAACAGCGGCGCAAAGCTTGTATCCAGCCGTACTGTGTTCGGGTAGCCACCCGCCGGCGCGACGATTAGCCGTCCGGCCTGCGAGGCAATCGATACCGCACCGTCGGTGACCACGACATCATAGAAGCCGGCGTCGGCCATCGTCACGTTCGGGAGAATGAGTGAGTCATCGATCGCCCCATCGATGAGCTTGCCTAGATGCCGCCACTGGTAGCTGACCGTTCCGCTGCCCGTCGCCGCAACGTGAAAGGTGGCACTCTGCCCACTCGTGGCGGTCACCACGCCTGGTTGTTGCGTAATCGAGGGTGCGGCTGTCAGCAACGTGCACAGGAAAGTGGAAGCAAGGAGGACAAGGTCGCGAAAGCGCGGCGGCAGCATAGGCATAGAGAACATCTTTTGGTACCAAGGGACTTGGCAGTTCGGGACCAACAGGCACGTCCTTCCCGAACCGCGCATCCTACTACGTTTTGTGGCTTTTCATATTTCCCGATACATATTCACAGTACCATGATTGAGACAGCCTGACGAAATGCCAGCATCAAGTATTGAACACCTGTATCGTGACCATTTCTCCTTGCATTTGATGGCCACAAACGTTGCGAGCGCTATCGCTCCGATACAATGAGTGTCCTTACTGTCCCTACGTTTTGACAGAACAACGTTGCCACAGAGACGGCACACGCAACGACTCTCGGGCTCGCTAAACTCGAGCCAACCTGCTCCAGCCCGTTGCCACGAGCCACTGCCTGCAAGATGGGACTTGGGAGAATGCACCGCCCCGTTGCTGCTCGCTCCGCCGCTCGCAATCAAGGTGACTGGAGGCAGGGACTGGCCCCCCCCCCCGGCCGTTTGGCATATTTCGGCCAGGCGGTCGGGGCGAAGTGGTCAATGCGGATTAAAGCGCCGCATCAGTGCAGACTATTTCTCCCCATGGTTTGAGTGGGGAAGGAGGTGTGGAGGAAGGGGCCAGCTGAGGTTGCCCTGATTTGACGGACACCGGGTTGGGGGCCAAACGAAAGGAACCCCATGAAGACCCAGTTGCGGAAGCCTGCGGCTGTAAAAGCCAAGTACACCCGCGAGTTCAAAGAGGAGGC
>Ga0116170_10003748_pt1 | contig 14173 bp, 11 predicted proteins | sample AD_JPNHW1_MetaG_FD_89797 | JGI IMG/M metagenome (GOLD analysis project Ga0116170, IMG submission 89797) | Active sludge microbial communities of municipal wastewater-treating anaerobic digesters from Japan - AD_JPNHW1_MetaG | ecosystem: Engineered > Bioreactor > Anaerobic > Digestate | place...
AAAATAATTTACTTAAATGAGATTTCGTAATGCACAGCGAATCGCTATCCATCGACGAGATATTTTAATATATACTATTAAATAATGTATATCTTATATCCTTTCAAGGACTAAGCACTAAATTGTATACTTTATCCCCTGGCATCAGGTTCTATAGTCATCAACGAGATGGAGCTGGATGACCTGGCTGATTCCCTGGAATTGCAATGGATTGAATTATATAATTCTGGTAATGATGATGTGGATATAAGCGGCTGGGCAGTCATGCCCAACGATGACCGGTCTAAAAAGGAGGTTGTATTCGAAGGTGCCGTCATACCACCCAAGGGCTTTTTTGTAATAGGTTTTTTGGATGAGTGGGCAAATAAATATGGAACGGTTGTCGTTTTAGTAGATGATGAGGACCGCGAGGTGGAAAGAACGCCCAATCTCTACGACAGCCAGCAGGACGTCTGCGCCTGGGGCAGATATCCGGATGGCAGTTCCGAATGGCTGTTCATGATATCCACTCCAGGCGAGCCCAATTCCGGCGATCCCTGCGAAGAAGAGGCGGTCCTGGCTACGATATTAAAGGTAGACGGCAGTGCCAGGGGAAAGGGCTTCGTAAATATCCGAAATAGGGCTACAGGATCCAATGGAGATAAATTGCTATCACAGGAGCACGGATCCGGAGATTACGAGAGCGAATGCTCCATAGATTACTATTATAATGATAATAATAATGTCGGATCGGTTGATTTGGAGAAAGAAAATACAACAATGAGATATGATAGCACAGAAAAAACATTGCCAAACAACCGGACTGCCAGATATAGCTCCAAATGGACGGAATCATCGGAGATCAAGAACATAGAAGCCGCCACAAAGATTGCCCAGTCCACCAGATATGCCTCAAGCATATCAAAGGATCTGGATATGCGTTCTGTGAATTCCGATCTGCAATTGAACATCAGCTCCGATTTCGATGGAAAGAGCAACATCAATTGCATATCAAATTACTTCAAATCGGGTGAAGAATACGTCGGCAGCTTTGATATCGAAGAGCAGATCTCCGAAGATATCTTCAACAGGTCCGCATCATCCACAAAGGGCCCCGGATTCGTCGCAGTATATAAAAAATTTGGAGAGGGAATGTCGAGCTACGAAAGGGGGAGCGGCAGCTATCGGGTGGAGGAGCAGATAGATCCAGATTCTGATTTTATGACCAGAGACATATGGCTAAATCACAGCCCCGCCGGATATGACTATCTTCCGGGATTGTCCGTAAATCGCTCCGCCAAATGGAATGAGGGATTTGCCTTTAATCGCTCGGATGCCTTCTTCATGTCGGAGGCCTTCTCAAATCTGGACCGGCTGGAAAAGCATATGGAAATAACATCGTCTGATGAGGTGAAGACGCTGGCTTCATTCGTGGGCCACGCCCGATTGCGATCGGCTTTCAGGCCGGACCCGCTGGACGGCAATTCATCAGAGAGGGCAATCATCGACGACGAATATGAAGGCAGCTTCAGCATCGAAAAGAAGATCACCATTCTGCCCAGATACGATAAGCCTCACCTGTCCCTTTCGAAGTACGGCTATGTCGATTTAGAGGACTGCAATATCCTGAGGTTTTCCATCAATCTGGAAAACGACGGCAACAGGACACTGGGGCCGATATACTTGAGGGACACCTTCCCCTCAGGCACCCATTTGACGGCCTTTCCCTCCCGCCCTTTGAGCTGACCAGGAGTTACGGCAACTGGTCCATTCCGGCCCTGGGCTCAGGCGAATCCATCTCCATCAACCTGGCGTTTGAGGTCTCCACCCAGAGGCAGAATTATACCAACCGGGTGAGGGCGGTCACAGCCTACCCGGCGGTGGTGAAAGGCGTGATTGTGGAGCGCAGAATCAGAGCCAGCAACTCAACGACCGTGGAGGCCGACTGGAATGTCTGCCCGGTGCAGAAGCTATCCGCAGACCTGACGGCAACTGTCTCGCCCAAGGACGACAAAATAGTCAGTTACCGGCTGACATTGAACAACTCGGCTGGCTACAATATCAGCGCAAATGTGACGGCATTGCTGCCCCAGGGCATGAGGTTCATCAACTCCACCACAAAGCCCCTGGGCGAGGAGGGAGGCGAGGTAAAATGGATGATCAAGAAGCTCGATGCCGGAAAGAAAAGGACCATCAGCTTCATGGCAGAGGCGGAAAGCGACGGCCTGTTCCTGTGCAGGGCTTATGCCGTGGGCAACTCCTCTGAAGGCTCTGAAGGGGCCAGGCCGCTGATCGCAGATGCATCCGCCTTCGTCTATGTGGGCCGGGCCCCTGAAGCCGCAAGGATAGAATACTGCACCGAGTGCCTGTCATGTGGCGATGACGGCCTGTCTCAGACCCTGCAGACCGCCCAGGCGGGCATACCCAAAGACCTCACCTGCTGCGCTTGAGGGGCGATAGCAGCTTAGAGATCCGGCAGCGGGCTTCGTCGCACGGGTGGGCGTAGCACGAAAGGTGCAGGTGCGTAGGGCGACTCTGTAGTGGTAGCGCGGTGGCAATTGGCAATAACCAGTGGCTAACGACGTTTTCACCACAGAGACACAGAGGACACAGAGAACGCACAGAGACGGATGTAAACTATAAAATTCGAGTCACTTTAGGCTTCCCATATGAAATAGCGAAGAGCCAGAAAGACATGTTCTCGCTGATGTTCACAGGTCCGTGATACAATTGGATTGCATCAGAAGTAATTTATTCGAAAGCAAAGAGAGGCTAACCTCTTTAGAAATACGAGAGCTTGAGCGCAAATATGATATGAACTCTATTGATTTCCTCGAAAAATTTGAAAGGGGAGTTCTAGGAGACGATCAGGACTTTTTCGTCTGGTGGGGCCTGATTCGTGGCCTTGCGGCCTTAAGACGCAGAAAGTAATCCTCTCAATCTCTCCCGATCCTCTCAACCCCGCCTGCCCGTGCCAGGTACAGCTCATCAAGGTTTTCGAATATGCCGTGATCCACCACACCAGGTATCCGGCTCAATTTCGCCGCCAACGCCGCCGGCTGCTCAATCGTCCCAAAATCCACATCCAGGACAAAGTTGCCGTTGTCGGTGATCACCGGCCCGTCCTTCATCTTTCCCAGGCGCAGCACCGGCTGGCCTCCCAGGTCTCTAAGCCGCTGCTCAACAGGGCGATAGGCGAAGGGCAGAACCTCAACCGGCACCGGCCAGGTGAGCTTCTTCACGAACTTACTCTCATCGGCCACGATCACAAACCTGCGAGCCGAGCAGGCCACCACCTTCTCCCTGGTGTGAGCCGCGCCGCCGCCCTTGATGACGAACAGGTCGGCATCCACCTGATCCGCCCCGTCAATGGCCAGGTCCAGGACCGGATGCTGGCTGAGCGTGGTCAGAGCGATTTTGCACTCGATGGCCAGGCTCTCCGCCTGAAAGGAGGTGGGAACGCCCAAAAAGTCGAGCCCCTCCTCCGCCATTCTCGCCCCCAGCCTCCTGATGGTCCAGGCCACAGTGGAGCCCGTCCCCAGACCCACGGCCATGCCGCTCTTCACCAGCTCGGCCGCCGCCTCGCCGGCCAGCCTCTTGGCATCTGTATTTAGAGAGACATCCTTCATATAAATCCTCTGAAAGTTTTAATAGTCTCTGTGCCTCTGTGTCTCTGTGTTTTAGTTTCGTCGGCTTTGAGGGCAATCATCAAAGAGCGACCGGCCAAACCACAGAGGCACAGAGACACAGAGGACTGTAGATTTTTTGCGTATCTCCTCTAACCTATGATCTCGCTCTTCACCGTGGTGAACACCGGCCCCCGCAGGTCCATCTTGTGCTTATAGCTGGTGATGTACCTCTCTAAAGCCGGATGGATGCGTATGTTGATGTCCGCCGGGCTTCTCACTATCCTGGCCCGCGTCTCCGACTCCTTGCCGGCCATGGCCGCCGCCTCCACTTCAAAGGCTGCTTGCGCCGCAAACGAGTCGATGTAGCGAATGCCGGAGGTCACTCCCTCCGCAAAGGCCTCCTCCCAGCGGGAGGTGCGGGGTATGCCCATGATGTTGTTCTTGTGAACCACGATCTCATTGAAGGCCGCAGGGCCGCATAGCTTGGTGTTCTCCTCCGGCTCGACCACTGAGACCCTCACCCTCCTGCCGAAGAGGTCGCCCTCCCAGGCGACAAAGGCGCAGGGCGAAGCCGTCTCGCCGTGCTCGACGCAGACGGAGACCACGGCCTGGGCGATGGCCTGTCCGGCGGCGGTGGCCGGGCTCTTATCGACATGGATCATCTGGGCCATCTCCCTCGCGGAAAGAGACCAGTCCGCCTGGAACTGGGGATAGGAGAGAGCCCGCAGGTCCTGGGCGTTGTGCAGAATCATGGCCAGCCTCTCCACGCCCAGGCCCAGGTTCATGACCGGATAGGGTATGTCATACTGGGAGAGAGCGGTGGGCGAATAGATGCCGAAGGTGGCCACCTCCACCCAGCCGCTCTTGTACTTGGTAGCCGAGCCGACCAGTCCGGGGTGATAGGCGAAGACCTCGATCTGCGTTCCGGGAGTGTAGTACTTGCTCCTCTTGTCGTCCGGCCGGAACTGAAACTTCTCAAAGCCGAACTGAGAGAGCAGGCCGTCCGCCACCGCCTTTCCGTCCTCAATGCTCACGTTCTCGTCCATGATAACGCAACTGGCAGAGTAGTAGCTCATCAGCCGGGCAGCGTCCTCCGCCTGCTCTCGCCTAAAGCACCTGTCCACCGAAAAGAGCCGCAGGGGCAGCTTGCTGCGGTAATGCAGATTGGAGAGTGACAAAAACCAGCCAGAGGTCATGTGGCTTCTCAGGGTACGGGTGGTGGGCTCAGGTTTCAGTTCCCGGAACTCCGGAAAGACCTTCTCCAGGACCACCGATACCAGAGCATCGTGCGCCCCCAATGCCTTGGAGATCTCGGCCACCAGGTCGTCTCCCTCCACCTTTCCCTTCTTGTAGCCATGCAGGATCTGGCGGAGGGCCTCCGCCTCTTCGGCGGACATCTGCCGCCCCAAAAGGGCGTTCACCTGGGCGATCCTCTCATCGGACATGCCGATGTCGGGCCTGGGCAGGCCGGCCAGGTAAAAGCAGCGATCGAGGACCGCGAGCGCCTCCGAGCCGAACTGGCGGTAGACATCTGCCGCCTCGACCATCACCGGATTCATGGCCTCTGTGTAGCCCAGGCGGACGTAGGCCTCCCGAAGCTTCTGGATGGTGTCGAATATGGGATGGACCTTTCCGAAGGAATAGCTGTTTCTGGGGTACATCTCATTTAAGCCGGGCTTGCCCAGATACTCCCTTCCCTGCTGCCAGGCTTTATCAAAATCCTGCTTGGCAGCCTCCTTAATCAGGCTGGGATCAAACTTCATTTCTCTATCTCCAGAAATTATCTTTTAACTCAGTTGGATTTACTTTATCTATTTCTATTTCTCGTGCCCCGTTGAAGGCGAATCCGGCTCCTGGAAACGGCAGAGCTGCTGCTGCATCCTGGCCAGCTCCAGGGCATTGGTGAGGTCCCCTCTCGTCCTCTCCAGCATGGACCTGGCCAGGTCGCTCTTGCGGCGCAGGCCGCGGGCAATGGCGTCGGGATAGTCGAAGAGCATGAGCAGGTGGTAGATCTCCTCCATCACCTCCAGGAAATACTCGCCCTCCGCCGCCCGGCCTTCTCGAATCAGGTCGAGGATGTGCCGGCGCAGCTCCCCGGTGACGTCTCCCAGGCCGGCCAGGTAGTTGACCGGCTCCACTCCCACCTCTTCCGGATCGGGGATTACATGGCTGGCGGTGATGCTGTAGACACAGCGCGCTTCGGCATATTCCTGCTCGGCTCCGTCCACAAAACCGGCATAACGCAGATCCGGGTGGCCGGCCAAAGCCAGCCGAATCTCTTCCAGCCCTTCCGCTGCTTCGGCCATCCGCCTCTCTGCCGACGGGCGGTCTCCCCTATGCACCGATCGTATGGAGGAAGAGCAGTGGCGTATGACCTCCCGGGAGAGACGGTAGGCCTCCTCGCGGGCGCGGTCCTTGGCATCAAAGCCGGCCAGCAGCCTGCCGGAAAGGCTCTCTAAGATAGACAATTCAATTCATCTCGCTCGAAACGCTTTCGCAACGCAAATTCAGGGCAGATTCAAAATCCTCTTCAGGCGGTCCACCGACCGCCGCCCCTCTTCCAATGAGCGGGATTCGGTCACAATCCTGCCCCGGTAGTCCTTGAGGGCCAGGGCGAACTTCTTCCAGGGGACTGTACCGTTTCCCACCGGCAGGTGCTCGTCTCTGTCCCCGTGATTGTCATGCACGTGGGTGTGAATCATTCTATCCTTGAGCTTTAAAAAGCTCTCCACATTCCCATTGGTATTGGCATGGCCCACATCGAATATGAATCCCACGTTCTCCCGGTCCACCGTCTCAATGATCCCGGAGATCTCCTCCGGCCGGCGTCCTAAAATGGCCGGCATGTTCACCATATTCTCCACGGCAATTCTCATGTCCAGATTGGCGGCATGATCGCAGACCTGCTGGATGCCCAGGATGCTCTGCGACCAGGCGGCATCAGGCATCTGCACTCCCAGAGGAGAGAGGTGGCCGGGATGAAGCACTGCCAGGCGGGAGAAGTCGGATGCCAGGTCTAAACAGCCCTTCATCTGCCGCACGGTCTCATCCCATATGGGCTGGTTTAAGGAGGCCAGGTTGAGGTCCGAATAGGGAAGGTGAATGGTGATGACCAGGTCAGTGGTCTGCACGATCTCCTTGGCCTCAGGGAGGTTATCCCTTGTGAGCTTCTGCCGCCCCTCATGGACTATCTCCCAGCCGCTGTAGCCCAGGTCCTTCAGCTCGTAAGCCCAGTCGAAGGGCCGGTCCACCAGCTTGCTTGACGAGAAGCTAAACAATGCTAATCACCGCCCGGCCCGTCCTTCTGTTCTCCCTGCCCGCTGTCAGGGCTGCTGGCGTCGCCCGAGGGAAGGTCGATCTCCTGCACCGGCACGCCTTCCAGGGTTTTAGGTGCCAGCCAGTCGATGACGATCTCCCCTCCTGTGATCTGGATGTGCAGAGATCCCAGGGGCTCCTCCTCCGGGGGAAAGCTGACCACTCCCATCAGGGCGGCCTGCTTGGATATCTGAAAAGAGACGGTCTCGCCCACCAGGCCGCGCCGCATCACCGACCTCGCCGAATCGAGAATCCTCTGCCGGCGGAGCATCTCATGCAATGTCTTCAGTCCGTCCGCCCCGCCGTAGGCCTCGATTTTGTCGGAGCGGATGTCCATGACCAGTCCGGGAAAGATGTTCTCGACAGCAGAGACGACCCGGTCCACCTTCTCGGTGGGCCGGACCGATGAGCAAATGGAAACCTCTATCGTTCTCATCGCCCCTAGATATGACTGGTCTTGTATCTGAGGATGGCGGCGATGCCTCCAAAGGCCTTGAAGAGCTGGGCCCCTTCCTCAAACTCGGTGGATATGATCTTAACCTCTGCTCCGCTCCGGTCGGCCAGTTTGGAGAGGTCGGAGACTATGTCTTCCTCGGCGGCCACAGTCAGAGCGCTGCCGCATTTCAGGCAGTTGCCCGGCAGAGGTGACGATGAGGCGCGGGTTTGGTTCTCCGAGAAGTCGCAGCTTCGGTTGGTGCACTCGATCCTGGCCCTGACCCGGCGCAGGTCTTCAGAGAGGAGCAGGACCTCTACGGAACCGAGTTCCAGGTTGTGCCTGACCTCACTCTCTCCGTATGCCGCCAGGCCCTTGTCCGACACCAACTCCTTCATGAAGCGGCGCATGACCAGCTTGTCCTGAGTGACCTCCAGGTCCAGCAGCCTGTCCTGAGCCGCATCCACCAGCTCATAGAGCCCCGACTCGTCGGTGTAGGAGACGTCCAGAGCATCCAGGACCTTCCTCTGCAGCTCGTGATGCAAAAAGCCGCCCTCTACAAACTCCTCTTTGGTGGGGGATGGGCCGCCCACCAGTATGCCCTCCAGGTCTTTGGGGTCGATGGGCAGGAAGGCATCATTGGCAGACTCGCCCACTCTGGTATAGAAGTCGTGAATGGCTATGAGCCGGAGCTGCTGGAAGCGGTGGCTGGACTGGCCGCCTTTCCTCTGCTTTCCGGGGACGGTTGAAGTCAGATGCTTGAGGGGCTCGACATACTTCCCCTTCAGGACGCCGATGGCAGCCTCCCTGCGGTCGATGACTATCAGCCCGAAGGTCTTTTTGTCGGCCAGCATCTCTTCCAGGGGAGAGAGGAGAAAGGAAGAATCGCAATGATAGCGATAGGTTACGATGGGATCGGGCGGCTCCAGGGCCACGCTGTACATCTCGGTGCGATTGGCTCCGGCATCGACACTGCCTATGAATATGACCACGCCGTTGGCTGGGGGCTTGGGAATCAGCTTGAGCCGGGACATGGCCGACTCCAGGGAGCCCTGCACCGACAGTCTGGTAACGCGAGACTTGATGTTGGCTGCCTGGCCGTACTCCTCCCGCAGTTGGCTCATGACATCTGAGATCTGCTTGTCGGGAGGAATGTAGAGGGATATCAGCTCCGTTCCCCTGCCCGTCCTGCTCCTCAAGCCGTCTAAAAGGCGTTTGAATTCGTATTTTTCCTGTGCCGTAAACTCCATCGGGGATCTCCCAAAAGCACTCACGACCAAGGTATAAAAGACTTCGTTTTTAAAAGTTCTATCGCCTATTCGAACGGCATATTCAAAAACTATATAAAGATATAAGTTATCTTATACTGCATGGACCAATTGATAGTTCTCCAGGAAATTTATGAGTCATTTTCTAAAGGCGGAGAAGGGCTGCAAAAAATCAATATCAAATCCATTGAAGGCTCCTGCCAGAGCCTGGTGGCAGCATTGTTGGAAAGCATGAAAAAAGGCAGGATCGACGAGGAGACCTGCCGGCAACTATCAGATAAGCTGGAGAATGTTTATGAGATCAAAAGGATGGGCGACATCATTTTGCGGGCCGGATATCCCCTTCTGGCGGCAAACACCTACAACCGGGCCCTCTCCCTGTGCACCGATCCAGTATTGAAGCCGGTGCTGCAGAACAACCTGGGGCGGGCCTATGCCGCCAAAGGAGATCCGGCGAGAGCCATCTACTATTACGAACAGGCTGCCGACTGCTTTTCCCGTGAAGGAGATAAGGCTGGACTGGCCCATGTGCTGGGCAACCTGGGATCGGCCTATCGCCGGTCCGGCGACTGGGATCGGGCTATTGAATACTGCTATAAAAGCCTAAAGACCTTCGAGGAGACGTCCGACCTTCAGGGTGCCGCCCAGATGACGGGCAGCATTGGCCGGATCTATGCCGATATGGGCGAGAGGGATCTTGCCGCTCGCTACTTCGAAAAGAGCCTGGCCGACTTTGAGGCCCTCGGCGACCAGAAGAGCACTGCCTGGATCCTGGACAGAATGGGCCGACTGGCCGCCGCGGCCAGGGAATGGGATAAGGCAGTCTGCCGCTACCACCAGAGCCTCTCCCTCTTCGAGCAGCAGGGGCAGAGCACCAGCCAGGCAATTGTGCTCTCCAACCTGGGAAGGGCTTTTCTGGAGCAAAACGAGCCTGAGGCTGCCCGTGAGCCTCTGGAAAGGGCGGCCCGGCTGCTGACCCGCCATACCAGGCCCGGCCATCAAAATGCCCTCTCCGCCCTGGCAGCAGCCTACTGCACCCTGGCAGAAAAGAAGCTGAAGAAGGCCGGGGATCTGGAGAAGGCGGAAGAAGGATCATCCGCCCCGGCTGAGAAGGCCAGGCAGGAGGCCTCACGCCTCTTCGCCCTGGCAGCCGATCGATATCAAGAGCTGGCCGCAAATCTTCCCGGATCTGCCGAGGGCCGCTCCGAGGTCAGGGCGGCAGCATCCCTGGCCAGAGGCCGCTCCTACCTGGCCCTCCTCAGCCGGAGCACCAGCGACGAAAAAGCCCTCTCCCTGGCGGAGAGGTCTCTTTCCGCTCTGGAGAGAGCGGCAGCACATAGCTCTGAAGAGGAACAGGAGCGCATCTTAGGATTGCAGAAGGTCGTCATAGGCATGAAGGAGGCCTGGGAGAGCAGCCTCCTCCAGAGCGATTCGACCAGAGCCGTTCAGTCCGTCTCCCACGCTGCCGGGCATCTGCTGGAGAGCCTGGGAGAAGAGAGGCCGGGGGAGCCGGGGAGCACAGCCGGGAGGGTCCGCCAGTCCCTGAAGGGCATTCGATCCGCCGCACAGTGCTGTGCCTGCGGCCCGGCCTGTCAGGAGGAGCAGCAGTCTGCTGCACATGATCTGAAGAGCGCCGCAGGGGGTCTCACCCAGGGCAGAGCGGCCGGGCAAGGAGATATCTCAACCCTGGTGTCGTCCGCCCTCTGCCGGGCGGCCCAGGCTCTTGGGGATACCGGCAGGGATGGCAGTGAAAGCAGATCGCAGGGCTCTGTACAGGAAGTAGGGCAAGAGGCGACGCCCGACAGCCAAGAGGTCATAAAGCCGGCTAAAGAGGCGCTGCTTCTTTTAGGCGGCGCTCTGGCCGGGCGTTTCCTGGATGGGATCGCAGGCAGAAAGACGCCTTTGGCATGGGACGAAAACATGCGTCTATTCTCTGCTCCGCCAAGGGAAAGCCGGAAAGAGGCGGTTTCGGCGGAGAAGGAGGGAAAGAGGGAAGGGCAAATCAAGCCGAATTTGAAGAAGATCGTCCTGGCGGACGGCACTGTGGAGGAGCCGGAGGCATTTGTCTCCGAGAACGCAGATCCGGAGGAAGGCTGGCTGGTCCCCATGAAGGTGGAGGTGGCCTGCCGCGACAATGGCCGGATACTGCCCCCTCCGGTTAGAGACCGCTTCCCGGCGGCAAAAGATCCAGAGGACGAGACGCGCAGTGCCCCTGGCATGGAGGTCGAGGGCCTCTCCCTCCGGGAGACGGAATCTGTGGGACGGGATGAGATCCCGCAGGAGAAGAACGGCGACGTGCCCAACAGTCCCCTGGAGAGCGGAGGAGAGCCGGAGCTGGAGAAGGAACAGGAGTTGAAGAAAGATCAGGACCCCAAGAAAGAGCAGGAGCGAGAGCTGAAGCCTGAGGAAGAGCAGACGTCTGACCAGTCCGCGCAGGGGGTAGCGGGCGCACCGGACACCACCGATCCCTATCACTCTGATCTGCAGGAGGAGGCGGAGCCTAAATTCGGCCCCTTCGGCCTCAGCCACGGCATTGCCGCCCTCAAGGGCATAACTATCATTGTGGTCCTGCTCCTGGCAGTGGATGCCGTGCTCTACCTGATGTAGGATAATTGATATAGGCAGGGGGATCAACCGCCCTACTGCCGACATGAAGAAAAAGCAGCTTGAGATGATGCTGGAGCGGCTGGAAGGCTTCTCCCGGCCGTCCTTTCAAAGGGAGCAGTACAGCACGCCCGCCGTGGTAGCAGCGGAGATGCTTTTTCTCGCCGCCCTGCGCGGCGACCTGGAGGGCTGCACGGTCTGCGATCTGGGCTGCGGCACAGGCATTTTGGCCATCGGCGCCGCCCTGATGGGAGCCAGATCCGTGGGGGTGGAGATCGATCCCCAGGCCCTGGAGACGGCAAAGAGAAACGCCGGGCGGGCAGGCGTGTCCTTGCAACTGCTGCGCGCCGACGTGGGTGCCCTGGAGCTGAGGGGCATCGACACTGTGATCATGAATCCGCCCTTCGGAGCCCAGAAGTCGAGCGAAGGCGACCGAGCTTTTCTCTCCCGCGCCCTGCAGACGGCAAAGGTGGTATATTCCCTGCATAACCGGGGAAGCGCCGGATTTATCAGAGGCTTTGTCAAGCCGGCAGTGGTAGAGGAGCTGTATTGCATATCCTATCCTTTGAAGAAGTGCTTTGACTTTCACAGCAGCAGCGTCAGGATGATCGAGGTTGAGCTTTATAGGATAGTGAGGGATAGTCGGTGAGTTAATAAGTGAAAGACAATCAGCGAAAGACAATCTCATAATGAACAGAATGGTGTAACCCTATGATCCGATTCATTTACAAATTCCTCCTGCCCGCCCTGGTGCTGGCAGCAATCCTCCTCTCCGGCTGTATATCGCAGAACGGGCCCGAAAAGGGTGAAGCCTCGGCAAGCGGCAATAGTTCAGTCAATGCTTCCCAAAGCGCCTGCGACGCTTCTTGGGGCAAGATCAGAGCTGCCGCCACCATTGCCCCCCTGGGGCAGTTCGTGAAGGCGGTGGGCGGCGACAGGGTTATCGTCACAGTCATCGTCCCGCCCGCCGCCGAGCCGCATACCTTCGAGCCCACTCCATCCCAGATGGCCGAGCTGGCCGGTTCCGACATTCTGGTCAAGAACGGAGCCGGACTGGAGTACTGGCTGGACAGGGTTCTTCAGGCTCACGAAAGTGTGCTGGTGGTGGACTCTTCCCTGGGCGTAAATCTTCTCTTAGAGAGAGAGGATGAAATAGATCCTCACATATGGCTTTCCCTGCGAAACGCTGCCGCCATGGTGAGAAATATCTGCTCCGGACTTTGCGAGGCCGATCCTGAAAACCGCGACTTCTATATCAAGAATACAGAGGCATACCTGGAAGAGCTGAAGGCTCTGGACGGCCGCTTCAACCAGACCTTCGCCGGAAAAGGAGGTCGGATCTTCATCGTCCATCATCCCGCCTGGACCTACTTTGCCGCAGACTATAACCTGACCCAGGTGGCCATCATGGAGGAGGAAAAGGAGCCGGGACCCAGGCACCTGGGGGAAATCATCTCCCTCGCCCGGCAGAATAATATAACTACTATCTTTGCAGAGCCACAGCTTAATCCCAGGTCGGCAGAGGTCATTGCCTCAGAGATGAACGCCTCCGTTGTGGTTCTCGATCCCCTGGCAGGAGACTATTTGCAGAACATGAGATACGCCGGCGAAGAGATCGCCCGGAGCCTGGCCGGGCAGGCCTGAACAGGATCGCAGAGGAAATAGCAGGAAAGGAACGAATGAATAAAAGCAATATGAAAAGCTGCAATACGGAATGCAGAAATACAGCATGCGGAAATGATGGAAGGGCTGAAGGTCCCATCATATCCATAAAAGGCCTCTGGGTCTGCCAGGGTGAGCATGCCGTACTGGAAGACATTAACCTGGATCTGGAGGCAGGAGACTTTCTCGGCCTGATCGGCCCCAACGGCGGGGGAAAGTCGACGCTGCTCAAGGTGATGCTGGGGCTCATCAAGCCGGATAGAGGCGACGTTAAGATCTTCGGGCTGCCCCCCTCAGCCGCCCGCAGCCGTATGGGATACCTGCCCCAAAAGACGGTCTTCGACCACAGCTTTCCGGTCAAGGCCCAGGACGTGGTCCTCATGGGCAGGTACAGCAGGACGGGCATATTCCACCGCTACGACAGGGCTGATCGCGACGCTGCCCGGCGCGCCCTGGAGGCGGTGGGCATGGCCGACCGGGCCGACCGGGAGATCGGCGCCCTCTCAGGCGGCGAGCAGCAGAGGGTCTTTGTGGCCCGCTCTCTGGTCTCGGACCCAAGGCTCCTCCTCCTGGACGAGCCCACCTCAGGAGTCGATTCAGCCCAGCAGAAGGAGTTTTACGATCTGCTCTGCCACCTCAATCGCGACCTGTGCATCGCCATTGTGCTGGTCTCCCATGATGTCACCGCCATCTCCACTTATGTGAGCAAGATCGCCTGCCTCAATCAGCGGCTCTACTACCACGGCTCCAGGGAATTGAGCAGCGACGAGATAGAGAAGGCCTATGGCTGTCCGGTGGAGATGATAGCCCACGGCACGCCCCACCGGGTCCTGAGGATGCATGATTGAATTGGATTTTCTCCAGTACGACTTTATGAGAAATGCCCTGGCAGCGGGCCTCGCCGCCTCAGTGCTCTGCGGCATAATTGGGATATATGTAATTTTAAATAAAATAGTCTTTATCAGCGACGGCATAGCCCATGCCGCCTTCGGAGGCATCGGCCTGGGCTACTTCCTGGGCTACGACCCCCTGGCCTTTGGAATCGCCTCCGCCATCCTCACGGCTCTGGGAATCGGCATTGTCAGCTCCAAAGCCCGGGTCTCCGAGGATACGGCCATCGGCGTCTTCATGGCCACGGGCATGGCTCTGGGGGTAATGCTCCTCACCCTCTCCCAGGGCTACGCCAGAGACCTCTACGGCTACCTCTTTGGAAACATTCTGGCGGTCACGGGCAGCGATGTGCTGCTCATCTGCGGCCTCACTCTGATCATCATGGCCACCGT
>Ga0116170_10003749_pt1 | contig 14172 bp, 12 predicted proteins | sample AD_JPNHW1_MetaG_FD_89797 | JGI IMG/M metagenome (GOLD analysis project Ga0116170, IMG submission 89797) | Active sludge microbial communities of municipal wastewater-treating anaerobic digesters from Japan - AD_JPNHW1_MetaG | ecosystem: Engineered > Bioreactor > Anaerobic > Digestate | place...
TCAAAAGCCCTTCGTAACCGTCCTTGTAGTGCTTTGCGCTTTTCTTCCCGCTGTAATCATAGTTCATCGCCGTTTTAACAAGCTTATCCCCCTCTTGTTTGTCCTTGAAGACATTTATTGCATACTTAATTCCGTTCAACATATTGGTTGAATCATAATCCCAAAACTTAAATCCGTTTGCTTTTTTAAGCGGATGCCCGACAACACTGTCTTCCAGTCCGCCTGTTGTTCTTACCACAGGCAAAGTGCCGTAGCGCATTGCTATCATCTGGCTAAGTCCGCAAGGTTCAAATTTGCTCGGCATCAAAAACATATCACATCCCGCATAAATCTGGTTTGCAAGCTCGTGCGAAAAGCTTAAATGTACGCGAACGTTTTCCGTTGTCTTTGAAAGCCAGTTAAAATGGTCTTCGTACCACATATTTCCTGTACCTAAAATTACCAAATCGGCTTTTAATTTTTTTAATTCCTCGTCAATACCCCAAAAAAGCTCAAATCCTTTTTGCTCTGTCATTCTAGAAACCATTCCTATCAATGGCCTGTTTTTACTGTATTTGAGGTTGAATTTTTCACAAAGGAATTTCTTACAAGCAACCTTGCCGGTCAAATCATTTTTATCAAAGTTTTTAGGAATTAATTTGTCTGTTTTGGGGTCAAATTCTTTTGTGTCGATTCCGTTTAAAATCCCTACAAGTTTTTGAGAATTTTCTCTTAAAGTGCAATCTATGTGATAGCCGCCTTCCGGTGTTTGAATTTCTTTTGCATAAGTGGGCGAAACCGCAACAACTTTATCCGCGTAATTGATAGCACCTCGCATCCAGTTTACGTGCCCGAAGAGTTCCACGCCCCACGAATACATAACTTCAGCTTTCGGAATTTGCGCAAAATCAAGCACATCATCATAAAACATTCCCTGATAGGCAAGATTATGAATTGAAAAGACGGTTTTTGTGTTCTTAAAAAATTCGTTGTCTCTGTAAGTCGTTTCCAAATAAACAGGCAGCATTCCAGTATGCCAGTCGTTTGCATGAATTATGTCGGGCTTAAAATTTAAAAGTTGAGTGTATTCAAGAATCGCCCTTGAAAAAGCGATAAACCTTTCCTGATTGTATCTTTCATCGATATTGTAAGGGTAAACACTGTTAAAACAGGAAAAATACTTTGAATTATCAATGAAAAACACATTAATTTTTGTCCCGGGTAATTGCCCTATATAAAGTTGAAAAATGTTTTCGCTCCAACCGAAACTTATTTGAAGTCTGGAATTTTCAAGCAGTTTAATATTATATTTTTCTTTGTCGATGCAACCGTAAAGTGGCATAAAAACAGCTATTTCTGTGTCTTTATCCAAATACTTGGGCAAGCTTCCGACCACATCTGCAAGCCCTCCGACTTTAGCAAAAGGCACAACTTCGGCTGAGGCAAATAATACTTTCATCAAAAAATCCTTGTCTGAATACAACCTGTCTATAAATAATATATGATTTTATATAAAAAATCAATGCGAGTTTTGAAAAATTTTTGATTATGTCTTCCGGCATTTGTTTTTCGTGTTATAATTTGCACAACAGAAAAGGGGCGGCTATGACGGTTTTTAACGAAAATTTTATTCTTGAAACAATTAATATGATTAAGCTTCACAATTTGGATATAAGGACAGTGACGCTTTCTTTAAGCCTCAGAGATTGTATTTCCGATGATGTTGATGAAGTTTGTGAAAGGATTTATAACAAAATCCTAAGATATGCAAAAAACTTGGACTCTTTTGCAACAGAAATCGAAAACGATTTTTCAATACCTATTATAAATAAGCGGATTGCGGTTACTCCGATTTCATTAATAGGCGAATCATGCAAAAAATTTGACTATGTAAAAATAGCAAAAACTCTTGATAGAGCGGCAAAAGATGTGAATGTGGATTTTATCGGCGGATTTTCGGCACTTGTAGAAAAAGGATTTACAAAAGGTGACCAAGCACTTATAGAAAGTATTCCTGAAGCTTTGGCGCAAACCCAAAGGGTTTGCGCCTCAATAAACCTTGCAAGTTCAAAAGCGGGAATAAATATGGATGCCGTTTTAAAAATGGCAGAAATTATCAAAAAATCAGCAGAATTAACTTTTGAACAAGACGGAATCGGTGCTGCAAAGCTTGTGTGTTTCTGCAATTCGGTCGGAGATAACCCTTTTATGGCAGGAGCTTACTGCGGTTACGGCGAAAGCGAATATGCACTGAATGTAGGTATTTCAGGTCCAGGAGTGGTAAGAGCCGCCGTTGAAGAAATGCCAAAAGACGCTGACTTTGGAGAACTTGCAAATAAGATTAAACAAATTTCCTACAAAATAACCTCGACCGGTGAACTTGTAGGAAAAGAGCTTGCCCAAAGGCTTGGAGTACCTTTTGGAGTAGTAGATTTATCACTTGCGCCCACACCTGCCTTGGGTGACAGTGTTGCGGGGATTTTTCAGGCAATGGGACTTGAACACGCGGGCGCACACGGAACAACAGCGGCACTTGCGATGCTCAATGACGCAGTTAAAAAAGGCGGAATTATGGCAAGTTCAAACGTTGGAGGACTTTCAGGGGCTTTTATTCCGGTATCTGAAGATGCCGGAATGATTGAAGCAGCAAAATTAGGACATTTAACTTTTGATAAGCTTGAAGCGATGACTTCCGTTTGTTCTGTAGGGCTTGATATGATTGCAATTCCGGGTGACACGCCTATTGAAACAATCGCGGGAATTATCGCAGATGAAATGGCAATAGGTATGATTAACAAAAAAACAACGGCTGTAAGAATAATTCCAGTACCGAATAAAAATATCGGCGAAAAAGCTGTTTACGGCGGACTCTTGGGTGAAGCACCAATAATGCAAATTAATAAACTCTCATCTTCGGCTTTTGTTAAACGAGGCGGAAGAATTCCTGCCCCCATTCACAGCTTAAACAACTGATTATTTCTGTAAAAACCAGTTATTGCGCTCTTTAAGTAAAAATGGTATAATCCTGAAATGCGAAAGTTTCTCTTTTATTTGTTTATTTTAAAAAAAGCTTTTTTGCTTTTGATTTACCCTGTTTTTGAGCAAAAAGGCGAAATATTTAAAACAATAAGAAAAAATATTGAAAATTATTTGATTTTTCAACCGTCAAAACTTCGTGCGCTTAGAGTTCAAAGAGATTTGCTTAAAAAAATTCAGCCCGTGCGTTTCATTAATTCCGACAGAATAAAACTCTATGCATGGTTTTTAAAACCGCAAAGAAACATGCCTGTATTTTTACACTTTCATGGACAGGCAGAATCAATTTTAAGTCACCAGGACATTGCATCATTTTGTGCAAATGAAGGCTTTGGTATTTTTATGCTCTCATACCGGGGACACTATAAATGTTGGGGAAAGCCAAGCGAACAGGGGATTTATGATGATGCACAGGCTGCAATTTGCGAATTAAAAAAGCTTGGAGTAGATGCGGATAAAATAATTTTGTGGGGACATTCGCTTGGTAGTGCTGTTGCAATAGAAACGGCACTGCATAACAAAGTTGCAGGAGTAATTCTGCAATCTCCGATTAAAGAAATTAAATCCGCTGCGATTGATGTTTATAATTTTTATTGTAAAAGAATACATCTTGATTTTGTGGGCTTTTTTGCGAAAGCGCACATTCAACTCATCAATTTTGTTCAAAAATTCGACAATATAAACAAAATTAAAGATGTACAATGCCCGATTTTAATTCTACATTCAAAAATGGACAGAATTGCCCCTTATAAAAATTCTGTTGCGCTTTCGGAGCAAAATAAAAATGCAGAATTATTCTTGTCAGAACACGGAAGCCATTGGGATGCCGACTGGTGTTTCGACAAAATTTTAAACTTTATCTTAAAAAATGAATTTGTTAAACAAATTTGATAAAAAAGCTTATTTTCTTCTAAATCTTTTTAAAACATTTTTTGGATTGACCTTCTCTGAATTGACTGTTATTTCAGAAATTTCAGAAAAGGTCGGTTGTCCTGCAACTTCAAGTTTTCGAGTAATTAAACGCCCTTCTATTAAAGAATTGTCCAAGATAAAAGTATCACCTTCAACCCTAACATGTGAACCGTAATTAATTTTAGAATTGTTATCTAATTTAAGTTCGTTTTTTACATACAAATTACCGTCTAAAATACTTTTCCCGTAAAAATTGGCTGTATCGTGTACAAAATTATCCCCCTTCAATGTTGCGCCGCAAACATTAAGTTCTTCTGCTTCAATTCCGTTGTTAAAGCCACCTATAAAATTAATTATTTTTGCTCTTAACTTCCCGAAAATTTCTCCGCCTTCCTGAACAATAAAATCTGCGCTAAAACTGTCGGGAATTTCTTCATTTCCATCTTTGATAATTATTTTTTTTAAGCCTGAAGCAGTTTCACAAATAACTCTGCCGCGGCCTTCAAACGAAACATTTTTAAAACTTAGTTTTAAATCCAAAACTTAGACCCTTATTTTTTTGCATCACACAATTAATTAAAACCAAAAAAAATTTTTATTGCTATCTGTTAGTAAAAATTTACAAACCTAATTAATTCTTCAACTTTTTGGTAAAATATATTTATGAATAACGACCAAGGCAAAAAACTAAAAATCATGTCGGGGATGAGGCCTACTGGAAAACTCCATTTGGGGCATTATCTTGGAGTTTTGACCAACTGGGTTAAATTCCAGGATGAATTCGACTGTTATTTTGCAATAGCCGACTGGCATGCGCTGACGACAAAATTTGACCAAACACAAGATTTAAAACAAAACGTAGTCGAAGCGGTTATGGATTGGCTTGCATGCGGAATTAATCCCGAAAAATCGACAATATATGTTCAGTCGCTTGTTCCAGAAACTGCAGAATTGAGCATTTATTTAGGGATGATTACTCCGCAGAATTGGGTGGAAAGAGATCCTACACTAAAAGATATGGCAAAAATTTTAAAAAACAAAGAAGGCTCAAACAACCAAATCAGCTACGGACTTATGGGATATCCTGTGCTTATGAGTGCAGATATAATGACCTTCAACGCCTCTGTCGTACCTGTCGGAAACGATCAGCTTGCCCACCTTGAAATTACAAGAGATATTGCAAGAAGATTCAATTACATATACAAAACGGATTTTTTCAATGAACCCGCTCCAAAATTAACTCAAACTCCGCTTTTATGCGGACTTGACGGCAACAAAATGGGCAAATCTTTTAACAATGATATTAAAATATCAGATGATGAAGAAACGACCGCAAAGAAAATTATGCACGCAGTCACAGACAGGAGTCGAGTTCGCAAAGACGATTTGGGACATCCGGATAAATGCGAAGTGGCTTTCAAATACTGGCAAATTTTCGGCGATGAAAAAACTGTTGAAACAGTAAAAGCCGAATGTCAAAAAGGACTTCGCGGCTGCGCCGACTGTAAAAGGCAGTTGGGCTGTGTCATTAACGAAAAACTTGCTCCCATAAGAGAAAAACGCCGCTACTATGAAGCCCATCCGGCTGAAGTAGAACGCATTATAAAAGAAGGTTCTCAAAAAGCAAAACTTGAAGCACAAAAAACCTTAGAACAAGTGCGTAAATTGGTCAAAATGTACTAATCCTCTCACCCTGCTCTTCGCATCAGGTCAGAGAGTTTTACGTCTTTATTTCTGATTGAAACATCTTTTTCTACAGGTCTTATAACGGGGCGTCTGAACTGAGTAAGACCGACTTTCATCGTTTCGTCATCTTTTATCATAAATATATTTTGAACAAAATTTAAGAATTCTTTCATTGGTATAATATCTCCTTATTCTTATTATAGCCTGTTTTATCTAGCCGTTATCATACATTAAAACTATTTTTTCAAAAAAAATCATCCCTATTTGTGATATATTTGTGCTAAACAAAAAAAGGATAAAAATTTGAATAATACTTTTGATAAGACTTGGGAAGAAAATTTTAATAATTCCTTGAACACAATCCCGCAAAACCATTCTTACGAAGAACTTTTAGAGCTTTTAAAAAGCGGGGGTGTTTCTCAAAGACAATTAGCCGCATTGGAACTTGAAGAAATAAAATCTAAAAATGATGCGAAAATTCTGGTTTCAAACTTGATAGGTCAAGACGGAAAAATCAGAGAAGCCGTTTCCTTTAAGATTAATGAATTTGTGAAAAATAAAAATTATATTCAATTCTTTATTGACGAAAATATTTTTAAAAAACTTTTGCAGGGAATTATGGATATTAACGGAAATGTTTGCAGAAATATTGTAAGCTGTGAGCTTTTTCTGAACAAAGATTTTCGCGGTTTTCTTTGTAAAAATTTGCCCAAAAAAATTGACGAAATTTTAATATTAATCAAAAATTTAAACAAAGATGAAAAACAATATAAAATCAGCAAAAGAAACTTCCAACTGTACTGGAGTCTTGAAGCTTTATTTGAAATTATTGAAGAAATTGATTTAGAAAAAATTAAAAAAATACTTTTTGAAACAGCAGAGTTTAAAGACTATACAATAAGGGAAAAAACTGCTAAAATATTAACTAGAATTAATTCTCCGTTTTTTGTGAAACTTAAAGAGAAATTAAAAAACGATGAAAATTATTATGTGAAAAGATATTTAAATTAATCATGCGCTCGTAGTTCAACGGATAGAATATCGGTCTCCGAAGCCGAAGGTTATGGGTTCAATTCCCATCGAGCGTAAATTTCTTTTTATAATTATAAAAATGATAAATAATATTAACTAAGTATTCCCGTTTGTAAAAAAAAATTGTATAATTGTTTACATAAATTTATTTTTGTTAATAAAATAATAATGTACATCTCGAGAGTATAAAATTGGTCAACAACTACGAAAATTTCGACAACCTGGAAACATCTATCAGAAAATCCTCTGTAATCCAAGAGAGGGTTAACCTTGTTTCGACCCACATGTACAAACAATTTTTGGATTATCAACATGCAAGCCTTAACACAAATGAAGTTTTCTTAAGGATGACAGATGACCTTCAGGCTGTTGTTGAAACGCTTAAACAGTCGTTTTCTTCGCGCGGAATTACCACGCAAAATATTTATCTTGAAGTTGACGTGCAAAAAACAGTGGCGGTAATTAACATTTTGTGGCACAAAATAAGCTTCACCACCCGCTGCAATTTTCAGCCTCAGGCTCTTTTTAGAGGAAACGAAGTTTCTCCGCTTTTTTCAAGCAGGATTATGGCGGTAAAAGGCAGTTATTATGAGCTGATGAAAAATATTAAAGACGATGAAATGGAAATTTTGCTTGATAACGAAATAGCTTCACTTTTTGTTCCGCCGGATAAAACCCAAAATTCAATAATGACAATAAGACATCTTGCAAATAAAGAATTTTTCTTAAACCAAATGGATGCGCCAAGAGAATTTGTTCTTAAGGTTACGGAAACCGTTTGCGGCGGCGGAGTTTACCACGAAATGGGTACAAGAAAAACTTTTAATATTTAAGCATTAAGGGAACGGAAAACACTAAAATTTGTAAATTTTTGTATTTTTCCGCACCCTCGTTTGTGTTTTTTTTTGTTTATGTTAGCATAGTAATTGAGGTTACACCGGCTCGATAGGCTTTGCCCTAGTTTTTTGAAGTATAAATTCAAAAAATGGAACGGTTTAACCGGTTATTACGCAGGGCGTATCGGTTTTTAGATTTTATTCTCACCACCGTTATGCTCCAACCATAAGGAGAAGAAAGATGCCAACAGCATCCATGATTGAACTATTAGAAGCAGGTGTGCACTTCGGCCACCAAACACAACGCTGGAACCCCAAAATGAAACCTTTTATTTACGGCTCCAGAAACGGTATTTACGTATTGGATTTAAGAAAAACAACAGATTTGCTTGATAAAGCATACGAAGTTGTAAGAGAATTCTCAGCACGCAACAAAAACATTCTTTTTGTAGGAACAAAAAAACAAGCCGCGGAAGTAATCGCGCAGGAAGCAAAAAGAGTAGGTGCTTACTACATTAACAGAAGATGGCTCGGCGGAATGCTCACAAACTTTGAAACAATCCGTTCGAGAGTCAACAAGCTCAGAGAGCTTGAAGACTTTGTTTCAAGCGGTCACATTGAGAAATTACCTAAAAAAGAAATTGCGCAGCTTATGCGTCAAATAAACAAATTAAGTAAAACATTGGGCGGTATCAAAGAAATGAGGGGGTTGCCCGATTTGATTTTTGTCGTTGATCAGAAAAAAGAACTTATCGCAATCCAAGAAGCCAATAAACTTCATATACCGGTAATATGTCTTGCAGATACAAATGCTGATCCGGATAACATTGACTATATTATCCCCGGAAATGACGATGCAATCCGCTCAGTTAAATTAATCACTTCCAAGCTTGCAGATGCAGTTTTAGAAGGTAAACAGCTTAGAGAAAACAGAGCTGCCGAATTGTCTAAAATTCAAAAAATAGAGGCAAAAGACGCAGGTGTCACTGAAGAAAAAACAGAAGAAATAATTGAAGAAGTTATGGAAACTGTTGAAACTTCACAATCAGAAGAAGTCGCTGAAGCAATCGAAACTGCTGAAATAGTTGAAGAAACAGTAGAAGCGTAACATAAAAATAAATAGTAAATAGTAAATGGTAAATGGATTTCTATTCACTGTTAATTATTTACTTTTTATTTAATAAAAATAAAGAAAGGAACATTAAACAATGGAAATAACAGCACAAATGGTAAAAGAACTTCGCGAACAGACAGGTGCCGGAATGATGGACTGCAAAAAAGCACTTGTAGAGACAAGCGGAGATATGGAAAAAGCTATGGAATTTTTAAGACAAAAAGGGATTTCATCAGCCGATAAAAAAATGGGAAGAGTAGCGGCAGAAGGCCGCATTGCATCAGTAATCGAAGGTAACATCGGTGCTATGGTTGAAGTCAACTGCGAAACAGATTTCGTTGCAAAAAATGAGGAATTTAAAGGTCTTTCAGAAGCATTTGCCCAAAGAGTTATCGACTTAAACCCTTCAAGCCCTGAAGATTTATTAAAACAAACATGCCCTGTATTTCACAAACCCATTGAAGATGTGGTAAAAGAAAAAATCGCCACTATCGGAGAAAAAATTACTTTAAGAAGATTTGTAAGATACGAAGGCAATCTTGCCACATACATTCACAACGGCAAAATCGGAGTTCTACTTGAAACAGACAATAAAGATGACGAACTTACAAAAGACATTTGTTTGCATATTGCAAGTGCCGCTCCCGAATTTGTTTCAAAATCTGAAATTCCTCAATCAATAATTGATGAAGAAACAAGAATCGAAATGGGTAAAGACGATTTAGCCAGCAAGCCTGAGGCAATCAGAGGCAAAATCGTCGAAGGCAGAGTTCAAAAACTTTTCTCTGCAAAATGTCTTTTGGAACAACCTTTCGTTAAAAATCCAGATATGACAATTCAACAACTAATTGAAGGCAAATTAACAGTAAAAAGGTTCACAAGATACATGCTCGGCGAAGGGCTTGAAAAACGCTCAGAAAACTTTGCCGAAGAAGTAATGAATCAAATCAAATCATAATTAAGATTATAACTAATAGACAAATAGGCATTGAAAAAATTTTTTCAGTGCCTATTTTTATTAATATAAGGTAAATTTACTTAATAATTAATGAACTATTTCAGTCTTTGTAATATAATCAGACAGTAGAGAGTAGGAGGATATTTCATGCCAAAACGTTTTGATGCAGGAGAAGTGATTACCGCAATGGTAACGCCTTTTAACAAAAACAGAGAAATTGATTATGATAAAGCCCAAGAATTGGCAAAATTTCTTGTGGAAAACGGGTCTGATACAATTCTTGTTGCCGGAACAACAGGCGAATGTCCGACTTTAACTCATGAAGAAGAACTTGAATTGCTTTCAACAGTAAAGCGTGCGGTAGGACACAGGGCAAAAGTTATGATGGGTGCAGGTTCAAACTGCACAAAAACCGCCGTTGAAGCTGCAAAAACCGCGGAAAAAGAAGGCGCAGATTTAATTTTATCCGTTGCGCCTTATTACAACAAACCCTGCCAAAGAGGAATTTTTGAACACTACAGTCAAATCGCCCAAAGCGTTAAAATACCGATTATTTTATACAATATTCCATCAAGAACAGGAATAACAATTTCTGCCCAAACGGTAAGCGAACTTGCAAATAAATATCCCAACATTGTAGGATTAAAACAAAGCTGTCCCGATATGGATATGATATCAGAATTAAAAATGCTCTGCCCCGAAGATTTTGTAATTTACTCGGGCGATGACAGCTTAACCCTGCCGATGCTTGCATTAGGTGTTGAGGGCGTAATTTCTGTGGCATCACACCTTTGGGGAAGAGAAATTAAAACAATGATTCACAACTTCAAAACAGGAAATTATGTTTTTGCAAAAAATATGCACTTAAAACTTTTTCCCGTTATGAGAAAAATATTTATGGCACCCAACCCTGCTCCGATTAAGGCTGTTCTAGCAAGACAAGGGTTGATTGAAGATTGGGTAAGGCTTCCATTGGTAGAGCTTACCGAAGAGCAAAAAACGGAACTTTTTGAAGTTATAGACGAATTTAGCAACAATAATTAGAAAGAGAATTTACAAAGGATAAAAAAATGAAAAACAAAGTAATTATGTTCTGGGCGATAGTAATAATAGCGATTATTTCGACTATAGTTATTTTCTTAAAACCCACCAAGCTTGGGCTTGATTTGGTAGGAGGTTCAAGACTTGTACTTGAAGCCCAAACCACAGATACCGTCGCAAAAATAACACCCGAAATGATGGACAGCTTAAAATATGCAATCGAAAACCGTATCAACAAACTCGGAGTTGCAGAAACAGTCGTTCAGCAGACAGGAGAAAAAAGACTTTTAATAGAAATTCCAAACATTTCAGACCTTACAAAGGCAAAAGAATTTTTGGGAGAAACAGCCGAACTTGATTTTAGAAAACCCGGACCTGTCGTAAACGGAGAACAAACCTGGCTTTCGACGGGCTTAAGCGGAAAAGATTTAAGCAGAGCAATTTTGAGCACAAATTCAACAAACGGACAGTGGGTTGTTGACCTGCAGTTTAACGATAAAGGCAGCAAAAAATTCGGAGATTTAACCTCTAAAATGGTCGGACAGCAAATGGCGATTTTCTTTAACGGAGAAATGCAATCGGCACCTGTCATAAGAGAGCCTATTTTAGGCGGTAATGCACAAATTTCAGGCGGCGATACAGGGTTTCAATATGAAGAAGCCAAAAAAATGGTTGATTTACTAAACGCTGGTGCCTTGCCTGTTCCCGCAAAAATTATTGAAGAAAATACCGTCGGACCGACTTTGGGTGCTGACAGTATTGAAAAATCAAAAGTTGCAGGTATGGTCGGGCTGGGCTTGGTAATGCTTTTTATGCTTATATTTTACAGATTACCCGGCTTAATCGCAGATACAGCACTAATTTGCTACAGTTTGATTTTATTTGCACTGTTTAAAACAATTCCCGTAACGCTTACTCTTGCTGGCATAGCCGGTTTTATCCTAAGTATAGGGATGGCAGTTGACGCAAACATCCTGATTTTTGAGCGGACAAAAGAAGAATTAAGAGCAGGGCGAACTCTATTTACAGCAATAAATGCCGGTTTTGACAGAGCCTTTACAAGTATTTTTGACTCAAACATGTCAACAATTATCACCTGTCTAATTCTTTATATGCTCGGAACAAGCGTAGTAAAAGGATTTGCGCTTACTCTTGCTTTAGGGGTAATAGTTTCAATGTTCAGCGCAATAACAATTACCAAAAACTTTATGCACCTGATTTTCGGAACAGGCGAACTTAAATATCCGCAGCTTTTCGGGCTGAGGAAAGATGAGATAGGAAAAGCATTTGAAGTTAAAGAAACCAAGCGCGAAAAAGCGAAGTTTGGAGTATTAGAATAGTTGACAAGTTTAGGTTACTGACTATTCTTAGTCACCTAATCACTTAGTCACTTAGTCACTCAAAGGAGAATATAATGTCAGAAGAAAGAAAGTATAGATTTGATTTAGTAAAATATAGAATATGGTGGATAGTTTTATCGGCGTTTTTGGTTTTACCGGGAGTGTTTGCGATGATTTACTCAAGCATAACCTATCCTAACCATGCGCCGCTTAAAGTCGGCATTGACTATACGGGCGGAACAATCCTGCAATATTCGGTGGATAAAAAAGTGACTCCTCATGAAATAACAGAGCTCGGCTCTAAGCTTGAAAAAGCAGGAATTGAAAACCCTTACCTGCAGAATATAAATGTAAATTCAGCAGATAAAAAAAGTGAAATCAAGTCAATAATTTCAATAAGAACAAAATTTATCGACGAGAAAAACACGGCACAATTAAATAAAGTTTCGGATGTTGTAAAATCAGAATATACAGCTTCAAAGCTTATTCAAGTAAGCTCTATAGGCCCGACCTTGGGTAAAGAATTATTTAAAAATTCCCTTTTTGCTTTGGTTTTAGCTTGCCTTGGAATTGTAATTTATCTTACAATCCGCTTTCAACTTGACTTTGCAATAGCTGCGGTTCTTTCACTTTTGCACGATGCACTTTTTGTAATGGGTTGTTTTTCAATTTTAGGATTATTGTTTAATGTTCAAATTGACGGGCTTTTTATAACGGCAATCTTAACAGTAATAGGTTTTTCGGTTCACGACACAATCGTTGTTTTTGACAGAATAAGAGAAAACCTCAGATATTACGCAAAGAAAATGTCTTTTGGCGAAATAGTTAATTTCAGTGTCGATCAGACATTGGTAAGAAGTATAAACACTTCTCTGACAACTCTTATAACTCTTTTGGCTCTTTATTTCTTTGGCGGAGTAACCACAAAAGATTTTGTACTGGCGATGATTTTGGGTATTGCGATAGGAACTTACTCAAGTATTTTCTTTGCAAGTATTGTAATTGACTTTTGGCGCGAAAGAAAAAGTAAAAAGTAAATGGGATTTGACGAAGCAAAACAAGAATCAATATTTGAAAAGGCAAGAGGTTACGGAGCATTATTTTCTAACCAAAGCTTTTGCATGCTCTGGCTTGCACAAATTTTTTCTCAATTTGCCGACAGAATAATCTTTGTTGTTTTTGTAACAATAATTGCAATAAATTTTGACCCGACAGGAAAATCCGCCAGTCTGCAAAGCTGGCTTTACATAGCTTTTACGATTCCTGCAATTCTTTTGACTGCCGTTGCCGGAGTTTTTATTGACGTATGGAACAAAAAGGCTGTAATGATTATTACAAATATTTTAAGAGGAATAATAATCCTTCTTTTACCGCTTTTCGACAAAACACTTTTAAGCCTTTATGCGCTTGCATTTTTAATGTCCTCTGTAACCCAATTTTTTGTACCGGCTGAAGCCGCCATAATTCCATCTGTTGCAAACAAATATCAGCTTTTGACCGCAAATTCTCTGTTTTCAACTACAATGATGGCATCTTTAATTTTCGGATTTGCACTTGGAGATCCGATGATTAACATCTGCGGAATAAACTTTGTTCACTACGGTATAAGTTTATTTTTCTTTTTATCTGCACTTTGCCTGTGTTTTGTCAACTACAAAACCGTTAAAAAAGATAAAGAAAATAAATTTACGTTCCTTGAAGATTTGATTGAAGGCTTGGTATATATAAAAGATAACCCCATAGTTCGCTCTGCGATGCTTAAACTTGCCTCATTATTTTCGGTAATTGTAATGCTTTCGATTTTATCAATTAGCTTAAGCCAAAATTACCTTTACCCGCAAAATCCGACCTTAGGCGCACAAAAATTTGCTTATATAGTTGTTTATTGCGGAATAGGAATGGTCTTTGGGGCTTTTTTGGTCGGGCATTATTTCAGAAAAGTAGAAAAACATCTTTTGGGATACATAGGAATTTTAACCTGCGGAATCGCACTTGCGCTTTTTGGCGTACTTCCTTTAATTCCGCAAACAAGCGTTTTTCACTTTGAAACAAAATCTGTTTTGATTTTTTATCTGGAGCAATTTGATTTTACTTATCCTATGTTATACAGTTATATAGTAGGTGCTTTAATCGGCGTTTCAACAGCTTTTGTAGCAATTCCAACCCAAACAATTTTGCACACGGAAATTGACCCCAAAGTCAGAGGAAAGGTTTTTGGGATTTTGTTTACACTTTTAA